>Ga0233374_1000016_pt1 | contig 53336 bp, 29 predicted proteins | sample ElkDunMinimDraft_FD_180688 | JGI IMG/M metagenome (GOLD analysis project Ga0233374, IMG submission 180688) | Fecal eukaryotic communites from dung pellets of Tule Elk in California, USA - Elk Dung E1 | ecosystem: Host-associated > Mammals > Digestive system > Large intestine > Fecal | place...
GGAGAAAAGTATAAATAAAACTTATATTTGTAAGAATAAAACTAATATTTATATAAATAAAACTATTATTTGTACAAATATTACTTTTATTTATAGTTTTCAGCGAAGGGTCGGGAAGTAAGGAGCGCAGTGCTGGCGGTTTTGCACCGAGGCGGAGCGGATTTTTTAAAGGGCGATAGTGCTGGCTTTTAACGTAATAAGCGGAATAGGGAGTGTCCTCATAGCCACTCTCTGGCTATAATGTATGCATATGAGAATGGCGCAGATTTGTCTGTGATTCTTCGATCTGACCCACACGATTTTTGCATTTCCTTACATATATACACTTAGAGGAAATGGAAATAAAAGCACGGGAAAATAAAATCAATTTATTGATAACGAATAGTTTTCTTTGTTCGCTTTCTTTGCATATCAGATTAATAAAAATTCATGTGGATTATGGATGTGAATTACAAAATTGCGGAAAAAGATCTTATGCCGGTTTCGGGCAAACTTGCATGCGTCAAGGATGTGAGGGATTTTTCGGACTTCTGTGAGGCGACCTGCTCAAATCTGTTTGCGTTCTCGCCTTATAATTTACAATTAGATCGTGAGGCTTTTCTTCGTTTCCAGGAGCAGGCAGATGCTCTCAAGGAGATGGTTGGCAAAGAAATGGTAGACATGGCAGAATTGGAGTGCTTGTGCGGAACTCTCAGAAATACATACAAGTGTCTGATCCAAGGCGGATGGCAGGCGTTTGCGGAAAATGCGGAATCGGGTTGTGATAGCGGAAATTTTTTGGCAGCCCAATTAATGATTGTCGCAATGTATAATAATAGGTAAATGGGGCGGAAAGCCAGTATATATCGGGGTTTTCTTATTGGTGTATACATCTAAAGTGAAGTTTTTTTATCGAAAAGAAAAATTTGTAAACCATTGGAAAAGCGTTTTCAACGAATCAGAACATTTTTTCATTTAAGAGAAAATACTTCTGTTTGGAACGAAACTAATTTTGCATCAGGCAATGTGAGACGGGGCTCTCTAAGAAATGAAGAAAGATTATTATATAGAGAAAGGTAACACGAGAAATAACAAAACTAAAAAATTAAGTAATATGAGTGAATGTAAAAAACTAAGCTGTTTGTTGCTTCTGGCCTTGGGATTCTTTTTTGCCCAGGAGATGAAAGCGCAAGACGTTGCTGTCAAAACGAATCTTGTGTATGATGCAACGGCCAATGTCAATGCCGGCGTAGAGGCCGGTTTGGCGCCAAAGTGGACAATTGATTTGTCGGGAAATTTCAACGGTTGGAACATGTCGCACGACCGCAAATGGAAGCATTGGTTTGTGCAACCAGAATTGAGATATTGGTTTTGCGACCGCTTTGCAGGCCATTTCGTGGGATTGCATCTTCACGGCGGACAGTATAATGTGGGCGGTTTGAAGAACAGCATCTCTTTCCTCGGCACTGACTTCTCCCGCTTGGGCGACAGCCGCTTCCAGGGATGGTTTGCAGGAGCGGGCTTGGCCTATGGCTACACATGGGTTCTTGGCAAGCACTGGAACCTTGAGGCTGAAATCGGATTTGGTTACAGCTATACCAAGTATGATAGATTTGAGTGTGCCGGATGTGGCAGAAAGGTCGAGGAGGACAAGGACCATCACTATGTGGGACCTACAAAGGCTGCGATTAATTTAGTTTATGTATTTTAAAAAAAACAGATAACGATGAAACGTATATTATCAATTTTAATCACTTTGCTCATCGCTACTACAGGTGCTAAAGCACAAAGCGTTGATGGAGTAAAGGTTGAAAATCTGCAGATGAAGCGTCAAGGCGAATATATGGCTGTTAAGATGAATATGGATTTTACTTCACTTGACATGCCGTCAAACAGAGCCGTACTCTTCACTCCTATGATTGTGAATGGAAAGGACAGTCTGGAACTGTCTTCAGTGGGAATCTATGGCCGTCGCCGCTACTATTACTATGTGCGTAACGACAAGAGCATCATTGCTGAAGATGGCAAAAGTTATCGCGCTTCGGAGCGTCCTGAAAATATGGAATATAATGTGATGGTTCCTTATGCTCAGTGGATGAACGGTTCTTACCTTATGCTTCACCGTAGTGATTACGGTTGCTGCAACAAGATTGTGGACGAGCAGTTTTCGCAGATGGCAAACTTCAAGGAAATGGTCTTCTCGCCGAAGTTTGTCTACGCCCGCCCTGTGACAGAAATGGTTAAGACTCGTTCGCTGAGCGGCAGCGCTTTTATCGACTTCGTGGTGAACCGGACAAATATAAATCCTAACTATCGCAATAATAAGTCGGAGATTGCTAAGATTCAGGCAACCATCGATTCTGTAAAGGCTGACGAAGACATTACTCTCACTTCGGTTTCAATCAAGGGATTCGCCTCTCCGGAGGGTTCTTATAAGAACAACGAGCGACTTGCTAAGGGACGTACTGAAGCTCTCAAGAAGCATGTGCAGAACTTGTATGACTTCGCTCCTGATTTTATCAAGACCTCATATGAACCAGAAGATTGGGCTGGACTTAGGGCTTATGTAGCGGCTTCAGATCTTGCAAACAAGGATGAAATCATCAAGATTATTGACGGTGATCTTGATCCGGACAAAAAGGAGTATGCTATCAGAACTTCTTATGCAAGCGATTATATGCATCTGTTAGTGAATAGCTATCCTGCTCTTCGTCATTCAGACTACAAGGTTGAGTATACCATCCGCAACTACAAGGACGTGGGTGAAATCAGCAAAGTGTTTGAGGAGTCGCCTCAGAAACTCAGCCTTGAGGAATTCCATATTTTGGCAAATGAATACAAAGGCGATTCACGCAAGCTCAATGACATTTATGAAACCGCAGTCAGAATGTACCCTAACGACCCTACTGCTAATGTGAATGCAGCTATCTCGGAGATGCAGAATGGCGACTACGTAAGTGCTGAGCCTCATCTGAAAAAGGTTGGTGACTCGCCTGAGGCGGTGTATGCTCGCGGACTGTATGCGGCGCTCGTGAAGGACTATGACAAGGCTCTCGAATTGCTGGAGAAGGCAAAGGCTCTGGGCGTGGTTGAGGCTCAGACTGCAATAGACCAGGTGAATGAAATGAAATAGATAAGACTAATACAATTAACTATTTAAAATTACAATTATGAAAGCGAACAAGATTTTATTGGGCCTTTTGGTGGCAGGTTTGTTTGTGAGTTGTACAAACGACGAAAATGAAGAGACTTTGACTACACCGCAGAGCGGAAAGTTTGAAACATCCTATCTGAATGTGCATGTAAACTCTGTCTATGAACCAGGAACTAAGGCTGCGGACGGTGGTTATGCAGAAGGTACAGCCGAGGAGCAGAAGGTGACAACTGCACACTTCTTCTTCTTCAACAGTAGTGGTGGGGCTTTTAACGTTAATGCAGAGTCTCTGGATCCTGCGGACGCGCCTAATGTGAACTATCTGGTTAGAGACGTTGCAGACAACGGTGGTTCAGAAGACCCTAATGTTGAGACCTTGACAGATGCTGTATTGACTATCAAGAACAGCAAAGGCGAGATTCCTGCATATCTCGTAGCAGTTCTCAACTGGGACTATGACGGAGCGTCTCTCGGTCTTGCTGGTCTTAAGACCACACTCGTGGAGGAGGCTAAGCTCCAAGGAGCAAAAGGCTTCATCATGAGCAACTCTGTGTATGCAAGCGGTTCAAACGTAGTTGATGCAACTCCGATCACTGCTGCAAACATCGCTTCTTCTGCAGCGGATGCTGTGGCGCTTGGCAAACCAGTTGAAGTATATGTTGAGCGCATTGCTGCCAAGGTTGCCCTGACTCAGTCAGGAAGCAAGTATGACACAGGTGTGGCTGTTCCAGGCGGCACAGGCAACGTTTACGCCGTAGTTGCAGGTTGGGACATCAACACTACTATGAGTCACTCTAACATGGTGAAGACTATTGATACAGCTTGGGATAACGGAACTCTCGGATTCACATGGAACGACGAACCTTACTTCCGTTCATACTGGGCACAGTCAGTGGCTACAGATGCAACTGTGACTTTGATAAAGAACTTCTCATGGAACGCACTTTCTAATACAGTAGGCAGTGCTGACTATTGTCTGGAGAATACAACTGATGTTACAGGTGACAACACAAAGGCGCTCGTTGCAGTAAAGTTTGTTGACGAGAACGACAACAAGGTTGACGTGGTTAAGTTGTTCGGCGAGATGATGACAATCGAAGGTTTGAAGAACAGCATCGCCAATTCTTTGGCAACAACTTACTACTATGGTAGCACAGGTTCTTACACATCCATCGCTCCTGAGCACATCCTTCTCGTTGCAGCAGGCACCTCTGGCGATGACAGCTACAAGGTGACTTACAAACTCACTGACGCAGCCAAGGCTCTCACATGGTTCGTTAAGGAAGGCTCTGCTTACAGTGCTACTACCACAGACGTGATCGAGTCAAAGCTCGCTACATTCGAAAAGGCACAGGTGTGGAACGGTATGGGATACTACATTGTTGACATCGAGCACCTCGGCACAAAGAATATCAATGGTGTTGTTCGTAACCATACTTATGCTATTAATGTTGACGACATCAAAGGTCTTGGTACTCCTGTCTATGATGGCGACAATGATGTTGAAGAGCCTATTAAGCCAGAGGATTCTGAGGCATTCATCGCTGCTCAGATTAAGGTTCTCTCTTGGAAACTTGTAAATCAGAATGTAACATTGCAGTAATTGCACATAATTAAAAATTGTAGTGTGGGGTCCCCACACTACAATCTCCCCAACTTAAAGAATTGCAAAGGAGAGTTCAGCAATAAACGCGGTTTGAAGAACTCAAGTTTATGAAAGCACTTGGCGTGCCGGTGCAAAGAGAGACACGCATCTGAAACCCAACGGGTTTCCACCGAATTGGAATTTTTCGACTGTGCAGATTAACGTACGGAATAATATATAAAAACATACGACTATGAACAAATTATTTTTATTAAGCAGGTTAGGAGTTCTGGCGGCTTTAGTGGCCCTTCCATTCTGTTCATGCGATGACAGCGTGATCTATGATGATGAAGGTGATTGCTCTGTGAACTACAGAATCAAGTTTAAGTACGACAAGAACATGAAGTTTGCTGATGCATTCAGTAATGAAGTAACTTCTGTTGCACTTTATGTGTTTGATGAGGCTGGAACTTTGGTGTTCAAGGGTGTTGAAAGCGGTGAAGCTCTTGCAAACGAGAATTACGCAATGCCTGTAGAACTGCAGCCAGGCGACTATGAGATGCTTGCTTGGTGCGGAGTGGGGAATGGCGAGTCTTTTACTGTTCCGGAAGCTGTAATAGGTGTTACTAAGAAGGAAGACTTGACTTGTCGGATGAATAGAATCAGCGCCAATGGCATAGGTGTTGTGGATAAGGATCTTGCTCCGTTGTATCACGGGCAACTTAAGGTGAAGTTCTCTGATGCCATCGGAACTCACTATGAAACAATATCTTTGACGAAGAACACTAACGTGGTACGTGTTGTTTTGCAGCAACTTTCTGGTGAGGATGTTGACCCAGAACAGTTCTCTTTTGAAATACAGGACTATAATGGGTTTATGGCTTATGACAATTCTTTGCTGGAAGACGAACTCATGATTTATAAACCTTGGAGTCTGGAATCAGGCAGTGCGGATATTGATGCCGACATTTATAATGGCAAGACTCGTGCATCTTCTGTTGGAGTGGCAGTGGCGGAAATGACAACAGGTCGTTTGATGGCCGACGCTCGTCCGATTCTTGTCGTAAGGAATCTGGCGGAGGATAAGGTGGTTCTTTCTGTACCGGTTGTAGACTATGCGTTGCTTGTTAAGGGTAATTACAATAGGGCTATGGATGACCAGGAATACCTTGACCGTCAGGATGAGTACAACATGACATTCTTCCTTGATGAATCAGGCGATTGGGTATCCTCTACGATTATCGTAAATTCTTGGAGAGTAGTTTTGAATAACCAAGTAATAAAGTAGTGCTATGCTAAAGAAATTATCATATATAATAGTTGTTTTGTCTGCTTGGGTCTTTACGTCGTGCGACTCGATCAACGATGAAGGCTCTTGCAACACTGGCGGAGGCGCAGTGCGCAAGGTGTCCTTTACTTTGACTATCGATGACGCTCAGCGCAAGACAAGAGCGGCATGGAGCGACTCCTACGTTACCGATATCGGTACGTCTTATGACAGCCGTATAGCTATGGAAGGTTTGCAGGTGCTTTTCTTTACTGCCAATAATAATTTTGTGGGGAAGGTGAGCAGCCTGATGCATTGGCCAACAAGTGCGACAGAATACCGCTTTGCTGGAGATGTTACTGATTTGCACCTGACAGATGGAACCGCTTATAAGGTTGTGGTTCTTGCCAATTGTGCAGATGCCGTGACGAATTTGGGAACTCTGTATTATTCTCTTGATGACATTGTCTACCCTGAAGGATATGTACCGATGTGGGGAGTTAAGCAAATGACTATGGGCGGCGGAGAATTGCAGGATTTGGGCGACATCATGATGCTGCGTGCAGTCTCAAAAGTAGAAGTGGTATTGAGCGACGAGATGTTGGCAAAAGGTTTTACGCTTGAGAATGTAAGCATTAACCATTATAATGATATGGGCTATTGCTTGCCGTCTGGATGGGACAAAGTGGCGAACACTATGGAACTTGACCAGGAGGAGTGCTTGAATGCATATCATAGCCATAAATCGGGAAATCTTGAGTTTGCAGAGGTGGTGGATAATAAGACTCATTGGCTCTATCTTCCTGAATTTAATGTGCTTCATACTGCAATTAACCGCCCAAAACTGAGTGTTACACTTAGCAACGGAACGTCTTCTCCGTTAGTGTTTGCAGATGCAATACAGTTTGGTAAGTATGATGCTGACGGATACCCTATCGAAGGTTCTGAAGGCAATATAGTACGTAACCATATCTACCGCTTCAATATTGTGGGTATAGGCGCTGTCATTGAAATTGATTATGAAGTGCTTGATTGGGAAGACGGTGGAGTCTGGGATAGAGGCGTTTTTGAATATCCTACTTACCACAATCCTGTAGTTCCTGATTATTTGAACCCGACAGAGTTGATTACGACAGAACCAGTTATGACATATAATAATTTGGATCCTATGGCTGGCGCATTCTCCGTGTGGTTTAGAATAAGCGAACCAGTAGGCCAGGTGTGGACTCCGGTTGTGGATAAAGCTGATACGGATTACTCTATCAAGGTTTACGACATATCTGGTGTGGAGATAACTGATCCGAATCAATGGGTGGCAGCTGATACATGGTACAACATAAAAGTCGTGCCTCTCGACCCAACCAATGCAGGTGATGTCGTGAAATTTGGCATTACATACAGGCAGAACTGGATGCCTTCGGGAATGTCTATGTATCTGTTCATCAATGGAAAGACTGATGAAATAGCATGGCCAAATAGTGGCAGTGATCCTAAAATAATAGAAATAAAGCAGAATTAAAAATAATCAATATGAAACGTCTATTGTATTTCCTGATATTTGCTCTGTTCGCTGCGATTCTGCAGTCGTGCAGCAACGATGATTTGGATTTTGAAACCGCTCCGTTAGGTTCTGACTGTATAACGATAGATGTGTCGTCTAACAGATTGGTTACGCGTGCTACTATAAATGATAACTCTGTGGAGGAATCGGTAAAACATCTTGATGTGGTGATTTTCGCTGAGGACGGTGCGTTTAAGTATAGTGAAAGAATCAGCGTGGACACCCCTGCAGGAACTGTTAGACTTAAGGCTAAGCGTAAAAACATATTTGTCGAGGATGACAAGTATTTCGTATATGTCATAGCGAACAGCACTCATCCTGCTACAGATTTTTCTGGGCTTTCGTCTATGACAGATCTTGTGAAGATGACACAGGCTGATGAACGTTTGCACTTAACTGGCGCTGCTAACATTGATGATGTTCCGTCACATTTCCTTATGGACGGTGCTGCTTTTCCAAAAGCAGGTGCCGAACCTGTATCGGCAGAACCGGTTGTCCTTTATGACGGTAATGACAAGGTTAATACTGAGTTAAAGGTTAATTTGCGTCGTGCGGCGGCAAAGGTCGTGATGCGTCTCTCTAAAGGAGATAAAGTCACCTTTAATCGTAATGGCCATGAGGGATATTATGTGCGTAATTTGCCTTATGTGACAAACGTGCTGACGCCGCTTGTGCCTTTTACGGAATTGCGTACTCCAGATAAGACTACTGGCGAATATTTCAACTGGTCAGATAATGTGGTTGAAGTTGTTGCCTATGTATATGCGCATAGCTGGGAAGGCAAGAGCTTTTACGAGGAAGGCACGTCGTTGGTGATAAATATTCCTGTGACTTATGAAGGAGTAGACTATGAGAATAGTTATTACCAGATAGCAATGAGTAAGGACTCAAAATTTGAGCGTAATCATTATTATACGGTGACAGGTACTATCAATGCTCCTGGAGCTGAGGAAGAATCGGTGCCAGTGGAAATTCAGAACCTGAAGTACTCTGCTCGTGAATGGGATGTAGTGAATGTGGATGTTAATGGCGAAGATTATCCTAAATATTTGACTGTGAACCGTGATACCATGAAAATGTACAATGTAGAGGTTGACTCTTTGGAACTTCAGTTCTCTTCTTCTTCCAAGATAACTGTAACTGCCATAGAACCTTACTTTATTGATAAGTTCGGCCAAAGGACGAACTATACCGGAGGTGGAATCTTTGGTACTACAGAGGGCGGAATGTCAGGGAATATAACAGTGAGCAGTCCTATACCTACGAACAATACCATTCGTTATTTCAAGCTTGCGATTGTAAATGAGGAAGGCTTGAAAGACACGGTTGTCGTTGAGCAGTATCCTCTGATATATGTAACAAATCAGCAGGGATGGTATTCTTATAGAGATGACTTTAAAACATCGACAGGCCAAGTGACTACTTATGAGAGTAGAGGTGCAGGACGATACGTGGCGGTTGGACTTCCTGGTGATGAGTGGGATAACAGGTATTCATATAGTGACAATAGCTATGCTTATGGGCGTGTTAATGATGACTACTTCTGGCATTCAAAGTTTGTGTCTTATTATGATGAGAGAACGGGCAAGTCCACAACCTCTTTTTATGAATGGGACAATAATGGAAGCGCTGCAAGAAATGCCGGTCAGTGTGAAGACAACACTAATGCTCGTATGTATCATATCAGGGTTACCGCTACTTCTGAGAAATATAAGGTGGGACATCCTCGTATTGATGCCGACGGATATACTGATGCCGGTGATGACAATGCGGAACTTGTTTCTCCGTCTTTCATGATAGCTTCACGCTTGGGCGCTATCTATTCGTCTTACGGAAACCTTTCCTCTGTGACAGACTCTATTAAGCCGAATTGGGGGGCTCCTTATGTGAGGGACGATAATAACAATGGCGTTTCCGACCGTCTTGAAATTTTCCGTGAGCACTGTCTCAATTATGTGGAGGTCTACAAGGATGAAAATGGCAATAAGGTCGTTCTTGATGATTGGAGAGTCCCTACACGAGCAGAATTGGACATAATTATTGACTTGCAGGGAGGGCCGGATACTGACGCTGATGCAATAGATTATCTGCTTAATGGATATTACTATATGTCTGCAAATGGCCCTTCGTATAACAGGCAGGGTAATAATGATAACACTAACACTTCTGCGATTCGTTGTGTACGTGACGCTTACGTGAAATGATGGGTATTAGTCAAAACAAGATAAATGCAAAATTATGAAAAGTAATTATTTCAAAATATTGGCGATAATGCTTAGCTGCATTATGGGACTTGCGTCGTGTGCGGATGACGACTTGTACATGTCACCTGAGCAGGGCGACGCTCCGGAGGGTTTTGTGAAATTGAGTTTCGAAACTGACATCCAAGAGATGGAAGTGGTTAAGGTGCGCGGCGTTGACCCCGACGGTTATGACGTCCACAATATGACTTTGTTCTGCTTCAATCCGTACGGGCTGTTTGTTACGACAGTGGAGGCTACACTGACTAAGACTACGGCAACGACGGGTACATTTGAGGCTGTGGTGCCGGAAGAAACGAAAATCGTACACTTTGTGGCTAACCAGAACTCAGCTCTTTATGACAACAAAGATTTCATCAACAAGTCAGAGGCTTCGGTTATTGCCGACATGGAAGGCGCTTCGGGCATGATGGTGTATTGGGCGCGTTTTGAGGCAAGTGATAATGGGGCTAAATTGAAAGAGGAATTGACCGATTTGCCTAATGGCATTGTTCTGGTACGTAATCAGGCGAAAGTTTCAATTGCAGACTGGAACACACCTTATATAGAGGTTACAGGTTTCGTGACGACAAACATCCACGCCTTTGGAACTTTGGCGCCGTACTCCAATGAGGAAGGTTTCGAATGGCCAGGAACAAATCCTTACATAACTCTTCCTAATAACACTGTTATGATGAGTGATATTGAAGATGTCAACACTAAGGAGGAGGATTATATATTTGAGCATGAAAATACGGTTGATAATCCTGTAAGTGTTATTATACGCGGTATTCCTCAGGGTGAGACTCAGGAAAAGTATTTCCGTGTGGCTATCATTGATGCAGACGGAGAGCAATTGATGATAAAGCGTAACCATTCATATGTCCTCAATATTTCAGGTAAACTCACTCATGGCAGTGATACTTTCCAAGAAGCAATGGAAGCTCCGTTTACCAACAACGTATGGATCAGCATTGATAGCTGGGTTAAGGCGGTAGAGGATGCAACTTACAAGTTGGAGGTTAAAGAGACTGGTATTGTTCTTGATGCAAATGAAGCCGGTTCCGACTATAAGGTGTATTATACAATAACTCGTAAGAACGGCTCTTTGACTTCTGCGGATATGGCCAGCGTGGTATGGCTTGGAGAAAACGATGTGGCGCAGCATAATTTCGTAAATCATGAGTTCGCAATTAACGGGAATGTTGGAGAGGGATGCGTAACTATTAAGCTGAATCCAATGGCGAAGGACATCCAGACGGGTACGCTGCTGATCAAGAAGGGACGTCTTCAGAGGACCGTTGAGGTTAATGTGATCAAGACGCAGGTCTTTACTCCTGCATGGGTGGGTACTCAAGTCTATGGTGGTGCAACCGGCCAGTTTGTTACAGTGAAATTTACTGTACCGGAGGAGTGTCCGGACGTACTTTATCCATTCCCAGTCTTGGTTACTGTGAATAGTCTGGATGTGCGTTCTGCTTCAGGCATGCAACTGCCTGTAATACGCAAGGGCGACGACGAGTGGTTTGGCGCAGATTATGCAAACCAGAACTACAAGTATGAGTATATTGTAGAGGGTCCAGGTGTCCATAGAATCTATTTCGAAAATATCCTGACTCATGACGGTGGCGATAAGGAAAGCGTATGGCTTGAGGCAAATCATTTTGAAACATTGGAGAAAGAGTTTGAGTATTCTGACTACCAAAAGTCTATAACCGTTTCAGGACTTAATAAGTATTATGGTGGAACCGTCGGAGATACTTATGCCGATGATGAAGTGGTTTATTACAAGCTTGTTCCTAAAAAGCGCTATGCTCATGTTGATTTTAATATGGTGATGATGGACAACTCTACAGATCCCGCAACTCCGATAAATGTAGGTGTAAATGATGAATTCCTGCTTTTTTCTAAATCACTGGATCATTACGAAGACCATGAACCTTTACCTGGCGGACTTTCGCACGAATGCGACTATTACGAGGTGGATGAAAGCTATTGGAAGACTTCCAGCAATGGACGAATGGTAATGTTTATGCCAAAGGATCCTACTCCTGCCAATACAGGTCATTATGCTCTGCACCTTAAGACTAATCGCCCGATAAGTGATGATGTCGTGCGTATTGCTTCTAATGCTTCAATGAACCCTTCGATTCTTCCATCTAATTCTGGGGCGAACTACACAGGCAACTCCTATCGCTCAATGATTTTTGAGCTGGCAACTTACCGTCCGTTCCGTTTTGCAGCACGTGTGAATGGCCTGGGAGAGAATACAACGGGACAGAATGAGGAGACCGTTAGTAACATCGAACTAACTTATCTGCCAAACCAGAATGTGGACATTTCTTTCGATGTCACAAGTTTTGAGGGTTCTGATGGCGCTTGCGTTGATCCGTTTGGCGAGTCGTTTGAAATCTATATTGATGCGCCTATGCTCACTATTGACGAGAGCCGCCTCGGTGCTTTCAACCTTACGGGCGACAAACTGTTTGCTCATCCTTCTGTCAAGGGACGTTTTGTCTATAAAGTGGAGCCTACACGTGATGCGGAGCGCAATTTCGGCACAGGTGAGGCGCTGCTAAAGGACAATTCAGCCTCAAGCCAAGCAGGTGAGCGCAAGACCCTTCCTTTTAAGACGAATAGGGTAACTACTGCTGGCGATATTAAGATTAGTTCAAATAAAGAGAAGGTCATATTCTACGATAAGGTGTTCAGATTGCGTAATAAAAAGATCACAGGCACGATTCAGTACAATGATGGAGGCTCGCTTCATGATGTGCCAGAGGATGCGTTTGTAGCATTTGCCCGCACTAAGGACGGTGTGCGCATCGGTTCTATAGAAATTGCTGAAGGAGGCAAATACAGCCTTAATCTCCGCTCTGAATATGAGTTCAATTGGACTATGGACGAAATCGAGTTTGACTTTAACATAGGTGGAGTCGACTACGATTGCAAGATCGGTAGTCTGGACGAACTTTTCAATTCGCCTAACGTGGTTCTGAATGTGGCGATTTGATACTCCTGTGAGTACATGATACCTTTAACGTCCGGCTTTGCCTCTGAGGCGGGCCGGATGTTTTTTCAACCGGAGGAGCTGAATGTTGCGCTTTTTTCGTAATATTGCAAAGCAAAATATTAGTATATGAGATTTTCCCGTTTCGCAATCACGCTTCTTCTTGTGATGTCAGCGTCTGTTATGCTTCAGGCGCAAAAACCCTCGTTCCCTCTTCCGCAGGTTCCTTCGGCCCTCAATACTCCGCAGGCAAGGGCTAACTATCTGGCCCTGCATTATTGGGACTTGTATGATTTTTCTAACAATGACCTCATTGGTAATAAGGACATATCGGAACAGGGATTCTCCAACTTTATAAGTATCATGCCTTATGTCACACAGCGAGAGGAAGCCTTCGAAGTTTTCGTTTCTCGTATAGCGTCAAACCAGAAGATGACGGGATATTTTATGGCATTGGCAGAGAAGTACCTTTCCGAACCGCTTTCTCCAGTCTATGATGAGGCATTGTATTTGCTGCTGCTTGAGAAAATAGTAGCGTGCAAGGATCTGCCTGCATTGGACAAAGAGGAATATAAGTTCGACCTTAAGATGGCGAAGAAAAACCGTTTAGGCACTAAGGCTACTAACTTTGCATATTTGCGCCGCGACGGAGTTGCAGGCAAATTATGGGATGTCCGCGGAGGAGAATATGTGTTGCTCCTGCTTGGCGATCCAGATTGTAGCGTCTGCGTGGATGCGAAGGAGGAACTTGCCAATTCACTGGTAATAAAGAATATGGTTGATAAAGGCAAGCTTGCCGTTCTGTCGGTTTGCGTGGAGGGAAAAACTAAAGGATGGGAAAAATCGTCTGCACCAAAGGGATGGATTGATGTCTGTGATGAAAAGACGGCTATTTATGACAAGCAGCTATACGAAATAAAAGGACTGCCAGTGATTTATTTGCTTGACGGCAAACATACGGTAGTGATGAAAAATGTGCAGCCTAATCAGATAATCCGATTTCTTTCAGATAAATAGGGGGCATTGCGCCGACCTGCTGAAGCAAACAGGCATCAACCGCTCCGCATTGCAGAAGATGATAGCCCACCATCCTCTTCCCCCTTCGGGCATATATAAACGTCCACAGCAAGCCACGGCTTGTCAGGGACGTTTTTTTTCGTCGGTGCCTTCATTGCGGATTTCTCCGCAATGTGTGATTATTTGCCTGTAAGGAACTTTCGGATTTGCTCTATCAACTGGCCGAACTCGTTAGGGCGGAAACCGTGTCCTGCGCCAGGGATGACGTGCATACGTGCGTCCTTGTAAATGCTGACGGCACGGCGGGAATCATCCATCGATACGATGTTGTCCTTGTCGCCCTGGACGATAAGGACAGGCTTCTTGAATTTCTTGATTCTACTGAACACCTCCAGTTCGCGCACTTCGGTGAAGAAGCGGCGACCCATAGGCACGTTCCACAGACGTGTAGTGTCAGGGATGTCCTCCACCCGCGGATAGCGGGAGTTCCAGTTGTCGGGTATGCACAAGGCAGGGTAGACCAATACCAGTTTGCTGACGTCCTTGTTTCGTCTTGCAGCAGTTAGCGCCGACACGAGTCCGCCCTGGCTCTCGCCTATCAGGATGATGCGTGAGGCGTCAACGTCGGGTTGTTGCTTGAAGTGGCTGATGATGTCCTCTAACGCCTTCTGCTCGTCGAGAATCGACATTTCCATTGTATTGCTGTCGCTGCGGCTGTTGACCGATCCGCAAGGGAAGTCGAACGTGTAGCATTGGTAACCGAGTTCATTGAACAGTTTGAAATAGTTCTTCCCGAAATGGTGTGTGCCGTTAAATCCGTGGGCAATGATGGCCACAGGCTGTTTCTTTTCCTTCGTTTCCGGACGGTTTAGCACTCCGTATATGTTGCGGCTGCCGTTCTTGATCCACAATTCTTCTGTTCTGCTCTCCTGTGCACTGACACTTGCTGTGATGAGGCACAGTACTGCTAATAGTAAATGTTTCACTTTCATCGATTAAGGTTGGTTTAAAAGTGTGTTTATCGCAAAAATAGCAGTTTTTAGCATAAAATATGTGTTTTGTCCGAGAAAATCTTGGTAGTAGGTCGGCCAAAACTCTAAACTTAGACTGAGTTTATACAAACTTAGTCTGAATCTGTATAAACTTAGACTGAGTTTATACGGACTTAGACTGAATTCGGAGTTTGCAGGCAGATAAGAAGATTTTTCTTTATTCGTAGAGGTGGAAAATGCGGTCCATGAGGTGCCACTTCTCGTTGGATGTGCTTCCCTCTTCACACTGCTGGAACATGGATACGTAGTCTTCCCATTCAGCTTGGCGCGGCATAGTGGCGAGTTGGGCAAACGCCTTGTCCCACTCGAAGTCTTCAGGAGTTTCGACAATCATGAAGAGTTTGTTTTCGTAGATGTAAATCTCCATTTCGAGTATTCCCACAGCCTTTATGCCTTCGCTGATTTCAGGCCAATGGTGGTATCGGTCGTGTGCCTTGATGTATTTTTCGATAAGAGCCTTGTCGTTCTTTAGTTCAAGGGTTTGGCAATAGCGCTTTACGGGCTGGCCGTATTCTTTTCTTGGATAGCAGAACATGGAGTTAAAAGGGAGTTGAGGAGTTAAGTTGTAGGGGCGGGCAAACCCCGCCCTGTAGAAGTTGTAGAGGCGTCACATCTTGATGAGTATGCGGAACACCTTGCCTGGAGCGTCAACCCACTCTTTCATGGCAGTGTGGGCGTCTTCGGCATTGGCAACTCGGCTGATGAGGCGGTCGGTAGGGCAGCAGCCTCTCTTCAGGTAATTGATGACAGCGCGGAAGTCGGACGGAGTGGCGTTGCGTGAACCGCGTATGTCGAGTTCCTTCTGCACGAAGAGTTTGGTTTGGAACTCTACAGCCGTTTTGGCATATCCGATGAAGACTACGCGCCCCGTGAAGGCTACTTCCTCGATGGCGGTCTGGTAAGTTCTTGCGCTGCCTACAGCTTCGACAATGACGTCGGGACCGAAGCCTGAGGTTATTTCGCTGAGACGTGTGTGGATGTCTTCAGTCATGGAATTGATTGTGTGCGTAGCGCCGAGTTCTTTTGCCAGGGCGAGTTTCTCGTCGTCAATGTCGGCAGCGATGACGGTGGCTCCGCGGAGAGCGGCACGCACTACTGCACCGAGTCCTACCATTCCGCAACCGATGACCAGGACGGTGTCGATGTCGGTCACTTCGCCTCGGCTAACTGCGTGGAAACCTACGCTCATAGGTTCGATGAGGGCGCAAGTGCGCGAATCGAGTCCGTCGGCAGGGATGATCTTTTGCCACGGTAGAGTGAGGTACTCGCGCATAGAGCCGTTGCGCTGCACTCCGAGGGTTTCGTTATGCTCGCAAGCGTTGACGCGTCCGTTGCGGCAAGATGCGCATTTGCCGCAGTTTGTGTAAGGGTTGACGGTCACTACCATGCCTGGCTTGAGAGTTTCGGGCACGTCGGCTCCTACGGCTTCGATTACTGCACCAACTTCGTGGCCAGGGATTACGGGCATCTTCACCATAGGGTTTTTGCCGAGGTAGGTGTTGAGGTCGGAACCGCAGAATCCTACGTATTCCATTCGGAGAAGCACTTCGCCCGCTGCTGGCGCTTGCGGTTTCTCCATTTCGATGACCTGCATGCTGGCAGGTTCGTTTATCTGTATAGCTTTCATGATGCTTGATTTTGAAGTTTATTCTGACATGTTCTTTATGTAAGGCAGTTCGACGAGATTGGTGAATCCGTAGAAACGTTCTGCGTTCTTGCCGAGGAACAAGGCCTTTTCCTCCTGAGTGAGTTCCTTGCTCTTGCTCACGAAGTCGTACGACATACGGTAGGTTATGGCAGTTATGGTGCGCGGGTAGTCCGAACCCCACATCAGTTTGTCCATGCCGGCTATGTCGGCGGCTTCCTTGATGGCGCGCACTGCACCGTGGAAAGGATAGAACTCGTCGTTGAAGAGCCATGTTATTCCGCCCGACTCAATCATCACGTTCTCATGGCGAGCCAACTTGATCTGCTCCTGCCACCCCTCGCGAGTCACCATGCCGAAGTGGCCTATGGCAATCTTCAGGCGTGGGCATTCCTTGATGATTTCCTCCATTTCGCCCACTTGCAGATCGCCGTCGGCAAGGTCGATGGAGAGGATTGCTCCGCGCTCTTCCATGAGGTGGAACATCTGCATCATCTCATCGCTGACGAGGCTAACCCTGCCTTCCTTGAGCAGCAGGCGTTGCGCCGGAATCTTGATTGCGCGCAGTCCGCTGTCAAGCAATTGCTTAGCATGGTTGAGGAAGTTGGGCAGGCGAAATTCGCACATGCCGCATACGAGGAAGCGGTTGGGGTAGTTCTTCTGCACCTCCATGAGGTAGTCGTTCTGAATGCCGTCGATGAATTCCTGGGTGATGACAGCCGCCGACACTTGGGCATAGTCCATGTTGGAAAGGAAAACCTCGGCGCTGTTCACTCCGTCGATCATGAACGGAGGCACCATCTGGCGCACCTCGCCCATGAAGAGCGAGCGGCCGTTTTCGAGAGTGCGGATGGGCATGCCGTCCACTATGGTGTCCTGTTTGAGCCACAGGTGGGCATGAGCGTCTATAATCATATTTGGGGAAAGTTGATGTGGTTGGTGGTGAATTAACTGTTTTTCCATCTTGCTCCCATCTGGTCGCCGATGATAGCCTTAACCTCTTTCACGAGTTGCTCATCCATAGGCTCGTTTACGAACTGTATGTTCTTCAGTACGTTCTGAGGGTTTGCACTGCTAAATAGAGTCGTAGCGATGCGAGGGTTGAGGCTTGTGGAGTACTGCACGGCAAGTTTCTCGATAGGGTAGCCCTTTTCCTTGCAGTATTGGGCGGCACGAGTGCAAGCCTCTTTCAACGCTTCAGGAGCAGGGTGCCAATCGGGCGCACCGCGTTCGGACAAGAGCCCCATAGAGAGTGGCGAGGCGTTGATAACTCCGATGCCACGCTCCTCAAAGAAGTCGAGGAAGTCAACCAGGAGCTCATCGTTAAGGCAATAGTGGCAGAAGTTGAGAACGCTCTCCACCGTGCCTTCTTCAGAATGCTCAATCACCCATTTCAGATTTTCGGGCTGAAGGTCAGTTATGCCTACATGACCGACAATGCCTTTCTTCTTGAGTTCGACAAGTGCAGGCAACGTCTCTTCAGCCACTTTCTGGAGGTCGGTAAATTCGATGTCGTGCACGTTAATCAGGTCGATGTAGTCAACATTGAGGCGCTCCATGCTTTCGTACACGCTTTCGGTCGCACGCTTTGCCGAGTAGTCCCAGTAGTTCACTCCGTCCTTGCCGTAGCGCCCCACCTTTGTCGATAGGTAGTATTTGTCGCGAGGAATAAGCTTAAGCGCCTTGCCCAGCACGGTTTCCGCCTTTAGATGCCCATAGTAGGGCGACACGTCAATGAAGTTGATGCCGTTCTCCACGGCTGTAATAACCGCTTCGATTCCATCGTTTTCCTTGATGCTATGGAACACTCCTCCTAATGAGGACGCTCCGAACGATAGGTTTGACACCTTCATTCCTGTTTTCCCGATTTCGTTGTAAATCATAGTGTTTATTAAAGTGTTAGTGTGATTGGTATGAGATTTAGCCACGGTAAGTTGTGCAGCGCTTAGTAGGAGCTTTCGCGATACTTCTTAGGCGATTTGCCTACGTGCTTCTTGAACAGCCGGTAGAAGTATGAAGTGTCTTCAAATCCCAGTTTGTCGGCAATGCTTTTTATAGGCAAGTCTGTAGCAATGAGCATGGATTCGGCAACTTCGATTTTCCGTGCAGTGAAGTAGGTCAGCGGTGTGGTGCCTGTCTCTTTGCGGAATCTGCGTATGAAATGGTCTTTCGACAGGTTTGCGCATTGTGCCAGTTCCTCGATGTTGGCAGTTCTGGCGATGTTGGCGTTCATGTATTCGATGACCCGGATGATGCGCTCGTCCTTTACTGTTTTCGCAGGCTTGGCTAACTTGAGGAACCTGGACAAAAGAATGTAAAGTATGCCTCTCGATTCCACCTTGTCGCACAGCGGACGCTGCTTGCCCAGGTCGATATTTTGCTTGAGCAACTTGTCGTTATTGTACGATTCGGGGTCGCTTTCCGATAGCGTCAGTATGCGGTTGATTTTTGCCAGTGTTTGGAACAGGCTGAGGTCGGACACATCTTCAGACGGAATTTCTCTCGGAAAGACGAATTCGGAGAGATAGTGGAAGCGGTCGGACGTGTTTTCAATCACGTGAATGTAGTAGTGCTTGAAGTTCCCGTCGCATACGTTGCTGTGGAGCGTGAACGGTGGAATCAGGTACATGTGGTTAGGCTTCAGTACAACTGTTTCCGAGTCGTTAGTTTCCGTTTTGTGTATAATAACCTGCGCCGCACCTTCCGTCACGTAATATAGTCTGGCAAATGGACTTCTGACGTTTTTCCAGTTCCAGTCGCCGTAGTGCTCGGCATATCCTGCGTGGAGCGTCAAGATATGAAGGTCGTCGATGTTTTGTTTCATATTGTCGTGAACTGGGCTTATTAAGTGCAAAAATAGTTTTTTTGCACAAAAGAGCGGTCGTGAATGTCGATATTATCCACAACAATGCCGAAATAAATCATCTTGGGGACTGTATTCTTCAATATAGCGCTTAACGTAAGCTGTTAAACTGCTGGGTGATTTAAGCCATACTGATATGCTGGAAGAACGCTGCCAATGCTGTGTTTGCGGCTGAAAGTCGATAAAGTGCAGTAAAAAGTCGCTGTAGTGGTATGCCTTTAGTCAGTTTGCTTCCTATTTTTGCAAAAGCAATACGCTGGGGAGTGTTAATGGTAAAAGTAAATATATGTATAAAAGTCTATTTAATGGTTATTGTATGAAGTTATTAGTTTCTGTTTTGGCGTTCATGTCGTTTATGAATGTCATGGCGCAAAAAGAGCCTGTCGAAACAGGTCAGTATAGCCCAGATTGGGAAAGTCTGAAGCAATGGGAGTGTCCGGAGTGGTTCAAGGATGCCAAGTTCGGCATTTGGGCACACTGGGGACCTCAGTGTCATGCTGAGTCGGGCGATTGGTATGGCCGCCACATGTATTACGAGGATGAGTGGCAGTCAAGATATCATGCCCAGACTTTTGGGTGGATGAGCGACTACGGACTGAAGGAACTCTGCCGCGATTGGAAGGGAGAGAATTGGAATCCCGATGAGCTCATAGCCTTTTACAAGAGTGTGGGCGCCCGCTATTTCATGACTCTGGGCAACCATCACGACAATTTTGACCTGTGGAACAGCCCTTACCAGGAATGGAACTCCGTGAACATCGGACCGAAGAAGGACATAGTGAAGGGATGGGCTGACGCATGCGACAAGTACGGACTGCCTCTCGGCGTGAGCATGCACGCAAGTCATGCATGGACATGGCTTGAGATGTCGCGCCACTACGACGGACTTCTCACAAAGGCCGATGGCGCAGGACAATGGTGGGAGGGATATGACCCGCAGGAGCTTTATGCTCAGGACCACGAACCGAGTACGGGCTATGAGAACGTAGGAACCATACATAGTCAATGGGCATGGGGTAACGGAGCCTCTCAGCCGTCGGCAGAGTATAAGATGAAATTCCAGAACCGCGTGATTGAGTGCATCAACACGTTCAGCCCCGACATGATATATTTCGACGATACGGTGCTGCCGTTCTACGGTTGCGACGAGTCGGTCGGTCTGAATATCCTGTCGCACTACTACAACACCAGCGCTAAGCAGAACGGCGGCGAGCAGCAGGTTGTGGTAACAGGAAAGATTCTGGAAAAAGAGCATAAGGATTTGATGCTTTGGGATGTGGAGCGCGGTATACCAGATCGTCCGCAGGAGAAGTACTGGCAGACATGTACCTGCTTGGGAACATGGCACTACGACAAGGGTACTTACGAACGCAGTGAATACAAGAGTGCGCAGCAGGTGGTCAGCATGCTCGTCGACATCGTCAGCAAGAACGGTAACCTCTTGCTCAGCGTTCCTGTAAAGAGCGACGGAACTATCGACGAGAAGGAAATTGCCATTCTCAACGATATTAAAGAATGGATGGACGTGAACAGCATTAGTATCTATGGCACCCGTCAGTGGAAGACCTTCGGCGAAGGGCCGCTTGCTGAGGCGTCAAATCCTCTCAATTCGCAGGGGTTCAATGAGGGCAATAACTATTCGGCAGCAGACGTACGTTTCGTAGAGCGCAACGATACGGTATTTGCCACAACTCTCCGTTATCCTACAAGCCGAAAATATGTAATTGAATCCTTCGGACTGGCGTCAAAGTATTATAGTGGGAAGGTCAAGAAGGTCACACTCCTCGGCCACGGTGAAGTCGACTTCGAAATGGATATAGACGGACTCGTAGTCACTATGCCTGATGCTCCAGTGAACAAGTTTGCGGCTGTGTTTGCAGTTGAATTTGATGAAAATTCATCCGAGGCTATCACTCTCGAAGGTCTCATCCAAATCTATGAGGAAAAGGTTGCCGAGATGCGTAAGCAGTCAAACTACAATACAGGTAAGTTCAGCCGCGAAAAAGTGAACGCTTTCGCTGACCTCGTGGAAGCTCAGAAGCAGTATGTAGGAGCAGACGACGTTGCTCAGCAACTTTCCATCAAGGCTTTGCACACTGCATACAACGAACTTCGAAGTAATGGTGTTAACGAGGGTGGCGCTCCTAATGAAAGTAACAGTTGGGACTATACGGAAGACGCGCTTGTCGAGGCAAACAACTTTAGCCGCCTTGACCCTGCAGTGACAACACGTTTCGCCGCTCCGCAGCACTGGACAGTAGAAAACTTCCTCATTCCTAACGGAGGCGATGGCGTAAAGGCCGGATTGGACAACTACGAGGGCAAGGACGCCCTTATGCTCGGCGTTTGGAACGATCGCGATGCAAACGAAGAGGGCAGCCTCAGCAATGCGCGTATCTACCGCAAAGTTCGTCTTGAAGCAGGACGTTATTACTTCGGCGCTACTTTCAACGCCCTTTACCAGCTTTCTGACCAGGCGTACATCTTTGCAGCGGACGGCTTGGTCGACTCTTATGACATGGAGGAGCAGTCTATAGCGCATGCACGTCTTAACAAGGGAAAAACCGACGGTTCGTTCTATGGCATATACTTCACCCTGGAGGAGGAACAGGAGGTAGTGCTTGGTTTCCAAGTGAATCTGCTTGAAGGCAGCGCAACCCAGGAGTTCCGTGCCGACGATGTCAAACTACTCTATTACGGCGCAATGGACTATATGGCTCTTGAGGACCTGATTATCGAGCTGGATGCAATAGTTGGCGGTGTTGAACCTACTGACAATACTGGATTCTATTCGAAGAAAGCCCTTGCGAAGCTTCAGGAAGCTTTGGATTTGGCTATGCAGACAGGTCCTGATGCGTCCTATGAGGAAATCAGCGCAGCATACAATGCTTTGAACTCTGCATACGAGGATTTCAAGGTGAACGGCACAAACCCAGGAGGCGCACCTATGCAGGGCGAGATAGCAGACGTCACTATTGACGTGCTCTCCGAAGTGGACAACTTCTCGCGCAGTTCGAACGGAACGCTGGGCGTACGCTACGGTACTCCGCTCTATTGGACAGTAGAGAACTACAACATCCCTGCTGGCGGACAAGGAAACCGTAACGGTATTGACAGTTATCCAGGCTACGATTGCCTTTCGCTCGGAGTTTGGAACGATGCAGGGTCTAACACCGACGGTAATCTTGCCAACGCTCGCATTTACCAGCGAGTGACTCTGCAGCCAGGACGCTACTACTTCGGCGCAACCTACAACACGACTTACGCAATTTCTGACGAATCATACATCTTTGTGGCATCAGAGACAATGCCTACCGCTGATATTCCGGAAAACTCAATTGCCTACTATCACATCAACAAGGCGCCGGACAACAACGACGGCTCATGGCATGGATTGTTCTTCACCCTTGAAGAGGAAGCAGAAGTGGTTATAGGTTTCCAGTCCAATCTTTCAAAAGGCAGCTCTACGAAGGAATTCCGCGCCAAGGGCGTGAAGCTCCTCTACTACGGCGAGATGACCTACACCAAGTTGGAAGAACTCATCGCCCTCCTTGATGAGAAACTCAAGACCGTGAAAATTAACGACAACACAGGTTCGTATTCAGCTGAAGCGTACGAAGAATTTGCTGCAGCGGTAGAGGAGGCCAAGAAGGTAAGTCCAGATGCCCCTCTTAGCGATATCAGCACTGCTTACACTGCACTCAACGACGCATACAATAAGTTCCTTGCCGAGGGCAAAATCAAGACCAGCATGCCTGAGGAGATTGGCGCCACTGACATCACCGAAGAATATTTCGTTGAGGCAAACGGTTTCACACGTCTTGATCCGAGCATTACAACACGATTCACCTATCCGCTCTACTGGACTACCGAAAACTACGGCGTTGAGTCGTTCTCTGAAGGCACACGCGGCGGACTCGACAAGTGGCCAGGCTACGACTGCCTCGCAATAGGCGTTTGGGACGACAAGGCTAACTGCCCTGAAGGTTCTGACCTGACAAACTCTCGCCTTTATCGTCGAATCAGCCTTCCTGCAGGGCGCTACTTCTTTGGTGCCGCCTACGAAACCATCTTTAACATGAATCTCGGATATCTTTATGTGGCTGACGCTACGCTCAATACGACCGACATCGAGCAGCAGTCAATAGCCCATTGCAAGATTGCCGAAGCAACTGCCGGCGACAACGCTTACGGACTCTGCTTCACCCTTGACCAGCCCCAGGAAGTCGTCGTAGCGTTCCAGACCGACATCGCCAACGGACCAGCACGACAGGAGTTCCGCGTTAAGCGCATTGAGTTCTATTCTTACACACAGCATACTGGCATCGAGTCCGTTGAGAAAGACAGCGATGCTCGCCCCGACTTCAATGCCCCAGCTCAGTACTACTCTGTCACAGGCGCACAGCTCAGCCAGGCCCCTCGCCAAGGCATGTTCATCATGCGCCAGGGAGGAAACACGTTCAAGATTTACAAGAAGTAAAAAGTAAGAAGTAAAAAGTAAAAGTTGAAGGTTTTTAGGTTTAACGTTTAAAGATGAACGTTTAGAGATAATAGTTTAATGTTGCGAACATTCAGGCAAGGCAGTCCCCCTCGGGGCTGCCTTGCTGCATAAACACAGAGCCCTCGTCTTCGTTCTTAAGATACGTTCCTTTCGCTATGCTCTGCGCTCAAAACTCTAAACTTAGACTGAGTTTACACAAACTTAGTCTGAATCTGTATAAACTTAGTCTGAGTTTATACGAACTTAGCCTATGTTTGGATTTTCCGCAGCCTGTTGCTCGGTAAGGGGGGGCTGTCGTTTTTTGGATGCGAGGGCGTAAATGTCGATATTGTCCATAGTTGTGCCGTTTTCAATATTGGAAGGTTAGGCTAAAAGGGTTATATTTGCAATTTCAAAACAATAATTATATATATGAAGAAATCTTTGCTTTGCAGTGTTGCGTTAGTTGCCGCAATGGCGCTGGATGCCCAGAATGTGGAGGTGGCTCAGGGGGAGTATAGTCCCGAGTGGGAGAGTCTGAATCAGTGGGAGTGTCCCGAATGGTTTAAGGATGCGAAGTTCGGCATCTGGGCGCACTGGGGTCCTCAGTGTGAGGCTGAGACGGGCGACTGGTATGCGCGCCACATGTACTATGACAATCACTGGCAGGGCAAGCACCATGTCAAGACTTACGGTTCGCAGAGCGAGTACGGACTGAAGGAACTCTGCCGCGACTGGAAGGCTGAGAGGTGGAATCCGGATGCGCTTGTGAAGTTATACAAGAGTGTCGGTGCGAGGTATTTCTTCACTCTCGGCAATCATCACGACAACTTCGACTTGTGGGACAGCCCTTATCAGGAGTGGAACTCGGTGAACGTGGGTCCGAAGAAGGACATCATCCGCGGATGGGCTGACGCTTGCGAGAAGTACGGGCTGCCGCTTGGCATCAGCATACATGCCAGCCACACATGGACATGGATGGAGGGGGCGCAGAAGTATGACGGCAATCTGACGAAGGAGGATGGCTACAAGCTCAATCCCGACGGCACGGAGAAGTGGTGGAAGGGCATGGACCCGCAGGAGCTCTACGCTCAGCGCCATGAGCACAGCGAGGGATGGGAGCGCGAGGGCAACATCCATAGCCAGTGGAACTGGGGCAAGGGTGCGAGCCTGCCTTCGGAGGAGTATAAGATGAAGTTCCAGAACCGTGTGCTGGAGTGCATCAACACGTTCAGTCCCGACATGATATATTTTGATGATACGGTATTGCCGTTCTACGGTTGCGACGATGCCGTGGGTCAGAACATCCTGGCTCATTACTACAACACGAGTGCAAGGCGGAACGGAGGCGAACAGCAGGTGGTGGTGATGGGTAAGGTGCTTGAGGAGCGTCACAAGGACTTCATGCTTTGGGACGTGGAGCGCGGAACTCCCGATCGCATGCAGGAGAAGTACTGGCAGACTTGCACTTGTCTGGGTTCATGGCACTACGAGAGGAGCGTGTACGAGCGCAACGGCTATAAGAGTGCGGAGCAGGTCATCAGCATGCTCGTCGACGTGGTGAGCAAGAACGGCAATATGCTTCTCAGTGTGCCGGTACGCGCTGACGGAACTATCGACGACAAGGAAATTGCTATCCTCAACGACATAAAGGCATGGATGGACGTGAACTCGGTGAGCATCTACGGCACTCGTCCGTGGAAGACCTTCGGCGAAGGACCGCTTGCTGAGGCTGTAATCCCAATTAACGCACAAGGATTCAACGAGAGCAATAACTACTCGGCTGACGACATACGTTTCGTGCAGCGCAACGACACGGTCTTTGCCACAACCCTGCGCTATCCGTCGGCTAAGAGCGTGACTATCGAGGCTTTCGGTTTGGCGTCGAAGCACTACAGCGGAAAGGTGAAGAGCGTCACTCTGCTCGGTCATGGCGACGTTAGTTTCGCCAACGGAGTTGACGGACTTAACATAACTATGCCAGAAGAGCCAGTCAACAAGATTGCTGCGGTGTTTGTCATCACTTTCGACAAGACGGAAGGCGAGAGCGTCAATCTGAAGGATATAAAGACTGCTTACGAGGCTAAGATAAAGGAGATGCGTCCGCTCGTGGGCAACAACACAGGTAAAATCAGCAAGGATAAGTTTGACGCTTTCGCAGCACTTGTTAAGGAGAGCGAGACGGATGCCGACGTGAAGGCGCTCCACGATGCTTACCAGGACATCAAGGAGAATGGCACAGTAAAGGCTGGTTTGCCGATGAGCGCAGCGGCTGAAGACTGCACAAGGGCGCTCCTCGTCGAGACTGACAAGTTCAGCCGCAAGGATAAGGCGGTGACTACACGATTCGCTTCTCCGCAGCACTGGACCGTGGAGAACTTCAGCATACCTAACGGGGCTGACGGAGTGAAGAACGGACTTGACAAGTATACAGGCAAAGAGTCTCTAATGCTTGGCGTGTGGAACGACAGGGAGCGTAACAATGAGGGTGATTTGCAGAATGCGCGCATCTACCGCAAGGTGACTCTCAAGCCAGGAACATACTACTTCGGAGCTAAGTTCAACACCATAACAAGAATGCCAGAGCAGGCTTATGTCTTTGCATCTGCAAGCTTGTGCCCTACGTCTGACATCCCTGCAGAGTCGATGGCTTTTGCCCCTATCGGCAGAGCCACTGCAAATGGAGGTTTCTACGGCATAACCTTCACCGTGAAGAAAAAGCAGGAGGTAGTGCTCGGTTTCCAGGTAGACTTGACAGCAGGCAGTCCTACTCAGGAGTTTCGCGCCGATGAAGTGAAACTCCTTAACTTCTTACATGAGACGCCATAATATGACGTCTCTACTTAACTCCTTACTCCTCAACTCCTCGGACTCAATGATGCCCAGTCTTAGTAAGATAAAGAGAATAGCGTTCGCGGCGCTCGTTCTTGCCATGTCGGTTTGTGGCAGGGCGGGCGAGCATCCCAGACTAACCTTTGTTACTCCGTCGATTGTAAGAGTGCAATGGAATGCACACGGTTCTGCCTTCGACGAAGGCAACGAAACTGGCGTGTGCATCTACGAACCCCAAGAGGTTAAGGTGGCAAGAAAACTGCGTGACGGGAAAACCGTGTATCGTACCAGCGAACTTATTGTCGAAATGGACAACGCCACTGGCTCGCTTGTCTTTCTTGACCGCAAATCGGGTAAGGTGCTGCTTGCTGAAAATACTCCCAACCCTCGGGAGCATGAGGTTGTGGCGCGAGAGAATGTCATCTATGACGAGAACTCTGCACGTAGTGTTGAAACCGCTAACGGCCAGGTTATCGTGAAAGATGTGCTGAGGCGTGATACTATCTCGGCGAACAACCGTTACTACAGCCATTTCAGCCTCTCTGCCGATGAGGCTATTTACGGACTTGGTGCGCACATGGAGGATTACATGAATCTGCGTGGCAAGACCCTCTACCTTTGTCAGCACAACCTCAAGACGATGGTGCCAGTGCTGTTGTCGACTGCAGGATACGGACTCCTGTTTGATGCTGGATGCGCCATGATATATAGCGATAGTCTGACGGCTGGAGGAAAGAGCGTGATGACCATGCAGACGGAGGCTTCTAAGGAGATAGATTACTACTTCATGAAGGGCGACGCATTGGATGACGTGGTGGCGCAATACCGCTATCTGACAGGCGGAGTGCCCATGCTGCCACGCTACATGACGGGCTATGTGCAGAGTCGCGAACGCTACGTCAGTGCTCATGACTTGCTCAGTACGTTAGGCGAGTTTCGCAAGCGGCATATTCCTATCGACGTGATTGTGCAAGACTGGTGTTATTGGCCGCAAGGATGGGGCTACATCAAGATGGACCCAAAGCGTTATCCCGACCCGAAGGCGATGGTCGACTCCGTCCACAACCAAAATGCCCATATCATGATTTCCATCTGGCCAAATCCGCAGGGATGCCCTGAGGCGGACATGTTCCGTAGGGAAGGACTTATGCTTGAGCATTCGGCTTACAACGCTTTCAGCCCTAAGGGGCGCGACCTGTATTGGGACGTAGTCAACGACGAACTGTTTAGCAAGGGATTTGACGCATGGTGGTGCGATTGCAGCGAACCGACTGATGCCGACTGGTCTCACATGAAAGAAGGCTACGGTTGGGATAGCCATGCAGAGCGATGGGAGAGGAACACTAAAGCTCTTACGGAGGTATGCGGTGCGGAGCGTTCCATGCTCTATTCCCTATACCATTCAATGGGCATATACGAGCATCAGCGAGCAGAGACCGACAAGAAGCGAGTAGTCAACCTTACTCGTTCAAGTTATGCAGGGCAGCAGAGATATTCAGCCATCAACTGGAATGGCGACACTCATGCTTCTTGGAATTCGTTCAAGCAGCAGATACCAGCAGGGCTCAACTATATGGCCACGGGCAATCCCTATTGGAATATGGATATAGGGTGCTTCTTCACTCGTCGTGACGGACGCTGGTTCTACAAGGGCGAATACCCGAGAGGCAATGCCGATCCTGCTTACAGGGAACTCTACACGCGAATGTTCCAGTGGGGCACATTTCTCCCCGTGATGCGCAGCCACGGCAGTGACACTCCGCGCGAGCCGTGGTTCTTCGGCACCCCAGGCACTCCCTACTACGATGCAATCATCGACATGATCAATATCCGCTACAGGCTTACTCCTTACACCTATTCCTTGGCAGCCATGCAGACCTTCTCCCATTACACTATGGCTCGAATGCTGGCGTTCGACTTCCCTCACGACAAGGAAGTGCTCGACATAAAGGACGAATACATGTTTGGCGACATCCTCGTTTGCCCCGTGACGGACTCTTGCGCAACGAGCCGCCGTGTGTATCTGCCTGATGGCGCAGAGTGGATTGACTATTGGACTGGCGCACCCCTTGCAGGAGGTCAGTGGATTGACGCTTTGGCGCCGATAAACCGTTTGCCTTTGTATGTGCGAGCAGGTTCAATCATCCCGACTACAGAACCAGCTGAGTACACAGCTGCGCAGGTAGGCAACCCCGTCACCGTCGAGGTCTATCCAGGAGCCGACGCAGAGTTCACGCTCTATGAAGACGAAGGCGACAGCTACAACTACGAGAAAGGCATCTGCTCGACCATCACGCTTAAGTGGACTGAGAAGAGCCATACCCTCACCGTCGGCCGTCGCAAGGGCGAATACCCAGGCATGCCGCTCAACCGCAAGCTGAACGTAAAGGTTATCGGCGCAGGCGAGAAGACTATCGACTACAGCGGCAAGCGCGTTAATGTGAAGTTGTAATATCCCCCAAGCGTTTGTATTAAAGCGAAGCACCATTGATAACTAAACAATTAAATATTATAAAAATTGAAACGATTTTTTTTGATAAACCTATTTCTTTGCATTGTCGTGTTTAGCGGTGTGGCGCAGCGTCCTTGGGGACATTGGGACAAATGGGGCGAACAGCCTGACGGCACGTTTATGAACCCTGTAATCCCGTCTGACTATAGTGACTTGGACTGTATTCGTGTGGGCGATGACTTCTATGCCATGTCGTCGACAATGCAGTATTCGCCTGGTATGACAATACTTCATTCAACCGATTTGGTGAACTGGGAGATTGCTGGCAATGCTATTCCTGACATCACTCAGATTGGCCCAGACCTTAACTGGGACAAGATGAACCGTTACGGAACGGGCGTTTGGGCTGGTTCGTTGCGTTATCATAATGGTCGTTTCTATGTATTCTTTGGCACTCCCGATGAAGGTTATTTCATGACTTCTGCTCCAAAGGCTTGCGGTCCGTGGGAACCGCTCACTAAGTTGATGGGAAAGTCGGGTTGGGACGACTGTACTGCTATTTGGGACGAGAACGGACAAGGTTATTTCCTGGGAACAAACTTTGGTGATAACTGCAAGACATATATTTTCCGCATGGCTGACGACTGCCGTAGCATCGACTTCAGCAGCGCACGCCTTGTGAACGAGGGAAACCATCGCGAGGCTAACAAACTGATTCGCCACGGCGAATACTATTATCTTGTGTTCAGTGAGCACAAGAGCCATTTGGGACGTTATGTTATGGCTAAGCGTGACAAGAGCCTTGAAGGCGATTTCTCAGAGGAGCGTCAGTTGCTTCTCCCTTGCCGTGAATCAAACGAACCTAATCAGGGCGGTATAATCGAAGGTCCTGACGGCAAGTGGTATTTCTTCACTCATCACGGAAGTGGCGACTGGAGCGGACGTATTGCCAGCTTGCTTCCTGTGGAGTGGACACAAGACGGATGGCCAATGATTGGCGACCGCAGCAAGGGCGAAATCGGCGAGATGGTGTGGCAGATGCCAATGCCGAAAGTTGAGAAGAAGAAACTCAGCATAGGCCGTGGCGGAGAGTTTAAGAAGCGCACGCTTGAACCATGGTGGCAGTGGAACTACCAACCTCGCGAGGATAAGTTCTCGCTCAAGGAACGCAAGGGATGGATCCGCCTTTATGCATTCAAGCCTTTGAAGGAAAATACTCTCCTTAAGGCGGGCAACACGTTGACACAGCGCACCTTCCGCAGTGAGGTGAACGAGGTTGTTGTGCGCATGGACATCAAGAATATGACTGACGGACAGCGTGCAGGACTTGCTCACTATGCATACCATAGTGGCGCTGTCGGAATAGTTTGCGAAGGTAATGCAAAATATGTCGAGTTCCGCGAGAACGATAACTGCCAGCGTAAGTTTAAGATTGACAGCCGTTATGTTTGGTTCAAGACAGAGTGGGGACTTGACGGAGTGGCTACATTCGCATTTAGCGTTGACGGCGAGAACTTCATTCAGAGTGGCAGACACCACCTCTCATGGGGCTACTATCGTGGCGACCGATTGGGACTTTATTGCTTCAATGACAAGACAGAAAGCGGTTTCGTAGATGTTGACTATCTGCGCTATCGTATGGAAAAATAATAATAAAAACCGCTTATCGCAATGAATAAGAATGCTTTGTTTTATGGCGTGGCACTGATTGCTGCATCGTCTTTCATTTCGTGCAAAAGTAATGAAGGCGGTGTTGCCGTCAATCAGTTTGCTCCGTCGCAGGTGAGGCTTGAGGACTCGTGGGTGAAGGATAGGGAGGTTTTGAACACTGACTTTCTTATGCGTCTTGACCCGGACAGGCTTTTGCATAACTTCCGTATTAATGCAGGGTTGGAGTCGGCTGCTAAGCCATTGGGCGGCTGGGAGGAACCGTGGTGCGGTCTGCGCGGACATTTCACGGGGCATTATCTTTCGGCATTGTCGATGCTTGTGGGTAGATATGGCGATGGGGATATGGCGGAGAGGCTGGACTATATGGTCGATGAACTGGAGAAATGTCAGATGGCGTTGGGAGAGAACGGTTATCTGAGCGCTTTCCCCGAGAGGGATGTGGAGCATATAGAGACTTATTTCACTGGCGCTTGGGCTCCGTATTATACGCTTAACAAGATTATGCAGGGACTTCTGGATGCTTACCGTTTTGGCGGCAATGAGAAAGCGTATGCTATGGTCGTGAGAATGGCGGGCTATGTGGCTGGCAGAATGGAGCGTATAGGCGAGGAGCGCAGGGTGAGGATGATGCAGATGCTGGGCGCAAATCCGCAGAACGAGGTGGGGGCTATGAACGAGCTATTTTATTGTCTCTACGGAATTAGCAAGGATCCTGAGCATCTCAGATTGGCTCGGATGTTTGAACCTAAGTGGATGAGAACGGCGATGCTTGAGGGCAGGGATGTGCTGTCGGGACTGCATGCTAATACGCACATTGTGCTGGTTAATGGATATGCAAGGGGGTATGATGTCACGGGAGAGGATGAATACAGGACTGCAACGGCTAATTTCTGGCAGATGCTTATGGACAGCCATGCTTATGCTAACGGATCGAGCAGCGGTCCACGCCCTAACAGGACTACGCCGACTTCGCAGACAGCGGAGCATTGGGGACAGCCTGGGCAACTGTCTGCTACGCTGACGGGTGAGATTGCAGAGAGTTGTGTGTCGCACAATACGCAGAAAATTACGTCGGCTTTGTTTGCCTGGACTGCCGACGCTAAATATGCCGATGCTTACATGAATACATTCTACAACAGTGTGATGGCGTTGCAGAGTGGGGCGACTGGCCGATGCACTTATCACCTTCCGCTAGGTTCGCCGCGTAGGAAGCATTGGTTGGCAGAAGAGGATTTCCGTTGTTGCAACGGTTCGTCGGTTGAGGCGTTTGCTGCGCTCAACAGCAACATATATTTTCACCGCGACAATGGCCTTTGGGTGAATGCGTATGTGCCTTCTACCGTTTATTGGGCGGAGCAGGGACTGACACTTAAGCAGAGCGGAGAGTTCCCTTTCGACAAGAAAGTGGTCTTTGAAGTAGTCAACGCCTCCCCAACTTTCAACTCTCAACTTTCAACTCTCAACTTCTTTGTTCCTTCGTGGGCAAGAAGTGTTGAGATCAGTGTGAATGGTGAGCCTGTAAAGCGCCCCAAGACAAAGGGTGCGGACTATGTTTCGGTGCAGCGTGATTGGCAAAGGGGCGATAGGGTGGAGGTTGAGTTTGCTTACGATTTCCACTTGAAGACGATGCCTGATGACGAGAATGTTTTGGCAATCTTCTACGGACCGCTATTGCTAGCTTTCGATGGTGGAGGTGAGATAGTATTGAAGGGTACGGAGGAGGACATATTGAAGGGCCTCGTCGGCGAAGGCGACGACTGCAAAGTGTTTTATCTGAACAATGCAGGACGTAAATTCCGTTTGATGCCTCTGATGCTCATCGAAACAGAGGAGTACAGCGTTTATGCTACGATAAACAATATATTCTTTATGGAATGACAAACGATAAGGACTAATGAAAAGAATTAATTGCATGATTTTTTGCCTGTGCGGACTGATGGCGTTGCTGTCATGCTCATCGCAAAAGGTAATGTCGCCAAACGGCAAGTTGTCTCTTGCCAACAATGGCGAGGCTTATGTGGTGAACTACCACGGCACCCCAGTGCTGAACATCAAGGCCGAGGGCTTTGAGGGGGTGAAAGCAGACGCAAAGAAAACCATCGCTTTCTCGCGCCATATCAACGAAGATTACACTATGGTTTCGGGCAAGCGCCTCCATTGCACAAACGAGGCTAACGAATACAGGGTGGCTCTCGACGAGAAAACCGCTCTTGTTTGGCGACTCTATAACGACGGCGTGGCTTTCCGCTACGAACTTAAAGGACTTAACGGCGAGGGCATACCGCAGGAAGTCACCTCCTACAAGATACCAGAAGGCACAACGCGATGGATGCATCCGTGGCACTTGAGCTATGAGGATTTCTTCCCCGAGGCAACAACAGGCGAGAGCAAGAACCGCCATTGGTGCTATCCCGCTTTGCTGGAACCTCAGAAGGGAGTCTTCGCATTGATTTCGGAGGCAGGGCTCGAACGCAATCAGAGCGCTTCAAGCCTGCGCAATGACACCGAGGTGGAGACATTCCGAGTCGTACCCGACAAAAACGACGTCACCCCTCTCGACAACTGGCATACCCCTTGGCGTGTGGCCATCGTCGGCGAACTTGCCGACATCGTCGAGTCGACCCTCGTCAACGACCTCTCAGCCCCCTGCCGCCTCACCGATACCGACTGGATTGAGCCAGGAGTGGTTTCATGGATTTACTGGGCGCACAACCACGGCAGCAACGACTACAATATCATCCGTAAGTATGTAGACATGGCAGTCGAGCTCCGCCTCCCTTATGTCCTTATCGATGCCGAATGGGACGAGATGAAGGACGGCAAGACCATTGAAGATGCCGTAGGCTACGCCAAGTCGAAAGGCGTGAAGCCGATGATATGGTACAACTCCTCTACCGGCTGGGTCAATGGCGCTCCAGGACCTAAGTTCCGACTGAACAAGCCCGAGGACCGCGAACGCGAATTTGCATGGTGCGAGTCGTTAGGTGTGGCAGGCGTCAAGGTTGATTTCTTCGGAGGCGATGGGCAGTGGGATATAGAGTATTATCACGAACTGATGGAGAGCGCCGCCCGTCATCACCTCCTCATCAACTTCCACGGCGCTACCACTCCGCGCGGATGGCAGCGCACCTATCCCCACATGCTGACCACCGAAGCGGTCTACGGAGCTGAGTGGTATAACAACGTCCCTACCTTTACGAAGAAGGCAGCGCGCCACAATGCCACACTCCCTTTCACGCGCAATGTCATTGGTCCGATGGACTACACCCCTTGCGCCTTTTCCGACTCACAGCATCCGCACATCACCACCCATGCCCACGAACTGGCGCTCACCGTCCTCTACGAATCCGGACTCCAGCATCTTGCCGACCGCCCCGAGAGTTTCCTTGCCCAGCCTAAGGAGGTGAAGGAGTTTCTGGGCAACTTGCCATCCGTGTGGGACGAAACACGCTTCGTGTCCGGCTATCCAGGGGAAAGCGCCGTCTTGGCGCGCCGTAGTGGTGACACATGGTTTGTGTCAGGAATTAACGGCCTTGATTCGGAGCAAGAATTGCTGCTGGACTATTCATTTATGGCTGAGGGCAAATATCTTGTTACGACTTTTGCCGACAATTCAGACAAGTCTGCTCCTTGGAACATAGCAACGACTCGTTATGCTCACGGCAAGGACAGCAAGACGGTCGTTAAGGTGAAATCACGAGGCGGTTTTGTGAAGGTTATTAAGCCGGTTAGATTATGAGATTATGAGGTTTGAAACTTGTCACTCGCTTTCTCCTTATACACGTTATTTTGTTTGCCACCCCCGACTTTTTAGTCAAAATCCATAAGTGGAACCAATTTGGGGTTTGAGGTTTTTTGAGTGTTGAACTATTTTATTATAAATTTGCGTTATAAAACTAAATAAAAAAATGAAACATCTTTTTCTATCTATTACCATGTGGGTCGTAGCCTTTGCTGGCGCATGTGCCCAAACATGGACGGAACCTCAGGTTCCGGCTGAGAGTCTTGACGGACTGTCATCGTCAGAAGTGGTTTATTTTTATAATGTGGAGGCTGACGCCTTCCTTATCAATGGTATGACGTGGGGTACAAATGCTTGTGCTACGCGATTGACAAACGGTGATGCTACGGCGTCAGACCCTCAGCGTTGCTATGCTTTCGTGGGCGATGGCAAGGTGAGGGTGAGGATGAAGACGTATAACACTCTTTACCTCTCTTGTCCGAGCATGAATGCCGACGATGTTTATTGCGACCAGAATGCCAATCCGTACTTTGCTTACACGGAGACGGCTGACGGTAGCAATGTCTATACTCTCAACAATACCAAGTGGGGCAAGGATCTTGACGTGACCTGGGACTTCGGTGGCCATGTGACTCTCGTTGGGGGTGACGGCCACACTAAGTGGGCTTTCATCAAGGAGGAGAATGTTACTAACGGCCGCTACATGGCGTATAAGGTGAAGCGCCAGATGTATGGTGTGTACAAGGCTGTGGCTGATGCCGGAAAGGCTGATGTGTATGCCAAGTACATTGCTGACGCCAAGGCGGTCTATGACAATGCTGACGCTACGGCCTCGCAGGTGGTCGATGCTGCACGCACGCTCTTCTGGGCTGTGTATGCCGATGTGGCTGAGCCTGTCGACGTGTCGTTCCTCTTCGACGATGCCGACATGGTGGGCAGGGGCGACTTGTCTAACTGGGCTACGAGCAACGCCACTTTCGGATGGGGCGAGTTTGAGGTGTATCATTCTGCTTTCACCTTGAGCCAGACTCAGACTGTGCCTCAGGGCTCTTACTCTGTGGGCTGGCAGGCTCTCTATCGTGAGGACGGCAACGGTACTGCACCGCAGGTCACTGCTTCGGGCGAGACTTCGGCAAGCGCGAGTGCTGTGGCCATAGGTGCGTTGGAGTATGCTGTGGGCAATGACCAGGTCAACAACTGGATTAACTCTAACGGCAAGTTCCTGCCTAACGGCATGCAGTCGTGCGGTCAGGCATTGGCTCATGACGGAAGTCTTGTGTGGACTGACGATGTGAAGGTCGGTTCAGACGGAAAACTTACGGTGAGCGCTAAGATGACAAGCACTGAGCAGTGGCTGAACTGGCAGCGTTTTGTGATAGTCTACAAGGGCATTGGCGATGCTTCGGTGAAGGACGGATTGAAGAATGCCATCGACGAGGCTGAGGCTCTCTATGGCGATGGTAGCGGCAAGGGTGCTGCCGACCTTAAGGTTGCTCTCGATGCTGCAAAGGCTGTGTATGCTGATGAGTCGGCAAGCCAGTCGGATGTCATCATGGCAAACAGTGACTTGCTATCTGCTATCGAGAAGTACCGCTGGACATCGGCATCGGTGGACAATCCGGTGGATGTGAGCCACCTGATTGTGAACAGCAGTTTTGAAAGCAGTTTTGACGGATGGACTCAGACGGGCATGGCTGCCCAGTCTAACACTGCCTTCTCTTTGAAGCATGGCAATACATACGTGGAGAAGTGGACCAGTGCTGGCGGTAAGGTTGGCGATGGCAGTGTGATGCAGAAGGTGAAGGGCCTCGGACTCGGTGTCTATGTGCTCAAGGCTGCCGCCCAGAACATCCAGGAGGGTTCTTCCGCTGCTCAGAGAAATGCCTGGGTCGTTGCCAACAACTCCAAGACTGAGGTAGTGGGCAAGGATGAATATTCTGTGGTGTTTGTAAACATCGAGAATGAGGCTACTGTAGGATTCCTTGCCGAAGGTGCTACGGGCAACTGGATTTCGGTCGACAACTTCCGCCTCTACTATGCCGGTGGCGAGTTCGCTGACTTCAAGAAGGAACTTGAGGGCTATATCGCAACTGCAAAACCATACATAGGGGAGAAGATGCACAATGCTGTGCTCGATAACCTCAAGGAGTGCATTGCAGCCGCTGAGGCTGAACTCCAGAAGGACAATGCCGATGGCTACACTGCTGTGTCCACTCCGCTTCGCGAGGCTGTGGAGCAGGCAAAGGCTTCGATAAAGGCTTACGCCGACCTCGCTGCCGCAATCGCCAAGGCTGAGGAGGCTTACGCCGACGGTGTGATGATGGGTGCGGAGAAGTTCCTTGCCGTAATCAACGGGGCTAAGGCTGTCAACGACAACCTCGACGCCACTTTCGAAGAGATGGCTGCCGAGATCGTGAAACTTGAGAAGGCTGAGTTTGAGTACAACCTCACCAACCCTACAGGCGCCGTTCCTACGGTGGTGACTGACAAGCGCTATGTGCGTGGAGCCATCGCTGCATTCGGACGTATGACGGTGAGCGGTATAGACGCTTCGCAGATCCTTGAACAGGGCTTCTGCTGGAGCACAGAACCTGACCCTACAGTGCTCGACAACCGCACAACAAAATATCTGGAAAACAACGGACGCATGTACTGGATGGACATGGAGCCTGCTACAGTCTACTATATGCGAGCATACGCTATCACTAAGGGCTATGCCGTGGGCTATGGCGATGTCATCAAGATGTCCACTCTGCCACAGGGACGAGTGACATACTGGTACAACAACGGTGGCGATGCCGCACACAACGACCGCATCAACACGGCGCTTACCATTGCCACCACATACTGGTCAAACTACACCAGCATACGCGGATTCAACGTGTCGTGCACATTCTCGCCTGGCACCCCTACCGCCGACTGCGGATATGGCGGCGGAATGCGTATCGGTACGAACATGGGACAGCGTGCAGGAACCTGCATGCACGAGATGAACCACGGCATCGGTGGCGGCACGCTTGAGATATGGGGCGGATGGGTCGTTTCTCCGCTTCGTGAAACCATGAACGGCTACTGGGCTGGCGACCGTGCCAACGAGGCAGTGCGTTTCTGGGAAAACAACGACAACCTCGTCATCACCGGCGCTTACGACGGCGGCCACTGGGGCGTTATAAACAAGGGCGAGACTTACTCGCAGGACAACATCTTCCACAACAAATACCCTCACAATGGCGCACACCTCGAACCAGGCGCTTGGGCAGGACCTAAGAACTGGAACGACACAGAGGTGTTCTACATCGGCAACTCCCTCATCAACCAGGGATTCTGCGAAGACGGACTCATACCGGTCAACTTCTATTCCGGAGCATTCTGCTTGCCGGCATACGTCTTCGAGCAGGACGACAACGTCAAGTACTACATCAAGAGCGAATCTGCCGATCGCGGACTTGCCACTTCCTATCTCGTGGAACAGAAGAACGGCATCGTCAAGTGGATGGACATGACAGGAAGCGACGTTACTCTCAACGACAGCGCCGCATGGTACGTCTCCTTCACTCCTGACAACCAGTACTACCAGTTCCGCAACGCTGCCACAGGGCGCTACCTCACCTTCACCGCCAACGGAGCCAACGGCATCAAGACCGCTGTCAAGTCAGCACCTGCCGCCAACGAAGACTTCCACCTCATGAAGGGACGTCAGGACGTGGCACTCGGCAGTTTCAAGACTCGCGGATATTGGATTATCCACCCAGAAGCCAAGTCAAATCCTGCCACATTTACCGCTACAGCCAACGGAGGAGTGGCAGCCAACACGCTCGACCTCTACAACTCAGCCACCGCACAGCGATGGATATTCCTTCAGGCCGACGAGATAGAGCAGTTTGAGATAGGACTCAAGGATAAAGCGCTCGACGAACTCGACGAGATGATCAGCAATGTGCGCCGACTCAAACTCACTTCCCACACAGAGGACGTGCCAGGAGCAGACGCGGCTCTCGACGACGATATCGCTACGGTCGAATCCCTTGCCGCAGATGCAGTCACTGCCAACGAAGTGACAGCCCTGATAGAGCAGGTTCGCACAGCCGGAATGAACTTCCTCGGCAAGGCCACACCAACCAGCATGCTCCGCCCGTTCAATATCACATTCCTTGTCAAGAACGCCGCCATCGACGACAACAGCGGGTGGTCAACCAAACCGACATTCGGCAATTCATGCCTTGAGTACTTCCAGTCGTCGTTCGACTTCAACCAGACAATCACCGGTCTTCCAGCCGGAACATACCAGCTCCGCGCCAAGGCCTTCCAGCGCCCGGGAGCATACGATGCAGTCTACAATTCCTACACTGGCGGCACAGACAATGTCAACACCGTCCTCTATGCCGGAGCCAGCACCGTGAAGGTTAAGAACATCGCCGCAGGCGCAAGGCGCACCCGTCTCCACGCCGATGATGTCGAGGTAGGCACATCTACACGCTACATACCTAACACCATGGCGTCGGCTGAGGCATATCTCAAGCTCTCAACCTACGAGAACGAAGTGGCTACGCGTCTGGACGACGACGGCGCGTCGCTCAAGATAGGTATAAAGTGCCCTTCTGCAGGTACAAGCTACTGGAGCGTGTTCGACAACTTCCGTCTCTACTACTACGGAACAATCTCGCCGGAGACAGTGACGGCAATCGACAAGATCGAGGCGGATGAAACGGTTGGCGAAGACTCTGACAAACCAGCCGAGGTGTACAACCTCCACGGACAGCGTGTGGGCAACACGCTCGAGGGCCTTCCACGAGGCGTCTACATCGTAAACAAGAAGAAGGTGCTTGTGCAGTAACCTGCTCTTTATCGCTTTGAAAACAACAAGGAGGATGCGTCTCTAATGATGCGTTCTCCTTTTTTTATCAGATTCAACGACTTGAAAAATCAATCCCATTGGGATGAAAAACTGTTTTCACCTCGGTGCAAAACATTCAACACTGCGGAGAAAAGTAGAAATAAAACTATTATTTGTAAGAATAAAACTAATATTTATATAAATAAAACTATTATTTGTACAAATATTACTTTTATTTATACTTTTCTCCGAGGGGTTGCGAATTTTGCAGTGCGGAGCGGGTCGTTTCCCTCTGTGTAATCTTGCAGAAGGTAATTTTGCAGGATGTGAGATTTTGTCTATTTTTGTAGATTAAAGATATTGTTTATAATTATTTACTAATTAATTTAATATTATGATGAACAGATTTATTTACTTCTTATGTCTATGCTTAGGCGTGTCTATGACGTCTGTTGCTCAGACGTGGACGGCTCCTCAGGTGCCAGGAGAGAGCATTGAGGACTTGAAATCTTCGGATGTGGTTTATATTTATAATGTGGAGGCTGACGCTTTCGTGATGTATGGCATGACGAGCAATGCGCAGGCTTGTGCGGCTCGGCTGACTAACGGCGACTATACCGCCTCAATCCCTAATCAAAGCACTGTTATTGCTTCGGACGGCAAGGTGAGGATGAGGAACAAGGAGAAGGGCGGGTCGTACTACATTTCCTGTCCGAGCGAGGCGGCTTATGACGTAGTTATCAACAAGTCGACAAACCAGTATTTTACTTATACGGAAACTGCTGAGGCCAGCCGCGTGTACACGCTCAATAACGATGAGTGGGGCAAGGATCTTGACGTGTCGTGGACTTACGGCGGTCATTTGACGCTTGCGGAGGGCTCTGGGCAGACGAAGTGGGCTTTCATCAAGGAGAGCAACGTGACTAACGGGGCTTACGCTCTGTATAAGGCAAAGAAGGCTATGTACAATGTGTACAAGGCTGTGGCGGAGGCTGGCAAGGAGGGGGCTTATCAGGCGGCGATTGCAACTGCCCTTGAGGCTTATAGCGCTTCGGACGCTACGGTGGAGAGCATAGAGAAGGCTTCGCGCGAACTCTTCAAGGCTGTATGTGTTGACTTGACTGAACCTATCGAGGTGTCGTTCATGCTCGACAATGCCGACATGGTGGGCAATGCGAGTGCGGCGAAGTGGTATAATGGCAATCCTGCATTCGGATGGGAAGAGTTTGAGATATACCATTCCGCATTCACGCTTGAGCAGGACGGTGTGCTTCCTTTAGGCACTTACGACCTCGCTTTCCATTCGCTCTATCGCGAGGACGGTTCGGGCGCGGCACCGACTCTCACCGTGACAACGGGTAAGGGAACATATACAGGCAAGACTCCGCTGATGGGAACTATCGACTATGCTGTCACTAATACTACAGACAACAACTGGACTTCTGTCTCTGGCAAGATCCAGCCTAACGGCATGCAGTCGTGTGGTCAGGCTCTGGCTCATGGCGACGCCGTGGCTTGGGTGAGAGACATCGCTGTGGATGCGGAAGGTGCGGTCAATATCAAGTATGTTGTCAGCACAGGTAACCAGTGGGTAAACTGGCAGGGCTTCAAACTCTTCTACAAGGGATTGAGCAAGGAGGAGCTTGTGGGGAGTCTTGAGGCTACGATCAGTGAGGCAACGGCTCTCTATGGCGAAGGTAGTGGCGAGGGTGCTGCTGCTCTGAAGGCTGCGATAGATGCGGCTCAGGCTGTATATGATGATGCTGACGCTACAAACACTGACGTGAAGAGGCAGATTGACGCTCTCGTGCTTGCCATGAAGAACTACCGCTATGGCAATGCTTCGGAGGAGAACCCTATCGATATGACTTCGCTTATTGTCAACCCAAGTTTCGAGAAGAAGTTGGAGGGATGGACGGTTGCAAACTTTGTGACTCAGACAAACACGGCTTTCAAGCAGAAGAATGGGACGACTTACGTGGAGAAGTGGACTAGCAGAGGCGGACAGGTGGGTGACGCTTCTGTTTCGCAGAAGATAGAGGGGCTCGACCTCGGTATTTATAAACTTGTTGCCGGTGCGCAGAACATACAGGAAGACACTCCTAACGCATCGCAGAGCGGAGCGTGGATTTTTGCTAATAACACAAAGGCGGCTGTCGACAAGACTGCAGAATACTCATTGGTGTTCACAAACATCGAAAGCAGCGCTACTATAGGATTCCTTGCTAAGGGCGCTACGGGCAACTGGCTCTCTGCCGACAACTTCCGACTCTACTACATAGGCGGTACTGATGCCGACTACAAGGCTGCTCTTCAGGGCTACTATGACGCAGCAGCTGCTATTGCTGACAAGAAGATGCACTCTGCCGCTAAGGACGCTCTCGACGCTAAGATGGCAGATGCGCTTGCAGAACTCGGCAAGTCTGCAACCGAGGGATATATCAAGGTTTCAACTCCGCTTCGTGAGGCTACGGACGAGGCAAACCGCTCTATCGCCGCTTATGCTGAACTGCTTGCCGCTATCGAAAAGGCTGAAACACAATATGGTGACGGAGCAGGCGACGGTGCAGAGGTATATCTTGCGGCAATCAATGCGGCAAAGGCTGCTTATGCCGACGGAGCGACTTCGTATGCTGACCTTGCTAACCACATCGTGCTTCTCGACGAGGCGGCATTTGCATTCATGCTTCAGTCGCCTACAGGGGCAATGCCGATAATAACTAAGACGGACAAGCGCTATGCACGCGGTTCGGTGATGGCGTTCGGCCGATTCACATACAATATCAACGGAGCTAAACTTCGTGAGGCGGGATTCTGCTTCTCAACTGAGAAGAACCCTACTGTGCTCGACCAGCGTTCTACACGATACATCGACAATAGCGGACGCATCTATATAATGGAGAACATGAAGCCTTCAACCGTCTACTACGCACGTCCTTATGTCGTGACTGAGGGCTATCAGGTGGCATACGGCGACGAGATAAAGATTATCACTCTCCCTAAGGCTAATATTAGCTGGTCGTGGAACAACGGAGGTAGTGCCGAAGAGAATGCACGCATCAGCGAGGCTATACGTCATGGTATCGAGGACATTTGGGGCAAGCTTGTGAGCACGCAAGGATTCCATCTGACAGGTAACTACGGTTCGGGCACTCCTACGGCCGACTGCTCTTACGGCGGTTGGATGCGAGTAGGTCCTAACGCTTCATATCAGCGCACGGGCACAATCCTCCACGAGGCAGCCCACGGTGTGGGTGTAGGTACTCAGAATGGATGGTGGACGATGCTCGTGAACGGTTCATGGACAGGTCCTCGTGCAAACAGCGTTCTCCAGTTCTGGGATAACAACACGACGGCAAAAATGGCGGGTGACGGTCAGCACATGTGGCCTTATGGAATCAATGGTGCTCACGAAGACAACGGTTCTGACGCTCTCTACATGGCTCAGGCGCTCATCATCCAGGGATTGCACGAAGACGGAGTAGCCCCTACAAGCGGATGCTTCGCTCTGCCAGCATATACGTTTGAGCATGACGATGAGGTTAAGTACTACATCAAGAACGAAAGTGCGTCGTTCGGACTCACTACTTCCTATCTGACGGTGAGCGGCACTTCGCTCAAGTGGAAGGAAGCGACATCGGTTGACGTTGCTAACGACGACAACTTCGCATGGTACCTCAGCTTCGACCCAGTGAAGCAGTACTACATGTTCCGCAATGCAGGCACTGGTCAGTACATCACTTACAGCAACTCTACCTTCAAGGTTGCAACGAAAACTACTCCTGCTGCTACGGAGAAATTCCACGTCATGAAGGGTAGAAAAGACATAAAGGTAGGTAGCGGTACGTCGGCAACTAACGTCCGTGGCTATTGGATTATGAACGTGACAAACAATAACCCGCGTGCAATGGTGGCTACTGCTTCAGGCAATGTGGGCGCAACTGGCTTCGACCTTTCAGCCGACGCGGCATCGCAGCACTGGGTGATTCTCACGGCTGAGGAGACCCTCAAGTTTGATGAAGCAGCACGTCTCTCAGCTCTTAACGAACTGAAGACCCTTATTTCCAACCTCAATAAGGTGAAGTCAACTCCTCACACTGAAGATGCTGAAGGTGCAGACGTTACTATCGACGCGGCTCTGTCTTACGCTCAGACCGTTGCCGATGATGCAAATTCCGGTCTCGATCTGCTCCGTGCTACAATTGAGAGTACACGTCAGGCTGGTATGGACTTCCTCGGAAATGCAACTCCTTCAAGCGTTGACGAACCGTTTGACGTTACTTTCCTTGTGACGAATGCTTCAATCAGCGACAACACAGGATGGTCTCTGGCTCCAACCTTCAACTTCTCATGCCTTGAGTTCTACCAGGCTACGTTCGACTTCAACCAGACAATTACCGGACTCCCTGCAGGAACTTACAAGACAACAGTTCAGGCGTTCCAGCGTCCAGGTGCGTATGCTACAGCTTACTCTGACTATGTCAACGGAAACGACAAGGTCAACACATTGCTCTATGCAAATACTGAAATGGTTAAGGTCAAGCACATTGCAACAGAGGCGCGCACATCGAAACTTGGTGGCGTTGAAGCATCAGTAGGAAGCCCTACACGTTACATCCCAGACAACATGGAAGCTGCAAGCAAGTACTTTGCTAAGGGACTCTATGAGAATGAAGTTATGGCAGAGCTCGCAAGCAACGGTCAGAGTCTGAAGATTGGTTTGCGTTGCACTTCAAGCAGTGACGGCTATTGGACAATCTTCGACAACTTCCGCTTGTACTACTACGGCAATATGACTAAGGACCATATTACAGATATTGATGAAGTAGAGATAGGTGCAGACAACGTCCCTGCAGCAGTTTACAACTTGCACGGACAGAAGGTTGGCGACTCTCTCGAAGGTCTTCCAAGAGGCATCTATATCGTAAATAAGAAGAAGGTGCTTGTAAGATAATAAAGTAAAATAGGAGCACTTTCCGAGGTGCTCCTATTTTTTATTTAACCTAATAATACCTATGAGTAAACATCCTAAAATTGGTATACGTCCCACTATCGACGGCCGTCAAGGTGGAGTGCGTGAAAGTCTTGAAGAAAAGACTATGAATCTTGCTAAGGCTGTTGCCGAACTTATTTCTGCTAACGTGAAGCATGCCGACGGCGCTCCTGTCGAGTGTGTTATAGCCGACGGCACGATAGGTCGAGTGGCTGAGACCGCTGCTTGCCAGGCAAAGTTCGAACGCGAGGGAGTAGGGGCGACTATCTCAGTTACCTCATGCTGGTGCTACGGTTCAGAGACTATGGACATGCATCCTCACTGGCCTAAGGCCGTTTGGGGATTTAATGGAACAGAACGCCCTGGGGCGGTATATCTTGCTGCGGTATTGGCAGGCCATGCTCAGAAGGGACTTCCTGCTTTCGGCATCTACGGACATGATGTGCAGGATTTGGCTGACAATACTATCCCTGCCGATGTGGCTGAGAAGATTTTGCGTTGGGCTCGTGCGGCGCTTGCCGTAGCAACTATGCGCGGAGAGAGCTACCTCTCTGTCGGCAGCCAGTGCATGGGCATAGCGGGCAGTATCGTCGACCAGGATTTCTTCCAGGAATATCTTGGTATGCGCAACGAGAGCGTGGACGAGACTGAAATCCTTCGTCGCATGGAAGAAGGCATCTATGACCATGAGGAATATGCCAAAGCAATGGCATGGACAGAGAAATATTGCAAGGTCAACGAGGGATGGGACAAGAACCGTCAGGAGAAACAAAAAGACCGTGCAGGGAAGGATGCCGATTGGGAGTTTGTGGTAAAGATGACCCTCATCGTTCGCGACCTTATGTTGGGTAATCCTCGTCTTCGTGATATGGGATTCAAGGAAGAGGCGATAGGACATAACGCCATTGCTGCAGGATTCCAGGGACAGCGCCAATGGACCGACTGGAAACCTAACGGCGACTTCACTGAGGCACTTCTTTGCAGTACGTTCGACTGGAACGGTATTCGTGAGGCTTACGTCCTGGCTACAGAGAATGACGCTTGCAACGGTGTGGCTATGCTCTTTGGCAAACTGCTTACTGGTTGCGGTCAGATGTTCTCCGATGTGCGTACTTATTGGAGTCCAGAGGCAGTGAAGCGTGTGACAGGCAAGGAACTCACAGGTCTTGCTTCTGGTGGCATGATTCATCTCATCAACTCAGGTGCCACAACTCTCGACGCTACTGGCGCAAGTACTAATGCTGCGGGCGAACCATGCATGAAGCCAGCGTGGGAGATGACTTCTGCCGATGCTGAGGCTTGCTTGAAGAACACCAGCTGGATGCCTGCCGACCGCGACTATTTCCGTGGAGGCGGTTTCTCGTCTTGTTTCTTGTCGAAAGGAGGCATGCCTGTGACAATGTCACGCTTGAACCTCATCAAGGGAATAGGTCCTGTGCTTCAGATAGCAGAGGGCTGGACAGCCGATGTCGATCATGAAATCCACGAAGTCCTCAATATGCGTACAGACCCAACGTGGCCAACGACTTGGTTTGTTCCTCGTCTTGACGAGAGCAAGGCACCTTTCAAGGACGTCTATTCAGTCATGAACAACTGGGGTGCCAACCATGGCGCAATCAGCTACGGCCATATCGGTGCCGACCTTATTACACTTGCGTCGATGCTCCGCATACCGGTGTGCATGCACAATGTCCCTGAAGATAAGATATTCCGTCCTGCGGCATGGAACGCTTTCGGCATGGACAAGGAGGGTGCGGACTATCGTGCTTGCCAAAACTACGGACCTATTTATAAGTAGGTGCGCAGATGTAGAATGTTGAATGTTTAAAGTAGAATGTTGAATGTTTAAAGTAGAATGTTGAATGTAACTCATAACTCTTAATTCCTAACTCCTTAACTACTTAATGATTTGAATCCTCTCCCCTTGGGGAGATAAGAGAGGGGTCTTCCTTACCTCCTTAACTCCTAATTCCTAACTCCTAATTTCTAACTATGCAAACAAAATTAGTAGAGAAAAAGTATCTCGTTACGTTTATCCTTATCACATCCCTTTTTGCCCTGTGGGGATTTGCCAACGACATAACCAACCCAATGGTTGCGGCGTTCCAGACCGTTATGGAACTCACCGCCTTCCAAGCCTCATGGGTGCAGTTCGCCTTCTACGGCGGATATGCCACAATGGCCATCCCTGCAGCCCTCTTCATTCGCAAGTACAGCTATAAGAGCGGCATCCTGCTCGGCCTCGGACTCTATGCCGTGGGAGCGTTCCTCTTCATCCCAGCAGCCTCAATGCAAAGCTTCGTGTTCTTCTGCATGTCGCTCTACATCCTTACATTCGGTTTGGCATTTCTCGAAACAACGGCCAATCCGTTCATCCTCACGCTGGGCGCAAAAGAGTCCTCCACCCGCCGTCTCAACCTGGCACAGGCGTTCAACCCTATGGGCTCGCTCTCAGGCATGGCGGTAGCCTCCCTCATCGTCCTGCCTAATCTGATTTCCGACAAGCGCAATGAAGCAGGAGAAACCATTTTCCATACTTTCGACGAGGCAACAAAGGCTGACATCCGTCTTCACGACCTTGCCGTCATCCGCGACCCCTACGTCATGCTCGGACTCGTGGTGCTCGTTGTCTTCATCGTTATAGCCCTGAAGAAGATGCCGCAGACATCAGCCGACGTAAAGCAAGATTCGGCTGTGAACACATTCCGCCGCCTGTGGAGCGATGTGGTCTACCGTGAAGGCGTGCTAGCTCAGGTGTTCTACGTAGCAGCCCAGATCATGGTGTGGACCTTCATTATTCAGTATGCCGACAACCTTGGCATCAACAAAGCCACGGCTCAGAACTACAATATCCTTGCCATGGGCATGTTCCTCTGCAGTCGCTTCGTCAGCACCTTCCTCATGCGCTACGTCAACGCCCGCTTGTTCCTTGCCTGCTTCGGCGTAGGCGCAATGGCATGCACCCTGGGCGCAATATGCATTGTCGGCACAGCCGGACTCTACTGCTTAGTCGGCATCTCAGCGTTCATGTCGCTCATGTTCCCAACAATCTACGGCATAGCCCTTGAGAAAGTCGAGGCTCGGGACACATCGCTCGGCGCAGCCTTCCTCGTCATGGCAATCGTGGGCGGAGCCGTGATGCCTCCACTCCAGGGACTGGTAATCGACATGGGTACCATTGCAGGTCATCCAGCAGTCAACGTTTCGTTCGTCCTACCGCTTGTGTGCTTTTTCTTCGTCACCCTCTACGGCTTCCGCGCTTATCGAAGAAAGTGAAAGTAGGGGAAAACAACAGAAGGAAAATGGTGCAGCGTTACAAATAATGCTGCACCGTTTTATTTATCAACGCCTCTGCGTTTGTAGAGAAACACACTACAGCAGTAAAAGAGCTTTTTTTGCGCCCCATTTGTTAACTACTAAGAAAAAGGAATCTGTTACTAAAAATGGAAGTTAAATGTTTTGGTTAGGAGCGCTATTTCCTTTACTAATATTTTAGTATTCTGAAGATTTAGTTTTACTTTGCGCCTGCCATTTCGGAAAAGCCCATGTGTGTCAATCCCTCGAATTAGAATAATAAATATCCATGAAGCGATTTATTTACATACTATTGTTTGCGGCATTAGCGACGACTGCTTGTGCTCAAGTCAAGGTGACGGGACGGGTGATAGACTTGCAGAACAAGCCTGTGGGAGATGTTATCGTCAAGCTGATGGGTGGCAATAAGACATTGGCATTTACCAGCACCAATTCACAGGGCATGTACATCATGGAACTGCAGAGCACTCCGACAGGCGAAACCACGCTCCATTTCAACCATATCGGCTACGATAAGGAGGTGGAGGCGCTTTCTCTGAAAGAAAAGGAGAACAAGGTTGACATGGTGCTCACTCCAAAGAATATAACACTGAAAGAGGTGAAAGTGCGTGCTACACCTCTCTGGGTGAACGGCGACACACTGAGCTACAACCTCGCATCGTTCTTGGGTAAGGGCGATGTTACATTGGAGGACGGACTCAAGCGTTTGCCTGGACTGGAAGTTTCGAAGAACGGAGCCATCTCCTATATGGGCAAGGGTATTTCAGCGTTCAATATTGAAGGCCTTGACATGCTTGGCGGCAAGTACAACCTTGCCACTCGCAACATGGGTGCCGACATGGTGACTAAGGTCGAGGTCGTGCGCAACTACCATGAACGTAAGATTGACCAAGACAAACCAAGCGATGCTGTCGCGCTGAACATAAAACTGGCAAAGAAAGCAAAATTCAAACCTTTCGGACAGGAAGAGGCGGGACTCGGGTATATGCAGGACGGCAGAGACGAATGGTTAGGACTGTTGGGTCTGACAGGCATGATGTTTACGGATAATTTCCAAACCATCTGCTCCGCTAAGATTGGCAATCACAAGAATTACGGAACAGGCGACTTGGTCTATCACTACGGCGGAGGCGGACTCTCCACTAAAGCCACTTCGTTGTTTGGCGGATTCGACGGAGGACGCCCTCCACAGGGCGAGTCGGACTACCGACGCAACGCTATGACGTCGCTCAACGGCATTCTGAAGTTGGACAGCAGCAGAACGGTACGTGTCAATGCCGACTATACCTATCGCCGTGCAACCCATGACATCGCTTCAGCAACAACTTACCTGGGCGAAGGAGGCGAATACATCACCGTGAGCGAGAAAACCTCGCCTCTGAGCATACAGCATTTGCCTAAAATCTCTCTTGACTACAGGGAGAACGAGCGGTGGCGCTATACAAGCGAAACCTTCACGCTGAAGGCTCTTTTTGAGCGCAATGAGGGCAATATGGTCTACAACAGCGAGCGTGCTTCGCAACAGCGCCGAACAACCTCAATCGAGGCTGACAACTCGTTCAACTTGTCGCGGATGATCAACGACCATCGCTACTCGCTTTATTCCAATATTAAGTTCTTGCGCACGCCGACTCTGCACTTGTCGTTCGGCAACAAAGGCGCGGCCTACGGACAGACCGCCCAGTCAACAACGTTAGATACTCGCCACAGCACTTCGTTCGACATACGTCTGAGCGAGAAAATTACCTTGAATTTGCCAGTGAATCTGCAGGCCAATTACGATTTTGTCGAAACGGTGCGCACACCTGAAAACGACGTCAACCGCCTGAGCGGGTGGATCGTCATACCATCGTTTCAGCCTGGCTTCGAATGGCGAAGCAGCGACCGCCGATTCTACTCCTCACTTGGTGTGCCTTTAACGCTGCGCATGATGAATTATGGCGACACGCAACTGACGAAATTCTACCTTAACCCTAATCTCAATCTCAGTTACACGTTCTCAGCCAACAGCAAACTGACCGCATCGACAAGTCTCAGGCACGGCACTGGCGACATGCTCGACCTGCTGACGGAGCCAATGCAGATTGACTACCGCACCACGCGAACTGCGTCGGGGGTGATTGGCGAGTCGCGCAACTGGAGCACTTCGGCTGGCTGGAAGTTGCAGATACCGCTCAGCTACTTCACTTTCGATGTTAATGCTTCCCACAACGAGGGAAAGCGCAATACCCTCTATTCGCAGACAGTCAGCGGAACTGACGTCAGTACGCAGTCGCTCTTCCGCGACACCTATACGCGTACTACTTCGTTCAGCATCTCAACGACGAAGAACATTCCTGCTATTTTCGCCAAATTCGGCGCTCACGGCAGTTACTCCTTTGGCGACAGCGAACAGGCAGTAGGCGACAATGTCATTGCTACAGACAACGAGAGCTACACTCTGCGAGGAAACGTCGCTGTTTCTCCAATCCATTGGCTTGAACTCAACTACAATATCAACTACGGATGGACGCGTTCGTCGTATGGCATGACACGCAACACTACGACCTCGCTTAGCCACAACGGCGGACTGCACATATTCCCCGTGCCGCAGCTCGACCTCTCTGCCAACTACGACTATGTGCGTCGACAGATTGCAACGGGGCACTACAAGCACATGTCGCTCTTCAATGCCTCGGCGCAATATAAGTTCAAGAAAGCAGTACTCCGTTTCGAACTGGACAATCTGCTCAACCAGCGGACATACTCCTACACCGTCTTCGACGGCATCAACACCTACAGCTACGACTATGGCCTGTGTGGACGCACCGCCATGCTGCGACTGACATTCTCTTTATAACAGCCTTTATAATTAAACGAATTGATATGAAAAAGACTATCTTTGCTCTCGCTCTGTTGCTGGCAATGACGGCGCAGGCACAAAACGACACTATAGGAGTGTCGAAGTTTACTGCCATCTACCAGTACTGTTGCAAGACAACGAATGCTGCCGGCGAGCCTATCACCGACTCGCTCCTTATTGCTGTGCAGACAGCCAACGGAGTGACCAAGAGTTTCCCTTACAACTCTTACAACAAGCAGACAAAGAAAAAGACCGACAGCTACTACACCCAAAAAGCCGCGCAGATGCACATGGGCGATGTCTTTCTGAACTATCCTGAAGGACGCATCACTGTTCAGGAAGAACTTTACCCCTCCCTCTACCAGACGGACGAGCCTCTGCAAAAGCCAAAATGGAATCTCAGTGAACAGGAGGACTCCATATTCGGATATCTGTGTCGTGCGGCAGAAGCAAAATACCGAGGCAAGACATGGAAAGCCTACTACACGGAAGAGGTTCCTGCAAGCATAGGTCCCTGGAAGTTGGGCGGACTGCCAGGTTTGATAACCAAGGTGGAAGATGAGGAGGGAATACACTCATTCACTCTTTGCGGACTTCTCAACGAAGAGCAACCTCTGATATTTACAGAGTATCTCAATTGGTTCGTACCTCAAATGAACTCAGGAAAAATGAGCATGGCAAGACAACGAATTGACTACCAGAAGATGAACGCCAAGAAATTTCTGAAGCACAAAAAGAAGGTGCTCGGCAATCCGCGCTATGTGCAGAATCCCACGTATTATGCCCCAAGCGCAATGGAAGCGTTCGGTTACCGGGAACATCACCTCAGCAACCTCTCCGACCAGCAAATCATTAGTGTAGCAGGAGTTATTGTTCTCTCCGAGGGCCACGCATACCAACCGATCGAAATTGAATAAGAACGGAGAAGCATTTTTATATCAACGCTTCTGCATTTATTTGCAAACGGTGTAGCGTCTATTTACGAACGAGGGCTCATTTATTTACGAACGAGGGCTCATTTATTTGCAAACGAGGGCTGGTTAACAAACCCTAATAAAGAAAATGAAAAAGATTCTATCATTCATAGCCTTCGCACTGACTATTGGAGTGCAGGCACAGACAAAAGACCGTATTGATACGGCGCAGTTCGCCGTAATCTACGACTACACCGTAAACACGCTCGATGATGAGGGTGAGGTAGTGTGCGACTCCATCCAGGTGGTAGTGCAAGTAGGGAAGAGAGTCACAAAGTCCATGCCGATGTCGCAGTATCTTAAAGAGACTACTAAGGATATGGGCGAGGTTGCTTGGAAAAGCAATGTAGCACGGGAGTATCGTGAGACATTGACTCACATGCCCACAGTGTGGATAAACCAACCAGAGGGGGAGACTGCATCACGCGATGCGATATTCCCTGGGGTGTTTGAGGGTTACGAACCGACTCCGCAAATGGATTGGACCCTAACGACGGACACCATGCACGTCAGCGGATACATGTGTTCTCGTGCGGAAATCACTTTCAAGGGCGTGAAGTGGAACGTGTGGTACACAGAAGAAATCCCATCGTCGGCAGGTCCCTGGCGTTTGCGCGGACTGCCTGGCCTGATAGTCAAGGCCGAGGGCAATGCTCATACGTTTACGCTGGCCGAATTGCGCCAGGAAAGCACACCGATAACCTATGCTTCAAGCGTGGAGATTGAGCGGATGAAACATGGCAAATGGGTGAAGTATCGCAAGAGCATACTCGGCAGCAGACTCTATCCGAAGAATCCTGTTCATCACATTGTCGATATATCAAAATACTTCCAGTCGGTATTTGTGATTAAGGATGGTGAGAACAACCACATCCTTGCCAACAATATCTATCTGTTGCAGAAGGCTCACGTTTACCAGCCGCTGGAACTTGAGTGAAAAATCTCTTAAATCCTCCCTCCTTCTATCCCCGAACCCACGCTGTGAGTTCGGGGAAATTGTTGTATATGGCGACTTTTCTGTCGTTTTTTGTTCTTTTGTCTTAAACTATATTGGGTGTATGGAGTCATAAAAAAAATAGGTGTGGACTGACACATTTTAACTAACTAAATATTATGAGAAGATTTACTTTTATTTTGTGGCTTTTGGCGGGGACGTTCCTTATGGCTGGCGCGCAGACGTGGACGGCGCCTCAGGTGCCTGGCGAAAGCCTGGAGGCGTTGAAGTCGTCGGACATCGTGTATGTGTATAACGTGGAGGCTGACGCTTTTGCCATGTATGGTATGACGAGCAACACGCAGGTGTGTGCCACTCGTCTTACGAACGGCGACTTGAAGGCTTCTGTACCTCAGCAGAGCTACGTGTTTGTGGCTGACGGCAAAATCCGTATGAGGAATAAGGAGAAGGGCGGCAGTTACTATTTTTCTTGTGCAAGCGACGCTGCCTATGATGTGGTGATGAACAAGAATACGAACCCTTATTTCACTTATGCGGAGACTGGTGACAAGAATGTCTACACGCTGACTAATGACCAGTTTGGCAAGGCTCTCGATGTATCGTGGACTTACGGCGGTCATCTGACTTTGACGGATGGTGCCGGCAAGACAAAGTGGGCGTTCATCAAGGAGAGCAACGTGACTAATGGCGCTTATGCTCTGTACAAGGCGAAGAGGGGACTGTATGGCATATACAAGTCGCTTGCTGATGCTGGAAAGGCCGAGGTGCATAAGGATGCTCTCGATGAGGCTTTGGCGGCTTACAATAGCGGGCGTGCCACGGTGGAAAGTGTCACGGAGGCTTCGCGCAAGTTGTTCGGCAAGGTGTTTGTCG
>Ga0233374_1000019_pt1 | contig 49493 bp, 40 predicted proteins | sample ElkDunMinimDraft_FD_180688 | JGI IMG/M metagenome (GOLD analysis project Ga0233374, IMG submission 180688) | Fecal eukaryotic communites from dung pellets of Tule Elk in California, USA - Elk Dung E1 | ecosystem: Host-associated > Mammals > Digestive system > Large intestine > Fecal | place...
TTTATCGCAAATGCGTTGAGTGCCATTGCTGCATATTGTTTCTTTGAAAAGAAACCCGCCATTGACCTGGAATTTATCAATGACGGGCAACTTTCTTTGTTCTAAAAATTATATCGAACTCACGTTACTTAGAACAAGTTTATTTTTGGGACTATGCAATAACGGCGTAGTCCTTTTTTATTTGCGTTCTCCATTTCATAGGTTTTTAAGTCTTAAGTTTATGAGTTCTTAAGTTTTTAAGTTTGTGAGTTCTTGAGTTTTTGAGGTGTTCCCGTTGTCGTTGTATGAGCTAACTCCTTTGTCATTGTAAATACAGTGTTAAATATTAATATATGTATAAGTAAAAATATTAACTTTTTCAAATAATTTCTCAAGTTTCGTACAGAGCGTGTTCAAATCTCGTACTGGGCGTTTTTTTGACGAAACTTGACAAACAATGTCATTTTGTCCCTTGTCCCTTTGCTTTTTAGTGATTTACGGTCGTCACGATTTTACACATTAATATACATGCGCTCGATATGTAATAATTTATGTTATATAATAACATTAGTTATAGTGCTGTGATGGGTGAAAAGAGACAAAGGGACAAACTTTTTTATATCTTTGCGTACATTATGTTTGATTCAGTTGGAGTTATCTGCTATTCCGGCATAGCGTTCTACAGGAATTGAGTGATAAGAAGTGGGCTATCCTTCTTTTGTTTGTCTGTTAGTCTTTTTTCAGGGCAAATATGTGTTATTTTTCGGTGCATAGGATTGGGGTGTGCGGGATTGGTAAGTGGAGTTTGCATTCTTACATGTGTGATGATTAAAACGTGTGTTAGTGATTAAATTTCACGGTTTAATTTTTTGTATATGCAAATAATGTGTACATTTGTTGTGACTTATGTCCCGTAAAGTGCGTTTACGGGTGGTGTTTCTATGTTTATACCGATTAAGTGTCTGAATAACAAAGTGTTAACTAATATAAAACTTTAAATAAAAATATTGTTATGAAAATTTCACGTATTGACCACTTGGGCATTGCTGTCCAGAGTATTGACGAAGTTCTTCCTTACTATGAGAATGTTCTCGGTTTGAAGTGCTACGCTGTTGAAGAAGTTGCTGACCAGAAAGTTAAGACTGCTTTCTTGAAGGTTGGCGAAGTAAAACTTGAACTTCTTGAGCCAACAAGCCCTGAGAGCGCTATCGCTAAGTTCCTTGAGAAGGGCGGTAAGGGCGTTCATCATGTTGCGTTTGCCATTGAGGATGGCGTTGCCAACGCTCTTGCTGAATGCGAGGCTAAGGAAATCAAGCTTATCGACAAGGCTCCACGTCCAGGTGCTGAGCAGATGATGATTGCTTTCCTTCATCCAAAGTCAACTGCCGGTGTGTTGACAGAACTTTGCGAAGAGGCTTAATCTGAAATATAAATAATTTAAAATAAACTCTATATAACACAGAAATGAGTAAGCAGACAGAAAGAATCCAGGAGCTTATTGAGCTCCGCGAGAAAGCGCGTCTTGGAGGTGGTGAAAAGGCTATCGACAAGCAGCATGCAAGAGGCAAGTTCACAGCCCGTGAACGCATCACTATGCTCCTCGATGAGGGCAGTTTCGAAGAGTTTGACATGTTCAAGCAGCACCGTTGCTACAACTTCGGCATGGAGAAGAAGCAGTATCTTGGCGACGGAGTGGTAGTAGGTAGCGGTACTGTAAACGGACGCCTTGTGTATGTGTTTGCACAGGACTTCACCGTGAACGGAGGTTCGCTTTCAGAGACTATGGCTCAGAAGATTTGCAAGGTCATGGACATGGCAATGAAGATGGGTGCTCCTGTAATCGGTATCAACGACTCGGGCGGCGCACGTATTCAGGAAGGAATCAACGCTCTTGCAGGCTATGCTGAAATTTTCCAGCGCAACATTATGGCTTCAGGTGTTGTTCCGCAGATTTCCGGAATCTTCGGACCTTGTGCAGGTGGCGCCGTTTATTCGCCAGCATTGACCGACTTCACTCTCATGATGGAGAATACTTCATACATGTTCCTCACAGGTCCTGCGGTTGTGAAGACAGTGACAGGCGAGGATGTCGACCAGGAGAGCCTTGGCGGAGCAAGCGTTCACTCAACAAAGTCGGGCGTTACTCATTTCACCGCTTCAACAGAGGAAGAGGCTATCGCAATGATTCAGCAGCTTCTCAGCTACATTCCGCAGAACAACCAGGAGGAGACTCCGCTCGTAGAATGCACTGACCCGATTGACCGCAAGGAAGACCTTCTCAATGAAATCATTCCTGACAATCCTAACCAGGCATACGACATGTACAAGGTTATCGCTGCAATCACCGACAATAGCGAGTTCTTCGAAGTGCAGCCTAACTATGCACAGAACATCATCATCGGTTTCGCACGCTTCAACGGAAGAAGTGTGGGTATCGTAGCAAACCAGCCATCTAAATTTGCAGGTGTACTCGATTGCAATGCAAGCCGCAAGGCTGCACGCTTCGTGCGCTTCTGCGACGCATTCAACATCCCGTTGGTATCGCTCGTTGACGTGCCAGGCTTCCTCCCAGGAACAGGTCAGGAATACAATGCCGTAATCCTTCATGGCGCTAAGCTTCTCTACGCTTACGGTGAGGCAACAGTGCCAAAGGTGACAGTGACATTGCGCAAGTCATACGGCGGAAGCCATATCGTGATGAGCTGTAAGCAGCTCCGCGGCGACCTCAACTACGCATGGCCATCAGCAGAAATTGCTGTCATGGGTGCTTCAGGTGCGGTTGCAGTACTCTATGCCAAGGAAGCAAAGGCAAAGAAAGAAGCAGGCGAAGATGCAGCAGCATTTATCAAGGAGAAGGAGGAGGAATACACAAAACTCTTCGCAAACCCTTACAATGCAGCCAAATATGGCTACATCGACGATGTTATCGAACCTCGCAACACTCGTTTCCGCATTATTCGTGCACTCGAACAGCTTGCAACCAAGTCAATTGCTAACCCAGCAAAGAAGCACGGTAATATTCCATTGTAATAACAAAAACAGACCTCTGGCATCCTCCGCCATTCTCGGAGGAGGGTGCTATGCCTGAGAATAATTTACATATCAAAATGAAATTCAGATTATTAAGTTTATTTACTCTCCTGTTAGTCTCAGTGGGAATGTCTGCACAAGGTGCATTTGACTTCAAGATTTCAGAAGTCTATATCGCCAACCCTGCAGACACATTGTCAGGTTATCAGGATGAATATGGAGAAACGTCAAGCTGGATTGAAATAGAAAACACATCTTACACAACGCGCAACATCCGCAACTGTTTTCTTACAAACAACAAAGCCGTTCTTGACGAAAAACTCTCAGCGCCAGAGCGCATCGCTCTCATGTCTGTCATCAAGGAAGGTGACGAGCGCACAAACCTCGGCGCAAAGCAGCGCATCACTTTCTACACAGACAACAAAGTGAACCGCGGAACTCTTCACCTCGGGTTCGAGCTTGAGCCAGGCAAGGAGAACTTCATCGCATTCTTCGACGGAAACGGTGTGACACTGCTCGACACATTAACCGTGCCAGCACTCGAACCAGGACATTCATACTCACGCATTTTGAATGCAGAAACAGGTGAGTACGAATGGAAGGTGACAAGCCCTGAGATGGTTACACCTGGCGCACCAAACGCTGGTGGAAAAGAAGAGGTTGACAAAATAAAGGAATGGAAAGAAAAAGACCCTCACGGATTCTCAATGGCCATCATTTCAATGGCTATAGTATTCGGTTGTCTTGCACTTCTTTACGTTTTCTTCCACGTATTCGGATGGATACTCAACCGCATGACAACACTTTCACGCGTCAAGGCAATTCGCAAGATTCACGATTCAGCCGCTAAGGTTGTCGTTATGGCCAAAGACGGAAAGGAAACAAAGGGTATTGAGATGGAGAACTACGTGGCGGTAATCTCAATGGCGCTCCATGAATACTACGGCAACACTCACGACATTGAGAGCGGAATACTCACAATCCGTCATGACGACCACACGGCATGGGACAGCAAAGACCATGCAATGCGCCAGAGTCCAATCCATCATCACATTCCTAACACATCAATGTAAGGAAAAATGCGGCAGACAAGAAAACCGCATCCTTAATCATGTAATTATTTTATTATAATTAAATTAAGAAACGACAAACATAATCATGAAAGAATATAAATATAAGATAAAGGGTGTTCCTTACGAAGTTAAGATTAACAGCGTCGAAGAGAACATCGCAAAGGTTGAAGTGAACGGCGTTGAGTTCGAAGTGGAACTCGAAAAGCCAGTTGCAACACCAAAACCAGTAGTTCGTGCCGTAGCAGCACCAGTTAAGACTATCGAAGCACCAAAGGCGGCACAAGAGTCTGTGCCTGCAGGTGTAACAGCAGTTAAAGCTCCTCTTCCTGGTACAGTTATTGACATTAAGGTTGCAGTAGGCGATACTGTAAAGAAGGGACAGACACTCGTAGTTCTTGAAGCAATGAAGATGGAAAACAACATCGATTCAGAACGTGACGGTAAGATTACAGCAATTAAGGTTAACAAGGGTGATTCTGTAATGGAAGGTTCAGTCCTTGTTACAATAGAGTAAGAACATCTTTAAAAGTAAGAAATAATGATACTTGAAAGTGTTAGTACATCAAACTTTATAGCAGAGAAGTTCGTCGACTTCTGGGACTACACAGGATTTGCAAATTTTGAGTGGGCCAACCTCATCATGATTGCAGTCGGTGCATTCTTCATTTGGCTTGCCATAAAGAAGGACTTTGAACCTCTTTTGCTAATCCCGATAGGTCTTGGTATTGTATTGGGTAACATTCCGTTCAAGGCGGCAGGTCTTGAAATCGGGCTCTATGAGGACCATTCTGTCCTGAACATCTTCTATCAAGGAGTGCGTCAAGGATGGTATCCGCCGTTGGTATTCCTTGGAATCGGAGCAATGACAGACTTTACCGCGCTCATTGCAAACCCTAAACTTATGCTAGTGGGTGCAGCAGCGCAGTTCGGTATTTTTGGAGCATATATGATTGCGCTTGCTCTTGGATTCGAACCCAATCAGGCAGCAGGTATTGCAATCATTGGCGGTGCCGACGGACCAACTGCAATTTTCCTTTCTTCCAAACTTGCACCTAACCTTATGGGAGCAATTGCTGTGTGCGCATATTCATATATGGCTTTGGTGCCTGTTATCCAGCCGTTCGTTATGCGTGCCCTCACAACAAAGGAAGAACGTCTCATCACAATGAAACCAAGCCGCACCGTTAGTCAGACAGAGAAGATACTATTCCCGATAGTAGGTTTGCTCATCACAACATTCATCGTGCCTTCTGGACTTCCGTTGCTCGGTATGTTGTTCTTCGGTAACCTTCTTAAGGAAAGCACCAAAACTACACGACTTGCAAAGACAGCAGGTTCTGCGCTCAACGACATCATCGTGATGTTGCTTGGTCTAACAGTAGGTTGTTCAACGCAAGCAAGCGAGTTCCTCACACTCGACACAGTGAAGATTTTCGCACTCGGAGCATTTGCATTCATCATCGCAACAGCTTCAGGTGTCCTTTTCGTGAAGTTCTTCAACATCTTCCTTCCTAAGAACAAGAAGATTAATCCGCTTATCGGTAATGCTGGTGTTTCTGCTGTACCAATGGCGGCACGTATCTCTCACCAGGAAGGTTTGAAAGCAAATCCGCGCAACTACCTCATAATGCACGCTATGGGACCAAACGTAGCAGGTGTTATCGGTTCAGCAGTTGCTGCAGGTGTGCTCCTCGGCTTCTTGAGCTAAAAGAGACATTGCATATCAATAAAAAAAGATGGAGTTCCTGCTATGTGGAACTCCATCTTTTTGTCCAAAGACATTTTGTTATTTCGTGAATTAGTTTTTGACTAATCGTATTTCTTGCAAAACAACCCCAGGTGTGAGGGGGGTAAAGGTTAGTTTGTGCTTCTTCGTGTCGCTTGCGGGCATCTTGACTTTGCGTACGGCATAACCGCGGAGGATGTTCTGTTTCCATTCCTCGCTTCGTCCGTAAGTTTGGTATTCTATGACCTCGGAGTCTGTGCCGTCGAGTGTGAGGCGGAAACAGAGTGTGTTGCCTTCTACGGGATGTGACGGAAGGAGGCGGACTTCAAATGTGAGGTGTGAGATGTCTGGCAATGAAGAGAATGTGGCTGTGTGGCATTTCCCTTCTTGCTTCGTTTTTAGTTTTGTTTGCTTGTCGCTTTCGCAAAGTTCCTTTTCGTGTGATGGTGCGAGTGGTGCGGTTACGGGATTGAACACGGACAGACGTCGTGGGTGCATGTCCATAATGCTGTTCCACTTCCCGAAGTTGCTGATGCCTTCGTTATAGGTTTGTGTGAGCGACGCAATGCTATCGTATGCCAATGCAGATTCGTCCTGCGGACTAAGATACTTGAAGTTCATCTGTGCGGCGCCTTGCACTGGGTATTTCACAAGTTGGAAGTATGTGTCCTGACGGTCGAGGGCTACAGATTTGAATATCTTCTCTGCTTTGTCTGATATGTTCCGGTAGTCGCTTATGCGTTGCGACTTGTAGTCTGCAGACCACGGCAGTTCTCTTTGCGTTCCCCAATATTTGCGGTCGCTCTCCTCGGTGCGTGTGCCAGCCATGAATTCGGGGCGTCGGATTGAAGCAAGGCGGTAGTGTTCTTCCATCATTTCGGTGATGTCGTCGGAGATTTTGTTCCCGAATTCGCGTGAGAAGAAATCATTCATATGTTGTTCCACTCCCTTACGGTTTACCTCATTGATATTCCATGCCATATCCATGAAGAGCTCTATCTGGTATTCTGCAGGCTTGATGTCGCCTACGTTGAGAATCCACATCTTTTTTATTCCGCGTTCGTATGCCATGCTCATCTGCTGATGGAGCAGGTGAGGGGAGAAGGTGCATAGCCACAGGTAGTCGTGTGGACGTCCCCAATAGGACACGTGGTAGTAGATGCCGTTGCCACCCTTACGCTGGCGTTCCGCCACGGTAGGGAAATGACGGATATATCCGTAGTTGTCGTCGCACCACATAAGTGTGATGTCGTCCGGCACTTCAAGTCCGGCATTGTAGATGTCGAGCACTTCCTTGTATGGGATGAACACTTGCGGGATTTGTGACAAGTCGGGGTTGACATGCTGGCTGAGCATGTTGCGTTGGTCACTGATGACGCGCTGAAGCACAGCTTTTTGTTCTTCGATTGTTTTCGCCCCTTGCATCTTGCCATCGTGCACTCCTCGCATTCCGAGCGTGTAGACTATTTCCTGGTCTTTAACATCGCGGATGCGCTCTTCCCAAAACATTCTTACGTTGTCGGAGTTATTGACGTAGTCGTAGTCGCCCTTGCCGCGCAATCCCCATTCCACGGCTGTGCTGCTTGCCATAGGTTCGCAATGTGAACCTCCGATGTATATGCCGTACTTTGCCGCCATCTCACGATTGCCTTCAGTGAGGAAGAACGGGTGTGTGCATTCGTGCATAGCAGGCCAGTAGTAGTTGGCGCGTAGACGGAGCAGAAGTTCGAAGATGCGTGCGTTGACCTGTGGCCCAATCTTTCCGCGTCCCAGTCCTTCGTAGTTGTTTGCCCAAGGCATTAGTCCCCAATCTTCGTCGTTGATGAATATGCCACGATAGTCTACCGACGGACGTTGTGCCGTGGAGTAACCTGATTTTAGTGTGAATGTCTTAAGGCGGCGTGGCGTGGCGTCTGCCCACCATTCCCAAGGTGAAACTCCCATAAGTCTTGATATTTCCAGGAGTCCGTATGCTAGTCCGTGGGCATCGCCCCCTTGGATTATCATCTGACCTGCTTGGTTGACTTCTATGCTGAACGCTTCCCGACCTATCTCGTTGTTGATTTCTGCTATGATATGCGCTTCTTTCTCTGATTGTGTCTCGCATACGTTGGAGCATAGTACTTTGCGGAAGTCACTTTTTAGGATGTCGAGTGCCGTCGATGCTACAGGTTTTTCTGTTTTGTCGATGCATATAAGTATAGTCTCTTTGTTATTTATCTTGAAGTTCCTGGCATGTGCGGATAGCGACAGGCAGAATATCATTAGTAATAAAGTTTTGTTCATCGCTATGAGGTTTTGTGTTATTCCTTTATCAGATAGAAGTCTTTGATGTTGATGTACGAGTTGTCTGTGCCGAATTTGTTGCCTTTCTTGTCCGACCAGTTAGGACGGTCGCCAGTCACCTCCACGTCGATGCGGTATTTGCCTTTAGGGAGGCGAGGGGAGATGTATCGCAGACCGCGGTCGGAAACTTTGCTATAGAAATCTATGAGCAGGGAGTGGACTACCTTGTCGCTTTCTAAGTCGGTGATGCTCACCTTGCCATATGCTCCGTGCTTGTTTGTTTCGCCAAAGATGGCAATGCGTCCACCGCTGAAACGTGTGCCAATTGTTGCGCCTTGGTGATTTGAACGTAATGTGCCATCCGCTCCTGAAGTCCAATGGTCCATGCTAGATATGTCGATTCTGTTGGTTTTCACCCTCTTGGCCTTAGATAATAAATCGACATGTTTTCCCGTAGTTGCATCCCAAGCCTGCATGTAGTTTGGTATGCTGAGTTTTGTTCCTTCAGCACGAATAGGTAACCATACGTAGGTTGCAGCCGAAGCCTGGTGAGGGTATGACCAACGGTCGCCCATAAACATCGGCAACTCGCCATCATTGAACATGAATGTGGTTTGCGAATTGTATGTCAGCGTACCTTCAGGGCAGAAGAATCCTTGCCGAGTCCACGGACCTTCAACCGACGGTGCTGTGTGATAGAAATTATCGTTCTTCTCCCAGCTTGTCATATTGGAGCTGAGCAGGAAATATGTGCCGTTTTGTCCTTTCATCATGGCAGGCGATTCTCCCATCCCCTTGACGTTTGCCACAAGTGTGTCAATGCTGCGATAGTCATCGCTCAGGCGGTAGATCGGCCCGTGATGTATGAGCAGATAGCCCGTGCCGTCAGAGTCCTGGAACGTACCCATGTCCCATTTCTTTATAGGCTTGCCATTGTAGAGAATCGGACCGTGGAACGTGTATTCGCCATCGATAGTCTTGCTTGTGGCAATGCCCACATGAGGGTCTTTGTAGCGCATGTCATCGCAATGCATAAGCATGACGTATTCGTCAGTCTTTGGGCAACGCATCACCTTGCATCGTTCGCCAACACGTTCAGGGCCGAGTATGCCGTCCTTCTGCATCGGCAGAACTACGCGACGGAACTCCCAGTCGCTGAGGTCGTCCGACATATAGCAGCTGAATCCTGGGAAAGCATTGGATGTGTCCGACTTCCATTCGCCAAACAGATAGAATTTGCCATTCTCCTTAACGATGCAAGCTCCGTGTGCATTTACCGTTTCGCCGTTTTGGTCAAACCACGGCACGCCGTTGACAATGGTTTGCGCATGGGATAGGAGACTTGTAAATAAAAGTAGGATAAATGATAATGCTTTCATGCTCTGTCGGTTATTATATGTGTTTATTGCAAAAGTACAAATTTATGCGGGATTATGCAATAATGAAGGTATAACACCACCGCGGTCGTCTTACAACACCACCGCGGTCGTCTCACAACACCACTGCGGTCGTCTCACAACACCACCGCGGTCGTCTTACAACATCACCGCGGTCGTCTTACAACATCACCACGGTCGTCTTACAACAAAACCTCGCAAGTCTTCTGACATTACTGTTTAATGTAGATTGGTCAGTTGATTGCAGCAATAAAAAATAGGGAACTGAAGTGATTGTCAGTTCCCTATTTTGTTATGTGAATTAAGTAGGTCGTTTATATTTTATTTTACGATAACGGCTCCGCCGTCAGGCTGAATTGTGAGTGTGACTTTGTTTGCCTTTCGAATTTTGAGTTCTGATTTCTCTGGTTCGCGGGTCTTAGCATTGTCGCTATAGAGGGTTGCGATGTCGCCTTTCTTGGCGATTGACGAGAGGTCGAGGGCGAGTTTCATTTGCTCTTTTGTGGCGTTTGTAGCGGCTATGTACCATGTTTGTCCGTGACGACGTGCGAGGACAACGTATTTGCCAGGATATCCGTCGATGAAGCGTGTCTCGTCCCATACGGTTGGCACTTCGCGGAGGAAGTCCATCGAAATCTTAGGCGCGCCGCCTTCTGACTCAGGGAGGAGGTTCTCAGGTGTGATGGCGAAGTTCTGAATAGGGTTTTGGAATAGTATGGTTGTTGCAAGCTCGTGGCAATCGGTTGTGCGGCGTGTTGTTCCGCTCTTGTTGCCTTTGGCGAGTCGGCGGTTCATGAAGCATCCGCCAAACTCCATTACCGCTACGGTGTTGCGGCAGAATGGGTGGAGTGCTGTGTTGCGTGCTTCTTCATCGCAGAAGTGCTGCTGGAACACCATATTCTCTGAAGCCAGCACAGCCTCGCTACCTACGTAGTTGGGGTACATCTTTTCCCAACCGCGAGGGAGCGTGCATCCGTGGAAGATGACCATAAGGCCGTTGTCGTCGGCATCGCTGAGTATCTGTTCGTAAAGACGCATTGTCTCCTGCTTGTCGCCACCGAAGAAGTCTACCTTGATTCCTTTTACGCCAAGGCTCTTCATCCACTTCATTTCTTTCTTGCGGATGATAGGGTTGTCCATGTGGTTGATAGGGCCTTGAACAATGTCGTTCCAGTAGCCGCTTGAGCTGTACCAGAGGAATACGTCCACACCCTTTGATTGTGCGTACTTGATGAGGTCTTCAATGTTGTTCTTACCTGTACGGCGTATGTTTGTGTCCCACCAGTTGTCGACAAGTACGTATTCATATCCCATTTCTGCGGCAAGGTCTACAAACTTCTTCTGGTCGTTGAAGTTGATGCTTCCGTCCTGCCATACAATCCAGCTCCATGTTCCACGTCCGAATTTGTAGTTGTTTGTGGTTTCGTAGAGAGGTTCTACATTGTCCCAAGGAGCGGTGGTTTCTACTATAGGTTTAAGTGTGCTGCCAACGGTGATAGTGCGCCAAGGTGTTGCTCCAGGAAGAGCGAATGCGGGTTCGATGGTGCCGTTGCCGTTGTTCTCGCCTGTCATAGGGAGTTCGATGGTGTAGAGTCCGTCGCCTTTCATGTCGCTTAGGCGTGTGCCGCAATAGTTGCTTCCAACGCCTGTTTCGCTAACAAGCACCCATCCGTCGTTGCCTATGTGGAATAGTCCTGGGAATGTATATCCGTGGCCGTATTGAGATTTCTCGGTCATTGGAGCATCAAACTTGTATTCCTCTTCGTAGCTTGGCTTTGTACGTTTCCAACCAATCATCGGGTCGCTCTGAGGAGTGAGGAATGTAGTGGTGTGGTTTGGGAAGTCGAAACCTGTAGCTTCGCCCATGATGCGTATACTTCCTGTTTCGCCGCGTTTGGCAATGCGGTATTGGAATGCAATGTCATTGTTTGACACGCGGAAGCAGATCTCCATCGGATGTCCCTTGGCATTGCTGAGGGCAAAGCATGCCTCGTTTGCTTTGTAGCTTATTTGGGAAAACTTGCTTCGATTCATTGTATATTCCTTCTCCACCTTGGATGTATTGGATTTAATGAACTTCATTCCTCTTGTGAAATCACCGATGTTGGTCGACAATCCCAGTGGTGATTCGTCGAGCATAGTCTTGCCGCCATACTTGACAGAATAGACTGGTTTGCCGTTCTTCACATTGAAGTCTACGCATAGCATAGAGTCGGGGCTGTAGACTGATAATTGTTGTGCCAATGCACACGATGCAATCAATGCAGCGCTTAATAATAAAAGTTGTTTTTTCATAATGATATATGGTTAATGTTACTTGTTTCTTACTTTCAATCGGTTGGGGATTTCACCCAGCCAAAACAGTCTGTAAAGGGCTAATAGCAATCTTCTGAATGGCAGGAGTCGGGGCCATAGCCATGAATAAAATTTCCATTGTAGGCAGGTGGTACGCCATGTTTTTCCTTTCCGTACAAATTCGTTAGCAACGGCCCTGATGTCTTCAATCTTGCATTGCTCAGTACCTTTGATATTGCCGTCGCCGCGGAGTGTGATGTCGTCGGCGTGTATCTTGTCAATTCGGTGAAGGACGTACTTGCCTTTTGCAATTTCTGCCAATACAACATCGCCAACTTTGGGTTTGTCAATGCGTGAAAGCACCGCAATGTCGCGACCGCTCTCAAGAAACGGGCGCATGCTGTTTCCCTTTGCACGTATGGAGACTTTATGCCCTTGATTGACAAGTTCGCAAACGTGGGGTAGAAATTCGGAGTTAGGCAATTGTATGGCACTCTTTTGCATGATGTCTTTTCTATTTGTGCATAGTAGCGTAACTGAGTTGTGCGGCATCTTCATTAGGCAAGCATTCAAGCATGTAACATGGAGTGACTTGCATTATTTTACTAATTGTGTCGCATATAGTTCCATGTATTCTCTTGTCCCATTTCATGACCGAGCACGAAGGGAGTAGGGATGAGAATGCTTCAATTGTTGATTGCGGCCTAATCTTGTTATATGGAGCTTGCTTGAGTTGCAGGAATGCTCCTACAGGCGCTTGTATGTTTCGATAGCAAGGAGTTTTGCCGCTCCATGGCGAACCGTATATAATTGTTTTTCCATTAACGAAACGCACCACTGGATTGTCGTCGTTCATCAGATCTGTCCCTTCAATATGCTTTAGCCAAAGTCCTGTGTGTGTGCTCTTTCCTGTTCCGCTTTTCCCCAGACAGAGATAACCTTTGCCGTCTTTTCTTACTACGGATGCGTGCATAAGTAGAGTGGCTTGTTCGACCGAAGAGAATGCATACATCATCATAATGGTGTTGTTCAGCCCGAAGTTGCGCATTGTCCCATTACCTGTCAAGGCAACGATGCCTTCCGAAAAGTCTTGTCTGACTTGAAGCAAACTGCATTGCTTGTTGTTTACATCAGATATAAGTATTTGGTAGTCGCCATTCTCAAGCTGATATACTCCGTGGTTTGTCCCTCCGCAATCAAACTGCCCAATCTCGTTGCCTTTTGTCTCAGGACGGAATGAATCGTCAACATATAATGTAAAAATGAGCGTTTCGTCTGACAATTCTGTTTCAAAGACCTGGAACGAAGGTATAAGTGATTCGTTGTTATGAGTGTCCTTAAACACTAAGCGAAAACTTAGTTCGCCGACTCTATATTGTTTTATGTTATTGGTATTCATAGCCTAAAGCTTTCGCCCATTTTATGTGTTTGTAGGCATCGTAAAAATAGTGATTCTTGTATTTGTCCTGTTCGACATACATTGTTAATCCGCTGAACTGCTCAGGGTCAACAGGCATAAATCGTGCTGATTTACTTTTAGGATAGCCGGAATACCATGTCTCTTTCATGCAAGAATGACGAATGAGTTTGTTGAGTTGATTTTCCCATAGTTCATAATCCGACTGGTCAGCAATAACCTTACGCATAACACCTCTGATGTCGTAGTAGTCGGGTAGGTCGCTTTGGTAGTATTGGCTTGAGTATTCAGGGTTGTTCCACTTGTCGAAAATGAAATAATTGAGTGTGTTTGACAGGTCAACATTATCAAAATTCTCTTGATATTTATTAATCATCTCATTATGGATAGGTGTAAATGCCTCAAATTCTTTGCAATCTAAGACAGATAGTAGTATACCATAGTTAGAATAGTATGAATCATAATAGGAATAGTAGGTGTCGACAACATTGTTGGGATTAAACGTGTCGGCAAACAGAGGTTGAGTGAGTTCCTGATATGGCGCACCCCATGCCGGTATTTCCGCAGGCGAAGCAATGATTGACTCTGTATATTCGCTAAGTTCGAAAGCAACCTCTATTGATTGCATAAAACAAGCATCGAACATTATGAACTTTGTTTTGGGGTACTTTTTAAGCACGTCAGCCATATCGCTGATGTTCATCTGATGCCCCTGAGATGTATAGGGGGAGTTGTTTCCTGCATCAACACCAAATGATTCAAAAGTAGGCCTGTCTGGCATTTGTTGGCAGGGATTACTCTTTATGTTATTGTTGTCCGATTGATAGTTGGATGGTACCCAACCAGAGCCGTGTGACCAAAATATCAGGCCGTATTCATCTGCATTGTATCTGGAAAAGAGGTATTGCAATACTTCATCGAGCGTAGCTGCAGATGCAGAATTGACGTCTTCCTCGAAAGTGTAAACGGGCGATAGGTCCATTAAATCTTTATTCTTATCCTTTTGTGTTATTTCATAGATGCAAGGAAGTTTTTTCTTGTCCGAATTGTCATAGAATACTATAAGTGTGTCATTAGAGGACATATAAGTACTACCTTTGAGCATTTCGTCCAAATCTGCTTTCGCATCAACAGACAAATCGTTTTCACCTGCCATATATGCCAATGCGACTCGTGAAGATGTGTTGTCGGGCATTGTCTCTTGATGCAGATTGTCGTTATCGCAAGACTGAGTGAATAATATGAACATGGCCATTAATAAGTATAAGTTGTAACTGGTTAACTTATCAATGGCCGAGAGTAAACGTATAGTATATATTCTGTATTTATGCGTTATCATATTTAAATATGACAGGTGTTATGGATTTTGATTGAATCTGAAGTCGTCTTCACCAATTATTTTCAGAACACTTCCACTGTCTTCAAGATATGCCTTCTTTAATTTGTAATATTTTTTGCTAATTTTCTTTTTACTTTTAGAGAAAATTACGCAACAAGTCTGTTGATTAAGGCCAAGTGTTCCTTCAAGGTATGCTTTCAGTTGCAAACTATACACAGACCTCATAGGAAGGAATTTTGTCTTCTTTTCCAACGCAACATTATCTAATTCAATGATAGAGGTGAAATGTACGATTGTATCACCAAATGCAGAACCAACCCCGAATAGGTAAACTTTATCATTTTTTTTGTCTTTTGCGCCATCACTGCTTGGTTCAGCAGCATATGAGTTTACTTGTAGTAACGCGAGCAGGATTGTAAATAATATTGTCTTTAAATTATCCATTGAAGAAAGTATTGTAGCAGTTGTATAAAATTAAGAACAAATAACGATATTATTGTGCAAAAATACTGATTAAATGGGAAATTCACAAATTATCGTAAAATTAAAGAGGGTGCATCTTTGAAGATACACCCTCCTAATATGAATCACATCTAAAACTTAACCAAGGAATGTTTTCAATAGTTTGTTTCTTGAACCTGTGCGTAAACGTCGTATTGCTTTTTCCTTAATTTGACGTACTCGTTCGCGAGTAAGGTTGAATTTATCGCCTATTTCCTCCAGTGTCTTTTCCTGTTCACCTATACCGAAGAACATGCGAATAATTTCTTTTTCTCTCTCAGACAATGTGTCAAGCGCACGGTCTATTTCTTTAGAGAGAGATTCGTTTACGAGACTTCGGTCGGCCATTGGAGAATCATTGTTTACGAGGACATCAAGCAAACTATTGTCTTCGCCTTCAACAAACGGTGCGTCAACACTAATATGTCTTCCGGACACCTTCATCGTATCAGCGATTTTGTTTACGTCCAAGTCAAGTTCTTCTGCTAACTCCTCTGGTGAAGGACGACGCTCGTTTTCTTGTTCGAATTTAGAAAAAGCTTTGCTGATTTTGTTGAGTGAACCAACCTGGTTGAGTGGAAGTCGTACAATACGAGATTGTTCTGCTAAAGCTTGGAGAATTGATTGTCTAATCCACCATACAGCATAACTGATGAATTTGAAACCTCTTGTTTCGTCAAATTTCTCGGCTGCCTTGATGAGGCCCAGATTACCTTCGTTGATGAGGTCGGGCAAACTTAACCCTTGGTTCTGGTACTGTTTTGCTACAGAAACAACGAAACGAAGATTTGCACGTGTTAGTTTCTCCAAAGCTTTACGGTCACCCTTGCGGATTCGTCCAGCAAGTTCAACCTCTTCTTCCACAGTAATTAAGTCTTCACGGCCGATTTCTTGCAAATACTTATCAAGTGAAGCGCTTTCTCGGTTCGTGATACTTTTGGTAATTTTTAACTGTCTCATTCTAAAAACACTAAATTAGCGTGCAAAGTTAATGAAAAATATTTATGTTCACGTCATGTTTAACGTGTTTGTTTGCATGATTATTGCTATTTTATTTATTTTTTTTCAATTAAATGGTGATAGTCATTTTTTCATTTGCTAAAACGGTGTTGCTAAATACATTTTTTGCTTCCTCTAATAGAATGTTTTCATTTTCATATCGAGAGGAGAAATGTCCAACAATAAGTTTTTTTGCATTGGATAGTTTTGCCATTGTTGCTGCTTGCTCTGCCGTAGAGTGAAAAGTGCTTTTGCATAGATGCTCATCTTCTTTACAGAATGTGGCTTCGTGGTAAAGCAAATCAACATTTTGCAATAATTCTGCATTCTGGGGTAAGAATATTGTGTCAGAACAATATGCGTAACTACGAACAGGTGGAGGAGGTGTAGTTAATACGGCGCTTTCAACAACTTCCCCATCAGGAGTGATATAGTCCATTCCTGCCTTGATGTTGTTTATTTGGCATCGAGGAATATTGTAATAGTCAATCATGTCGCTCTTGATATGCGGAAGGGTTGGCTTTTCCTTGAATATAAATCCGCAACATTGTATACGATGTTTTAATGGAATTGTATAAATTTCTACAGAACGGTCTTCGTATATTAATAATGATTCTTTTGTATTAACGCTGTGTATTTCAATGTTGTACATTATTCCATTGCAAAAATAGTCTAAGTGTGGCCGTAGTAGTGATTCCAGGTCTTTTGGAGCATATATGTGTAGTGTAGAAGTGCGTCCTAATAGATTCATAGTAGATATTAACCCAATGAGACCAAACATATGGTCACCGTGTAGATGGCTTATAAATATATGATTGATTTTAGTGAATTTAAACTTGTTCTTTCTTATTTGGAGTTGAGTTCCTTCACCACAGTCAATCATGAAAAGTTTTTCTCGGATATTTATAATTTGTGATGTTGGAAAATGTCTGAGCGTTGGTAATGCGCTACCACATCCAAGTATTGTGACTTCAAATTTTTCCATCTATTATTTATTAGGTTAATATAGGTTATTTAATAAAATAGGCTGACCACGTGTAGGTCAGCCTATTTTATAATTATAGTACGTTTGTATTACTTTTCTGATTCCAAGTTTGCCTTGAGTGTTGCAAGAGCATCCAAATCACCAAGTGTAGTGCTTGCTGCCTTGTTCTGGATTGTTGGAGTCTGCTCTTTTGGTTGGCGGGTAGCCTTCTTTGCTGCTGCAGCAGCCTTCTTTGCTTCCTTAGCCTCTGCGCGCTGAACATCTTCGAAAATGCGGCTGTGAGAAAGAATGATGCGCTTAGCGTCCTTGTTGAATTCTATTACCTTGAACTCAAGTTCTTCACCGAGCTGAGCCTGACTTCCGTCTTCTTTAACGAGGTGCTTAGGTGTTGCAAATCCTTCTACTCCAAAATCGAGTGAAATCACTGCACCTTTGTCAAGAACCTCGATAATCTTACCGTTGTGGATTGAATCCTGTGTGAAAACAGTTTCAAAGTTATCCCAAGGATTATCTTCGAGCTGCTTATGACCAAGACTCAAACGGCGGTTCTCCTTATCGATGTCAAGAACAAGAACTTCTATCTCAGAACCTACCTGTGTGAATTCTGATGGGTGCTTAACTTTCTTAGTCCATGAAAGGTCTGAAATGTGGATAAGTCCATCAACGCCTTCTTCAATTTCTACAAAAACTCCGAAGTTTGTGAAGTTGCGTACTTTTGCAGTGTGCTTGCTGCCTACAGGGTATTTCGTGTCAATGTTTTCCCAAGGGTCGTTCTTGAGTTGCTTGATTCCGAGTGACATCTTACGCTCGTCGCGGTCAAGAGTGAGTACAACTGCTTCTATCTCGTCTCCTACTTTCATGAAGTCCTGTGCACTGTGAAGGTGTGCGCTCCAGCTCATTTCGCTAACGTGAATGAGGCCTTCTACACCTGGTGCAATTTCAATGAATGCGCCGTAGTCAGCCATAACAACAACTTTACCGTTAACCTTGTCGCCAACCTTGAGGTCTGCGCTGAGTGCGTCCCAAGGGTGAGCTGTAAGCTGCTTCAAGCCGAGAGCGATGCGCTTCTTCTCGTCATCGAAGTCGAGGATAACAACGTTGAGTTTCTGATCCAACTCAACAACTTCCTTAGGGTCGCTTACGCGGCCCCATGAGAGGTCTGTAATGTGGATGAGACCGTCAACGCCTCCGAGGTCGATGAATACACCGTATGAAGTGATGTTCTTGACTGTACCTTCAAGTATCTGGCCTTTTTCAAGTTTGCCAATAATTTCTTTCTTCTGCTGTTCGAGTTCAGCTTCAATAAGAGCTTTGTGGCTAACAACAACGTTCTTGAATTCTTGGTTGATTTTAACAATCTTGAATTCCATTGTTTTGCCAACAAATGTATCATAGTCGCGGATAGGCTTCACATCAATCTGGCTACCTGGCAAGAATGCCTCAGTTCCAAATACGTCAACAATCATACCGCCCTTAGTGCGGCACTTAACGAAGCCTTTAACGATTTCGTCATTCTCGAGAGCGGCATTAACGCGATCCCATGAGCGAGACTGGCGTGCTTTTTTGTGAGAGAGAACAAGCTGACCCTTTTTGTCTTCCTGATTTTCAATGTAAACTTCAACTGAATCGCCTACCTGAAGATCTGGGCAATAACGGAATTCATTTCTTGCAATGATGCCGTCTGACTTGTAACCAATGTTTACAACAACTTCGCGGTCATTGATAGCAATAACCTTACCATCAATAACTTCGTTGTCGCTCACGTTGTTAAGAGTGCTTTCGTAAGCTTTTGTCTCTTCTGCAACGCTAGCTGCGTTCTTACCGTCATTTTCGAATGCATCCCAATCGAAATTTTCCAACGGTTTAATGTTCTTAGTTTCCATAAATTGTTTAATTTTGTTTTGATTAAATAATGTTAGACATTATGTTGTGTTTAAAATCGGGCGCAAATTTACGCCAATTTTACGAATTGGCAAAATTTATGCATTGTAAATCAGCGATTTTTGCGTTAATATATTTAATGTTGTGGCGAAATAATAATAATAACATGCATTGTACGTTATGAATATTGTCATGAAAAAAATATTATTTATAATTTGGACTATTTCTATAAGTCTTTTTTGCTCTTGTGAGGACGATGTTGAATATGGTGTCGGTGATAGTTCTACAATTGTGTTTTCTGTCGATACAGTAAACTTTGATACTGTTCTGTCTGAAGTGGGTTCATCCACGCAACGTTTTAAGGTCTTTAACGAGAATGATAAGGCCGTACGTTTTTCACAGGTGAGATTGGCTAGTGGTGGTGAGTCTGGTTTTCAGGTAAATGTTGACGGAGAATCAGGTGCTTTCTTTCACGATGTTTCTATTTATGATAAGGACAGCATATTTGTATTTGTAAAATTTGAACCAAAGAAGCAGAATAACAATCTTCCCGTTGAAGTAAAGGATTCCTTAATTTTTACTCTTGAAAATGGTATTGAGAAGTCTGTCATATTTTATGCCTTAGTGCAAGATGCTATCGTTTTAAAAGGTGTTGTTGTAGAAGACAAAATGGTATTAGAGGGTGAGAAACCATACATCGTGTATGATAGTTTGGTAGTCTCGCTTGGTGCTTTATTGGAGATAAATAATGGGGTAAGTCTTTATTTCCACAACAAGGCTGATTTAAGGGTGCATGGACGGATCTTGTGCAATGGAGTGAAAGATGCACCAATAGTATTTAGAGGAATGAGAACTGACAAGATTTTGCCATATTTGCCTTATGATAGGTTAGACGGTCAGTGGGGAGGGGTGCGTTTTTATCCAGAGAGTTTTGAAAACGAATTGCATTTTACAGATATACATGGCGGTCGTTTTGGCATAACTTGCGATAATTCTATCCTCGATGCTACCAAGTTGTATATGACTAATTCGTCTATTCATAATGTTGCAGCAGATGCTTTGGCAATGAAATATTGTTCAGGCGTATTTGTGAATTGTGAATTCAGCAATGCTAAAGGGAATTGTGTTACGCTATTGGGTGGAGATTCTCAATTTTTACATTGTACTATGGCGCAATTTTATCCTTGGGATGCTTCGCGTGGTAGTGCACTGTATTTCTGTAATGTTCTGAATGACACGATTTATCCATTGGAGCGTGCAGACTTTATCAATTGCCTCATTACAGGCATTAGTGACGATGAGGTTTATGGTTCTCGGATTGATAATAATGATGCCGCATTTAATTGTAATTTCATCAATTGTGTTGTCAATACAAACATAGATGATGAATCGTCTAAAGAATATTTTACTAATTGCACAAGCGAAAATGAAGATAACGAAACGTATAAGTCAACGAATTTCAGGTGTATAGATACTGATAATTATGTGTATGACTTTAGACTGGATTCCTTGTCTGTTGCACGGAAGGTTGGTAGCGCAGGTTATTATGAGTATGCTCCGAATGATAAGGACGGAAATCCCCGGCCTGTAAACAATCCGGATGTAGGCTGTTACCAATATGTGGAATGAATTTTGGTTGATGAGAAATAATAAGTTGTAATGAATCGTTATTGTGCATTCATATCATTTTTGTTAATATTTCATGGCGCAGTAGGGCAAATGCACTTTGGCGTCATGACGTATAATTGTGAAAATGCTTTTGATACAATTCACGATTCGGGTTTTGATGATTATGAGTTCCTTCCGGATGGGGAAAAGCAATGGAAGCGATGGAAGTTTTTTGATAAGATAAAGAAGATTGCTCGTGTCATACTTTCTGTAGATTCTGTTCAACCTGTTGACGTGGTTTGTCTTTGTGAGGTTGAAAATGATACCGTTGTTGATTATTTGACAAAAAGGACTTTTCTTAGCCGGTTAGGATATGAGTATTTGATAACTAAGTCGGATGATAGTCGAGGATTAGATGTCGCTTTATTGTATTCGCCTTTTACCTTCAAGGTTTTTGAGTCGCAGAGTATACGAAATTCGTTAGGTGCAAAAACTCGTGATGTATTGCGTGCTTCTGGCGAATTAATGACGGGAGATACACTTGATGTTTTTGCTTTGCATTTGCCCTCTAAATTGGGAGGCGAAAAGTCGGAAGAATTGAGAGAAATGATAGTTAAGGATGTAAGAAAATGCATTGATTCATTATTCATGTCGAGGTTAAATCCTAATATAATTGTAATGGGCGATTTTAACTCTGATGCTAATTCGCCTCTGATAACAAAAACATTGAGTGTAAATAGGTGTATAGAAAATGGCGGTAAATATACCGATTTATGTCAATTGTTGTACCATTCTTCAAATGATTCAGGCACATATAAGTATAGAGGCGTTTGGAGTGCAATAGATAACATTTTTGTGTCAAGGTCTGTTTTGTCAGACTATAATTCGATTTACACAAAACCTGAATGGTGTCGTGTAATTGATTTGCCATTCTTGCTAGAAAATGATAAATCGGATAGGTCGAAACGGCCTAGGCGTTCATTTCTTGGGGATTATTACCGCAATGGCTTTAGTGACCATCTGCCTGTGTATTTGAAATTTGAATATTTATTTAATAAAGAAAATTAGGGCAATGAAATATAGTGTTTTTAATGTAGTTAAGCTGTTAGTAATCTGCATTTACTTCTCTTGTATATCGGGGCAATGTTTTGCACAAAAGGTTGTGCTGAAAGGTAAAGTTGTTGATGATAGCAATAATCCGATAGAATTAGCGCAGGTTTTTATAGAGGGGCAATTGGTTGGTACTAGGTGCAATCTGAAGGGGGAGTATGAACTCTCTTTTGATTCGGCCGATACGGTTAATGTTGCATATTCTATGCTCGGATATCAAACTCGCAAGCGTAAATTATTCTCCCCTAAAGATACAGTGGTACTCAATGTTAAGTTGCCTCCATTAGGTATTGATTTAGGTGAGGTGCAAGTAAAGGAGATAAGGCGCCAGACGTCAACAATGGCTGATGTCAATATTAAGGACATGAAGCATATGGGCAATGCTTCCGGAGGTGGAGTGGAGGCTATAATTGCCACACAGGCTGGAGTGAGTACTCACAATGAATTGAGTTCGCAGTATAATGTACGTGGAGGAAGTTTTGATGAGAACAGTGTCTACATTAATGGCATTGAGGTCTATCGTCCTTTACTCATTCGTTCTGGCCAGCAAGAGGGCTTGAGCGTTATAAATCCTGATATGGTTGAAAGTGTAGGTTTCTCTGCTGGAGGATTTGATGCTAAATTTGGAGATAAGATGGCTTCTGTGCTTAATATAAAATACAAAAAAGTCAAGGGTTTTGAGGGTAGCGTTTCGGCAAGTTTACTTGGTGCAAGTGCGTATGTGGGGTATGGTACAGATAATGTTAGTTTTACTAATGCGATTAGATATAAGACCACGAGTAATTTATTGGGTACGCTTGATACCAAAGGTGAGTATAGGCCTGTTGATTTTGATTATCAGGCATATCTGAACTGGAAAATTTCGCCTAAATGGGAGTTTGATTTTATAGGAAATATTTCAAGAAACAACTATGATTTTGTGCCTTCTGACAGAACAACAAAATTTGGTACTGCCGAAGATGTAAAAGAGTTTAAGGTGTATTTTGACGGTGAAGAATCGGACTATTTTCATACATATTTTGGGGCATTTACCCTTACGCATAACTTCAATAAATACAATAAGTTAAGTCTTGATATGTCCATGTTTGAGACGCGTGAAAGCGAAACCTTCGACATAAGTGGAGAATATTGGTTGAACAACGAAGGCGCTGGCCAAAGCCTTGGCATAGGAAAGTATATGGAGCATGCCCGTAACAAGTTGTCTGCAAACGTTACTACTTTTTCCTTAAAAGGTAATTCTCGTTTCACGTCGCATAATTTGCAATATGGAATGTTATATAAGACAGAAAAGGTGAAAGAGAATATGAGAGAGTGGGAAATGCGTGATTCGGCAGGTTATTCACTTCCGAATACAAGCGACAAGCTCGAACTCATTTATAATATGCGTTCCTCCCATCGTTTGACAGGAAACCGATTAGAAATGTATTTACAAGACACATATAGGAAAGAATATGATGAGGGTGAATTGGTAGTCAATTATGGCGCGCGTCTTTCACATTGGTCGGTTAATGGCGAATGGCTGTTTAGCCCGCGCGCAACCATTGCATTCACTCCTTCTAAAAATGACAATCTGACTTTCAGATTTTCAACAGGACTGTATTATCAAAGTCCTTTTTACAAGGAACTTAAGGATACTGTAAATGTAAACGGCAATACGACAGCACTATTAAATAAGGATATCAAGTCGCAAAGGTCAATACATTTCTTATTGGGTGGCGAATATAAATTTAAAGTAAATAATCGTCCCTTCAAGGCAACGGCGGAGGTATACTATAAGGTTTTGTCTGACTTAATACCTTATAATATTGACAATGTCCGCTTAAATTATTACGGCGGGAATATTTCCAAGGGTTATGCGGCAGGTGTCGATATGAAATTGTATGGAGAGTTTGTTCCTGGAACTGATTCATGGATAAGCGTGGGCATTATGAAAACGGAAGAGAAGATAGGAGGCGTTAAAGTTCCTAGGCCAACCGACCAAAGACTAAATCTTTCGGTGTTCTTCAGTGATTATTTCCCAAATACAGATAAGTGGAAAGTAACAGTTAAAGGCCACTATGCAGGCGGTCTTCCATTTGGACCTCCTCATTCCGGACGCGAAAACCACGTTTTCCGTATGCCATCATATAGACGTGTTGACTTGGGTATGTCTTACAGATTGGTTAATAATGAAAATCGTCAAATATACAGCGCTCCTTTGAAATATGTTAAAAATATTTGGTTAGGCGTTGACGCTTTCAATATTTTGGATATTAGTAATGTGAACTCATACTATTGGGTAACGGATGTAAATAATGCTCAATTTGCCGTTCCGAATTATTTGACAGGTAGACAATTGAACTTTAGAGTGCTTGTTGAGTTTTAGATTATTAATCTGTTGGTTATAAAATAAATATAAATAAAATCCGAGTGTGTATACTCGGATTTTATTTGTCGTAAAATACATGTAAAAAATAACGCGGTTATGTCAGAAGATTTGCGAGGTTTTGTTGTAAGACGAGCGCGGTGATGATGGGACACGACCGCGGTAGTGTCGTGAGACGAGCGCGGTCGTGTTGTTAGGCGACTGCGGTGGTGGTGCGAGACGACCGCAGTGGTAATTTTCAACAAACTAAGGCTCTCAATAATTGTTCTATTTTCTGCCACACGACAATTATGTTTGCATTAATTTGACACATGTATTGTTGGAAATGAATCTAATCATAAGAAAAATGACTATATTTGCATTTAATTATGTGTATTGTGCACGTTTTTTATTGTTCTTGAATGACTTTTATGAAAAAAATAAGTGTTTTTGTTAGTCTGATATTGCTGATGAGCATATTGTTCGCATGCGATTCCGCAATTACAGCTGAACAATTGGTTGGCAAGTGGTATCTGCAGAGTATAGATAGTGAAATTAATGGTGAGAAATCATCCGGACCGATATTGACTTCTAGCGATGATGTGTATTATGAATTTAATCCAGATTCAACTTATGTTCTTGTTGAACTTGGCGAGGAAGAGCATGGAACATGGATGTTAAGTGTAGATAGTTTACTAGGTATTTCGCCCGTTGATTACAAAGATGATTCAGTGAATTATTTGTGGATGAAAATAAAAAGTCTTGATGATAGTGTAATGACTATTTCTAACACCATAAATACAGATTATGGTATTGTTGATGAAATTAGCGTTTATAGGCGATGCAGATGAGGGCTTGCGTTCTTTAAAAGTTATGTTAATTAGATAAATTACTTAGTATGCAAGATATCAATATTTTGAATTTCCAGGAGTTGCTAAATCAAGTAGGTCCGTTCGAAATGGCACTTAAAGGTATGATAATAGGTATTGTTGCTTCTGCACCAATGGGGCCAGTAGGTGTGTTGTGTGTTCAACGTACTTTGAACAAAGGGCGATGGTATGGTTTTGCCACGGGTGTAGGTGCTGCTATAAGTGACCTGATGTATGCAGCAATAGCAGGATTTGGTATGTCGTTTGTGGTTGATATAATAGAAAACCCAGTTGTCGCATATTGGATTAAGGTGGCAGGAAGTATTTTGCTTTTTGTATTTGGAGTATGGACTTTCCGTTCAAACCCAGCCCAGCAAATTCGTCCAGTGTCAAGAAATAAAAGTAACTTGGTGCATAATTTTATTACAGGCTTTTTGGTCACACTCTCTAATCCGTTGATATTGTTCCTGTTTGTTGCAATGTTCGGACAATTCACATTTGTTGTGAATAATTTTGTTCCGCAGATTGTGGGGTATGTGTTCATTGTAGTAGGCGCTTTGCTCTGGTGGTTCGGCTTGACATGGTTGATTGACAAAGTAAGGAATCGATTTGACGTTCGAGGTATATGGATTATCAATCGCATAATAGGTATAATCGTAATGGTAGTCTCTGCAGCCGTAGCAATCAGTGTTCTGACAGGCAATTTCTTTACTTTTGATTAGAAACATTTGTTATGTATGCATCAGCAAAACTAAAATCTGAAAATATTGTCGGCTACTTGCTGTATATGTGGCAAGTTGAAGATATAATACGTGCCAATTCACTTGATATTGACAAGATAAACGACACGTATATCTCACGTTTCGACTTGAGCGATGAGCAACGCATGTCAATGCGTCAGTGGTATATTGATTTGATAGAAATGATGAGAAGTGAGGATGTCGTTCAATCAGGACATCTGCAAATTAATAAGAATATTATAATTCTTCTTACTGACTTGCATACTGAATTGTTGAAATCGCCTAAGCATCCTTTTTATTCAGCTGCATATTATAAAGTTTTGCCTTTTATTGTGGAAATACGCAATAAGGGTAATGTCACAGACAAGCCTGAATTAGAAAACTGTTTCGATGCATTATATGGATTTACAGCTCTTCGCATGCAAAAGAAGGCCATTAGTACTGAAACAGCTAATGCAGTAGGAGAAATAACGAAATTTCTTGGATTACTTGCCGAATATTATAAAAAGGACAAGAACGCGGAATTGGAATTATAACATTTAGATAAATTGGTTTTATTATGAATGTACTTATTACCGGATGTAATGGACAGTTGGGTAATGAAATGCAATTGCTTGCAAAAGAAAACATACAACATAAATATTTCTTTACAGATATTGATGAACTTGATATAACAAACGAAAGTGCGATTGATAGCTTTGTTTCGAACAACAAGATTGATTGTATTGTAAATTGTGCCGCATATACTGCAGTAGATAGGGCAGAGGAAAATGAGGAATTTTGCAATCTTCTTAACAATATTGCCCCTGGTTATCTTGCGAAATCTATTGAAAAACGAGGAGGTATAATGATACAAATCTCAACAGATTATGTATTTGACGGAACAAATCACACACCATACAACGAAGTTGCACCAACTTGTCCAAACTCTGTTTATGGGCGCACAAAATTAGCAGGTGAAGAGTCGGTAATTAATAATTGTGCAAAATCGATGATAATCCGCACTTCCTGGCTGTATTCTACATTCGGAAATAACTTCGTAAAGACAATGATACGCCTTGGCCGCGAGAAAGATACTTTAGGAGTTATTTTTGACCAGATAGGAACGCCTACATATGCCCACGATTTGGCAATTGCTATTTATGTCGCAATAAATAGCGGAGTTGTTCCTGGAATATATCACTTTTCAAACGAAGGAACAATTTCATGGTATGATTTCACCAAAGCAATACATCGTATTGCAGGCATAACAAATTGTAAGGTACGCCCTCTTCATACTTATGAATATCCCACACCTGCAGCAAGACCACACTATTCAGTTCTTGACAAAACAAAAATCAAGGACACCTATGGCATTGAAATCCCATATTGGGAAGATAGCCTGCGCGAATGCATTGGAAAGATGAAATTTTGATTAGAAACCTAATAAATAAATGAATATATAATGAATCCAGAAATAGATAGAAGAAGAACTTTTGCAATTATAGCACATCCGGATGCAGGTAAAACTTCATTGACGGAGAAACTTTTGCTATTTGGTGGTCAGATACAAGTTGCAGGAGCTGTAAAGAGCAATAAAATTAAAAAAACTGCCACGTCTGACTGGATGGATATTGAAAAACAACGTGGAATTTCCGTCACAACATCTGTGATGGAATTTGATTATAATGATTATAAAATTAATATCCTAGATACTCCTGGTCACCAAGATTTTGCAGAGGATACATATCGTACACTGACAGCCGTGGATTCGGTTATAATTGTTGTCGATGGAGCAAAAGGTGTAGAGACGCAGACACGCAAACTTATGGAAGTCTGTCGTATGCGTAATACACCTGTCATTATCTTTGTAAACAAAATGGACCGTGAAACCAAAGACCCATTTGATTTGCTCGATGAACTGGAAGAAGAATTGGTAATTGGAGTACGTCCACTGACTTGGCCAATTGAAAGCGGCCCACGCTTTAAAGGTGTTTATAATATTTACGAGAATAATCTAAACCTTTTTCAACCTTCAAAACAAGTTGTTACAGAGAAAGTAGAAGTTGACATTAATACTGATGAATTGGATAAAAATATTGGTTCGGCCTTAGCTGATAAATTACGCGAAGACCTCGACCTCATTAGTGGTGTATACCCTGAATTTAATGTAAATGAATATCTGAGCGGGGCGCTTGCACCTGTATTTTTCGGCTCTGCACTTAACAACTTCGGAGTAGAGGAGTTGTTAAACACTTTCGTCGAGATTGCTCCAAGTCCACGTCCTGTTAAGGCAGAAGAGCGTGATGTGCAACCCGAAGAAACAAAGTTTACAGGATTTGTGTTTAAAATTACAGCAAATATAGACCCTAACCATCGTTCATGTATTGCGTTCTGCAAGGTATGTTCGGGTAAGTTCTCAAGAAATGCACCATATTATCATGTGCGTCATGGAAAAACGATGCGTTTCTCATCACCAACTCAATTTATGGCACAGCGCAAAACTACTGTTGATGAAGCTTGGGCTGGTGACATCATTGGACTTCCTGATAATGGTACTTTCAAGATTGGAGATACATTGACTGAAGGCGAAAAACTCCATTTCAAAGGACTTCCAAGTTTCTCTCCTGAAATGTTTAAATATATTGAGAATGCAGATCCAATGAAAACAAAGCAATTGGAAAAAGGAATTGCGCAACTTATGGACGAAGGAGTAGCACAATTGTTTGTGAACCAATTCAATGGACGAAAAATTATTGGTACAGTTGGTCAGCTTCAGTTTGAGGTTATTCAGTATAGATTAGAAAATGAATATAATGCAACATGTAGATGGGAACCCGCAAGTTTGTATAAGGCGTGTTGGATAGAAAGTGAAGATGAAGCTGAATTGGAAGCGTTTAAAAAGCGCAAGTATCAGTATATGGCAAAAGATCGCGAAGGGCGTGATGTCTTTTTAGCCGACTCAGGCTATGTTCTTCAGATGGCACAGCAGGATTTTAAAAATATTAAATTCCATTTTACAAGCGAGTTTTAATCTTTTTGTTATTCTAACACATAATCGTAACTGATATGTTGCAAGATGAAATCAAGAAAGCAGTAGAAGTGCTTAGGAAGGGTGGAGTGATACTTTACCCCACAGATACAGTATGGGGCATTGGTTGTGATGCTACAAATGAGGAAGCTGTTAAACGTGTATACGAAATTAAGAAACGTGCAGACAGCAAAGCTCTTATCTGTCTAGTTGATTCAGAATCAAGAATTTGCAGATATGTCCGCAATGTTGCAGATGTAACTTGGGATATGATAGAACTGTCAACTAAACCTTTGACTGTAATTTTCAATAATGTTAGTGGATTGGCTGAGAATCTCAAGGCAGAAGATGGAAGCGTGGGACTACGTGTAACAAGAGAAGAATTTTCAAAGGAGTTATGTTACCGCTTTCAAAAACCAATAGTTTCAACAAGCGCAAATATAAGCGGTGAACCTACGGCTATGACATTCGACGAAATTGATGAAGAAATTAAATGTTCTGTTGATTACATTGTGAGATATAATCAACGATGTAAAGAAAAGCATCAGCCATCGAGTATCATAAAGATTGACTCAAACGGTGAATTTATAATCATAAGGGAATAGTCAGCCAATGAAAGTTAAGTTACTGCGAAAGCGTGCACAAATGTTTAATAGAATGACTCTATGGCTGAAAATGGAGCATTCGACTAAGCGTGTAATCCTACTCCTGAGTCTGCTTGTTGGTTTGTGTACTGGTTTGGCGGCTTTAGTTCTTAAGTCATTTGTAGAAGAAATCCGTATTCTGCTAACTCAGGGGTTTGATGAAACTGAAATGAACTGGCTGTATTTAGTCTATCCTGCTATAGGTATTCTTCTTACGTCGCTATTTGTTCATTATATTGTTCGTGATGATATTGGGCATGGCGTAACAAAGATTCTTTATGCAATCTCACGCAAAAAAGCCCGAATAAAGTCTCATAATCGTTGGTCTAGCATAGTTGCAAGTTCCATTACCATTGGTTTTGGCGGTTCTGTAGGAGCAGAGGCGCCAATTGTTCTTACTGGTTCTGCATTTGGGTCACACTTAGGAAAGCGTTTTCATCTTCCGCCCAATATGATTATGTTGCTTGTCGGTTGTGGAGCGGCAGGTGCTGTGGCTGGAATTTTTAAAGCGCCAATAGCTGGTCTTGTTTTTGTCTTGGAAGTGTTAATGCTTGATTTGAATATGGCGTCATTACTTCCACTGTTAGTGACATGTATCACTTCTGCTTGCGTCTCATATGCTTTTTATGGAACTGAGTCCATGTTTGCATTTTCCATGGACAAGGCTTTTTCAATAGACATTATTCCTGGTTGTATCCTTCTCGGAATATTTTGTGGACTAGTTTCTCTCTATTTTACTCGCTCAATGAATTGGTTTGAAGGAATTTTCGCCAATTTGAAAAAGAGATGGACGAAATTTATTTTAGGTTCAATTGTATTAAGCGTATTGATATATTTCTTTCCGGCCATGTATGGTGAAGGCTATGACGTGATTACCCAATTATTGGATAATGCATCTGCATCTGACATCATGCATAACACATTATTTTATGGAAATGATAATAACCTCTTGATTTATCTGGCGCTTGTTCTTGTATTTAAGGTCTTTGCATCAACGGCAACAAATGGAGGTGGCGGATGTGGTGGTGTATTTGCTCCAAGTTTATTTTTGGGTTGCATTTCTGGATTCATATTTGCCCATATTTGGGACATGTCATTCTCTCTTGAATCAGGCTCGTCAGGTTTTTTGTCTACTAAGAACTGCGCTTTATATGGCATGGCAGGTCTAATGTCTGGCGTTATGCATGCGCCTCTTACAGGTATATTTTTAATTGCAGAACTTACCGGCGGATACCAGTTGTTTGTACCGTTGATGATTGTTTCCGTCATTTCATATCTGACAATTAATGTATTTGAGCCACATAGTATTTATGCAATGCGATTAGCGCGCAAGGGCGAACTCATTACACACGATAAGGACGATGCAATTTTTACTGTTTTGAATATGGAGTCGTTAATCGAGAAAGATTATAAAACAGTTAGGGCTGACATGACACTTGCTGAATTTGTTGTTGTTATATCAAAAGCGCATAGAAATATCTTTCCAGTAGTGGATTCAACAAACAAACTAATTGGTGTTGTTTCACTTGACTCAGTCCGTAATGTGATGTTCAGACAAGAACTATATCGTAGATATACGATTTCTTCTTTTATGAAGGAACCTCCCGCTGTTCTTTCAACAATCGACACATTGAAAGTCGCAGCAAATAAATTCGATGAAACCAAAGCATGGAATTTGCCAGTTGTTGATGAGGACCGCAGATTTGTGGGTTTTATATCGCGTTCGGGCTTATTCAATTCCTATAGACAAACATTAGTCAATTTGACATCAGAATAGGGACAATCTGAATGAAAATAAAAAGGATGAGACCAATCAAGTTTCATCCTTTTTTGTGTAATGTCATGAATTAATATCAGTTTACAGATACTTTTTTATTGTTTATTATATATATACCTTTAGGCAATCCTTTTGTTGCATTATTAAGGTTAACATTTGTGCGCAGTCTAACTCCTGTTAATGAATAGACATTAGCGCTCTTTGGCGTATCTTGAATATTATCAATAGCATCTGGCATGTTCGTGTCCTTGCTAAGAAGTCTTAGATTGTCAATATAAAGAAGAGTATTGTTTGCCGCACCTACACTTGCAGATGTGCTAAATCCAAGGCTAAGCTCTATATCCTCTGTTTCTGTTAGAGTAAAGTCATAGACCATAACTTCCCAAGTATTATTTTCAGATGGATAACGGAAATCTGTTCCTGATGATGTCTTAACACCTGTGTATGAACGGTTGGTATTGCCTGATGCTGTAACAGTTGTTCCGCTATTGGCCTGTTGGTTCGTACATTCATACTTCATGTCAAGGATTAGTCGATAATCACCTGCAGGTAGATTTACTTTTTGGGTGATTTTGTTCGTTCCAGAAGTCCATGAGTTAAGTACAGTCAAGCAGCGGACTCCACATGAGTCATCAGCAAGAGGGCGTGAACATTGGGCGGCATAATTACCTACTGATGATGGACTAACGCAATACATGGTTGTGCTATATGGCATGGAATACATACGGGCAAAGTTTGATTCACCGTTAAGTCCATTGCCTGAGGTCCAACCTTTGACTGGCAAAATGTTTGGATATTTAGAGTTTGAAGCACTGACATTATTAATGTAACAAGGGTTGTACGTTACAGAACCTAATGTTATATTGCCATTGTCGTTACCGTAAGTTTCGTCGAGTTCAAAACTATGATTGCTTATTTTCTCTTCTGTGATATCCGTATAGCCTTCATAAAGGTTTTCTGCCGAAGAAGAGGGAAAGTCGGCTTCCTCGCTACGAAGCATGCCTCCTTCAACATATACTTTCACGCATTTCCCTTTACTAATTTCAATGTTTCCGTTCACTTCGCCATTGCTGGTGATGATGCAAATCTGTGGATTTATGTTCTGTTTCTGCAAGTTTTGTATGTATACAACACATGGGTCATTCGCATCCTGAATGGCTGTCACATCTGCATCGTTGATGAACACTTTAAGTACATTGCTTACAGAATGATTTATTTCAGCAAGGAATGTTGCAGATGATTTATCGTCGATTATGAGAGTTGGTTCTGTGAAGACAGGTGCACCAAGTTTACAAGTAATATTCTCAAGTGAACATTTTTGGTCACTCACGAAGTTAGCCAGCAATAAGTAGTTTGTTCCGTTTGGATCTGCTGCAATAGCGCCGTTCCATCCCGTAGGAACAGAGTCTGTGAGTACGTTGAACTGTTCGCTCATAATCGCAGTCTCTTCAGCATTGATATTACTATAGTATACAATGTTGCGACGGTCTACAATTGTTCCGTTCTGGAAAGAACGGCTTGTTGGTGAGTAGGAAGTGTAGAGTTTAGATGTCATAATGGAATTGTTGTTAGCACGGTCGCCAAATCCCATTAGTTTGTCGCTTTTAGAAAGTACTCCCACCTGATTATCAATATTTATCCACTCAGTATTGAAAGTTGTGAATTTTGTACCGTCAAGCTGCTTGTGTGTTACTCCCTCTATATTGGCTGTATAGAATGTGCGTGCAGTTTTCATAAATTCATCAGTACTGATAGCGAGAAGTCCACCTTGTTCCTTTGTAATTGTTCCTGATGTGTTTCCGCGTACATAGTCGAGATAGATGATTGCGTTTCCTGGAGTCGAGTAGAGTGCGAAACGGTTGTTAAGAGCCGCATCATTAGTGTTTATTTCACCATTCATTGTCCAGGCATTACCGTTCAGTTCGTATATGCCACTTACAACAGGTGTTGCGTTTGTACCCTTACCGCTTACGTTGTACCATCCGAGGAAATTACCTGTATTGTTTGCACGGAATGGTACTATGATTTTGTTTTTATCTGGATTGTTGGCTGCAAAATAACCTGTGTAACTCTTAAGCCCTGTACTCCATGAGAAGCATGTGAATCTATCGTCACTTGCTGCACGAACTATATTTTGACTTTTCAGAATCTTAGCTTCTGCATATTCCGTATTAAAGTCATTCCATTCAGTTGGAGTCAGGTCTGAAGTTGATAGCACATCGTGCATAAGCCATGTCATCATTACACGATGTGCTTCAACGCCCATACGGCGTGCACCTACATCGGCACGTAAAAGCCATGAACCGTCAGTTGTAGTTGCTTGGCGTGCTTTAATGTATTTGTATGCAAGATTTTCAAGCATTAGTGCGTTAGGGTCGCGTAAGAAGCATGCCATTGTGGTGTATGAAGTAATTTGGTCGTAGAGGAACAAACTCCAGTCATTGCCGTTAGGCATTGCAAGTTCGCCATCTGCCAGAGCAAGCCAGTTGAGCACTTCTTCCATAACTTCCTTATTGTTGTGCATAAGTGCATTGGTCTTCCATGTTTCTTTTCCGTGGAGTTTTGTTTGGAACAGTTTAAGAGCGAGAGCCGATTCTCCTAATTCCTGCATTACAACGTTTTGATAACTTGTGTGGAATAGGTTATGGTTCTGCAATGTGAAGTCGTCGTAAAGGTTCTGACCTTTATAGAGTTGTGCAACGGTTGTATTGTCGTATTCAGGGTCTATGACTGTATTGTCTGTCTTGTCGCCGATATGCGAGTAGCAGTTAATAGCAAATTCGCGCAAGCGTGCGAACCACTTTGGTGCAAGTTCATGGTCAGGGAACATTCCAAGTGTTGCTGCAAGAATGTTTGTTTCCCATCCATTTTCCTCCGCTTTAGTGTCGCCTGCATACCCTGTAGGTATTGAACGATATAGTTCGTAGTTGCACTCAGCAATAAGCATGGCTTTTATGTATCCCTTTTGTGCTTCGCTAAGCGTGTCCCATTGGAAGAATGCCGAATAAGCTACTGACATTGCCCACAAACTTGATTCCCATACATGGTCACTTGTGCTTGTCGAACCCCAATATCCGCCATTTGAACATACTTTCAATTTGTTTGCCTTGTGGGTAGAGTAGGCGAACACTAATGATTTGCGCGCTATGGTCTGAATGTCTTCCCATGTTACACCTTGTGGAAGAGTGACTTTGTCCTTTCCGTATTTTGCAAGAAACGCACATATCATTGATAAGTCTGCATTTGGACGCACTCCTTGTTCATTTGCGTTCATAGTGCTTTCCCCTTTAAAGCATCCACAATCTTCGCCAATGCTATTAGGTGCCGAGCAAAGCTGGAAATCATCTTTCATCCATTTGCTGAAGTTGGCAAGCATCTGCAGGAGGTCGTCTTTCATTTGTGGTTCAGCTACAAAATCATGTGTAATAACACCCTCTGTAGGACTTGCAAGGTCGTTTTCTGTAGGGTCTTCTGGTGCAACGATTTCGCCTGTAACCTTGAAAAGGCGCGCATTATCTATCATTATACAGCTGCCTCCAGATATCCAGTTGATGTCAATACCTATGATGACTTCTCCATCTGTGCTTGTCTCAAATGCAATGGAACTTGTTGTCCATTTTGCTGATGTGAAAAATCCATTGCTACCAGGTACAAAACTTTCAGACATACTTTCGCTGCCTGCTGTTATTGAGAAAGAAGAAGATGCACTGTTCGCATATCCTGTACGTTGGTCAATTGCGAACATGTATTTTCCGGCAGGCAAATTTTTTATAGTCTGTTTTACCGATGAAGCTCCGTTCGACCATCCCATTCTAAGATAATATGCTTTTTCTCCGTCACTTATAGTTGTTGTTAATCCAAAGTTGTTGTCTGTATAGCAGTCTTTGGTAATCAGTAACTTAGTGACATCTGTTCCACTAACACTCCAACTGTTTGGGTTGGCAAGAGAATAACCTCTAAGCCCATCCGCACTTTGTGTTACGGAGTTTAGTGACTCGATATTGTCTGCTTCAAAAGAGGCGTTAGACAGATATTGAGAAGTGATGTCTTCTAACCCATCTGTTTGTGCATGTAAACAGATGGCAATGGCTAATGTTGCCAGTAATGATAATGCTTTTTTCATTATGAGTATAATTTTGTTGTTTGTTCTAAGATGAATATCCTGCAGCAAGACCTCCAAGACTTGTTTCACGATAAATGGAAGGTAAGTCACGACCGGTTTGCATCATCACAGATAGAATTCGGTCAAATGATACTATATGATAACCATCGGAGAATGCTGAAAAAATATTACAGTCCATTGCGCGCGCAGCCGCATACGCATTACGTTCAATACATGGCACCTGTACCAGACCGCAAATTGGGTCACAAGTCATTCCCAAGTGATGCTCAAGTCCCATTTCTGCTGCATATTCTATTTGTGAAGGACTTCCTCCAAACAATTGGTTTGCAGCAGCCGCAGCCATTGCACAGGCTACACCGACTTCAGCTTGGCATCCTGCTTCTGCACCTGATATTGATGCAGTGTGCTTTGCAACATTTCCGAAAAGTCCAGCTGTGGCAAGGGCACGCAATATTCGGATTTCGCTAAAATTTCTACTTTTCCATAAATGATAGAGCATGGCTGGGACTACACCACACGATCCGCATGTAGGTGCGGTGACAATCTTGCCGCCTCCAGCATTTTCCTCGCTTACTGCAAGCGCATAGCTGAACACAAGTCCTCGACTATGGAGCGAAGCTGTATATCCGCTTGCTTTGATGTTGTATTTTGCAGCTTTGCGCTGAAGGTTCAGAGGACCAGGCAGAACTCCTTCTGCTTCTATACCACGCTCTACAGCATCGCGCATGGTTTCCCACACTTCTGCCAGATAGTCCCATATTTCAGGACCTTCACATTTCTCGACATATTCCCAGTATGTACGTCCGTTCTTTCTGCACCAGTCAAGAATGTCCTTCATATGTGACATTTCATACACATCGGCAGTTTCATCATTTGTCTTACCTTCTTCTGCGAGAGCACCGCCTCCAACGCTGAATACTGTCCATGAATCAATTTCAACATTATTTTGTTGGAAGGCACGAAATTTCATTCCGTTGGGGTGGTAGGGGAGAAATATATTATTTTTCCAGACAATGTCTACTATTTTTCCATCCTTATTTAATACATCAAGAATGGCTTTGTCTGTGAGGTGGCCTTTCCCTGTTGCAGCAAGGCTCCCGTACAATGTGACTTCAAAACGTTGTGCGTCAGGATGCTTTGCTAAGAATATTTCAGAAGCACGTCTGGGGCCCATTGTGTGGCTGCTTGAAGGGCCAAATCCAATTCGGTATAATTCTTTTATGCTTTTCATCGTGGAATACTAATGTGCAAATATACATATAATTTTGTGAATATAACGCTAAACTACTTAACTTCAACACTATTGTAACAATAGTTTAGTTGTCTCGTATCATCACCGCGGTCGTCTTACGACACCACCGCGGTCGTGTTCAATCATTACCGCCGTCGTCTTACGACACCACCGCGCTCGTGTTGTGTCATTACCGCGGTGGAGATTTGGAGCTATAGAGGAGGGGGGACTGGGATACTTAAATAGATGCAAATCAACAAAACGAAAAGGCAGAAAGTTGCCTCTCTGCCTTAATAAAATCGTAAAATTGTTTGTATTGTTAGAATCGTAATCCTAATGTACAAAGCAACTGGTTGCGATTATTCTCTATTTTGGTTGGTTTTAAATCAATATCATCAAAAGCATAGAAGTCACCTTCCTGTGCCGTGTATTGGTATGCCATATCAATATATCCGCCTTTGAATCTGAAACCAAGACCGAATGTAAAACGGTTTGTGTCTCCCCAATTAGTGAAGTCAGTTTCAGTGAATGGGCTATCAAATAAAACCGTTCTATAGGCATCTTTTTTGAAAGGTGAAGAAATAAAGTTATAACCAACTCTCACACTTATTTCGTCAGATGGTTTAATTTCCATACCGAGTTTTATAGTGCTTTGTCCCTTTAATGATTCTTTAGTTATGGCATTAATGTTGCGGAAATATACATCTTCGTTATATCCGTTTGAAGTATACTTAGCGGTAGAAGGGTCGGAGAATTCATACTCTGCACCTAAGGCAATGTAGTTGCCAATAGTGTGTCCCAAACTTATGCCAAATTTCCACGGAGTGCGGTATGAATATGCGAATGGGTCTGCTGCTAATGAATGAACGTATTCGTCATTGTAATAAAGTGTGCTGCCGTTTGCATCTTCAAGGTCATACCATGTAGGAGTGTGAATGCTAATACCGAATCGGAAAGGAGAGTAGTCGAAAGGACGACAAATAAAACCGAACTTCAGGTCATAGCCTTCGCCACGTGTTTCATACCAGTTAGAAAAGTCATAATAATTACCGCCATCGCCTAATTCTGTATAGAATGACTCGCGAGTATAGTCAATGCTGTATGCTCCTACAGAAACACCGAAGAAATATTTGTCGCCAACATTAAAGGATAAGTTTGCGTCTACTTGAGCGTTGCTTCCATAAGTAGCACGATGATATTCGGCCTTGTCTGCACCTATGCCAAAATATCCATATTCGTCTTCACCAATAATACCGGCGAATTCTAATTCATTCTTGTCATTATAGTAGGGGGCAGCCATGTCAACAAGAAAACCATCCCAAATGTTTGCATCCCATGCCTGATTTGCAAGGTCTGCAATTTGATTTGTTTGTGAAAAGACACCGTCAAGATGGTCTATACCGGTCTTTAAATTACCTAAGAAATTTGTATTTTTCTTGTAGTTTACACCAAAGTTGACGAAGCGAAGTCCAGGGTCATTGGCTGAACCGTAGCGAGTAGCAAATACGATACCGGCATTGTCAATAGACATGCGAGTTGCATCATGCCCCAGAGCGCCATCTGAAGTCATTACTGCACCAAATGTAACGGATGCCTCGTTTTTGCGAAACATTGCAGTTCCAGCAGGATTAGTGCCCATGACAGAAATGTCTCCTCCAAGTGCAGACAGAGCACCACCCATACCAACATATCTCGCTGTTCCATTAAGGTCAGATTGACTAAATCTGGCTGCATCATATGTGTCTTGAGCAAACAATGTTAATCCGTTTGTCAAAAATGCAATTATTGCAAGTGTGTTTTTAATGTTATTCATATATGTGTTTTTTTTCAATGAAATTGCTATTAATATATCTCTGTATAGAGTAGGAATTTATCTTCTTCCTCCTCGGCTTCCGCCACCGCCGCCACGGCTTACTCCGCCTCCTCCAAAGCCACCAGAGCGTGAAGCGCCAGAACTGAAACTGCTTCTGCTTGATGAAGAACTGCTTCTGCTACGAGAAACATTACTGCTTCGTGATGAAGAACGCGTAGAGGTTGAGTTTGAATTATTCTCTGAATTATATCTCGAACTGCTAGGGCGTGTGTATTCTGAACTGCGCTGAGAACGAGACGTAGACTGTCTGCGATAAGTATTTGATGAACTTGAGCGTGAGCGCTGATAGCGAGTATAAGTTCCTTCCGACTGTTGCGTTCTGCTATTTCCGCCTCTGACAGATGTCCTGTTTCTGCTTTGCGGTTCTGCGCTTCCTAATCTCCACGAAGAATTGCGTGAAGCAAGTGCGGATGTTCTACTTCGATTTGCGCCTGTACGTATTCTTTCACCAGAACCATATCTGTTAGTAAATGTTCCGCGCTTATAGTGCTTGTAAGGCGTGAAGTAGTGATGCACATGGAAACCTCCTCCCCAAAGTGGGCCGCATCCCCAATGATACCAGTGGTGAGGTGAAGACCATCCCCATATAGGGCCATACCATGAGTTCCAAGGTCCCCACGACCATCCATATCGCCATCCGTATCCCCAATAAAATGGGTCGTAGAAAGAATCGTAGATATAGTCATAAGCGCCGTATGTGTAGACTAAGTCCCAATAAAAAGGGCTGCTCACAATTAATCCAACACGAGGACTTCTGAAACGAAGAATGCGTCGTGAATAAGCGTAATCGTCTTCAGGAGCATATTCTTGCTCATCTTTTTCGTCATAACTACCAGCATTCTGAGAATCACCACCAAAGTTGTACATTCGATTATATTCATCTTCGTTTCTAGATGAAGAATGATAGTCTACGATGTCATCTTTTTTATTGTCGTCAACCGAATATTTGTTAGCAGAGGTTTCTTTGACAACCTTTGCTGCAGGTTTCTCAGGCACGAAATACAAATCGTCGTCTTGTGCCATAAGTGATGCAGGCACCAGCATCAAGAGTGTTACGAATAGATTTTTCATGTTGTTTTTATTTAAAATGTTTAATTTCTTTGATTGAAAATTTGTTCGATAGATTAATGTATTTTATTCACTATGCAAAATTAATTAATAGTGACATCGGTTTGTATGGAAAATCCCTAAATAGAGGTAGGGAAATTCCTATTTTTGCGTTTGGTTTGCGAAAAATAAATATATGCTGTAATTTTGTAGCATATTTAAGTTAAATTAAACAGTATAGTTGAGCAATGAGTATTAGGAACATATATTTTTTATGTATTGCAGTGGCCTTATCTTTTGTCTATAATTTTAGGGTTTATGCGCAAAATACAAATGTCAATGTCAGCCTTGAATCTAATGTAAAACAATATTGCGATTCCATTTCGACTTTGCATCGGCAAATATATTCCGATAGTATACAAGATTGTAATATAACTCCTCAGTTATACAAATTGCTTTCCCCGTCAATTTATTATCGAAAAACCATTAACGATTGTCTAAAAATAAATGACTGCGATAAATTGGCAGGAAACACTTTGCCAGAAAAAGAAACAGACGTCTTTGACGAACTGCTATTGAATTTGTATAGTTCAAATGTCAATTTGCTTACAATGCATGAGGATGTTCTTGACGGTGTAGAAGTAGTTATTCCTGAAGAGAAGAAAGAACAGAATGCAGAACAAGTGTTTAATGGCGTTTTTAAATCTCAAGAGAACTATGCGGATGTTGATGACGTGGTTGATGATGTTCGTATTAAAGTCACTCGGCCTAACTTCTGGAAGACATCGTGTGTGTTTACATCACAGTTTACGCAAAATTATTTTTCGGAAAACTGGCATAAAGGAGGAACCAATAATACAACAATGCTCACATCTCTAACTTTTAAAGCAAACTATAATGACCAAAAACGTATAATTTGGGAAAACACACTCGAAATGCGCCTGGGTTTTGTTACAACTACAAACGATACTTGCCACAACTATCTAACAAACAACGACCGCTTGCGATTGTGGTCTAAACTTGGCGTTAAAGCGAAAAAGAATTGGTCATATACTACCACATTCGAAGCGACCACTCAGTTTTTGCCAAGCTACAGATCGAATGACCGCAGAACCTATGCGGACTTCATGGCTCCTCTCGATATGTATCTTTCTGTTGGTATGGACTTCAGACCAAGTTTCAAGAATGGAAACACATTGTCAATTGCTCTTCTTCCGCTCTCTTATAAAATGCGCTATATTGGTAGCAGCGATGAAAACATACACAATGCAACAAACATGAAGAATCAGGATAAACGCGAAGACTTCGGTGCAAAATTCGAATTATTGTCTTCGGTCAATATCCTCAAAAATCTTACATGGAACTGCCGTCTAACAGCATTTACATCTTATGAATATACCGAGTCTGAATTAGAAAACAAACTACGTTATAAACTGACAAAATACATATCTTCAGAACTTTACACACTCTGGCGTTTTGATGATAACAGACCGCCACATTTGTATGATGACAATCTTGGGTATTTTCAGTTTAGAGAGTATTTGACTTTTGGTCTTACCTATGATTTTTAGCAGAAGTACTATTTGCTGTCTAGCAACTCCTGTAATTTAAGCATTTCGTCTCGGTATTGTGCAGCCAGAATAAAGTCCAGTTTTTTCGATGCAGCAAGCATCTCTTGTCGAGTATGCTCTATAGCGCGTTTCAACTGTTCTTTGTTCATCTTGGAAATGATAGGATCAGACTCTGCTGCTACACCCACAGGTGAAGTATCATAGTTTACAACATCTATGTAATTCTTCCTGTTTGTACCTGTGCCTAAGTCTGTGTTTTTCTTTATTTGTTGTGGTGTTATACCGTTTTCTTCGTTATACTTTATCTGTTTCTCTCTGCGCCTATTTGTTTCGTCTATGGTTCTCTGCATACTGTCTGTTATCTTGTCTGCATACAAGATTGCTTTACCATTAATATTGCGTGCAGCTCGACCAATTGTCTGTGTTAACGCTCTGTAATTTCTCAAAAAACCTTCTTTATCCGCATCAAGTATTGCAACGAGTGAAACCTCAGGCAAATCAAGCCCTTCGCGTAGCAGATTTACTCCGACTATTACGTCAATCTCTCCACGTCGCAATCTTTGGAGAATGTCCACGCGCTCAAATGTGTCGATATCGCTATGTATATAATTGCATCTGACTTCATTCTGAAGCAGATATTCAGACAATTCTTCTGCCATCCTTTTAGTTAAAGTTGTAACAAGTGTACGTTCGTCCCTTTCAGCTCTTACCTGTATTTCTTCCATTAAATCATCAATCTGATTCTCTGTAGGGCGTATTTCTATAACAGGGTCGAGCAATCCTGTTGGGCGGATAACTTGTTCTACAATAACTCCTTCTGCACGTTGTAATTCATAGTCCGCAGGCGTAGCGCTTACATATATGGTTTGAGGGGTGAGACTTTCAAATTCATCAAAAGTTAGAGGGCGATTATCCATCGCAGCAGGAAGACGATAGCCATATTCAACAAGTGTCATCTTGCGTTTGCGATCCCCTCCGTACATGGCTCTGATTTGCGGAATTGATTCATGGCTTTCATCAACCATGAGAAGAAAATCGTCAGGAAAAAAATCCAATAGACAATAGGGACGTTCGCCAGCTTTTCTTCCGTCAAAATAACGCGAATAGTTTTCTATTCCCGAGCAGTGGCCTAACTCTCTTATCATCTCAAGGTCGTTGGTTACGCGCATTTCAAGAAGATTGGCCTTTGCGTTATCACCTATTTCACGATAAAAGTCAAGGCGTTCGTGAAGGTCGTCTTCAATAAGTTTTATCGCAGTCTGAGTTCGCTCCTTTGAAGTCATGAACAAGTTGGCTGGATATATACGGTATTCGTCAAAATGTGATATGACATATCCTGTCATCGGGTCAATTTCTACAATTGATTCAATTTCGTCCCATGCAAAGTTTACTCTCACCACTTTCTCGTCGTAAGCAAGATATATATCCACATTCTCGCCTTTAACCCTGAAATGCCCTCGGGTAAGTTCTATGTCGTTACGAACATAAAGACTGTCTACAATTTTCCGGATGAACACATTCTGATCTAACGGCTGCCCACGCCTTATTATTTGAATATTTTCACTAAAGTCCATTGGACTTCCCATACCGTAAATGCACGAAACAGATGATACAACCACGACATCTTTACGTCCAGAAAGAAGGGCAGAAGTGGCTGCAAGTCTGAGCCTGTCAACTTCTTCATTTATAGCCAAGTCTTTTTCTATGTATGTATCAGTAGCTGGCAGATATGCTTCTGGTTGATAATAGTCATAGTAACTGACATAATATTCTACGGCATTATTGGGGAAGAACCCTTTCATTTCTGTATATAACTGGTGAGCGAGGGTCTTGTTGTGGCTAAGTATTAAAGTAGGGCGATTCATGTTCTGAATGACATTCGCCATAGTAAATGTCTTTCCAGATCCCGTGACACCAAGAAGTACTTGGGCGGGAAGGCCTTCTTTTAAACCTTCGGTCAATAGCCGTATTGCTTCTGGCTGGTCACCTGTTGGTTTAAACTGTGAAGATAAATTAAACCCCATCGAAATTATACTTTTAGAAGTATTTTAAAACTTAATACTTTTATCTAATACATGTTTTAGTAGTCCTTTGCACGAATCTTCCAACAAATTAATGACATGCTCAAATCCTGATGCTCCTCCATAGTACGGGTCAGGCACATGGGTTGCGTCTCTATGAATTTGACAGAAGTCCGTCATACGAACAACCTTATTTTCGAGTGTAATGCTTGGAGCTTTGTCCAGCAACGCATCGTGTACACTCTCATCCATCGAAATGATTAAGTCGAATTCATCAAAGTCGGAAGTACTTATAGGCCGAGAAATATGCGTGATGTTGTAACCTCGCAGATAAGCGTGTTTTCGCATGCGTGGATCTGCCTTTTCTCCTGCATGGTAAGCAATAATTCCAGCCGAGTCAACCATTATTTTATTGCTTATATGGTTCTCTTTGATGAGTTGTTCCATTATACATTCTGCCATCGGCGAACGGCAGATGTTGCCGAGGCACACGAAAAGTATCTTGTATTTTTCTTGGTCCATGTTATTGCTTTTATATTTAAAATAAAAAGTAATTATCTTTCTGAATGTTAGATAATTACTTTCAGGAGCCGAATAGGGGACTCGAACCCCTGACCCACGCATTACGAATGCGTTGCTCTACCAACTGAGCCAATTCGGCATAACTTTGATGCAAAAGTACTTCTTTTGTGTTAAACGCACAATGTTTATATTAAAAAGTTTTTCTAATTTTGCATATAGTCTTTGTTATATAATAATATGAAGTATACCCATATATCAATTTTTGTTTTGTTAATTCTATTGCAGACAGTCGTGTCATCGTGCAATAAAAGAATGAAAGCACCGCCAATTTTTGACACAACGGTGGAGCGTATCGTATCGCAAGAGCCGGAAGACGGTGTTACGCATGATATGGAACATGCATCCGCACAAACGGCTGTGTCCGTTGAGACAAACGAAACTTTTTATGCTTACGATTCTTTGAACAAGGTAGTAATTGATGTCGATGAGGACAATGTACTTTTAAAGCGAAGCGCCTATTTGATTTCCTTTAATACGGCAACCAGATGTCCCGACTATGTTTCTTGGAGGATTGACCGAAACAGACTTGAGAAGAATGTGGAGCGTTCCGATTGGTTTTTAGCCGACGAGGATATTTCTGAGGCTCATAGAATAAAGCATTCCGACTATTCGCGTTCGGGATACGACCGTGGTCATATGTGTCCAGCTGCAGATAACAGGTATGACAGTTTGGCAATGACGGAATGTTTCTTAATGACTAACATGTGCCCGCAGACTCACAGTCTTAATGCTGGCGACTGGAACGACCTTGAAGACTTGTGTCGCATGTGGGGGCGGAAATATGAGTCGGTCTATGTAGTATGTGGGCCGATATTTTCTGCAAATAAGACAGATAAGATTGGAGCGAGAAAGAAGTATAAGATTGCTGTTCCCGAACGTTTTTTCAAAGTCGTGGTTATAGAGGATGACGGTGAATATATGGGATTGGGCTTTGTGATGAACAATAATGATGACTCTAAACCGCTCGAAAACTATGTTGTGAGCATTGATTCCGTAGAAGCGTTGACGGGGTATGATTTCTTCAGTGCTATGTCCGACGACAAAGAATATGTAGTAGAAAGCAATGATAAATTTATTGAAAAATAAGATATGAAACAATTAAAAGATTTGAGAGTTACGAGCGTGGAGTTTCTTCATACGCGCTTTGTCTTGATTAAACTTCAGAGTGACGAAGTACTTCCCGAAATCAAACCAGGACAGTTTGTCGAGGTGAAGGTTAACGGAAGTGCTACTACATTCCTGCGTCGCCCTATTTCTATTAATTTCGTCGACAAGGAAAGTCGTGAAATATGGTTGTTAGTTCAAATAGTTGGAGATGGAACCAAGGCATTGGCGCATTTAAAGGAAGGAGATACATTAAATGTACTTTTCCCTCTGGGCAACGGATTTACCGAACCTAAAAAAGGCGAAAAGGTGCTTCTTGTAGGTGGAGGTGTAGGTGTCGCTCCTCTTTTGGAATATGGAAAGACGCTTAAGGAAGCGGGCAGCACACCCGTATTTTTGCTTGGTGCGCGCACTAAGGCCGACTTGATGCAGCTTGACTTGTTCAGCAAATATGGTAAAGTGTACATTACTACCGAAGACGGAAGTGAAGGCGAGAAGGGATTTGTCACCCAACATTCTGTGCTTGCTAAAGAAAGTTTCGACCGCATTTCTACTTGTGGTCCCAAACCTATGATGATTGCCGTGGCTCGATATGCCAAGGCGAATGGCATTTCATGCGAGGTGTCGTTAGAAAACATGATGGCTTGCGGACTTGGAGCGTGCCTCTGTTGTGTGGAGAAGACGGTTAAGGGTAATGTGTGTGTGTGCAAAGAAGGACCTGTTTTTAACATAAACGATTTGACATGGCAAATTTAACTACTAACATTGCAGGGCTCAAGATGAAGAACCCTGTCATGACTGCATCCGGCACATTTGGTTATGGACTTGAATTTGCCGATGTTGTCAACCTTGAGGAGATTGGTGGCATTATAGTTAAGGGTACGACGCTCAATCCAAGAGAGGGTAATGACTATCCGCGAATGTATGAGACTGCTAGCGGTATGCTTAATTGTGTGGGACTCCAGAACAAGGGAGTGGACTATTTCTGCAAGAACATTTACCCATTGATTAAGAACATTGATACTAATATGATTGTCAATGTTTCGGGAAACACGCCTGAGGACTATGCGGAATGTGCTGCACGAATCAATGAACTGGAGAATATACCTGCAATTGAACTAAACATCAGTTGTCCTAATGTGCATCAGGGCGGTATGGCATTCGGCGTTACTACTGAGGGTGCACAAAGTGTCGTAAAGGCTGTTAGAGAGGTTTACAAGAAGACCCTTATTGTGAAACTATCGCCTAACGTCACTAGTATTACAGACATAGCCCGTTGTGTTGAGGATGCGGGCGCTGATGCTGTTTCGTTAATCAACACGCTGATGGGTATGGCTATCGACATAGAAAAGCGCCGTCCGGTATTGTCTATCTCTACAGGCGGGCTCAGCGGTCCTGCAGTGAAACCTGTTGCGCTGCGTTGTGTTTGGCAGGTAGCAAAAGCCGTCAAAGTGCCAATCATTGGTTTGGGTGGTATTATGAATGAGCGGGATGCAATAGAGTTTTTGCTTGCAGGCGCTTCTGCTATAGAGATTGGTACAGCTAATTTCATCGATCCGTCAGTGAGCGTAAAGGTTGCCAATGGCATAAGCGAATGGCTTGACAAGCATGGATGTTCTTCTGTTCAGGAAATCATCGGACAACTTGAAGCATAAAAAAAAGAGCCGACTTTCACAAGCAGGCTCTTTACAAAAAAATCTATTACTATGAAAAACACATTTGTTAATTTTATTAATGCAAATTTAGCGAATATTTTGTGTTGAATGCAAATAAAATGTTCCTTATTTTAAAAACTCTGCACAAAATTTTTGAAGAAAATCTTTCGTTTTGCATATTTTCTACTTTACTCACTCCACATACAGTACCAGTCCCTTCAAGTATTCGCCTTCTGGATGATAGATGTTGATGGGGTGGTCAGCAGGCTGGTGCAGTTGGTGCAGTATGCGCACCTTGCGCTTAGCCATCGCTGCTGCGGTGAATACTGCTGTACGGAACTTCTCTTTAGTGACCACCTGAGAACAACTGAATGTGAAGAGGATACCTCCTGGAGCAATCTTCTCAAATGCTTTTTGGTTAAGACGAGAATAACCCTTCAACGCATTGTGGAGGGCGTCCTTGTGCTTGGCAAATGCTGGTGGGTCGAGGATTATGAGGTCGTACTTTTCGGTCATATTGTCCATGAACTTGAATGCATCCTCTGCAAATGCCTTGTGACGTGCATCGCCTGGGAAGTTTAATTCCACATTGGCGTTGGTCAGGTCAATAGCCTTCTGCGAAGAGTCGACAGAATGAACAATATTAGCCCCTCCGCGCATAGCATAGAACGAGAAACCTCCTGTATAGCAGAACATGTTGAGCACGTTTCTACCTTTTGAATAGTGTTCAAGCAGACTTCTATTGTCTCTTTGGTCGATGAAGAAACCTGTTTTTTGGCCTCTGAGCCAGTCGACATGGAATTTCAATCCGTTCTCTATGGCTATGTTGTTCTTGTCGCCGCCAACAATGAAACCATTCTCCTGTCCAAGTTCAGCCTTGAACGGAAGTGTTGTTTCCGACTTGTAGAAGATATTGTCGACTATCCCTGTAAGTTCACTTTTTATAGCTTCGGCGATGATGTGCCTGTCGCAATGCATGCCTACGGAGTGTGCCTGCATCACGGCCGTCTTGCCGTAGATGTCGACCACAAGTCCTGGCAAGTTATCTCCCTCTCCGTGAATGAGCCGGTAAGTGTTGTTATTGGTGTTCTCTGCCACTCCGACACTCTTTCTCACATCGTATGCAATTCTGATTTTCTTGCGATAGAAATTGGCATCGATACTTTCATTGTCAAACGAGAGCACCCTCACCATGATACTGCCTATCTGATAGTGCCCCGTAGCGATATACGCTTTTTCATGGGTGTATACATCTACCACTTCCCCTTCCTCGGGTTCGCGCTCCATTGAGTTGATAGCACCCGAGAATATCCACGGATGGAATCTGCCTAATGAATCTTCCTTGCCTTTCTTAAGAAATATTTTAGTCATTATGGTTTGTTTTAAGATATGAATTATCACTTCAGTCCTCAAGGTTTGCAACTATAGAATATCCGTTACGCTTGAGTTCCTCTATTTCTTTGTAAATCATGACACACGCCCAGGCATCAGTGGCTGCATAGGTCTTCTGCTGTGGAGTTAACGTGTCAGCCTCCCAGTTTGACAGTTGCTGTCCCTTTGATATTCTCATGCTGAAGAGGTTTGCGAATATTTTCTGCAGACTCATGTCGCTGATGCCTAATTCCTTGACCTCATGCTGCAGCTCAACGAACATTCCAGGCGTGAAATCCGCCCTCTTGGATAGTTGGTGCATGTCGTCCTTGAGTGACAGACCCACCTTTGTCACCGAACAATCCTCAAGCAACCGCTTTATGCTTTCCGTTATGCCCGTCATGTTCAGCCTGAACAAGAAGCAAGTGTCCTCAGTCGACACCTGTAGCAGAGCCACTTGGTGTGTCTGCCCCTTTCTGAACGAAGGTCTGGTTTCGGTGTCAATCCCCAACAGGTCTTGCTTAAGAAGGTATCCTACGGCCCTGTCGGCTTCGTTTTCCGACTGCACAACTATGATGCGGCCGCCAAAGCTTGCCTGAGGAAGTGCCCCCATATCCTTCTTGTCAAAAGCCTCCTTAATAGTCCTCATCTTCCTCCTCTGCAATTTCTCCGCAGCTAACTTCGTGCAACGCTCTCAGCACGTTCACAAGCCTTTGCCCCCAGTAGTTTTCAAAGTTGGACTTACACACGGCAACAGCCTCATATCTCATCTCCTCAGTGCCATCCTTGTAGGCGCAGACAAAATTCTTCAAGTCTTGATATATATCGGCAATGTTCTCGCTTACAGACGAAAGGATAGGAGAGTCGCTATACTTCATGTCCTCGACAAAGACGTCAAGGAAACCATCATATTCGCCCATTACAAACGCAACGTTGTTGCGCACGATATCGTAGTTTTCCATGCTCACGAACGACGACAGACAGTCAGCGTCGCACCCCTCTGCCGGTTCGTATTTCGGGGCGAGCACCCCCTTGAGGTAGAGCAGCGGCAGAATCTTTTGCATGGTAGCGATGAAAAACTTTCGTTCCTTTTCAGCGGCATTCTCAACGAATGCGCAAAATTCCACAGCCACGGTCACAAGTTCCAGAATATCGTGTTCAAATATTGTGTTATTTTTATTTGCATTCATATTGATGTATATATATATGTGTTTTTATCCGATGCAAAGATAGTTTATTTATTCCAAAGTAACGTGCCCCTGCCATGACAAACCGCATATATAAAGGCGAATCAAATAGACCGAAATCTCCACGGCCGTCGCGACAAGTCACCACCGCGGTGGTGTTGCAATGCGACCGCGGTCGTTGTATCACGCCACCGCCGTCGTGTTATGCCTCCACCGCGGTCGAGAAAAACCGATATCTGCATCCTCATTCTTTAGTTGCCCACAAAATATTTTCAACTCCTTCTATTGCCGTATTACACCTTTTTCTTAACTTTGCGAATGATACAAAATAAAACGAGTACAAACCTTTAAAAAAACTCAACTGCCAATGAAACATAGCGTATAGTCAGTTTACGCACATTTAAAATATACATATTGGAAAAGTGTTTTTAGCTTTATCCTGCAATCTCTAAAGTTTGGCGACTAAAGGATGCTGCATGAATTATAGCAAAAATGCTCGCACTTTACGGCGTGGGCTTTTGGTTAATCTGCAGCATGGGTTACGCCAAACACTTAGAGATTGGGATACACTGAAAAGTTCTGCGCTTTTTTTGTGCGTATTCCTTAGGTGGTTAAAGGAACAACGGAGAATCTCGAAAAGCCGTTAAGTGAGTAGGGAAAGATAATTATATACATGAAATTTTATGAAAACTTTAAGATTAATTGGTTTCGGACTTTT
>Ga0233374_1000020_pt1 | contig 49348 bp, 40 predicted proteins | sample ElkDunMinimDraft_FD_180688 | JGI IMG/M metagenome (GOLD analysis project Ga0233374, IMG submission 180688) | Fecal eukaryotic communites from dung pellets of Tule Elk in California, USA - Elk Dung E1 | ecosystem: Host-associated > Mammals > Digestive system > Large intestine > Fecal | place...
AAACATACATAATGGAAGAATTTAAGATTATAGCAAAGACCTTCCAGGGTCTTGAAGAGGTGCTTGCCAAGGAGCTCATCAACCTTGGCGCAAACAACGTAGAGATAGGTCGCCGAATGGTGTCGTTCACCGGCAACAAGGAGATGCTTTACAAGGCAAACTTCTGTCTGCGCACAGCAGTGAAAGTACTTAAGCCAATCAAGGAGTTTAAGGCAACTGACGCCGACGAGGTTTACGAGGTAGTGAAACAGATGGAATGGTCGGACTACATGGACAACAGCAACACGTTTCTTGTCGATGCAGTAGTCTTCTCCGAGAAGTTCCGCCACTCCAAGTTCGTGGCATACAGAACTAAAGACGCCATTGCCGACTACTTCCGCGACAAGACCGGCGAGCGCCCTAACGTGGGAATCACAAATCCTGACATACGCATCAATGTGCACATTGCAGAAGACGAGGTGACAATCTCTCTCGACAGTTCGGGCGAGAGCCTGCACCGCCGCGGCTATCGTCAGGACTCCGTAGCCGCACCGCTCAACGAGGTGCTTGCCGCCGGCATGATCATGCTCACTGGATGGGACGGCGAATGCGACCTCATCGACCCTATGTGCGGATCGGGCACAATACTCATCGAGGCAGCCCTCATAGCACAAAACATCTACCCTGGCGTGTTCCGCAAGGAATTCGCTTTCGAACGCTGGAAGGACTTCGATGCCGACCTCTTCGACCAGATTTACAACGACGACTCGCAGGAGCGCGAGTTCTACCATAAGATATACGGCTACGACATCAACCGCAAGGCAGTGGCGAGCGCACTCGAGAATGTACGTTCGGCAGGAGTGAACAACATCGTGGAAGTGGAACAGCGCGACTTCTATGATTTTGAACAGCCAGTAGAGAAGTCAATCATGATAACAAACCCTCCTTACGGCGAGCGCATCACAACCGATGACATCCTCGGACTATACGAGGCCATTGGCGAACGCCTCAAGCATGCCTTCGTGGGCAATGAGGCATGGGTGCTCAGTTACCACGACGAATGTTTCGCCAAGATAGGCATGCGTCCGTCAACCAAATACGCACTCTTTAACGGAGCCCTCGAATGTGAGTTCCGCAAATATCAGATCTTCGACGGCAAACTAAGCAAACGCCGCGAAGAGGGCATGGACATCAAGAGCGACGACGACCGCAAGCGCAACCTCAAGTTCAAGCCTCACAAACACAAGGATGAGGCTGGCGAGGGTGACAAGCGCACCGGCTACGGACGTGGCGAGCGAAAGACCGACAACGAGGACCATTATTTCAAGAGCCGTCCGTTCGAGGGAAAACGCCGCTCAAAGTTTGACGACGGCAGCGACACCGAACTTGACCGCCACTCATTCAAATGGGGCGACCGCAAGGCATCTGACTATAAGGGCGACGAGCGAAAGACCGACCGCAATCCTTTCGGCAAGAGAGAAGATAAGCGCGAGCGCAAGCCGTTTGAACGAAAAGAAGGCGGCAAACCGTTTGGAGAGCGTAAAGAGCGCAAGCCATTCGAAGGCAAACGCGGAGGAAAGCCATTTGGCGACAAGCGCAACGACCGTCGCAATGAAGGCAGAAACAATCGCGACAGCCGTAACACAAAATGGGGCTTCGACAGCGAAGGACGCCCTTTCCGCAAAAATTCCGATGAGGATTAAGCACATCATAACTTTCTGTTTGCTCACTATGCTGATGCCCATCGCGGCATCGGCTCAAGGCAAATGGATGTACGATTTCATAGTGCCCGACGACGGAACGTTCCGCCAAGCCATCCACGCTGCAAACACGAGGAAGGACAAGGCGAAACGGTATCGCATATTCGTGAAGTCGGGTCACTACCGCATGCACACCAACCCCAACGACACCATCTCGACCGTAATCGATGGAAAGACGGTACGTTTCCCCAGTCCGATAATCACGCTCACCGCCCCCAACACTTCAATAATTGGCGAGGGAGCAGGACACACCCAAATAGAGAACTGCCCTAAGTACGAGGGCATAAGCATCACGTCGACACTCTTCCTGAAAGGTGCCGACAGCACTTACATACAGGACCTGGAACTATGGTCAAACTTCCGCAACGACCCGAACCTCTTTGCCAACCGCGCCGTAGCCCTCAACGAGAAGCGATGCAAAGGCAATGTGCTGAAGAACGTGAGTCTGCTGAGCACGCAAGACACCTACTACACCAATGACGGAGGCAGCACATACCTGGAAGACTGCGCCATAGCCGGAACCGTCGACTTCATCTGCGGAGGCGGCACAGTGTTCTTCAACCGCTGCGAACTCCGTTTAGTTCCGCGTGGCGACTCAGGCAAACGCGACATCATAGCCGCACCGGCTACAGCAGCAGGACAGAACTACGGCTATGTGTTCAACGACTGCCAAGTGCGCGGAGCTGAGTTTCAGGATGGCAAATATCTGTTAGCACGTCCGTGGAAAAACGAGCCAAAGGCAGTGTTCATCAATACCTTGATGCACCTGCAACCCAACCCTGCAGGATGGGGCGAGATGCACGGCACAATCCCCTCCCTCTTTGCCGAATACGGCAGTATGGACCGCTGGTACGGACTTGTCGACCTGACGAAGCGAAAGACTGAATTCAAGGACAAAACAGGAGCAACCGTAAAAGTAGCATACAAGGGCGAGCTCACCGACGAGGACATGGACAACTATTCGATTGAGCAAGTCTTCGCAGGATGGGAAGCCCAAGAGGTGGCACGCCAAATCACACCGCCCGAACTCATCATCAAGGGACGCACCATCACCTGGGAAGACATTCCCGAAGCGGGATGCTACGCAGTGTACCGCGACCGCAAACTGGTGAAACTGACCACCCACCCTACCTACACCATTCCAAAAGGCTCATACGAGGGAGCCTGCTACTCCGTACGTTGCGCCAACCAGCGAGGCGGGCTCGGCGAACCGTCCGCCGAAGTAGTATACAGCAGATATAAGTAATGTTTAATGTTTAGGGGTTCGGGGATAGAGGAAAATCCCCATAAACCCATAAACCCATAAATCCCATCTTTCAATATGCGACAGACCAGAGCATCAAGACAGAACAAGAACTTCCTTGCCGTGACTATGGTCATAGGCTTCATCCTGCTTTTGGCGGTAATAACACTGTGGACAATCGCCTTCAATAATGAACAGGCCAAGAACGCCATGAAGACTCGCGACAAATACACAGTCATATTTGACAACAGCCTTGCAGGCGACACTATCTGCATTGCCATCAACGACTCGCTCGCCTATTCTGGCCGCGTAGGCATCAATGACACTACCGTAGTCAACCTCAAGGGCAATGATGTATTCAATATGCTAAGCATAGCTGACGCCGTCACAGGCAAGACCGTCAACGAGAATCTGTCTGAAGAGCCATCGGCGCTGATTGTCGGCAAGGACGACGAGGGCAATTTCTTCATGAGGAAAGAGAAGTAAGCAGGAGTTTTTCTCGAAAAACGGAGAAGCAAAATTATACAAACGGTGTAGCGTTAAGTTTCAAACGCTGCACCGTTTTCATATTAACGAGCCCTCATTGATAAAAAAACGAGCGCTCGTTTCAAAATGATTGAGCGCTCGTTAATATATCTACATGTCTGTATCCTACTCTCCAGTCCAGTTATATTTGTTCACCTTCTTGTGGCGGCTCACATGCTCGTCCGTGTCGGGGAAATAGCGCGAGAGAATAGCGTGCAAACGAGGGTCGTAGCGCTTGAGCTCCTCACGAGTGTTTACCATATTATGCACTCCGTTGCCATGCTCAGCATTGACCTCAGTGTTGACGTTGAACCATGTCTGCACTCCCTCCGCAAAATATTCCTCAATGTTGTTTGCCGCATAGACATTCTTGTATTTGCCCTCGGCAAGCGCCGAGTCGAGAGCCGCACGCAGTTCCTTATTGAAGCCTGGGTCGATAGGCGAAATGCCTACATTGTGTATTGTGTGGGCAAACTCATGAATCGTAATATCCTCTGAGCGGTAGCGGTCTTCAGCGTATGCCAAAATATTCTCCTCCGCGCAAGAACTCATAGGCAGCCATCTGGTGCCGCCCAGTCCGCGCGCTCTCTTGTCCCAATTAGTCTTTTTGTCTCTGGCCAGATAAGCATGCTCAGGCACATCAGTCGTCATCTCGTCCTTTGCCATTATCGTTACTCTTGCTCCTTGGTCTATGAGCGACTGCATCACCTCCTGCGGAAGCATCTCGGTGAGCGCCTTAAACGTTGTGTATGCTGCATGGAAGCAACTGTCGGGCACTCGTTCCGAACTGCACACAGCGAGTCCGTTCACTTCCATGTATTTCTTGTAGAAAGGCGACAGTTTCAGTTCTGCCGGAGGAGTCGTTATGACAGGCTGGGCATTTGCCACAGCGGAAAACAGCAGCGCAATAGCCACAATTGCAAAGTTTCTGGAAATCAGCATAACAATTTGTTCAGTTTAAAGGTTAAAGTAGAGCGCCGGCACTCCGTCCGCACGGGTCTCAATGGCGAGAGGATAAGGGATGTTGTCGGTGAAAAGCATGCCCGTTCCCAGTCCTTGAGGGATAACAGACCGCTGTGCCCTGTCGGCGCCCCCTGTTAATGACCCACCTTCCTGAAGCATTGCACACCAGTGGGCAATGGCATTCAGCCCGACGTTGCTTTCGAGTGCGGAAGTAGCCCACCAACCTATACCACGCATTTCAGCCATCTCTATCCATTGCTCGCTTCCGCAGAAGCCGCCATGAAGGGATGGCTTTAATATTATATAATGCGGACGGATAGTGTCGAGAAGTTCTGCCTTGCGCACTGAGGCGTTCACACCGATGAGTTCCTCGTCGAGGGCGATTGGCAGAGGCGTACTCTCACACAGTCTCCCCATCGCCTCCCACTGTCCGGCAGCGATAGGTTGTTCTATGGAGTGGAGGTCGAGACGCGCCAACTGGTCAAGTTTGCGCATTGCGTCATCGCCAGGACGGAAGGCGCCGTTGGCATCAACTCTGAGCTCGATGTCGGCAGAGCTGTAGCGCGAACGTATCTTCTTGAGCAACTGCAGTTCGTCGTCGAAGTTGATGGCGCCTATCTTGAGTTTCACGCACTGGAACCCGTCACGCAGTTTCTCATCGATTCGCATCTGCATCTCTTCGTATGTGCCCATCCAGATTAGCCCGTTGATACAGATGCCCCTTTCTCCACGAGCAAAAGCCGTGTCGGACAGGCTGACGGAACGGCGATTGTAGTGCCACAGTGCCGATTCCAGTCCGAAGAGCATGGACGGCAGGTTGCGCAGTCCCTCATCATGGCGCAGATTCTCCAGCGTGAGTTCGCCCGAAGCAACCTTAGCGGCATAAGTAGTGAGCAACTCCTCGTACTCCGCATCGGGCATGTCGTCACAACTCAACTGCGGCAAAGGAGCGCACTCGCCCACCCCGCAATGAGCCGCATCGGCATCATCGCTAAGAGTGACGTACCACACCTTTCGCTCGGTATACACCCCGCGCGAGGTGCCTGCCCTCTGCTTGAAGTGGAGGATATGTTGCCTGATGTCAAACTGCATCGCTGTGAGGTTATGAGGTTTACTTCAGATGATCGTCGAAGTAGCGCGTGATGTGCTCGTGCAGATGCACCCGGTCAGTGCCCATCATGTTGTGGCCGTCGCCAGGGTAGATGAAGAGGTCGGGATGAGTGCCGGCATCGATGCAGGCACGAAGGAATGCGTAAGTGTGCTGAGGCACGCAGACAGGGTCGTTGCCGCCGTGGATGACGAGCAGACGGCCTTTCAGATTGCCGGCCTTGCCGAGCAACGATGCGTTGGCGTAGCCTTCAGGATTGCTCTGCGGAGTGTCCATATAGCGCTCGCCGTACATCACCTCGTAGTATTTCCAGTCGATGACTGGTCCGCCTGCCACTCCCACCTTGAACACGTCGGGATAGGTGGTCATGAGGCTTGCTGTCATGAATCCGCCGAAACTCCATCCGTGAACTCCGAGACGGTCGCCGTCGACATAAGGCAGACTCTTCAGATACTCCACGCCCTTAATCTGGTCCTTCATCTCCTCCACGCCGAGATTGCGGAATGTGGCTTGCTCAAACTCAAGCCCGCGGTGCTCGCTGCCTCGGTTGTCGAGGCAGAACATGACGTATCCCTTCTGAGCCATCCACACATCCCATCCGCGCACTCCGTAGTGGCGCGATGTGTCTATGTTGTGGGCATGAGGTCCGCCGTAGACATATACGATAGCAGGATATTTCTTCGTAGGGTCGAAGTCGGTAGGAAGAAGCAGACGGTAGTAGAGGTCGGTCTTGCCGTCGGCTGCCTTGATGGTGCCGAGCTTTATCTGTGGAGTCTTGTAGGCGTCCCACGGTTCGGTGGCTGTGAGCAAGTTGACGCTCTTGCCTCCTGCAGCAGTAGGAACGATGTCGATATTGCGCGCAATCTTAGGCGATGAGTACATGTCTATGACGTAAGTTCCCGATGCGGAGAGTGTGGCTGTATGCCATCCTTCGCGCGAACCTACCGGACTGCGCTTGCCTTTCATGTCGACGCTCCACACGGTCTTGCCTATCGGACTGCCCTCGTTGCTGGTGTAGACGATGGTTTTCTTCGCCGTATTGAAGCCGAGCATGTCAATCACCTCGTACTTGCCTTCGGTGAGTTGGCGGAGTTGCTTGCCTTCGACCGAATAGAGATAGATGTGGTTATAGCCTGCGTTGCGGCTCTGATAGACGAACTTGTCCTCGTCCCAAGGAAGGAAGACTATTGGGTGCGTCGGTTCGATGTACTTGTCGTTCTTCTCCTCGAAGAGAACGGTCTTCTTCTCGCCTGTCTGCGCATCGTATGCCACAAGCTGGGCATGGGTCTGGTCGCGATTGAGCTCGATGACATAGAGAGTCAGTTCATCGGGACTCCATGCTATGTTGGTGAAGTAGCGGTCGGTAGGGTCGCCCGTATTGAGGTAGACGGTCTTTTGCGCCTCTACATCATAGATGCCCACGCTGACCTTGTGGCTCGCCTCGCCCGCCATAGGGTACTTGTCGGGAACCATTGTGGCACAGCGAGTTGTCATGTCGACCTGAGGAAATGCCGCCACCATCGACTGGTCCATTCGGTAGAAGGCGAGCAACTTGCCCGACGGACTCCAAAACGTGCCTTTCTCGATGCCGAACTCGTTGCGGTGGACTGCCTCGCCGTAGACGAGGTCGATGCTTCCGTCGCTGCTCACCGCCGAGGTCTTGCCGTCGGCAGTTGCCACGTACAGGTTGTAGTCCTTAGTGTATGCTGTGTTGCGGCTCACGGAGTGCCAATCCTGATTCTGTGCACCCTGTTCCACAGCCGACTGCCAAACCTGCTTCTTCTGCTTCCAGTCGATGAGGTTGCCGTCGATATTCACTATCGTCTCTCCGGCATAAGGGAAAGTAGCATAATAGAGATGGCGCACCTTAGTTCCGCCCAACGCTTCGTTCACATCGTCGAGGGTGAAGAGCACAGTTTCCTTGCCTGTCTTCTTGTCGACCGTGCGGCAGTCGTCAATGCCGAGGTGCACGCACTCGTCGCCCCACCATTCCGTATATTTCATTTCAGGAGTGAGATTCCTGTATGTGCCGCCTCCTGGTATGAGATCTTCCAACGTGAATAACTTTTTTTCCTGTCCCATAGTCATTGCTGTCATCGCTGCGAATACAGTCATCAGCAGCGCTCTTAGTCTGTTCATATTTGCGATTAAATTATGTTTTCTCTTGTTATACATCCGCAAATATACGCATTTTTTCATTTAAAGCGGACAGACTCACCGCTTAGGGGGCTCTGAAAACTTTAAACTCAGACTAAGTACGTACAAACTCAGTCTAAGTATGTACGAACTCAAGCTAAGTTTGTACAAACTCAGACTAAGTTTATAACTTCCACCCCGCACAATCAAGATATTTCCCCGCTTCCAGAACTGATTCCTGGCGTAAACCGACGGATTTATACACTATTCTGTTCGTTTTTCGTCCTTTTTTCGTAAGTTTGCGTTTGATTACACTAATTTAGGTGTATAGTATACTGAGAAATGGGAGAAAACACCGAATATAAGATTCTGACAAAGATAGATTCGCCTGCCGACCTGCGCAAGCTGGACGTAAAGGAGCTGCCAGTCCTGTGCGAGGAACTGCGCAACGACATCGTGCGCGAACTGTCGGTCAACCCCGGGCACCTGGCATCGAGCCTGGGCGTGGTGGAGCTGACCGTGGCGCTGCACTATGTGTTCGACACTCCGCACGACCGAATAGTGTGGGACGTAGGGCACCAAGCCTACGGGCACAAAATCCTGACAGGACGCCGCGACAACTTCTGCACCAACCGCAAACTGCACGGTATCAAGCCGTTCCCATTCCCTGCCGAGAGCGAATACGACACTTTCTGCTGCGGCCACGCTTCTAACTCCATATCGGCAGCGCTCGGCATGGCCGTTGCGGCACGACTCAACAACGAGCAGAGGAAGGTGGTGACGGTGATTGGCGACGGAGCCATGAGCGGCGGACTGGCTTTCGAGGGCATCAACAACACCGCCTCAACCCCTAACGACATGCTCATCATCCTGAACGACAACAACATGTCGATTGACAACAGCGTAGGAGGAATGAGGCAATACCTCTTGCAACTTACCACTAACTCGACCTACAACCGGATAAGATACAAACTCTCGCAGCGCCTGCTCAAGTGGGGCATACTCACCGAAAGCCGCCGCAAAGGGCTGATACGACTGGGCAACAGCCTTAAGTCAGTGCTCTCGCGCCGCCACAACATGTTTGAAGGCATGGACATAAGGTACTTCGGATGTATCGACGGACACAATGTAGTGGAGCTCGTACGCATATTCCGAGCCGTGAAAGACATGAAAGGACCTAAGCTCCTGCACATCATGACCACCAAAGGCAAGGGATACGCTCCGGCAGAAAAAGACGCCACAATATGGCACGCCCCAGGCAAGTTCGACTGCAAGTCGGGCGAACGCCTCGAAGGCAACGGCGAAAACGGCAAGATGGCCCCGAAATTCCAAGACGTATTCGGCCACACACTGCTCGAACTGGCACAGAAGAACGACAAAATCGTAGGAGTCACACCAGCCATGCCTACAGGCTGCTCCATGAACATAATGATGAACGCCATGCCCGAACGCACCTTTGACGTGGGCATAGCCGAAGGCCATGCAGTAACCTTCTCAGGAGGAATGGCAAAGGACGGACTGCTGCCGTTCTGCAACATATACTCATCGTTCATGCAGCGCGCCTACGACAACATCATACACGACGCCGCAATAATGAAACTCAACATGGTGCTCTGCCTGGACCGTGCAGGAATAGTAGGCGAGGACGGGCCAACACACCACGGAGCATTCGACCTGGCATATCTGCGCCCGATACCAAACCTCACCATAGCCTCGCCGCTCGACGAGCACGAACTGCGCCACATGATGTACACGGCACAGCTGCCAGACAAAGGCACATTCGTCATCCGCTACCCTCGCGGAAGAGGCTCACGCCCCGAATGGCGATGCCAGATGGAAGAATTGCAGGTGGGCAAAGGACGCCAGCTGAAAGAAGGCAAAGACGTGGCAGTGCTCACACTCGGACCAATCGGAACGGAAGCGTCGCGAGCCATCGTCATGGCCGAAATGACAGCAGCAAACGAAGGGCGCAAACTCAGCGTAGCGCACTACGACATGCGATTCCTCAAACCAATCGACACAGACATCCTCAACGAAGTGGGCAAGAACTTCAGCCACATAATCACCGTTGAAGACGGAGTGAAGAAAGGCGGACTCGGCAGCGCCGTGCTGGAATACCTCACCGAACAAGGACTCATGGACGGCAAGCGCATAGACTGCCTTGGCATACCCGACGAATTCGTCGAACACGGCACAGTGAAGCAACTGTGGAAAATCGTAGGCATTGACGCCGAAACAATAGCAGAAAAGATTTTATCATGAACATAATCATTGCCGGAGCGGGAGCCGTAGGCACACACCTGGCACGACTCTTATCAAACGAAAATCTAAGCGTAGTACTCATCGATGAAAGCGAGGACAAACTGAGCAAACTCAACAACGACCTCGACATCATGACGCTCAATGTGGCACCGACATCCATCAACGGACTGAAAAACGCCGGAATCGGAAACGCCGACCTCTTCATCGCCGTCACCCCAAACGAGAGCGAAAACCTCACGTGCTGCATGCTGGCAAAACAACTCGGAGCCAAGCGCACCGTAGCGCGAGTGGACAACTACGAGTACATGAAACAGGAAAACCGCTACCTCTTTGAAAGCATCGGAATAGAAATGCTCATCTATCCCGAACTGCTCGCCGCAAAAGAAATAGCCGACTCGGCACGCTACAGCTGGGTGCGCCAGTGGTGGGACTTCAACAACGGTGACCTCGTGCTAATCAGCGTAAAAATGCACGACGGCAACCCTAAGGGCGACAACGAGATAAGAAACGAGAAAAACCAGCTCGTAGGCCGCACCCTGAAGAACATCGGTATGGACGGCCACAAATTCCACGTCATAGCAATAAAGCGAAAAGGAGAAACAGTAGTGCCATACGGTGACGAAAAAATCATGCCGCGCGACCTCGTGTTCTTCATGACCACTCGCGACCAAATAGACAACATACGCCACCTCGTAGGAAAGGACGACTACCCAAGCGTACACAACATAATGATAATAGGCGGAGGAAAACTCAGCGTCAGAGCCGACTGGGCACTGCCCGACAACATGAACGTGAAGATAGTGGAGCCCGACATGGACCGTTGCGAGCAACTGGGCAAGATGCTCAAAAACAAAACACTCGTCATCAACGGCGAGGGACATGACATGGGACTCCTCAACGACGAAGGATTTGGAGACCTCGACGCCTTCATCTCACTCACGTCAAACGACGAAGAAAACATACTCGCCTGCATAGCGGCACGCAGAAAAGGAATCAGGAAAACCATCGCACAAGTGGAAAACCTCGACTACCTCGACATGGCAGAAGATCTCGACGTAGGAACCATCATAAACAAAAAGACCATAGCCGCCAGCCACATCTACCAGCTGCTGCTCAAAGCGGCAGTCGACAACGTAAAGATGCTCACCGTAGCAGACGCCGACGTGGCAGAGTTCGTCGTAAAGAAAAACTCAAAAGTGACCAAGAACCCAGTAATGAAGCTCGGACTGCCCCACGGAGTAAACATCGGTGGAGTGATACGCAACGGCAAAGGCATGCTTGTGCAAGGAAGCACCAGACTCCAAGAAGACGACCGAGTAGTCGTGTTCTGCATAGGTTCGACACTCAAGAAACTCGACAAATACTTCAAATAAAACTAACGGGAACGATAACGGGAACCCCAAAGACCATAAACACTAAACCATAAACATTAAACCATAAACCAGAAACATTACAGTGCCCAACTGGAAACTCATATCACGAATACTCGGATACCTCCTCTTCATCGAAGCAGGACTCATGGGGTGCAGCCTTGCCGTCTCGGCATACTACGACGAAAACACCACCCCCATGCTTTGGGGAGTGGCAACAGCCCTGACACTCGGACTCATCTGCGTGTTGGCAGGAGTTAAAGCCGGGAAAAACATGGGACGAAAAGACGGCTACATAGTCGTCAGCATCGTATGGATAGTATTCTCGCTCGTGGGAATGACACCATTCCTCCTGGACGGCTGCATATCCGACGTCGCCAGCGCCCTATTTGAAACCGTATCAGGATTCACTTCGACAGGAGCAACAACAATCAACGACGTCGACAGCGTGCCGAAAGGAATGCTCTTCTGGCGAAGCATGTCGCAATGGATAGGCGGAATCGGAATCATCTTCTTCACCATAGCCATACTGCCAGCATTCGGAGTAGGCGAAGTGAAACTCTTTGCCGCCGAAGCCACAGGACCCCTGCACGACAAAGTGCACCCACGCATCAGCGTAGCAGTGAAATGGATCGGCACAGTCTATCTGCTGCTCACAACCCTATGCATCGGTTCGCTCACCCTCTGCGGAATGGGAATGTTCGACGCCGTCAACCTCTCCTTCACCATAACCGCCACAGGCGGATTCTCAACCCACACGGACATGCTCCACGAAGTGTACAACTCACCAATGATCGAGTATGTCATGACCTTCTTCATGTTCATCAGCGGAGTGAACTACACCCTCATCTACTACACAATTCTGAAAGGGCGCCTGCAAAGATTCTTCGCCGATGCCGAAGTGCGCACATACATGCTCATAGCATTCGGAGCAACCGCAATATGCACCCTGGCCCTCTACTTCTCGCACACAGACAACGGATTAGAACTCTCATTCAGAGAGTCAATCTTCACCATCATATCCCTGCAGACCACAACCGGACTCGCCACATGCGACTACACCCTGTGGCCAGTCCACCTCATGCCGATACTCCTATTCGTGATGTTTGCAGGAGCCTGCTCAGGTTCAACAAGCGGCGGATTCAAGTGCATACGCCTGACCATCTTCTACAGCATACTGCGCAACGAAGTGACTCGCATACTCCACCCCAGAGCCGTAATCCCCGTGAAAGTAAACAACAACGTCATACCCAACTCCACGGTGCAGACCCTCCTGGCATTCTCAGTCCTGTTCGTCGGCTCACTCTTCCTCGGCGCCTTCGCCCTCGCCATCACAGGAACAAGCGCTGATTCAGGCCACGAGTTCCGCTACTACGACGCCTTCGGAGTAGCCATGGCATCACTCAGCAACGTCGGTCCAGGAATGGGATATTTCGGCCCCGCCCACTCGTGGGACATCCTCAGCCCTGCATCCAAAATAATCTGCTCCATACTGATGCTCATAGGCCGTCTGGAGATATTCCCGCTCTTAATCGTCCTCACCAAGACATTCTGGCGAAAGGGATGACAAGCGAAAAGAAAACATCAAAACCAATACTTCAACAAGATAAACAAAAGCAAGGAAATGAGAATAGCATTCGATGCAAAACGCCTATACAACAATTTCACCGGACTTGGCAACTACAGCCGTACGATGATCGACATCCTGACGGAAAACTTTCCGGAGAATGAGTATTGGTTATATACTCCCAAAGTGAGGTTAAACGCACAGACCGAGGAATACCTTACCAAAGAGCATTGCCGCACCGTATTTCCTCATGGAATTGCGAAGGGGAGCATTTGGAGAACCTTCGTACAAGCTAAAGACTTGAAGAACGACAATGTGGACATTTTCCACGGCCTGAGCCACGAGATTCCGTTAGGAATCAAATCAAAAGGAATACCATCGGTGGTGACCATACACGATGTTGCGTTCAAGACTTTCACACGCATGTATCACTGGCACGACAGACAAATCTACGACCTCAAGTTCAGGTACTCATGCAGCAACGCCGACCGCATAATCGCCATAAGCGAATGCACGAAGAAGGATATCATGAAATTCTACGGAGTGCCAGAGGAGAGGATTAGCGTGGTTTACCAACCTGTGCAAAAACTGTTCTACACTCCGCTGGACATGGAAGATGCGCGCAGTATGGCTGACAGCGCAGTAAGCGGGTTGCCAAAGGACTTCATGCTCTACGTTGGTTCTATCAACAGCAGAAAAAACTTGCTGTCGGTAGTTAAGGCTATGGAAGCGCTTCCGCAAGATTTGCGCATGCCTTTAGTCATTGTGGGCAATGGCAGGGAATACAAGGCCGAGGTATTGAAATACATAGCCTCCAAAGGCATTGAGAAACTGTTTATCTGGGCACCAAACATCCGTGACAACCATCAGTTGCAGGCACTATATACTTGCGCTAAGGTTTTTGTTTACCCGTCTTTCTACGAAGGTTTCGGTCTGCCTGTGGTAGAGGCGCTCCTCAACGGCTGCCCTGTAATAACTAGCAACGTGTCTTCTCTTCCGGAAGCAGGAGGCCCTTACTCTCTGCAGGTTGACCCTAACAGCGTAGATGCCATTTCTGAAGCATTGAGAAAGACTATTGAGGATGAGGAGCTACGCACCTACATGCTAAAAGGCGGAAGAGAGTATGCTATGCAAACTTTTGAGCCCAGCTCTTTGGCAAAGCAACTTATGGACATCTATAAGAACGAAATACAAACAAACAGTTAAACATATACATTATGAATTTTCTTGACAGAAACGAATTTAATTTTGAGCCTTCTCAAAAAGTAATTGACGCCATCAAGGGTTTCAACCCGATGGATTTGTGTTTCTACACACGCATCTACGACGAGGGCAAGAAGAGCGTTGTGTCTGTAAGACTCTCCGAGATATACAATGTGCCTGAAGAACAGGTGCTATTGGGTTACGGAGGTGAGGACATTCTGAAGAACGCTGTGCACTACTACCTCACAAAAGGTAACAACAAGACAATCCTCATTCCTCAGTTCTCATGGTGGTATTACAATTCTATCGCTGAGGAGGTTGAGGGACAGACTGAGATGTACCCTCTCTATGAGCAGGACGACACGTTTGCCTACAACGTGGACGAGGTTATTGAATACACCAACCGCATCTGCCCAAGAATGCTTCTTCTTGCTTCGCCTAACAACCCTACCGGCAACAGTCTTACAAGCGAGGAGGTGAGCCGCATCATGGAGAACATACCTGCCGAGACTATGGTGCTCATCGACGAGGCTTACGCATCGTTCATCAGCAGCGACGTGGACTATATCGCTCCGCTCGTGAACAAATACTCCAACCTTATCATCTCACGCACGCTTTCTAAGTTCTACGGTCTTCCAGGCTTGCGCATGGGATTCGGCTTCATGGGAGCGGGCCACAAGAAGTTCCTCAAGTATGCCAACAAGTATCTTGGCTACAACCGTTTCTCCGAGGCTGTGGCACTGGCTGCGCTTGAGAGCGAGGACCACTACCGCAACGTGGCTGGGCAGATGGAATGGGGCCGCCAGCTGTACAAGAAGGAACTCGGCGACCTCGAGGGCTTCAAGGTGTACAAGAGTGTGGCAAACTTCATCCTCATCAAGTATCCTATCGAAATCAAGGCTGCCCTGCAGAAGGCTCTCGCCGAGCAGGACTACAAGATCAAGTTCATGGGCGATCCTGGGCTGGAGTCTTGTCTGCGCATAACATTGGGACGCCCTGAGCAGACTCAGGTGGTATGTGACACTATCAAACGTATCGCTTTGTCATGAAGGCCGTGATTCTCGCTGCGGGCATAGCTTCACGCTTGCGTCCGCTTACTGACAACTGCCCTAAATGCCTGCTCGAAATCGGAGGGAAGTGCCTTTTGCAGCGTTCTTTCGACGGTCTTATCAAGAACGGCATCAACGATTTCGTTGTCGTTACGGGTTATCTGCATGAGCAGATTGAAGGTTTCCTCAACGAGCGCTACAGCGGGGTGAACATCAAGTTCATACACAACGAGGTGTACTCTTCTACTAACAATATCTATTCGCTGTGGCTTGCGCGAAAGGAGGCTGAAGGCGAGGACGTTCTGCTGCTCGACAGCGACATACTCTTCGACCCGCAGATAGTGGCACGACTTCTCAAGTCGGAGCACGGCGATATTCTCGCGCTCAACAATCACCCTCTCGGCGAGGAGGAGATTAAGATCATACCTGACTCGGAGGGACGTGTGGCTGAAATCAGCAAGACTTGCTCGATTGCCGACGCTATCGGCGAGTCAATCGGAATAGAGCGTATGTCTGCATCATACACTACCGCCCTTTACAAGGAGCTGGAGGTTATGATCGGTCAGGAGGGGCTGGACAACGTGTTCTACGAAAGGGCGTTCGAACGGCTCATTCCGCAGGGTTATGCCTTCTACGTGGAAGACACGACAGATCTCTTCTCCATAGAGCTCGACACTGTGGAGGACTTCAATTCAGCAAAGGAACTCATTCCGCAAAACTTGTACTAAAAGCACTATGGCCTCTTACGACATTCGCCCGCTTCAGCTGCGCATTCTCGACATTCTCCTTGCCCTTCAGAAGGTATGCGAGGAGAGAGGTCTGCGCTACTACATCATAGCCGGCACGCTGCTCGGCGCCGTACGCCACAAAGGGTTCATCCCCTGGGATGACGACCTTGACATTGGTATGCCTCGCAAGGACTACGACCTGCTCATGGCCAATGCCAGGGAGTGGATGCCCGAACCGTTCGAAGTGGTAAGCTACGAAACAGACAAGGACTACCCTCTTCCGTTTGCGAAGATTCAAGATTCGAGCACTACGCTCATTGAGAGGATGCACCTTAAATACCTGGGCGGAATCTACATTGACGTGTTCCCGCTCGACGGAATGACAACAAACACCCTTGTGCAGCGCCTGCATTTCGCACGCTACTTCTATCTGAAGAAGGTGCAGTACTTCCTCTATCGCGACCCGTACCGACACGGACACGGCCCGTCGTCATGGATTCCGCTGCTGTGCCGAAAGCTGTACACGCTTGAAGAGGTGCAGGAAAAGATGCGCAGGATGCAGAGAACGTACGACTTCGACTCGTCAGAACTGGTTGTCGACTACGACGACGGGCGCAAGGGCATAATGCCACGAAGCAAATTCGGCACCCCGACGCCTATACTTTTCGAGGGCAAAAGCGTGATGGGAGTGGAGCACCCCGACGCCTACCTGTCGCAGAAGTATGGCGACTACATGGTCATTCCGGAAGGACCGAAGCAGCGCCAGCACAATTTCCACCTGCTGGATTTGAACAAACCGTACAGAGACTACAATCCATAAACGCAAAGAAGAGGGCTTCGCAGCCCTCTTCTTTTTTTATGTCAAGGTCAGCACGCGCTAACCTTTTTTCTTGAACCTGATTTTGCGCTTAAGGCTTCTCCTCTTCTCAAACGCGCTGAGCATACGCTCAACCGAAGCAACACACTCGTCCTTGTCCCAACCGCGCAGTTCGGCATAGCGCCCTATTATCCGTTTGTTAAGCAGCCTTTCGTGCGAAATGCGCATCATGTTGCGCAAGCACTGGTGCTTGGTCGGTTCGCCCACAAAGCGCGAGCGGTTAGTGTCAATGACTGTGAAGTGATAGCCGCACTCTTCAGCCTCATCCTCCCTGTAAAGGATGTTCGACAAGTTGAGGTCGCCGTGCAGGACTCCGCTCTCATGCATCTCAACGACCAAATGCGCAAACGCCTCAATAAGGTCGTCCTTAGGCTCTTCCCTCAGAATGCGCAAATCTGGGTCGCCGCAATAGGTCGAAACAAAATATCCCGTACGAAACAGCCCGAACTTATACTCCTCCACACAAGCCACAGGCACCGGAGTGTCAATGCCACACTCCAGAAACCGCAAGCCGAAATCATAAGCCCTGCGAGCCTTGCTCTTCCTTATGAAAGTGTAGTCAATGCGCTGATGCAGCATAGGCCTCTTGTAACGCTTCACAACAAGCTTCTGCCCCTTCTCCACAAAGACCTTCACCATATTGCGCCCTTCATAGACAGTCTCGCCGTCAGAGTCGAAACGGCGGGGAAGACACTCCACGAAGCCGGCATACAGCTTGTACTCAGGGTTAACGATAAACTTATAGTTACTCATAGGCGTAAGGAATGTTTTTTGTAAGAAGACAAGGCAAAGATAACTAAAAATCATATACTCCTACGAATTATTGGCACGAATTATTTTCTCCAGCAAAGGGCGGACAACAACTGAAGAAGCGGGAGGAATACCAACAACACTACGGCAAAAACTACAAACTTAGACTAAGTACGTACAAACTTAGGCTCGGTTTATACAAACTCAGACTAAGTACGTACAAACTTAGGCTCGGTTTATACAAACTCAGACTAAGTACGTACAAACTCAGACTAAGTTTAAAGTTTTGAGCGAAGCGAATTTGCCTAAAAACATCGGAACAAATTGGCAATATTGCTATTTTTGATTACTTTTGTAAGAATAAACCAACTACACACAACTTTCATGCGTTACTGCTATATTTCACGCAATTACAAAACCATATCCTCCGCCGGAGGAAAGGCCAAGACAGACATCGAGGCCATCATGGCTAAGATGGGGTTCGTGAACCTCGGACTCAGGCAGAGCAATCACAAAAACAAGATACTTGACTTCATACTTACATTCACCGGAGTAGTGACAGCCATGTTTCGTATTCGCAAGGGCGATATCCTCGTGCTCCAGTATCCGATGAAGAAATACTACGAGACAGTCAGCAACGTCGCCCACAGGAAAGGAGCAAAAGTCGTGACCCAGATACACGACCTCGGTTCGTTCCGCCGCAAAAAACTGACCGTCGAAAAGGAAATAAACCGCCTCAACCATTCCGACGCAATCATCGCCCACAACGAGACCATGAAGAAATGGCTGCTCGACAACGGATGCAAAGCCCATGTGACCTGTCTCGGCATCTTCGACTACCTCTCGCCAGCAGGCAGAAACCCAGAGCGCAGCAACCCATACACCGCAAAAAAGAGCATATGCTTCGTAGGCAGCATGAGTCCGAAAAACAACGCATTCATCTACGACATGGCAACCAACACCAAAGAGACCCGCATCATACTCTACGGCAACGGGCTGCACCATGACCGATTGCCATCCCAATCAACCGTAGACTACAAAGGATTCATCCGCGACTACGAACTCATGGAACGAGGCGAAGGCATGTTCGGTCTCTCCTGGTACGGCGACTCGCTCACTGAAGGCAAAGGAAAAATCGGCGAATACATGTCGTACAACAATCCGCACAAAGTGTCGCTCTACCTGCGCTGCAACATGCCCGTCATCCTGTCAAAAACCGCCGGTCTGGCACAATTCGTCAAAGACAACGGCATAGGAATCCTCGTCGACGACATCAGCGACATCGACTCCACCCTGAAGAGCATCAGCGAAGACGACTTCAACAAGATGCGCGAGAACGTGGCCAAGATAAACAAACAGCTCTCCGACGGACACTACTTCGCAACAGCAATAAGAAAATCCATAGAACTCTTGGATACTAAAAACTGAAACCGTCACGACAAAACACCGCAAAACACGATGGAAGCACCCGCAAAATTCTATGAAGACGAGATAAGACTCGGCTATAAGATAAACCACGAAATGAAAGAGGTATGGGCCCGTAGGCCTTGACCTGGCACAGAAATTAGTGGAAGTATGCCAGCGCAACGGACTCCAATGCTGGATGGACAGCGGCACCCTCCTCGGAGCCGTACGCCACAAAGGATTCATCCCCTGGGACGACGACGTCGACTTCGTCATGCTGCGCAAAGACTACGACAAACTCGTCAAGATAGCCGACAAGGAGTTTGAAGAACCATACTTCTTCCAAACAGTCTACTCAGACAAAGACTTCTATTGCGGACACGGCCAGTTGCGCAACACACGCACAGCCGCATTCGGAAAAAGCGAAATGGACTACGACTACTGCAAAGGAATAACCCTCGACATCTTCGTGCTCGACGGATATGTCGAAAACCCCATCCTGCGCTTCTTTCATCGCACAGCCACAATGCTCATAAAGAAAACCCTAAGAGGATACGTAAGCAAAAACCTGAGCAAACTCTCATTCAAGAAGAAAGCCATAGCCTATCTGTCAAAAGGAATCTACTCGCTCGTACCATACAGAAAAGCCTTCGCACTTTACGAAAAGCTCTTCCGCATGGTCGACTCCGACAAGGCCGAACGCGTATCCATCATCTCCTTCATCTACAGCAGCAGAACCGCCATACGCAACCGCTCGTCATACGACACCACACAATGGCTACCGTTCGAGCACGTCATGCTCCCCGCACCAGCCGACACAGACGACGCCCTCAGCTGCTACTACGGCAAGGACTACATGACTCCGCAAAAGCTCCCTACTGCACACGGAAACAAATACATGGACGCCAACCACACCTATGCCGAAGTGGCCGAAATGCTGAAGAAGAACCCAGAACTCTTCGAAGAAAGAATAAAACGTCTTTACACAAACTAAACAAATATGAAACTCATCACTGTCACCTCCCCGCTGCTCCCCAACCTGGACGAATTCAACGCCCTGCTCAAGGAAATATGGAACAGCAAATGGATAACCAACAACGGCTCGTTCCACAAACAACTGGAAAAAGAACTGGCCGAATACCTCAAAGTGCCATACATAAGTTTGTTTACCAATGGGACATTGCCTCTGATAACAGCCCTGCAAGCCATGCGCATCACAGGAGAGGTCATCACCACACCATATAGTTTTGTAGCCACAACCCATTCACTCTGGTGGAACGGAATAAAGCCCGTCTTTGTAGATATCGACCCGGCAACAGGCAACATCGACCCCGACAATATCGAAGCTGCCATCACCCCTAAAACCACAGCCATCATGCCAGTGCATGTATATGGCAAGCCATGCGACACCAAGCGCATCCAGAACATCGCCGACAAGTACGGGCTGAAAGTCATCTACGACGCGGCACACGCTTTCGGCGTCGAAGTCAACGGCGAAAGCATCCTAAACGCAGGCGACATGAGCACCCTCAGCTTCCACGCCACCAAAGTGTACAACACCATCGAAGGCGGAGCCCTCGTCATGCACGACGAAAAGACCAAGCGCCGCATCGACTATCTGAAGAACTTCGGATTCGCAGGCGAGACCGAAGTCGTAGCCCCAGGCATCAACAGCAAGATGGACGAAATTCGCGCAGCATACGGACTTCTGAACCTCAGGCTGGTTGACGCATGCATCGAGGCGCGCCATCAGGCAGCTATCAGATACCGAGAAGCGCTGCGCAACGTGGAAGGCATAACATTCATGGACGACATGCCAGGAGTGAAGCACAACTACAGCTACTACCCTATCTTCGTCGACGCTGAAAAATACGGCATGACCCGCGACGAACTCTACTTCAAGATGAAAGACAAGAACGTGCTCGGACGCAGATATTTCTATCCGCTCATAAGCGAATTTACCACATACCGCGGATTGCCTTCTGCCAACCCCGACAACCTTCCTAACGCCCTTAAAATGGCAAACAGCGTTATTTGTCTTCCTATGCATCATGAATTGAGTGAGGAACATATAAATAGAATTGTTGACTTGATCGTAAAATGAAACATTTACCTTTTTCTCCCACACCTATAACTCCTTTGCCATACTATTCCCGCTCGTTAGGAGTCAATCTATTTTGTAAAAGGGATGACCTATTTATTGATGCTGGTGGAGGAAGCAAGGCGCGTATGTTACAATACATCTTACAAGATGTCAGCACCGAAAAATACGACCTCTTATTAACAGCTGGAGGACCTTGCTCAAATTTCAACAGGGCTTGCGCATTAATGTGCGCAAAAATCGGTATACCAATGCATTTAATTGAATACACTGACGAACCTGAAGAGTTTGAAACTTCACTAAACTATTACATTTGTCAATTAACAGGCATTCAAACAACACGTTGCGAAAAATCAATGGTACCAAAGACCATATCTGATGTTTTAGATCAATATAAAGATAAGGGGAAAAGGGTAAAAATCATATACGGGGGAGGTAAATCATTGGAGGGCATTTACGCATATTACAATGCTGTTGAAGAAGTTTCTAATGAATTAAACAGCATAGATCACTTATTTATAGCATGCGGCACTGGTACCACACTGACGGGAATTTGTGCCGGTATGCAAGAATATTTTCCTAACGCAAAAGTTCATGCGATATCTACAGCCAGAACTTATGAGCAAGAGCGCCCTGTTTTAGAGGAAAATATGAAAATTCTAACCGAATACCTTAAAACCCGATACACGTTTAATAATTTAGAATTTTCCGATAATTATCTGTGTGGAGGCTATGCTAAATATAATGACGAGTTAATTAATGCCGTAAAGGAATGCATCTCTAAAGAAGGAATGATTATCGACCCTACTTATTCAGGCAAGGCTTTTTGGGGAATGATTGATATAATAAGAGCATCACAAAGCTTCAAAGAGAAAAATATCTTATTTTGGAACACAGGGGGCATATATAATTTATTATCAACTAAACTGGAAAAATGTATATAACTACACCAATCATAAATCTTAATGACTTGGTCAACTATCTTAATGATGTTGATCATGATTTTGGTATTCCTATCAGCGAGAAAACGTCCATAAATTCTTTTGCTGAGAAATTATTGCAATTCGGTAAAGTCTTTGGTGTGAAAGAGAATGAGGAACTTGTTTCTTGCATAGGATTCTATTGCAATGATAAAATTAATCAAACCGCTCATCTTCCCATTTTAAGCACACGAAAAATGGCAAGAGGAAAAGGATACGCACACATATTAGTGAACAAAATGATAGAAGAATGCAAAAAATGCGAAATGAAGACTATTCTTTGTGATTCAATAAATCCACATGCTGTTAATTTATATAAATCTGTAGGATTTACGGAATTTAGATCCGAGGGAAACAAGGCATTCTTAAAATTAGAACTTTAACAATAGTGCTATGAACATTTTAGTTACAGCAATAGGATCGTTCTCCGCAGATTGTGTAATAAACAGACTGAAGGACAAAGGACATAAAGTCATTGGGTGTGACATATATCCATCAAATTGGCATGCTGTTGCAGGAGACTGTGACAAAGTATATCAAGTGCCATTTGCAACAGAAGAAAAAAAATATGTTTCCGCTCTTATAGAAATCTGCAAAAAAGAACAGATAGAAAGTATATTTCCACTTACAGACTTAGAAATAGACGTACTTAACCGCCGTAGAGAAGACTTTGCTAACTCCAACATTACATTATTCATTCAATCAGAACAATGTTTAAATATTGCTCGCGATAAATATGCAATGCACACGTTGTTTAAAAACGACAAAATTGTCAATGTCCCTTATTCTGTTTGTTCAGAAGAACTGACAATGGATTTTCCTATTCCATCTGTAGCAAAACCCATTAATGGAAGAAGCAGTGAAGGACTTAAAAAAATAACAAAAGCAAAAGATTTAAAAGATTTAATAGGGACAGACAATTATATAGTTCAAAAGAATATAAGCGGTCCCATTTTCACAGTTGATTATGTACGCGACACTTTTGGTAACGACTTCGCTATTCCACGGGAAGAATTGCTAAGAACAAAAAATGGGGCAGGTACCACAATACGAATCACTCCGAATAAGACTTTGATCAACACCACCTCTTATATTGGAGAAAAATTAGGTATTATCGGTTGTGTTAATATGGAATTTATTTTCAATGAAGGATGTTTTTATTTAATAGACATTAATCCGAGATTTTCAGCAGGCGTAGCATTTAGCATTTTTATAGGATATGATATGGTTATAAGCCATTTGAACTCTTTTATAGGGGAAAAGATATATCCCCCTATAGATTATAAAGAACAAATAATCTGTAAACGATACAAAGAGGAGTTACTATGGACAAAATAAGTAACAATCCCTTGGTGAGCATCTGCAGCATCACATATAACCATGCGCAATATATCCGCCAGTGCATGGAAGGTTTCCTGATGCAGAAGACGAACTTCCCTATAGAAATCATCATCAATGACGACGCTTCAACCGACGGCACTACGGACATCATCAAAGAGTACGCAGCCAAGCGCCCTGACATCATCAAGCCTATTTACCATGAGGAGAACTTATATTCCAAAGGGGTCAGAGGCATGCTACGCAATTTTTGTTTCCCTCTTGCCAAAGGCAAATACATAGCTCTCTGCGAAGGCGATGACTACTGGATTGACCCGCTGAAACTTCAGAAGCAGGTGGACTTCATGGAAGCAAATCCTGACTACACCATGTGCTGCACGAATGCAGTGATACAAACAGTTGAGGGAAATGAGGAATGGTGCAGATACCCTGCTGACCAAACCGTTCCGACCGAAGATGTAATAACGCACGGAGGCCTGTTTGTTCAGACTGCAACATTGCTTTTCAGAAGAGAGGTGCTGATTGAAGCGACAGACTATCCTGAGAGCGCTAAAAAGTGCCATGTAGGAGATTTTCCGCTGCAGATCTACGCTGCATTGAAAGGTAAGGTCTATTGGTTTGTTGACAAGACTGCCACATACCGCTACATGGGAACAAACTCCTGGACATCAAGTTTCAAAAAGCAGGACATAGGCAAGAAAATCTGCAATATGCGCTCTGAAATAGACATGCTCAAGGACATGGACTTGTTGAGCAACAGGAAATACACCAATGCCTTCAAGCGCATACAAGCAAAGCTCATTTATTATCTCTTCTACGATCACCACTCTGATTTCAAACTGATCGAGGAGAACTTCCAGGACGTGTTTCCGTGCTTCAACAAGAAACAGCGAACTGACCTATTCTTCATGAAGCACCACTGCATGTGGCTGGTATGGCTGAGAAAATATTCGAACCCCAGAAAGTGGTTCGAAAAGTAACAAGCGGATGGAACAAAGATCCTTGGATAGAAAAGACTTGTTCCAAGTGACGCTAAACAAAAGAGGGAAGCATTAAAAAACGCTTCCCTCTTTTACTATATACTTCACACCCTTTGCCTTTTCTATTCTATACGCAATCCTTTTCTGCCAAGCCTTGAAGTCGGCCTTCATACGCTTCATGAAAGGTTTCTTCATTACCGGATAAGGAGGCTTCTGCGCCATTATCTCTGGTAGGCGCGACTCCACATCCTTCTTCATCTCCTTAATCGCCTGCCAAACATTCTGCATCTCTTCGTCTTTCTTGAAGAGCTCTTCGCACAAACGACCGTATCTTTCCAAAACGTCACTCTTGTCGAGCACAAAACGCTGAGGTCCGAAGGCGAAATGAGCCACGATGCAATCGCCGTTATAGTAGTTCAAAGTTCCCAATTTAGGAGCTACGACTGACGACAAGTATTCCTCGTCGTCGCCAGGAACCAGACCGTTAATCTTCGCCATGTCGCTTCCAAACCACATCACGAAGTTTATGCTGAAGCGATTGCAGGCCACTGGTACCGTACCAATATAGAGTTTGCGGTAAGACTCTGCATCCCTCTCCATTATGCTTAGGAAGTAGTGATGCAGTTCCTCGGCAAAAGCACCCCGCTTCCACAATATACGATGGTTGGGAAACGCCTGCATGTATTTCCCATAATTAAGTATCCCCTTCACTTGCCACAAATACGAACCCATAGGATTGTTGACCACCTGAGGAGTGACCAAAAACGCATCACGGTGCTCAACGCGGAACTTCACCATCTTCTCAAAGGTGTCCGGCTCCATCCACACTATATCGTCATCGATCTTGATGTAGACAGTGGCGTCCTCTATGCAGTAACGATAAAAAGCATTTATGCTGTTTATTCCATCGCAAATTCCATCAGGCTGCCAAACAAGACGTATCTTTGGGTAACGCTCGGCCATAAGCTTGAAATACTCAATGTCCTGCATGTTTGTGGTGTTAACCCAAATGTCATACCGATCAACGATGTCGCTTGCCAATACATAAGGGAAAATATACTGCATATAGCGCATACGTCCTGCCGCCGTGCAGCATATTATTTTGAATCCAGAATACATTGTCCGTTAAAGTATAAAAGATGCTCTAAAAGTTCTATCACTGCAAATATAGGATATTTTGTCTATTTTAACGGTTGCATGGGAATAAATTTGCGTCAGAACAATAAAAAGCGTATTTTCGCATTTAAGAATGTACATTCCATGATGAAACACTACGACTATCTTATTGTTGGGTCCGGACTGTTCGGAGCCACATTTGCCTACCTCGCCAAGCAGGCGGGCAAGTCTTGTCTTGTCATTGACAAGCGCAGCCACCTGGGAGGAAACATCTACTGCGAAAATATCGAGGGTATTAACGTTCACAAGTACGGGGCGCACATTTTCCACACCAGCAACAAGCGGGTGTGGCAGTTCGTTAACGAAATAGTGGAGTTCAACCGTTACACCAACTGCCCTGTGGCAAACTACAAGGGACAGCTCTACAATCTGCCGTTCAACATGAACACATTCTACCAGATGTGGGGGGTGCACACTCCTGAGGAAGCGCTCAAGATGATTGAGCTGCAAAAGGCTGAAGCGCTGCAGAGCATGAGAGACGCCGGACGAACCAAACCGCAGAACCTGGAGGAACAGGCGCTGCTGCTCGTGGGGAAAGATATATACGAACGCCTCATCAAGGGATACACCGAGAAGCAGTGGGGGCGCAAATGCACCGAACTGCCGCCGTTCATCATCAAGCGCCTGCCTGTGCGCATGATTTTCGACAACAACTATTTCAACGATAAATACCAGGGAATACCTGTAGGCGGTTATAACCGTCTCACCGAGGGACTCCTCGAGGGCGTCGACACGATGACCGACACGGACTTCTTCGCCGACAGGCAAAAGTGGGAGTCCATGGCCGACAAGATTGTCTTCACGGGCAAGATTGACGAATTCTACGACTACCATTTCGGCAAACTGCAATACCGCACCGTCTACTTCGAGCACGAGACTGTCGACACGCCAAACCTCCAGGGCAATGCTGTGGTGAACTACACGGAGCGCGAGGTGCCTTACACTCGAATCATCGAGCATAAGCACTTCGAGATGTTCGGAGCCGAAGTCTACGAAGTTCCGAAGACCGTCATTTCGCGCGAATACTCCACCGAATGGGCCGAGGGAATGGAACCTTACTACCCTGTCAATGACGAAGCTAACACTGCCATCTACGAGCAGTACAAGGCTCTTGCCGACAAGGAGGAGAACATCATCTTCGGCGGCCGACTGGCAGAATACAAGTACTACGACATGGCGCCCGTCATCGAGCAAGCCATGCTCAAGTTCGAACAGCAGAAGTAAATACTAGTCAACGAGCGCTCAAACGTATATCAACGAGCGCTCATTTTTTTACAAACGAGCGCCCGTTTGAAAATTTTCGCTTAAGCAAAAAATTACTAATGCTTAAGCGTTTGTTCAAAAACGCTTCTCCATTTTTTTGCAAACGCTGCAATGATAATTCATAAAAACACGTAAGTCACAAAATAAAAACAACTTTTTTGTAACTTTCCCAAACCCCACCCGTCTACAATAAAAGAGAGAGGAATGAAAGAGATGGATTTCAGAAACGATGTACTGCCGCTTAAGGACAAACTGTTCCGGCTGGCGCTGCGCATAACCCTCAGTCGTGAGGATGCGGAGGACATCGTGCAGGACACTCTCATGAAGGTGTGGAGCAACAGGGCGGAAATGGGTGCAGTAAGCAGCATTGAGGCATACGCCATGACCATGTGCCGCAACCAAGCGCTCGACATCTGCGCCAAAAAAGAGAGGCAGAACATTTCGCTCGACGAGAAGGCGCACGACAGGACGGACACACATTCCATGCCTCCCGACGAAAAAATGGCGCAGGACGAAGGCAAAACGCTCGTAAGGCAAACCATCGACTCACTGCCCGAAAAGCAGCGCACGGCCATGCTAATGCGCGAAATCGAGGAGAAAACCTACAAGGAGATAGCCCAGGTGATGGGACTGACCGAATCGGACATCAAAATCAACATCTTCAGAGCAAGAAAATCAATCAGAGAACATCTCGCCAAAATAAGCAAATATGGATTATAAGTACATAGAACAACTACTGGAACGCTACTGGAACTGCCAGACCACACTTGAGGAGGAACGCATACTGCGCTCATTCTTCAGTCAGGAAGACGTGCCTGCACAGTTGCTGCAATACAAGGACTTGTTTGACTGCGAAAAGGAAATTGCAGAGGATAAGCTTGGCGAAGATTTCGACGCAAAGATGATGCAGATGATCGAACAGCCAAAGACAGTCAGACTCGGCAAACTCACCTTCAAGCAGCGAATAATGCCGCTCATCAAGGCTGCAGCCGTAGTGGCAGTAATCGTGACCATAGGCAATATGCTCGAAGAAGCGATAAGCGAAAATCCAGGAACGACACAGAGGGCCGACACATACGTCAAGACGGAAGACGTGAACGCCGCATTCTCTGTGGAAGACACCAAACAGACGGCATCAGTCGACAGCACTGCCATGCAGCAGGCAGCAAGCATCACCGTCAAGGACACGCACAACGAAAACTTTTAAAAATTAAATAATACCTTTGCTTACCAAAACCAATTGAAAGAAGCGAGACGCGATGTCTCCCTCTAATGAAGAACAACGAAACTGTGAAGTTTCAATTCTCTCAAAAAACTTAAAAACCTTAACAAAAGACGAAAGGGGACAATGTTGGCACGCCGACATTGCCCCCTTCTCAATTATGCCTGCCTCCCCATGTTAGGGAATGCTCCAAACCGGCTCAGAAACTTGCCAAAAGCGAATAGTCTACGCCGTCGTCAAGGATGCATTTGCCCATCGTGTCGGCCGAGGCGGCTGACACGCCCTTCTCCGAAGACTGTGCGCCGGCAGCAACAGAAGCGCGTGCCGCAAATGATTTTGGCGCCGGAAGGAAAACAGTGTCGCGCACAGTACGCTCCTTCACTACGGTGTCGGTCACACGCACTATACGCTCCAAAGGCTGAGTCGCATCGCTGGCGGTCTGCGCCACATAAGGCATAAACATTCCGGCAACGAGCCCTACCGCCGCAGCCACCGGCGTGCTGACCCACCCCCATGAAGGACGCGACGACTGGGTGAGCGGCGACGGAGCAACATTCATTCCGGCATTCTCTCTCGCCCTCAAGCGCCGGGCGGATTGCTGTATCTGTTCTTCAAACTTGTTCATATTCGTTCAGATTTTAAATAGTTCGTTAGTCTTTGCCGCAAATGCCCCATCAGACGGTTCAGACGCGACTTAACCGTACCTTCAGGCACCCCGACGATCTCTGCCACCTGCGGAACAGTCAGTTCCTCCTCGTAGCGAAGAGCAAAGAGCAGACGGCTGTCGGGCGGCAACAATTGTAATTCTTCATGCAGCAGGCGGTCGAGAGTGTCAACATCCATCTGCAGTTCAAAGTCCTCTTCGTACGTCTGCTCCGCCATCACTCCCTCGTCCTCTACGCTCTCTACCATGCAGCGTGACTGATGGCGGTATTCGTTCTTGCAGAGATTATATGCCATGCTGAACATCCACGTCGACACACTGTCGCCCTCACGATACCTCGCCCTTGAGCTCCACAGGCGCAGAAACACCTCCTGGACAAAGTCGGCTGCCAGTTCGCCATTGCCCCCAAGCATTCGGAAGAAGAATCCCTGCAGGCGGCGAGCGTGGCGACGATATAGCTCATTGAAAGCCCTATCGTCGGCATCAGCGCACACACGCCCCATCAACTCTTCGTCCGAACGCTTGCGTATGGTATTAAACAGATTCAGCACCATCACTTCTGACTGTCTAAGTAGCCTATATATTGACGCTTCACATCCTCAGGCAGACGCGTGTTCTCAACCGACGCCTTCAGTGTGCTGTAGAGCCAGTTGGCACGCACAAGATTGCCCTCCTCACGATACGACCTGACCAGATGGGCAAGCCCCACCACATAGTTCACCTGCAGCATCTCACTGCCCTTCCAGTAGGTCTCGGCACGAAACTTAGGCTCTGTCAGATACTCCAAGTGATACTTGTGTTCAAGTGCCCTCTTGGTAGCGGCAACATTGTTGTAAGGCTTCTCACTATACTTGAACACAATGCCCTCGGAGTATATGTTACGCGCAAGACTCTCCACATTCCGTTCCACACCAGCGCCGCAGTACACCGGCCTACCCGTCTCCCTGGCTATGTGGCGTATGAAACCCGCCTCTGCCTCACTCGCGTCCTTCTCATCCGTGTAGGCCTCCTTAAGACCCTCGTAAGGCTTTATCCCAAGCCCCTCGCACACCTTGGCGGCATACGTCTTGTTGTGGATGAAGCTGTACACAATGACAGTCTTGTCCGCATGCAGCCCCATAGCACGCTGCAGCATCAACTTAGAGAACAAGTCGAGATCGCCATGCCCGATATAGATTGCCCCCGAAGGCATAGCCTCCAGTTGGTTGTAACTGAAACGAAGCGCAAAATCGGGATAGTATCCCGCCTCATATTGGCGACGGAGCAACCGGTTGAGAAGCGCGCTCCTGTCATTATCACTCTCCGCATAACCCGCAAACCACATGTAGCTGATAAGCGTCCCCACATGCATGGGATGCAGTTCGTCGGGAACCATGTCGAGCGCCCTCTCGCCATATTCATTTGCAGGACTCATCTGCATGCGCAGATGACACAGATTGTAGGTGAACGAACCTGGTATGGCTCTTTCCATGCGCTTAATCACCAACTGCGAAGAGTCAGTCACCTCCGGCTTTACCTTGAACCAATTATGCAAATACCACTTAGCCTCAAACAGGTTGCGCCATGCATATTCCGACTGCGGAGTCTTCCGCACCTCCCTGTCCCACGCATCGGCCTGCTGCGCATACCACGCACTGTCCTTGCCCGAAACTATCACACTCTCTATCTGCTGCGGCGCTTGCGCAAAAGATTCCGTCACGCTGGCAAGCAACACGCCCATACCGATAATAATGCTATTAATCTTCATTCTTTTCTTTTTCTAAGGGTCACACTCTTTAATGTCTTTTTCGGCAGCTGTCGTCACTGCATACACCAAAGAGCGCAAACCGTTCACCAAAAATACAGAAAACCTCCGCCAAACTTAAATATTTTCAGAAAAAGTCGGCGCATAGTGCAATGTTTCAGAAATTCCTGCGTATATAAGAATAGAAGAGCAAACACAGAATGACCGACAAAGAGACAAACGAACTCATACGGGGCGTCAGCCGGCACGACAGGCACGCCCAGCAACGTATGCTTCAGTCCTATGGCAGCATGGTGTTCGGTCTGGTAGGCCGAATCATCACAAGCCAGGAGGATGCCGAAGAAGTATATCAGGATGTGTTTGTCAAGATATTTCGCAACATTGACGCGTATGACGAAAGCAAAGCGTCGCTCGCCACATGGATAAGCCGAATAGCCTACAACGAAAGTGTCAGTTTCACCAGGCGAAACAAACCGCCAATCATCTATGTCGACGACAGCGAAGTTGACCTCGAAAGCATACAGGACGACACTCTCGCAAGGGTGTTCCAGCAACAGGACGAATCGACCATACTGCTCATCGAGAAAGCCCTGGACTATCTGCCACCCGAGGAACTTGCACTCATCACAATGTTCTACTTCGACGACAAGAGCATCAAGGACATCGCTTTCATCACCGAGTCCACCCCCTCGAACGTGGCGACACGACTAAGCAGAACGAGAAGAAAACTCTATCGGATAATCAAATCTTTTAAAGAATGAACGAGAAAGACCTTAACCCACTACGACAACAGGACAGCAGCTTGCGAGAGGCCATAGCACGCCGCTCCCGCAAATGTCCGCAGATGCCGCCCGACCTCAACGAGAGGCTGATGGAGCGCGTAGGGAAGAAACCTCACCGTTCATTCCCAATCGTTGCGAAATGGTTGTCGGCAGCAGCTTGCCTCATGGCAGCACTCCTTATCGGCAAAGCCTTGCTCGACAAGAGGCAGACAGCAGTTCCTCAAGTGGCAAAAACGGATGCCCCTGCAGCCATAAAGACTGAAACAACTCTGGTGGCGCAGGCTGAACCCCGAAAAGAGCCAAAGGCAGAAATGCCGACTATGACGAGAGCGGATGCGCCTATGACGAAGGCAACACCACCAATTGAAAAGGTCGCAAAACCCATCGAGAAAGTCACTGTGGCAGAAGAAGACACAACCACAGAGGAAGCGCCTGCATACCAAATCGACCGACAGCCAGCAGCACCTGCCACAGAGGAGAGCCCACGACCAATCTATGCGTCAATAGATGAAGAAGCCGATGAAGATTCGACATATCAGTCTCCAGGCAAGGTCGACGAATTCATAGCCAAACTGGCAGCCAACTACGGAGTCAGTCAGGAGCTGCCCGACAGCATCGCCACAGGAGGTTCTAACATCAGCAATGCCATCTACGTGTTCCCCGACAGCAAGCAAGCAGACGTAATGACACGCCTGATGCAAATAGCCTGCTGGTATGGTAACACAAGCCCTGGCTACAAGCTGTACATGACACAGCAGCAGTTCCTCTTCGAACTGGACGACACCCGCAAGGGCAGAAGGCACATGTGGTTTGCCGAAAAAGCTAACAAATGCACGCTGCTCTACTGCGCCTCAGCACCAATAGGCGACGTAATCTCCACCGCATGCTACCTCGAGTTCAAAGAAAAGACATCGCGCGAAATAACAAATATGTAAAGTAGAATACTTAAAAACAAGTAATAACATGAAAGCAAACAGAACATTTACGCTGTGCCTCGTTGCACTTGCAAGCATGACGGCATTTGCACAAAAAGACAACGCAAAGCTCCTTGCCACAAGCAGAAGTACAATCTTCTATCCTGTTTCGGAAATCAACATAGACAATCAGACACAAGAAAGAACCGTAATTTGGAGTAACACGGAAGACTGGAACGACAACTCTGCTACCGTTTGGGCAGAGAACGTGTCTGAAGCAACATTCTTATCCAATGATTTTGCTGACATGAATCGGGAAAAAAATAACAGAATGGCAGGTTTGGGTTGGGAACTGACAGAAGAAGGCGACAACACCGTACTCCACTGCTACTTGAAGATGCCTGCCGATGTGGTTAAAAACTTCTGGCTCGCATCCGACGAAACGGGCATTGTCGACTTGAAGACAGGCAAAAACTACCGCGCCCTACGCTCCGTCCCTGACTGCTGGGGGAAATACTTCGCCGTTAAGGCTAAGGAAGGCGCTGTGCTCGACTTCCAGATATTCTTCCCTAAACTCCCGTCGTCAACTACCAGAATAGCCATCTACGGTGTGCCCAACTGGTTCATGCGAGGGCGCAATGTAACAATCAAGCAGGAAAAGCAAGGAAAAGCGAAATACGACAAAGCCCCAGACTTCAAACAGCCTAAGCTCGTAAGCAAGGAAAAGGACTACGACAGAAACAACTCACACTCTTGGGAAGTATACACCGAACCGCACCTCATCAAGCCTGTTCCTGAAGGTACGATGGCTATATGGCGCACAGCAGAGGCAACCTACTTGGCAGTAGCACATGAGCAAAACTGGATGCGAGAATATTTCGGCATTCATCCAAACACTATACTTGGCGACCAATCAGGCAAGAAATATAAACTCAAAGAAGTCAAGGGGCTGCCTTCAAACGGCCACTTGTTCTGGATGGAAGGCTATTCGGGCGATCACATCGCATTCCTATACGTGTTTGAGCCAATCCCGCTTGACGTTAACACAATCTCGTTTCTGGAACCAGACTCAGAGCCATTCAAGGCCTGGGGAGCCAACTGGAAAGGCGACTCCAAGTATGGACTTGACATAGACGAGTTGAGAGAAAACCAAAAGCTCTTCAAGTATAACGAACGAAAGGTGGTGAAATAAGTTAAACAAAATAGTATATCAGACCAAACCACGCACGGGGCTGTGAAGCTCTTGCGTGGTTTTATTTTACCCTAAGTTCGGCATAAAAGTACGGACCAACCGGCGCCATTGGCATGTGAAGTATAGCAACCGCAGAGCGGCAACAAAAGCGCCCACATTTCACTTATTACATTAAGAATCAGCGCCATCGCACTGAAAACTTCCCTCCGCCTCGGTGCAAAACCGCCGACACCCCGCTCCTTACTTCCCGACCCCTCGCTGAAAACTATAAATAAAAGTAATATTTGTACAAATAATAGTTTTATTTATATAAATATTAGTTTTATTCTTACAAATATAAGTTTTATTTATACTTTTCTCCGCAGAGGCAGCAAATAAAGACCGAGGTGATGGCAAAAAAATACCCATGCAAAGGTGATTTTCTATGTGGTGCTAAACTCATTATTCATATATATAATAGTATCGAACCTTAGGATTAACACTGTTTAACTATTCGGGGGGGGGGGTAAATTGTTGCAATTTACATAAATTTGTATCTTAGGGCATTGAAGGAAACGCTTACTGGACTACTCCTCCTACAACAAATCTGGTGCAGCCACAAATAGCAGTTAATCTGCCTTATGTCCTCCCTGGATATAGTTATAAGATTTCCGTAATCTTTGCCCCAGACACAAGAGCAGAAGCTGATACTTTAGCAACTCGAAATAAAGTTCACTTCAAATTCTTCGGCAGCGATGAACATGGAGAATTACCTTCAAGAGGCACAAGTATATACGTTCCAGGTACCAAAACTCGAGATTTTGAACCAGAAAACGCTTTGAAATGTGATACTATAGATATTAACATTGAAGCTGAATCCGTGAAATATAGTATGCTGCAAATTGTATCAAACGTTTCATCGTCATTATTGAAGAATGGTTATTCTCGAGAAATTAGAATTGCAGGAATAATTGTAGAGCGTAAGAAGAAAGAGGCGACAGAATAAACATTGCCACATGCACGCAAACAAAAGGCAGATTCCACGAGGAGTCTGCCTTTTTTGTGTGTACGTATAGAATCTCTGTTATATCAGAACGGATAGCCTATGGCGAAGTGGAATCCGAGTCCATCCCAGAACTTCGGAATGTTGTAGTAGCCTGATTTGCCCGTGTCGTAAGGTGCATGGATGCCGACACCTAAATCGAGGCGAAGAACGAGGAACTGCAGGTCGTAGCGAAGACCAAGACCTGTGCCGAGCGCCAACTGGTCGAAGAAGTTGCCGAGTTCAAACTTCCCGCCTGGATGGGCATCATCGCCACGGAGGAGCCATACGTTGCCGGCATCGAGGAAGAGGGCGCCGTGAAGATCACCTACGAGGTTGAAGCGGTACTCCATGTTTGCCTCAAACTTGATGTCGCCTGCCTGGTCGAGATATGTGCCACGGCCTGTGCGGTCGTAATATGAACCAGGGCCTATAGAACGCACTCCGAAAGCACGTATGCTGTTGGCTCCGCCCACATAGAAGAGTTCGCTGTAAGGGGCAATGGACGAATTGCCATAGGTCCAGATTATGCCTGCTTGCACACGTGTGGCAAGACTGCTCTTTTGGCTTAACTTGTAGCCGTTTCTCAACTCGACGGTTGCTTTCAGGAACTGCGAATACGGACTGCCAAAGAGTTTTTTGCCCTCGTCATTGAATCCCTTGCCTGAAAGCGCCATCACTCCGCTGATAAGGTTGCCCGACTCCTTAATAGTAGCTTCAAGCCAACGCGTATTGCGCAGTCGAGGATTAACTGTATTGTCATACCTGTAGGTATATTGCACAGCTGGTATGAACTGGTCTCTAAGACTGACAAGAAGTGCGGAATTGCTGGCAGAAATCGAGTCGAAACGCGCTGATGTGCTCTGCAGTTTATTAAAGGTCAGAGTGAGCGGCGTGAATATGTGTGTCTCGTAGCGCGCCGTCTGTGACTGATAGCTTGCTTCGCCTCCGAATGAAAGCAACCGATAGTAGTTGGCACGATTGAGCTGGTTGGCTGAAATCTTGAACTGCGATGACGTAGGATAGCGGAAGTTTCTGTCCTTCAGTCCGGGAAACGCCAGCCACGGATAAGAGAGAGAGGTTTCGATGCCGTATTCATAAGAGTCGATAGTGGAGCTCTTGCCCATAGAGCGCTGAGTCTGCCACTCGTAAGAACCATTCAACTTCACAGAGAAAGTCTCACCATGATTAAACGCATTGCGCTTGGAAAATCCGAGCACGAGATGGGGACCTACCTGCGAATTGCTCTTTTGCGTGACATTAAACTCTAACTCCGCATCCATCAGCTTGTCCATTGTAGCGTCGAGGCGCACATCAAGTATGGAGCACGTGTCAGTAGTATCGCGCGGTGTGAAGGAGAACTGCACCTGAGAGAAAACCTGCATATTGTTGAGGTTGGCCATTGTCGCATCCACACGGCTCTGGTCAAAGAGCTGGTTCTTCCAGAAACGGAAATTGCGGAACATCACTCTCGGCTTGATTGGTATCTTGTCACCAGAGTAAGCGATTTTAAGTCCCTGGATATCCACGGTGTCGGTATATGCGCTGCGCATCCCCACTCGTGTTCCTGTTCGTGCGGAGGTCCTGAGTGCAGAGGAATCGCGTGCGGCAGAATCTCTGCGCACAGGGGTCTGACGCGCTGTAGTTCTGCCACTCATGGTGTTGTTGGCGCGGATAAAGGAACTGATATTGCCTATCTTCCATTGACGCTTGGCATTATCCGGCATATCCTTGTCGGCAGTAATAAGCAACTGCACATGACCTTCGTTCTGAAGCGAGTCGGCCAAGTAGGTAATGTAGTCAGCGCGGTAATAGTAGAAACCGTTGTTGCGGAAGTCATTAACCAGACGCGTCTTTTCAGACATCAGGTCCGGCACACTAAACTGCCCTCCTCTATGAAGATAGCGCTCACCAATGTTGGCATGTATTATGCTGTCTTCCGTAGGCGGGAACACATATGCGATGGAGTCCCAAAGGTAAGGTTCGCCAAGGTTGATTTCGTAGGCAATCTTCTGCTTACGAGGATTCTTCTGCTCCACAATCTTGTAATCGACCGCCCCGTAGAAATATCCATAGTTCTGAAGCGTATTTGTTGCCACCTTTGTACGGATTGCCGGACTCACCTTTGACATTGTGACTGGCGTGCTGCCGAAAGTATTGAACAGCCACCTATTGAAACCGGATTTCTGCTTGTTAACCAAGCCATTGTATATCCACAGACCTATAGGCAGAGGAGTGCGTAGCGACGAACTCCCCATGAACGAGTTGTTCGGAGCATAAGCAAGGGCAGCCCCCACTTCGGTAAGGGCCAGATCCTCCGCCACAGTGCCTTTCGCACCGTTTATCTTAGTCGACTTTATACCCGTATAAAGCACTTCGTCCTCAGGCAGATTACTCGTAGTAGAACATCCGGCAAGGAAGAGCAGAAACGCTACGAGGCACCACCCCACACAAAAGCATTCAGTATATCTATTCTTGTTCATTCTTCTTTATGTCACTTCTTAAATATAAACAATTCGGAGAGACGGTCGAGTTTCTTACGAAGCACTACACCCGCACCGTTTTCTATCAATTCGCCCTCGATAAGGTTGTCGTAATTCTTCTCATGGAAGAGGCGCACGTATCGAGTGCCGCCGTTGTCAAGTCGCCATTCCAGCGAAACGTCGTCGATGTAAGCCCCCGACTCATTTTCGGTCTTGTTGCCATCGGCATTTACTTTTCCACCGATGACGATATTAAGTCTGTCGCTAAATAAACGCTTAGAGAACTTAAACGAATAGTCAGTCTTAGTACTTCCGTCGTCGCGAGTACTCTGTTCCATTCCCACGTTCACGTCGACCGCCGTACTGAGAGCCTGGCCTGCAATATTGTTTATTTCATTCTGCAAGAAGTTGTTAAGCGCATTACCGGCATTGAATCCCGAAGAGTTGGAACCTGAAAGGTACATACCTGTAGCAAGCATTGCCACGGCCAGCTTGTTTTTCTCTTCAAGCGACATAGATGCCAGTTCATTCTGTATAGTCAAATCCTCAGGGGCCGCAATGGTAAATTCAAGTCCCATATTGGAGAGCGTGTTGGTTATCTTCAGTCCGACATCAAACGTCACAGAACGGCTCTTGCCGTCTTCTGTTGCTACAGACGCCTTTGTGCGCTCCGTTGCTGCAATATTAAGCATCGGATTCATCGGATCGCCGGTAAAGTCAATATAACTGCCGTTTTGCAGAGTAAAGGTCTTGAGAGGTATGACCGGAAGCGTATACTTCATTTCACCTTCGTTAATGGTGTAGCGCCCTTGCAGGTTAAGCACTCCCTCTGGGGTGTAAGTCATAACCATCGAACCGCCTCCCTGCACATTCACATAACTCTGTCGGTCGGCAGAGAACTCACAGTGGAACTCAGCTCCATCCTCTACGTTAAGTTGCAGATTCAAGTCCATTCCCATAAACTTGCGTGTGTCCCTAACCGCAGAGGTGTCCGGCGGAGCATTAAAGTCGACGAAGGTAACAATGTCCTCCAGGCGATAGTCGATCGAGAGCGGGGTGTCCGTCATCACATAGGTCATATCGGTGTTATTTAGAACATTGACCATACCACGCACAGAAAGGTCGTCCATCGTACCGTTTACTCTGGCAAGGAAGTCGCCATACATTTCGCCGAATATAATTGACTTGCGGGTACGCTTCGAATCAATCAGTTGGAAATTCTGTCCGTACAGGCTGAGACTCATCATTATCTCCTCGAAGTCGGCAAAGTCAACATATCCATTAAGGGTCAGAGGATTCTTGCCTGTGCCATACATAGCAAGACGGTTAAAGCGCAGCCTGCTGTTATCGAAAGTAATAGGAGTATTGGCAAATAGCATATTAACGGCATAAGGTTCAGAAATAAGTCTTACGCTATCCGGAAGGATGCTACCGTTAACAAGCAACTTATCCATTGTGCCCTGCACCTTCAAGTTGCCATCAATGTCGCCACTGAAGGTAGCCATCTGATCAGGCACGAAAGCCGACAACATTGACATCGGCAAATCCTTCAGATTCAAGTCTGCGTCAAGTTCTCCTTCCGCCTCACCGTTGTAAGAGCCGGCAAGTTCTGCAAACTCCACGTCGTTATGGCTCAGCTCCGCCTTTACGTCATGCACGAACTCGCCCATAGGCGCATAGTCAAACACTGCTTTCAAGTCGCCCACCGACGCTCCTTCGTACTTAAACTTTTCCGCTTCAAGTTCACCGCTGACAGTGAAGTTTTGAGCATCCTGAATATAATTGGCGTCAAGATTCAGCAGTCCGTCCATCTTAGGCATAAACGGCAATACGGTAAGCAGCTCGCCCAGATTTAGGTTTTCCACCACTGCATTTGCATCCTGCAAATTATCCCCCTCAGGATCTGCTTTCACATATATCCTGCAACTATCCTTCTTAGAGCGCAAATCTACATTTGCATATATACGTCCCAAACTATCAATGCTAACGAAGTTATCGCCGTTCAAGTCAAACTTGTTGAACGCAATGGTTGGCGTATTCGGATACAGATTGAAGGTCGAGACGCTATCCGTAAAGAATGCCTTCACGCCGAGATCCATACCCTGCTTGCCTTTCTTGCTCACATAAGTGAGGTGAGCATCGGCATCCTGCGCTGCAATGTATCCATCAAGCACCGCGCTGAATCCTGGGCAAAGCTTCTGATCGTCGCATCTTATCCCCGCCTTATAGTTGAACCGCGTAGAATCCTGTACGAGATTGCAATAAAGCGTATCAATCCTGATGCTATCTGTTTTAAAGCCGAACACATGTGCCCATCCTGTAAGGCCATTCTCAGGCGAAGTGCGTAAGTCTGCCTTCACCACATCAAATGACATGCCGTTTAACGCAAGGATTTTCGTCACCGGATTCTCCGTGCCTATATCTGTGCGCAACTTCGTCACTGGCATTATTTTCTTTATCTCCTCAAGATTAACACTCTTCGCCTCAATCTGCTTCATTGCCACATCGCCCACACCTACAAACATATCAATCAGAGCAAACAGATTGTTTGGAGAACGGAAATCAAAACTCAAATCGCCAGTTTTCAGAACCGCCGCAGTTGAGTCAGGCATCGACTCTGCATATAATTTAAAGTCGTCTGTCAGCAACTTCTCTTTTCCAATCCTCATATCCAGTCCGCGAACAAATGCATCAACCTTGAAGAGTTCGTTCCAATTATAGTTAGCCTTAACACGCCCGTTGGTCTTCACTTCAAGAGTCTTCTCCGACAAGCCCATTGCCTTGAAGTCGACAAACGGAAGTTGCAAATCCAAGTCGGCATCCAAACTCTTCTCTGATATACTGCCCGTCAAACCGAGTTCAGTCTGCAACACATCGTTGTCGCAGGCCATCTCCATGCCCATCTCACCCTTGTCGAGGGAAACATGAGCATTAGTGCTGCTCACGTCTATGCGTCCAAACTTCGCCGTGTCGAGCAACAACGTCACATCTGCTCTCGTTTCTGGAGAATAGAAATCGAAGCCATGACCTTCAGCCGAAACGGAGCCTGCCAACCTCAGTTCTTCCTCAAGCTTGACAATCTTGTTCAGCACCAAATTGCTTATATCCACGTCAGCCTTGTAATGCTCCGTCTCCAAGCCATAATTGGCGGTCATCATGACAATGGCATCGGCAGCGTGCAAGTTGGCATCAGCCGAAGCCACCCCGTCAACCAATTCCGCATTAGCGAGCAGCATCATATTTTTAGGGATACTGAACGATGCCGCCGCATCAGCAGGCATCCAACCTTTCACAAAGTCCACATCCCATACATCGGCCTTCATGCTGAACTTTCCGCCCATCTTCTTAAGGTCTGTCAAGTTTGTCGCCTCGCCTCGTCCCTTAACAAACAAGGCGCCATTCATCTCCGCATCAACGCTACGGATAGCCAGACGCTTCATGTTACCCTCTGCCCTCAAGTTCATCTTCAAAGGCGGAAGCATGACTCTCCCTCCTCTTTCAAACCCTGTAGGATAGGCCTGCGAATCCACCGGCAGAGAGATAGCGGCATTGCCTAACGCAAGTTCCACATCGCCCCACCCGAGCGTCATGTTCGCATCCACGTTCATTCTGCCAGGATTGTTCTCGTCGAAGGCGTTCATGTCCATGTCCACGTTTGCCGCCAACTTTGAGTTCTCCGTTCTCAATATAAGGTCATCCACTTTGAGCGCCACAGAGTCCATAGCTATGCGTGTGTGGCCTTCAACAATAGCCAGTCCGCTTCGCTCTTTAGCAACAAAACGATTGAGCGTCAAACCCAACTTGCCAGTTTTGCCGTCAAACGAAACCGAATCCACATCTACGCCTATTCCCTCCAGCGCTATATGCTGAGGGTCAAGCACCCCTTTGGCAGCAGCGCCTGAGCCCATATCGTAAGTAACTGATGTCCCGTCAATTCTCAACCTATGCACATCATACCTTTCCTTCTCCAGATCGAGAAATCCGGCCACGAAAGCATCGCCCACATGAGCGCCTATGACCACACTGTCTTTCTGCGGAGCAAGTGCCATGCGCACCCCCACATTCTTCATCCTCACATCGTCCAGCCGCACCACCCACGCAACAGGCTCTGACGCTGACACTGCCGTGTCCTCAGCTACAGAGTCAGCCAGCGTAACCGTCAAGTCGGCGTCAGCAAGCAGAGCATGACTCACCACGGCTTCGCTCCGCTCCAAACTTGTCGTGTGGGAATCGAGCGTAAACTCGCCCATATATCCCTCCAGGCGCATAGCCTCAACGAGGTTACGAGTGTCAACCTTCACATCCCGCAATGTCACGCAATCCACCTCCACCTCCTGCTTAAGCAACGGCTGCAGCCTCACGCTCACCAACAGTTCGCCCGCATCAAGCACCGTGTCGCCTTCCTGGATAGCAACCGTATTGCGCAAAGACAAGTCAAGAGGAAACTTCAGCCTCACCTCGCCCACCTTCACGTCCATGCCCATCTCCTCCGACAAGATGCCAGTAGCCGTATCGACAGCCCACTGCTGAACAGGCGGGATATACAGCAATACACCCAGCAACAGAATCAGCAGCAAAGGCACAGCAACCACCCATGCCACAATTCTCAAGACACGCCCAGCAACGCTCCTTTTCTTCAGCGCCACATTGTCCGCCTCCTGAACCCCATCCTTCAAATCGTCTTTATTAGTCATTCTGAATACTATTTTAAACTTTAACAATAACGTTAACAACAACATTATTGTGCTTAATAGTAGCTAAAATCCCCAACTTCTTACTTCTTACTTCTTAACTCTTAACTTTTAACTTCTTAACTTTTAACTTCTTACTCCCCATATACATCCGCATGCAAAACTTCAATCATTTCGACAATCGGCACATCCGCCTGCCCGCCAGCCACACGGACCATCAATTTCAGTTCCACACCAGGCAACACCCCATACGACGGCTGCACATAATAGTCAGGCATCAAGCGAAAACCCAGATTTTCGTAAAACCTGACCCTGCGCCGCGTCAGCGCGCAAACAGGAGGCTCCACCTCAAGCACCACAGGCACATCGCCCACACCGTCAAGCCACTCCCTCATCACCTCAGAGCCCATTCCGCCTCCACGCAGATCCTCCCTCACCGCCAGATATTCCACATACACAAATGGCCGCTTCCGCACACCATCCACCATGCACGCCAAGTCCCAATAGCAAAGCATGGCATCGCCCATGCCACAAACCATACAGTGAAACCTCGGCTCCTCCCGTACAAGGCGGTCAAACCACCCTCTCGGCCTCCGCTCACACTCTGGAAACGAGTCCATAAACAACCGCATCAGAGGTTCGTACCCCGCATCATCAGTATCAGTAATCCTGCATAAATTCATAGAGCAAACCATTCACTTTAATAAACAATATTCCTACAGACTACAAAAATACGAATAAAATGTTTAAACAGACATTGAGTTCTTGAGTTTTTGAGTTCTTGAGTTTTGTAGAGACGTCATATTATGGCGTCTCAATTCGTGCAGATGATATTTAGGACCCACGGTTTTTAAGTTTTTTAACTTCTTAACTTCTTAACTCCTTAACTCTTAACTTTTAACTCTTAACTTTGTGAGTTCCCTAAACCATAAACACTAAACATTAAATCACACCTACGCCCTGCCGAAATTCACATCCACCCCAGCGAATATTTTACAGCGCTACGGAGAAAAGTAGAAATAAAAGTAATATTTGTACAAATAATGGTTTTATTTATATAAATATTAGTTTTATTCTTACAAATATAAGTTTTATTTCTACTTTTCAGCGGGGGTCGGGAAGTTTGCACCGAGGCGGAGAGAGGTTTTCAGTGCGGCAACGATGATTTTTTACTGAGTCAAGGATACTGTCTGGCGCAGAAAAGAAAGGGCAGCAAGCTTAAATAGCTTACTGCCACAGGAGGGGTGGAGCGTATGAGACTCGAACTCATCACCTCGACACTGCCAGTGTCGCGCTCTAGCCAGATGAGCTAACGCCCCGCTGGTTTTAAGTTAAAAGTTAAAAGTTAAAAGTAAAAAACTCAAAAACTTAAAACTCAAAAACTTACGACCGATGCAAATATAGCACCGTTTTTTATAATGTGCAAAAAGAAATGGACTATATTACCGAAAAAGGTTACAGTTTGCGTTCGGCTCGCTTTGAATGAACGCGCAAAAATGCTAAATTTGTCTCCGTTGACAGTTTAACCTAAAAATACGTGTTCGTGATGAGAAAAACATTTTTACTTTTAGCGGCAATGCTGATCGTGTCGGCTGCAAGCGCTCAGAAGATTCCTTCGGAGAAGGATATGGGGGCGTATCTGTTCACTTATTTCAACGACCCTACCCACAGCTTGTTTATGGCGGTGAGCTATGACGGCTACACGTTTAAGGCTGTAAATGAGAGCAAGCCTATAATTTCGGGCGACAGCATTGCCGACCAGCGGGGCATTCGCGACCCTCATATCTATCGCGGACCTGACGGATGGTTCTATATTGCCATGACTGACCTGCACGTATTTGGCAAGCAGCGCGGGTTGCGCTCTACTCAATGGGAGCGTGACGACAAGTATGGCTGGGGAAACAACCGTGGCTTAGTGCTGATGAAATCGAAGGACCTCATACACTGGACGCACACGGAGGTGCGCATCGACCAGCGCTTCCCTGAAGAGTTTGGCGAACTGGGATGTGCCTGGGCTCCGGAAATCATCTACGACCCGTCGGTCGGCAAAATGATGGTTTACTTCACTATCCGCAAGGAGGCTGACGGCAGGACTAAACTCTACTATTCGTATGCCAACGACGAGTTTACCGACTTAGTGACCGAACCTAAATTATTGTTTGAATATCCGGACGAGAAGATTCAGGTGCTTGACGCTGACATCTGCCCTATGCCCGACGGCAGATATTTCATGACATACGTGGCACAGGAGAACCCTGGCGGAATCAAGTATATGGTGTCTGACAAGATTACGGAGGGATGGCAATATGTGGAGGGGCAGATTGATGCCGAAAGGGGTTCGTGTGAGGCGCCTAACACATGGAAGCGCATTGGCGAGGACAAGTGGGTGGTGATGTACGACATCTTCAGCATCAACCCGCATAACTTCGGTTTTGTCGAGACTACCGACTTCAAGACTTTCACTCCGCTCGGACGTTTCAACGAAGGTGTCATGAAGGCTGAGAACTTCGTTTCGCCAAAGCATGGGAGCGTAATTCATATCACCAAGAAAGAGGCTAAACGCCTTGTCAAGTACTGGGAGAAGAAGAACAGGAAATAAGTTAAGAGTTAAAAGTTGAATCACAGGAGTAAAATTCGTGGAGTTATGAACAGGAGTTAAATCACGGGAGTTAAATTGGGGACGATACCATAGGATGTGCCGCCTCGCATCAAGCCCCGAAGTAACTTCCCCCAATATAACTTCCCCAATGTAACTTCCCCAATGTAACTTCCCCAATGTAACTTCCCCAATGTAACTTCCCCAATGTAACTTCCCCAATGTAACTTCCCCAATGTAACTCCTACAACTTAGGACTCACAAACTTAAAACTCATTCCAACCTTCTACTTTCTACATTCTACCTAATGTCTATTTACTTTTTCTATATCCTGACGATGTCACCATTGCCAGCACTTCGTCGTTTTCATCCGTGATTCTCACCTCTATAAACGGCAAGCGGTGGTGGCTCACTAACTCGCGGGCTTCAGCATAGACGTAGCCCTCACTTACAGAACGTATGTAGGTGATATTGGTTGATATGGAAAAAGTCGGTGGCGCTTCGTAGTTAGCCACAGAGGCAAAAACCAGATCTGCAAGCGTGAAGAGAGCGCCACCCTGGCACACCCCCACTGCATTCAAGTGGTCTGGAGTAATCAACATGCGCGCTTTGGCATATCCCTTTTCCGCCTCAAGGAGTTCCACTCCTGCGAGTGCGGCAAACCTGTCTTTCTTAAGAAAATCTTTCATTGCACTAAACATTAAACACTAAACCTTAAACATCAACCTCCCCCACTCCCAAATCGGTGTTCTCGATCAATATTTCAATGCGAGGGTCATCTTTTATAGCAGGGTAAATATCCGACTTGAACCATTCGGCAAGTTCCTCATCCCGCTTCACACAAGTTGAGTTGTTGCAAAAGACGTTGACACTGAAGTACTCAAAATGCCTGCGGGCAATATCTATATCATTGATGATAGTCTCACGCGTCTGACCTTCCACGCAACAAAGCAGGCACACACCGCTGAAGTGTCTGGCAATCTCAGCAGGTGTCACATCCGCAGGTACGCCCTTGTTCCATATCTCACGCATTGCCCCATCGAAGGTCTCCACCCCACAACGAAACTTCACATTGACTGGAGCAAAGCGGTCGGCAAACTCCTGCAAACGATTACGATACATATAATGCGCCTCAAACCAGAGGGTATGGATATTCTTTTCTCTCACAATATCAGCAATCATTCCGAGAGTCTGATTATCAAGTTCAATGCACGAACCCGAATTGATAACATCCAGCACCCCATATTCACCCGTCACCCGACTAAGCACCTCCCTATTGCAAGAGAAAGGAGTGGCGCTCCTGTCGGTGTGGTAATCGCAAAATGCACACTTGCGCCAGCGGCATCCCGTGCCTTGCAGAAGGACGAACTCGCGAGGCATCTTGGTGCGGATCAGTGAATATCTCTCCATACCGCTCAAAAAGTCGTTTTACGCATCTTACGCTTCAGCCAATACACCGCAGCGTATGCCATAGGAGTGCCGAAGAACGATTCGATGAGCAATTTGGATATGTACTGAAACGCCATCATATAGAGAAGGTCATGAGTAGAGACCACTCCAAGAAATGCAATAAGCACGAACGGCAGAGTGTCGAACAAATAGCCAATCATAGAACTACCTATGGTTCGCACCCAAAGACGCCTTCCCTTTGTCTTCAGCTTTATGCGCTCCATAATCCATGCGTTGGAGAGTTCGCCAAGCAGAAATCCTGCCAACGACGCTATAACGATGCGAGGCACATAGGTGAAGACATGATTATACGCCCCCGCCGTTTCAGCGAGATAGTCGGGCGAAGGCAGCCACACGCCAATCTGAGTGCATGCCACCATGATGATGTTACAGAAGAACGTGAGCCATATCACCTTTTTTGCCGTGCGAAATCCCCATATCTCGGTAAGCACATCACCAAGCATATATGCAAAAGGAAAAGTGATAGTTCCCGCATCGAAATAGAAGAGCCCCAAAATGCTGATGACCTTCACGGCCATCACGTTCGACACGAGATAAAGAGTTACAAAAAGTGCCGTCACAACTATCAACGGCACCGTCATAGACTCGCCCGAGTCTATTCGGTTTTTGAAAGGGTTTTCCGATACCTTGTCCATAATGTTTATGTTAAAGTTTAGAGGCTGATGTTTAGGTTTCCCTAAACATCAAACCCGTCAATTACTCTCTATTACTTGATAGATATGAGGCAGATTTCGTCCTTCCTGGTTGTAGTCGAGTCCGTAGCCCACGATGAAATCGTTTTCGATGTCGAAACAACGGTAATCGATTTTGAGGTCTACCTTCAGACAGCCAGGCTTGACAAAAAGGGAGGTGATATAAACTTCCTTCGGCTTTTTGGTTCCTAATAAGCGCAGCATCTCCTTCATTGTGCATCCTGACTCTATTATGTCTTCAACGATGACAACGGTGCGCCCTTCGATGTTCTCGTTCAGTCCGAGCACTTGCTTCACCTCGCCAGTGGAGTGGTCGCCTTCATACGAAGACATCCGGACGAATGTTATTTCGCAAGGAAAGTTGATGTTGCGCAGAAGGTCGGCTGCAAAGACGTATGACCCGTTTAGCACCACTACAAACAGCGGATTTTTCTTTCTCAAATCTTCGTCAATCTGAGCCGCCACTTCCTTTACTCTCGCCTGTATTTTATCTTCCGAAATGTAAAGCGCGAATTTCTTGTCTTTTACTTGAACTACTGTATTCATGGGGGTGTTAATTGTGAATTATAAATTATGAGTTGTAAGTTAAAAGTTAAGAGTTAAAAGTTAGGAGTTAAGAAGTTAAGAAGTTAAGGAGTTAAGGAACCTAAGTTAATTCCTAACTCTTAATTCTTTTAGAACTGCCACTTTACGGCCAAGGTCGGGATAGCATAGAAGCGGTTGTTCTTGCCGTCGGCCGTCCATACGAGGTTGTTGCAAAGTTCCACCTCTGTACCTACACTGAGTTTGAAGTCATCGCTAACGCTCTCGAGTGCGGCAAGGTTGAACCAAAACTGCGGTTCGCTACTAAACACGAGGTTGCCATTCACGCTATTGTCGTGCCACAAGTCAGCATAGCCGCTAAAGGTGCATAAGCCTTTCGCGAAATGGATGCCCCAGACCATCGTAGTCTGCCAACTATGCTTTGTCCCTACGGTCTGATTTGCCAGATATTTATAGAGCAGCTGCAATGAGAAAGTGCGACTAAAGTCCTTGCTCGCCCAGTTGTATGCCACACCGCCCAGATAAGCGTCATTATAACTGCCGGCAGAGCCTGAAAGTCCTCCGTTGTATTCAACATGGACTGCCAGCGGCGCTTTCCAGAAACGGAGTTCGCGAGATATCTCCGCATATGCGCTTTCCATCTTGCTGTCCGCAAAGTTGGCATCAACAAAGAAGTATGTACTTCCCCACTTGTCGGCGGTGAAATTCTCGACTGTGGCCGTCCATTTCGGACGATTGGAAAGTTCGTTGCCATAAGCGGCCTTTCCGAAATCATGGTGCATCTGCACATTCAATTGGGCATACGAATGAACGGAGCAGAATGACAACAAAAGGATGGATAATAAATTCTTCATATTGCCTTGTAAGTTTAAACAATGAATTTAATCAGGAAGAATGCGGCAAGGATGTACATGCCTATAGTCACTTTCTTGAAATTGCCGCTTAGGAGGTTGACAAAGATGTAGCAGAGATGTCCCAGTACGATGCCTTCGGAGATGCTGTAGGTCAACGGCATCAGGAGCACACAGACAAATGCAGGGATTGCCTCGCTGTAGTTGTTAAAGTCAATGCTGCGAACCGACCCCATCATCATCAATCCTACAAGTACAAGCACGGGAGTGGTTGCCGCTGCAGGAATGGCTAAAAACAGAGGGGCAAAGAACAACGCAAGCAAGAAGCACACGCCTGTGACCATCGAAGTGAGGCCTGTTCGTCCGCCTTCGTTAACACCTGCTGCGCTCTCTACGTAAACAGCCACGGTACTTGTTCCCATAGCCGCACCTGCTGCTGTTGATATAGAGTCGACCATGAAGATTTCCTTCAAGCGCGGTATCTTGCCGTCTGCCTTAACCAAATTGGCGCGGTTGGCCACTCCGATAACCGTTCCGATACAGTCGAACAAGTCAACAAAGAGGAATGTGAACACTATGATGGCCATGTCTTTTGTAAAGATATGGGTCCATTCGAACTTCAAGAATATCGGGTCTATTGAAGGCGGCACACTGAAGACTCCCTCAATTTTCGTTACTCCCATAGGCAGGCCTATAAGGGTTGTCAGCAAAATGCCGAAAAGGAGCGCACCTCTCACGTTCTTGATAAGCAAAACTGAGGTTATAACAACTCCTATGACTGAGAGCAGTGCGGAGCCTGATGTCAGGTCGCCAAGCGAAACCAGTGTTGCAGAATTGTCGACGATGACTCCTGCACTTTTAAGGCCGATGAATGCGATGTACAGACCTATACCGGCACTTATGGCATTCTTAAGGGATGCAGGCAGTACATCTACTATCTTTTCTCGAAGATTGGTTACTGTAAGCAGGAGGAACACTAATCCTTCAAGAAATACAGCCGTCAATGCAAATTGCCAGGAATAGCCCATGACCAGGCATACGGTATAGGCAAAGAATGCGTTCAAACCCATTCCTGGAGCTAACGCCAAAGGCAATTTTGCATAAAGAGCCATGAACATCGTAGGCAGAGCTGACATAAGGACTGTTGTTGTAAACAATGCCCCTTTGTCCATACCTGTTTCTCCCAAAATACTTGGATTGATTGCCAATATGTAAGCCATTGTCAAGAATGTTGTTATTCCTGCCATGACTTCGGTGCGCACGGTATGTTCTTTAGGGTTGAATCCGAATAATTTCTTTAGCATAAAGTGATAATTATATGTTTGCAACTACTGACTTAACTAAAAAGAGAGACGCTTGCCAGGAAACGCCTCTCCATTTATTGTCTGATTATATCGTGTTAATCTTCGTCCTTGCTCTGCTCCTCGAATTCCTTCATCAACTTCTGCTGGATGTCGGTAGGAACGAGTTCGTAGCTTGCGAACTTCATGATGAAGGATGCGCGTCCGCCAGTGATTGAGCTGAGAGCTGTTGAGTAGTTTGACAAGCCCTTGAGAGGAACTTTTGCGATAAGTTTCTCATAACCGCTTTCGCTCTCGCTACCGATAATCATACCGCGGCGTCCCTGGAGGTCGCTCATCACGTCGCCCATCTTGTCGGCTGGAACGAACACCTCTACGTCGTAGATCGGTTCGAGCAACTTAGGACCTGCCTCCTTGAAG
>Ga0233374_1000021_pt1 | contig 48621 bp, 43 predicted proteins | sample ElkDunMinimDraft_FD_180688 | JGI IMG/M metagenome (GOLD analysis project Ga0233374, IMG submission 180688) | Fecal eukaryotic communites from dung pellets of Tule Elk in California, USA - Elk Dung E1 | ecosystem: Host-associated > Mammals > Digestive system > Large intestine > Fecal | place...
TCTAAATCGTCTCTTACGCCATTTCCATCTCTATCATAACCAAGTATTTTTATTCTTGCTGTATCTATTTCTGATACATAATCTTTGCATTCATTTGTCATAGACAAAAACAACTTTTCTGTCGGTTCAAATTCAGTACTTGCAGAAAAAGAATAGTCTTTTTGATGTTCCCATGCATACCAATTTTTATAGTGCAAGCCAAACACTATACCGGAAGTATTTGGGAAATAATCGTTGGGGGCAATTGGAGCACCTTGTTTTAACCAAAAATGAATTTGATATGTAGTATCTGTTAACGTATCAACTTTATAATTCAAATCTGGTAAATACCAATTATCTTCAAAAACAAATTCTTGCTTAGCATGAAATCTGTAACAAAAAGACATTTCTTTTAAAGAGTCGGTACTTGTATTAAAAATTCTTATTCTTATCGCGTTATTATCTAATGAGTAAGGTTGCTCGTTTTTTATTTCAGCAATCAATGGAATAACAGTAGCATTTGCCAAAGTTGCAAACAAAATACACAATAAAATGAAATTTTTCATGATTTTCTCTAAGAGACGCTTGTGAGAAAAATATAATAAATATTTCTAAATAACACTTGTTTAAAATTTTAAAAAAAATAGCTAAAGTTTTCAAAAAAACTTGTTCGTGAAAGTGTCTAGTTTTCAAGAGAAGAACAAGAGCAAAAACTATTTGCCTAAATATACAATAAAATTTTGCTCAACACTCAAAACGATTTGAAAATTTATTATCGTGAAAAATTATTTATTAAGTGCTAAAGTGCCTTTATGTGTGGCTTGTTTCCATACAAATTCTTCGCCATGTGTTTCAATGGCTTTACGCAAAATGCCAAAAGCGCCCATAGCATCATCTAAAGCTCTGTGAGCTGAAAACTCTGGCAACGCCAAATATTCACAAACATATTTCAAGTTGTAATGTGGTAAGCGTGGGAATGCTTTTCTTGAAAGTTTCAATGTGCAAAGTCTTGGTAAGCTTAAAGAAATCCCACAGCGAAAAAGTTCTTCGCGTAACAACGAAAAATCAAAACTCACATTATGAGCTACAAAAATTCTCCCTTGGAGCATTTCATTTATTTCTTTTGCAATTGCAGAAAATAATGGTGCTGATTTCAATTTTAAAGAAGTTATTCCCGTGAGTTTTTCTACAAAAGGTGTGACAGCACTTTCAGGATTCACAAATGTCTGAAATGTTTTTTCCACATTCAAGCCATCTGTTAAAACTATCCCTATTTCAATAATGCGATTTAAATTTTTCTTAGCTCCTGTTGCTTCTAAATCAATAACAGCGTATTTCATATTTTACTGCACAGGAACTTCAAAATCTAATGTTTGTCTGCCATCTTGACTTTCTACTCTTGCTTTCATTCCAGATTTTTTGACTTTTGTAAAAATCGGAACAGAAACAAGGTAAGATTCTCCTGCATGTTCACTTTGTTTGGCTAAAGAATCAGGAACCGTTTCTCTGAAGACAGGCGATTTACCACCATTCCAAACAGAATACACATACGTTCTAGGCAAGCCTTTACGAATTTGTGCTGTAGGCACGCAAAAATGCACAATTCCACCTCGTGGGAGCGTTCTTACACTATCTTTTATCGCTTCTTCTGAAAATTCTAATGCCGTTAAATACATTTCCATATTCTTGCGAAGCGTTTCATAATTTTCATAGCGAATAGAAACTTCAAACTTCATATCTTGCGGGACAGCCGATTCACGAACATCTCGAATTTTTTTATTGTTTTGATAATATTCCCAACGCCCGTTATCATGCAAAATAACAATGCGCCCATCTGATGCTGTAGCGATTATATCATCGGCCAAAGCCACAGAAAACAAAACCAAAAAAGACAACAAAAATTTTTTCATAATATTCCTTTTTAATTTCCAACTAATATTTTAGAAAGTGTCAGCAAAACAGCGCCACATAAAATAACCAACGCGGCACTACCTAAACGCAAACGTTCTTTCCATGTTGGGTATTCTTTAAAAGCAAAAACTCCCCAAGCAATATTCACTAAAAGGTTCATTTGCGCTAAAGGGTAACCAATTCCAAAACCTAATGGCCCTTCTGGGTCAATTGCCCAAAACGAACCGTGTGTACCGATAAGCCAAAGTGCGCCAGCCAAAAAACTTAAAACCCAGGGAGCTATTGGTTTAACGGGCGTTTTTTCTTTTGGTTGTATAAAACAGAATAATAGTATCGCGGCAAGAAAAATTCCAAGGGCATAAGAGAAAGCAAATTCAAGTTCGCCTATCTGAGCTAACTGAAATGGAAGCAAATGAACGCCGAATATAGAACCCGCCACTAAAGAACGCCACTTTTTAAAAAATTGCCCTTTTTGCGGTGAAATAAGCAATAAGCCACAACCAATTGCTAAAATGGCAACAAGAGCTAGCCAAATGATAATAGTTTCATGCAAAATTAATACGCCAGAAAGAAACGAAACTAAAATACAAGCGCCCATCATGCGGACACTTGTTCCCGATAAATTCGCCTCGTTGTGGACTGCGCTAAAGCAAAGAGCACCACCAAAAACCCAAAGAATGCCACACAAAAAACCAATTAAATTAAACGATAATGTGCCTGTAATTAAAGCTATAATAAAAGAAACAAATAAAACACCAACAGAAAGTCCGGCTAAAGACGCATACGACGAAAACGCCGGATAACGCCTGAGAGGCACCATATAAGAGCCAAAAGCAATTATCGCAAGAAGCGCACCAATGTAACTATTTCCCATAAATTCAAAAATAACTTTTTCTAGGAAAAAAGACATTTCTATCTTTTAATTATGCTTTTTACTCGGTTTGCCCCAAGCCCAACAGGATATTTACACAGAGGCCATTTACTTTCGGCCCTTTTTGTATTTGCTGCAGCCGATTTATTTTCTGCAAAAGTCCGCTTGCGTATAGAAGACCACGACCAAAGTCGGGCAAGAAAAGAATACATAGATAGTATTCCAGAAGATTTAGAACGGTTTGGCTTTAAATTCGAAAGTGTTAGTTTACAAAGCAACCGCCAGGCTCTTTACGAAAAATACGCACAGCTTCTTTTTTCAAAGCAAAAACTTTACCCATGTTCTTGTTCGCGCAAGAAACTTTTTGAAGAAAATCCTATCAATGCAGACGGAGAAGTTATTTATTCTGGGCATTGTTTAAAAAATCCTATCAATAAAAATTCAGATTTTGCTTTAAGATTTAAAATTCCCGATAAAACTATTACTTGGGAAGATTTACTTTTAGGAAAATTTGAAGAAAACCCAAAAAATCAATGTGGTGATTTTACAATTAAAGACAGAATTTCACAATGGACCTACCAATTTGCAGTTTGTGTAGATGATTTAGAAGAAAATATCGGACTTGTTGTTCGAGGCGAAGACTTACGCAATTCAACTGCAAGACAAATCGCCTTATTAGAAGCTCTTGGCAAAAAAACGCCACCACTTTACCTACACCACCCTCTTTTAACCGAAAAATCCGGCGAAAAATTGTCGAAAAGGCAACATTCCAAAAGTTTAAGAGCCGAATTGGAGCAAGGATTAAGCATTGAAGATTTATTGGGGTTAGTCTGCTATGAAGCCCATTCAATCCCTAAAAAAGCCCCTTTAACGCTAAATGAGGCCATTTATTCCATACAAAAAACTTACTTTTCTTGCTTTTTGAAAAAATAATGCTTTATTTTGATGCTTTTTCCATTTTTTGGGATATATTCAAAATATGGTCCAAGAACAAGTTTTCTCTTTCTTAAACAAAATTAAATCTTTACGCGTAACAGATGCGGAATTATTGTCTTTATCAAAGTTGTCTTCTTTTTCAGACCAGACCCCTATTTTAAACACAGACGCTATTGAATTTTATTCTCTTTTTGAAAAAAAAGGAATTTTTCCTTTAAACTTTTTTATCAACTCTTTAAGTAAAGAACAACAAGATTCTCTATTACAAAAATTTACTCTTGCTTTAAATTCTGAAAAGCCGAAATCCTTTTTCATTGGCTTAGGTTTACTTCGTGGCGCTGGAAAAAGAACCGGACCTGCTTTACTTTTACCAACAAAATTTAATCCAGAAACTCTTGAATTAACGCCTAATGGTTTGCCTATTGAAAACCCAGCTATGGCAGAGTTAGAAGGGTTCCCTGAACCAGAAACGGCTCTTGTTGACAAAGTTTTTTCTATTAAAGAATATTTCAGGCGATTAAAACTTTTTATTGCATCTCAAGAAGATTGGAAATTTACCGAAAAAGGTATTTGCATTTTACTTTTTCCAAAAAAATCTATTTACGAAACCGCTCGTATAAGCCGCATCTTTAGAGACCAGGATTCCGAACGCATTTCAAACCTTTCACGAGAACTTCTTGGTGGAGAATTTGATGAATCCGGCGAATCTTCTTTTGAAGCTTCAAGATTCAATAAAACATTCCAGCCTGCAGAGCATGCGTTCCTTTATCCTATGGATTCAGAAGATACGGATGCTCTGTTGCATTCTTTAGAAGAAGAAACAAAATATTTCGTTTTACAACCGTTGCCCGGAACGGATAACGGAAAAACCGTTTCTAATTTAATCGCAGAAGCCTTGTACAAACAAAAAAAGACTGCTGTTATTGCGTCTCATTCTACATCGCTTCAGATAGTTAAAGACGCTCTTATACAACCTTCTTTTTCAGACGAAAAACCAGATTTTGAAACTTTAGCCAACAATTTAAAATCAACAAGGCAAGTTTTTGAAAAATATTACTCCTTAACACAGCGCGAAGGTAATGATACCACACCTTTAGCCTATATTTTACAAGAACTTTCAAAAAACAAAAAGAAATGTTGCTACCGCTTAGGCGCAAAAATTGCTGAAATTTTCGACAATTTATCTCTTGAAGAATGTAAAGCAACAGCAAATGCTCTTGGAGAAATTTTAAAATTCAAAGCTCAGGAAAATTCTGCCGAAAAAGAATCATTCTTTAGCCTTTTGAATGAAAGAGCTTTTAATAACGCTAATTTTGCTCGCAAACTTTCCGCTATTGTCAATTTCTGTGATTCTTGGAAAATAATTATTGATAACTTGAAAGAAGCATCTATAATCAACAACAAGCATACCATAGAAAACATTCAAAAAATAACCAAAGAAGTTGTTGAAATTCTTTCTAAAAATTTCCTTGATTTCCCAAATTGGAATTTGAAAGGGCAAGAATGGGATTCCTTTAAAGATACTATTCAGACATTTACCTCCGCTGCAAAAGTCTGGACCGATTATAGAAACCAAGGTTCTGGTGATTTTACCCCTAGTGCTATAGACACTAACATTACTCGTGCAAAAGAACTCTTTGCAGAATACCGCACAAAGAAAATGAAGCACATGTCTGAGAATTACCTTTCTTCAAAGAAAATTCTCAAAAGCATTTTACGCGATCCAAAACTTGCCACCAACGATGAAGTCCTTTTAAAATATGCAGAAAAACTGTGGGAAATCCAAGAATGCCGGAACACTTATAAAAATAATTCTGCTTTAGCTCAAAGGCTTTTTGGCGACGATTGGAACTACGAACAAACGGACTGGGAACGCCTTGAAAAGAAAATCAACGCATTCTACCGTCATCGTGAAAAAATCGGTCAAGATCTTAAGCTAAACGTTTTAGCGCATGCTTATAAGCTTAACAATTACCAAAAAGAATTGACTGAATTTATTTCAGCTTTAGAAGTTTACCAGACTTTATTGCAAGATTTCGTATTTTTCATTACTCCAAAAGGCTTACCAAAAGAATTTTTACCTCAGACAGAAATTGTCTATGGGTTAATGAAATATCTAGAAGATTTACCTAGTTATGAAAATACAGCAAAAGGAATCACTACTTTAAAGAATTTCAAACTAGATATTTTATTGCAAGAAAAATCTATCTTGCAAGACCCTAATGCTCCAGAAAAATTGATTCAAGCTTGGCTTTCAGGAAACGTTCAAAAAATTGCGAAAGAATCTGCAGAAATCTTTTCTAAAAATTCAAAATCTCGTATTAAAGATTCTAAAGCCTACAGAAAAGCTTATGACATGTGGTTACAAGCCAATTCTTTGAGAGTTACTAACACTCTAAAAGAAAATCCTGATATTTTACAGTTTGCTTTAGCCGAATCATTAGTTTCTTCTCCTCATTGCGATTTGCTTATTATTCTTGATGCAGAAACTATCCCTGTTACTGATTTCCTAATTTATGCCCGCTACGCAAAGAAAATTATTTTAGTTGGCGACGAACATTTACCTTCGGGCCATATTGATTCTAGTAGCATTTTAGTACACGCTTTAAGACTCGGGGTTCCACAGCGCAATATTTCTTTTGCCTTTGGGCATAGGCACCCATTTATTTTACAATTTGCCTCTTCTGTCTTTTACGATAATTCAATTCGAACATTCCCATTGCCTGACACCTCTCGTGAAAGACCTTACCGCAAGCACGTTTCTGACAATCCAAAGCAAAAACTTGTCAAAGCTATTTTAGAACACGCAAAAACAAACCCAGCTAGAACTCTTGGGGTGATTGCTTTTGCTACAGAAGAAATCCAAACTTTACAGCAATTATTGCAAAATGCGTTAAAAGACTTGCCAAACTTAGCTCAATTCTTTAAAAAACGCACCTATCGTAATACGTTCTATATTTCTTCTCCAGAAAATGCCATAGGCCAAAAACGCGACACTATTTTTGTTCTTACAGAAAGCGTTACTCAAGGGGCTTTAGCATCGCCAACAAGAATCAACGCTTGTGCTAGTTTAGCCGAACGAGAAATTCATTTCTTCATCTCTGACCACGCCTCATTCTCTGCAGGAGAAACTGGCAAATTGTTCCAGAGTTTCTTAGACTTTACGCCTTCTGAAAAACAAAACCCAAACTTGCAAGAGCCTTCTCCAATTTTAACAGAGCTCCATAAACTAGCCGATGAAAAAAGCATTTTAACACGGCAAAATATTGGGCAAGATTCTGTAACGGTTGCTCTTGCTGTAGTAGACGAAAATAATAGCAAGCGTTATTTACTTGCCGCCGAAGACGATTCTTTAAGCGGTTCTTTACAACATAGCATTGAAGACAGAGAATACATGCGTCCAAAATCTGCCGAAATGCTTGGTTGGAAAATCGTTCGCATCTGGACTCCAACATGGTATCTCTTTAATGACGATGAAAAGAATCATTTCTTAACAACGGTCAGCATAGAACAAAGTATTGCTCCTCCAAAAGTGGAAACAGAATCTGACGAAAAAGATGATTCTGAATCAACTTATGCTTCATTGATTGTACCTTATCAAATTAAGCATCCAAAAATCACAGGGGCTGCTTATGGGCAATCGATTCCTGAACTTTCTATAAAAGAATTGATCCATCAATTGCTTTTCTATGTTGAAACAGAATCTCCTATTCACGAAAAACAATTGTTGTTTAGAATGCTTACTTTACACAAAGTTCAAAAACCAGGGCCAAAGATTCTTCAGATTCTGCAAGAAGGTCTAAAAATTGGTTTGCAACAAAAGCTTTTTGTAAAAACAGGACCATTCTTCTATTCTCGCAACCAGAAAACTATACAACCAAGGTATCGTGGGGATTTACCCGACGCAGAACGCCTTTTGCAATATGTTTCCCCAGAAGAACGTTCTCAATTACCTTCTGATGAAGCCACTTTAAAAGAAGCTCTTGGATTGTTATAATTTATTTTTAGAACAATCCGTAAAAGAGCGTTTTTATGATTTCTGGCTACGTTCATTCTTTTTTCACTTCTGCTGCCGCCGACGGGCCTGGTGTGCGTTTTGCTGTTTTTTTAAGTGGTTGTCCGTTTCGTTGTAAATATTGCCACAACCCAGACACTTGGGAATTAAAACAAGGTAAACTGACAAGCAGCGATTCTATTCTTAATGAAATAAAAAAATACGCCAATTTTTTACGAACTGCTGGTGGCCTTACCATTACTGGCGGCGAACCTTTGCAACAACCCGATTTTACTTATGAAATTTTTTCTCGGGCAAAACAAGATTTCGCTTTACACACTGCTTTAGATACTCAAGGTTTTTTGGCTAGAAATTTGCCCGATAGTTACTTTGAGCCCATTGATCTTGTGCTACTTGATATTAAAGAAATGAACCCAGAACGCCATAAAAGTTTAACTGGCCAAGATGTTACCCCAACCCTTGATTTTGCAAAACGTTTGCAAAAAATGAATAAAAAAGTTTGGTTGCGTTATGTTCTTGTTCCTGGGCTTACCGATTTTCAAGAAGACATTGATGCTTTGGCTAAATTTATTGAGCCTTTAGAAAATATAGAACGCGTAGATGTTTTACCTTTTCACAATATGGCTCTCCATAAATGGGAAAAACTTGAACTCCCCTACGAACTAAAGAACCAACGTGTGCCTACACAAGAAGAAACTAAAAAAGTGCAAGATTTTTTAAATAAAGCAATTTCTGCTCATTAAATTATTGCGTTAAAAATTAAAGTCCCGCTTTGCGGGACTTTTTATTTTTATCGAAGGGCTTCTTGAACTAACTGACTTAAACGTTTAGAATCAAAACGACCTTTCACTTTTGGAGAAAGTTCCTTCATCATTTTACCCATATCTTTTGGTGAAGTTGCTTGAAGAGTTTCTTTAAGTTCAGTAATAAGAGCAACAACATCGTCTTCAGAAAGCGGTTCTGGCAAATACTTTTGGTAAAGTTCTACTGTTTTAGCTTCTTCTAAAGCTTTATCTTCACGACCGCCATTTTTCAACATTTCAATGGCTTCATTTTTTTGTTTTAAACTCTTAGCTAAAACATCTAAAACAATTTCATCTGTAATTTCAACGCCTGAATTTATAGAAACATTCTTAATATCAGAATGCAAAGTACGTAAAGTACCCAAAGTTTCGGCATCACGAGCTTTCATTGCCGTTTTGATGTCGTCTAAAATCTTTTGTAAAAGTTCGCTTGCCATAAAAACTCCTTAGTGAAAATTATAAAAACAGAAAAAGAGGAAGACCTAACGGACTTCCTCCGACAAGTGCAAAAAGCGATTAATAAAGACGCTTGCGGTTTTGTTCAGCAAGTTCTTTCAAACGCTTGCGACGAGCTGCTGTTTCAGCATGCTTGCGAACTTCAGATGGTTTTTCAAAACGTTGGCGTTTCTTAACGTCAGAAATGATACCATTCTTTTCACAAGACTTGGTGAAACGCTTAAGAGCTCTTTCAAAAGGTTCGTTGGATTTTACGATAACGCCTATCACGGGAATCCTTTGGTTAAAATTAAACTGATTTTTTGCCAAATATATTTAAGTCCCCCGTTTTCGTCAAGGTATTTTAATAAGTTCTCATACTAAAAAGGGTAAAATTTTAAATATAACTTGCGATAAATCAAAGACTTAAGTATATTTAACGCAAGGAATGTTTTTAGAGGTTTCAAATGAAATTCAAACTTTTTCCACTTTTAGCTCTTTTTTCTCTCAGTATTTTCCTTTTCGGTTGTTCCGAAGAAAAGGAGCTTGTCCCTGAAATTTCTACACCAAAAGCAAAACCGGCTAAAGTGGTTGAGCCTCCTAAAGACGAAGACCCAGAATTACAACCTATGACTTCTAAAACAGAAACTGCTCCTGAGCAAGCAAAAGAAGTCAAAACAGAAACTAAACCAGAAGCCCAAACAGCTCAAGTTCAACCTGTAAACCAAGCAGATGATGGTGAATATGTTATCCAAGTTGGCATTCAACCTTCTAAAAAGAGTGCCGAATCTTTAGTCCAGAAACTTTCTGAAAAAGGCGTTAAAGCTTACTATTCTTCTGTAGAAAATCCAGGTGAATTAGAAGGCACTTATTATCGCGTACGTGTTGGCTTTTTTGCATCCATAAATGATGCTCAAAATTTTGGCCGTTCAGTCCTTGAAACAAATGGATTCCCTTGGTGGGTAGATAACCGCAGTAATGACGCTGTTGGTAACCCAACTACAAGTGAAAACCTTTATGAAAGTTCTAACACATCTGATAACTGGGAAGAACAACCTGCTGTAGAAGAAACTGAAGAAGTGGTTGAAGAAGTGGTTGAAGAACCTGCTCCTGCACAAGAACCAGCTCCAACTCAAGAAGTTCAACCAACAGAAGAACAACAAACAGCAGCGCCAGTACAAGAAGCAGCTCCAGCTCCACAGCAAGAAGCACCAGCAGAAGTAGAAGCTATCCCTGCTCCAGCAGCCCCTGCTTTAGAAGTTGAAGAAGTAACAGAATAAAATTTTAAATGGTTTTGAAACACTCCGAAATTTCGGAGTGTTTTTGTTTTTTTATGAAAAAAATCTCAATAATTCAACCAGAGGATTCTGTTTTACTCCAAATGCAATATCTAAGAAGTTAAAAAATCTATTCTATATTTTAAGCTATGAGAAAGAATCGAATTTTTACAGTACATTTAGGTTGTTCTAAAAACCAAGTAGATGCCGAGTGTCTTGTCACAGAATTTTTATACCAAGGGTTTGAAACAGCAAATTCTGCAGAAGAAGCCGATTATATTTTGATAAATACTTGTGGCTTTATTGAGCCTGCAAAAGAAGAAGCTATTGAAACTATTCTTTCTCATTTAGAAAACAAAAAAGAAGGGCAAAAAATTATTGTCACTGGCTGCTTAAGCCAGCGTTACGGCAATGATTTAAAAAATGAATTACCCGAAGTTGATTTTTGGGCTGGAACTTATAAACCTCAAGAACTTTTAAAGAATATGGGCATTATAAAATCTAGCGATTGTCCTATTCCTGTTAGAAAAAATCTTGGCGGTTTTACACACCACGCTTATTTAAAAATTGCTGAAGGTTGCGATAGACAATGTGCGTATTGCGCAATACCAGGCATTCGTGGCAGACAGGTTTCACGTTCTATCGAAGATATTGTTACAGAAGCAAAAGCTCTTGAAGAAAGTGGTGTTAAAGAATTGACTTTAATTGCGCAGGACACAACTTATTATGGACATGAAAAAAATGCACCAAAAGGCTTTTTAAAAGATTTGCTGAAAGCTCTTTTAAAAGAAACCAATATCCCATGGATTCGTACACTTTATTGGTACCCCGCTTTTATTGATGATGAACTTTTAGATTTAATAGCCTCGGAAAAAAGACTTTGCAAGTATATTGATTTACCTATTCAACATGCAAGTAATAGAGTTTTAAAATCAATGTGTCGCCGTTATTCTAAAGAAGAATTGCGGGATTTGCTTTTGAAAATCAGAGAAAAGATTCCTGGAGTCACTTTACGAACAACTGTTCTTGTTGGGTTCCCGGGCGAAACAGAAGACGATTTTAATGATTTATTGGAATTGTTAGAAGAAATTCGCTTTGAACATTTAGGTGGTTTTGTCTATAGCCCTGAAGAAGGAACCGTAGCTGAAAAGCTTCGGTTAGAAAGCGTTCCAGAAGAAATTGCTCGGGAAAGGCTTTCTGTTGTAACAGAACTTCAAGAAAATATTTCACTTGAAAACAACGAAGCTTTGATCGGCAAAGAAATTACTGTTTTGCTTGATGAAGTTGCCGATGAAAGCGAGTTCCATTTTTATGGCAGAACTGAAAGTAATTCTATGGATGTCGATGATATTGTCCGCGTTGTTGAAGGCAGTGGCGATGTCGGGACCTTTAGGCGTGCGCTTGTTATTGACGCTACCCCACATGAACTTGATGTAAAACTTTTACCTTAAATTAAAAAGCTTCTCGCAAATAAATAGTTAAGCCTATATGCTTACCATCAATTAAAGAAATGTCACCGCGAGCATAAAGGCTTTCGCTTTTATTTAAGGCTAAACGCCCGCCAAATCCAACAGATGTGTGGATTTTTTCACGAAGCATTTCACTGAAATAAGGGCCGCTTTGGAATGTTTCAAAAAATATTGTTCCCGCTAAACGCCAGAATAAAGTTTTCCGCAATTCTATTTGGCAAACCAACGCCTGTGTATCATTCCACACACCAAAATCAATACCACGAAAACGACTTGTTCCATCTGAACCAGAAAAGTAATCAAATGGGATTTCATCTCCACGACTTTGTCTCCATAAAACGCCTAACGCAGCCGTAGTGTTCCATATTATTGAAAAGTAAGTTCGCAAATCTACTTCTTCTGTATGAAATGAAAAATCACCTAAATAAAAATTTTCTTCAAATCGAGCATAAAAACCTTTCGTTGGCCAATTTGTATTATCGCGATTATCAAATGTTAAAGAATAACCAAGGCCTAAAAAAGAACCATCTTGTAGCGATTTTGTCTCATAAATGCTAGAATCTAAATCATTTTCTCGATAATCACCTTTAAATAAAACACCATAGCGCATAGGCAAAACAGATGGCAAGCCAAAGTTCATTTCTAAAGGAATGCTCCCATAAAAATGCATTTGCTCATAACCAGAAACAGCATCAAAGCTCCCACTAGAACTATGCTCATAAAGAGAACCTCGCCATTTGGAAATACTAAATTCAGAAGGAATAAAAAGTTTGTCTTGCCATAAATAAAAATGTGGCTTGGTTCTAAATTGGTATTGATTTTCCGTTGTTCCCATAGCAACAAAATCTATAGAAGATGTTTTTTGTCCACCTTCTACTGGTTTAAAAAACAACAAAAACATTCCACCATATTGTAACTTTGTTTCTTCAGAATAAGCTAAAAATGGCAAAGCCGAAAACCTTTGAAAAGGTTTTTCTGCAAAAATATTTTGCACAAAAAATAAAAAGCTCAAAAGAACAATTATTCGTTTCATTTGTTTTCAAGCCTTTTAAAAACAAGGTCTGGTAAAATTTCATGCGCAAAGGTTTTTACCCAAGATTCTCTATCATTCAAACAAGCCACTCGTTTTAATTCTTTACCGCCTAATGCTTTAAAAAATTCTTTTGCTTCATCATCTATTTCATAAATTGTTTCCAAATTATCTACTGTAAATGCAGGGCAAACAACGAGCACATTTTCTTTTGATTGCGCTAATTTTTCAAGTGTTTCTAATAATGATGGAGAAAGCCATTTTCCTTTTCCATATTTACTTTGGTAAGCTATTAGTGGCGTTATACCTGTAAATTCTTCAATCAGCCTAGCACTTTCTTTGCAATCAACTTCATAAGGGTCGCCATTATCAACACGCTTTTGCTGTATTCCATGAAATGAAAGCACTAAACGCATTCCAGGTTCGTATTTTTCTTTTATTGCCAAAGCAATTTCTCTTGCCCAAGCCTTATGCCTACAAAAGCCTTCTGTAGCAAACACCTGCCCTTTAAATGAACTTGTTTGTAATGCACTTTGAACTTGATCTAAAACAGCTTTTGTCGTTACATCTGAACATTGTGGGTATAAAGGGACCACTTGAATTTCTTTTACACCTTGTTTTGAAAAATTATCCAAAGCATTTGTTATGCTCGGTTTACAACCATACTGGTAAGCCAGTTCAATTGGAATTTCAGGTAATTCTCTTTTCAATTTTTCTAAAAAAACTTTTGATTTTTCAACCAACGGCATTTTTTCAAAACCATTAGAGTCAAACATTCTTTTGTATTTATTTAATGATTTTTTCCGACTTAATGGGATTATTACATAACGTAGCAAAGGTTTCCAAAAAAAAGGTGGATTTCCTAAAGTATGAGGATCGCCTAAAAAATCATACAAATATTCTCCGATTTTTTGCAAAGTTAATGCTTCAGGAGAACCTAACTGTACCAGCAAAAGACCTTTTGAAAAATTCATACACTAAAAATAATTATTTAGTTATATTTTAGTAGTTATTAAATTAATTGTGGTACCAGAAATTAGCTATCAAAGTAGGGAGTTTTATGGCTTTAAAAGGGCGCATCAGTGATTTGATGAAAGTATTGTGTAACGACATTGTCGAAAGAGATGTTTTTTTACAAATTATTTTTCTTTGTCTTTTCACCAACCAACCTATCAATATTTGTGGTCGCAGTGGTTCTGGCAAATCACTACTAGTTCGTAGAGCAAAACATGCTTTCCATAATAACAAAGCTTTACTTTTTGGCAGAAGGTTTCTTTCTTTACCAGAAAAACTAGATGATTTTGACATGGTTCTTTTCCAAGATTTTGACGGAGACAATATAGAAACCAAGAAAACATTACAAATCATTTTCCAAGAATTTGAAAACAAGCCTATTTTAATTACAGGCACTCGCCGCCCTGAAAGTACTTTAAGCGATGCAGGCATTATTGATAGCATTACCGTTTCTCTTAGTCTCCCTGAACACATTTCTTCTGATTCTTTAAAATTATTACTTTCAACTACCCACGATGAAAATGCTTTTTCCATTCCAAAAGAACTACAAATTTCAACCGAAGAAAAGAAACAATGGCTTTCAGAAATCAGAGACATTTCTATTTCTGAAGATGTTTTGAATTTAATCGGTAAAATGTCAGAAACTTGTATTGACCACAAAATCTACATCTCTATCAGCAAGTGGAAAGGGCTTTTAAACCTTTTGAAAGCATTGGCTTTCTTTAATGACAGAAAAGAAGTTATTTTGACAGACGCTTTTCTTCTTGGCATGCCCATTTGGACAAGAAATCGAAATAAAGAAATTCTTGTCCCTGAATTTTTCAATCATTTTGAAAGCATTCTTCTTAAAGACATTCCTTTGATTGGTGAAATTGAAACAGAATCATTAAATATGCGCTTGACCGCTGAACGCTTGTTAAACGCTTCAGCAGATCTTTATGACACCATTCAATTTGCCGGGGAATCTTGTATTAAATATTCTATTACCATTGCCGGAGAAACAGTTCCTCTTTATGTGCCAGAAACTTACATAAGCACAAATGAATCGTTTCACCCATTCAATGAATTAAGACAAAAAGAAAAACGCGTTCTCTGTAATTTCAATGGCACTGCAATTTGCTCTATTTCTATTGATTCTTCTGTAAAAGGAATTGGCCTACGTTCTATGGCTACTTCTACAATAGCCAAATCTTTTGAACATTTTGCTCGTTTACCGGCAAAAGTTTTAGAAGTTAATAATCCAGAAAAAAAGGCTCAAAACCAAAAAGCCTTTGATGAATTTAAACAATCTTTAGACTCTTCTGCAGAAGCTTATGCACATGCAATGATTCAATTAAAAAGTATTTATAAATCAATGCAATCTTATCCAGAAGATCCATTCTTTAATAGTGAATACTACAATAAAATTCAGGAAATGATAAAACACAAATTTGAACAAGCCAATAAAATGATTCAACTTCTAAAAGAAGTCCGGCTTTTTATGAATACACCATTACCTAAAACCGAAGTTTAATTTTTTAAAAAGAAATATCTGAAAAATCTTCTCGAAATACAAGTAAAATGGCGTGTTGCGGAACAATCACGTAACGTTCGTGGTTAACTTCTATTTCATGACCTGCATTATGCAAGTAAAGGGCGTGATCTCCTTCTTGAACTTGCAATGGGACATAATTCTGTGATTCAGAAATTTCTCTTAAAAATTGGTCTGGCTCTTGTGGTGCAGGAATCGGATAACCAGGGCCTGTTTTTACCACAACCCCTGTATGTACTGCATGACTTTCTTTAACACTTGGTGGCAAATAAAGGCCACCACCTGTTACATTTGATTCAGCAATAGGTTTTAACAAAACTCTATCACCTATGACCACGATATTTTTGATGTTTTTATCCATAACAACAAAAAAATAGAAATTACTTTTCTAATTCAAAAAATTATATTCGAAAGGTGAAGTTCTTTTTATTATGGTTTGCCTTTTTGGCATTTGTTCTACTCTATTTTAGATTTTCTTCTATTGGAAAATCCAGGTGGAATGTTTTTCAAAAATACGCAAAGTTACGCTACAAAAAAATTCTTACCTTTAGCCTCATTTTTTTTCTGCTGCTATTTAGCGGTATTGAATCTTTTCATTTGCTTTCAAATTCTAAAGAAACAAAATCTTCCTTTGATTCATATAAAACTTATTCCTTGGACCTTTTAAAATCCGATTCATTTTCACCTTTTGTTACTATTGAAGATTCTTCAGCTTTTTTTTGTTTTGAACTTGTTGCAATAGTTCCGACAGCAATAAAAACCCTTTTTGACATTTCCGGGAAAAACATTGTCCCAGTACTTAAAGTGCAAAATGAAAAACAAATTTTTTTACAAATTAAAGGCTTTCACTCTTTTAAAAATCGCGGTATAAAAACAAAAAAACTCCTTCAAAAAAGGCTTGGTAAAAATTATATCGTTGAATTTTCAGAATCAGCTCATGGGGCTTTTCTTTCTATAACTTACAAAGGGGCTCCTTGGAAAAAAGATGAAGTTCTTGCTTTACCAACAGCCGTTGCTGCAAGACAATATGGCGTATTGCCAGAACATTTACTTTCTTTTTATGCAACGCTTTACCCACTTGATTCTCTAAATTTATTAGAAAGATTTCCTCCCGATTCTATCGCTCATTTGTTCAAAGAAGCAATGCTAGCAAAAGATGATTCCACCATGTTTGCTTACACTATTCGAAAAGCATTACCTTCTATTGCAAAAGATTCCGCTATGATTTCTGTTTATGCTTCTATTGCTAAAGATTTTTCTAAATACTTTAAAAAGTATGGTTTTTAAAAAAGCCTTTTCTAAATGATACCAAATCTTTTTGTGCGCAAAACCATGGTATTATTTTTTTACAAATCGGAATAACGGCTAAATAAGAAAACATGGTTAAAGTAAAAATCAATACGACTGCAAGCATTGGGTTTAGTGTAAAACTAAGAGAATGATAAATTTTAATACAAACCCATAAAATCCAGCCATGTGTTAAAAGAATAATAATCGAATACCTTCCAAAATAAGAAACCAATGGAAGTTTATTTATTTTTTTTGAAAGTAAAAGAATGCCTAATGTTCCGCTTAAACCATAAGCATACATAGCAAAAACAGAAATCGAAATTTTATTTTCTAAATAATGCACGCTTTCATTACAAAAAATAAGCGGAACAGCTAGTAAGCTAATTGCAAAAACAAGATTCCATTTATCTAATTTATTTGGAAAAACCAATGGCGTGTAACGGTATATTAAAAAACCACACAAGAAAAAAGGTAATGCCGTCATAGCAGAATCAAGAAACATCGGTAAATTAATTTGTTTATAACCTAATAAACAACCAGCAAAACCAACTAAAATTGAAAATAAAATTAAATAGCGTATCCAAGTTTGAGAAGAACACTGGTGAGCTAAAATGTATAATACATAAAAGATTAAATTCACAAAAAACAAACCTAACAAGAACCAAATAGGAATATTAGGAAAACTTTCCTGAAAGAAAAATGATAACCAAATATCTGGTTTTGGAAAAGAACGAAGATTAAAACAAGCCAATAGATAAGGCAAAGCACACGATGTCGTTAAAAAGAAAAAAACAAATGGAATAAATAACTTGTTAAACTTTTTTTCCAAAAACTCTAAAAATCCGCTATACGATTTAAAAAAAAGCCCAGATAAAAAAAAGTATAACGGCATTCGAAAAGAAGCTAACCCTAATTTAAAAGGATAATCAGAAACTCCAAAAGTACTTGTCACATGCTGAAATACAACAAGCATAATACACAAGCCTTTGGCTAAATCAATAAACTCTAAACGATTTGTTTTTTGATTGTCCATTATTCTGATTTTAACTTGCTAGGTTTTACTTTGGCCGTCATAAAGCTCAAGACTAAATTTTGCCACACAACATACCAAATAGGACCAAGGACAACTAACGGCATTTCTTTTGCAAATGTTTGCGCTAAGATAATGATTAAAACCGTATTCTTTTGACCTAAACTTTGAGAAAATTCAATCGGGTGTTTGGGCTTACCTATAAACCAACCTACGACAAAAAGCAAAACACAAAAAATTAAAGAAAGTACACCCATTCCAAAGAACATATTCCAATCCATATTTTCCATATTTTGAATTTTATAGCTGGCATTACTTATTATTAAAAAAACAGCAAAAGTCCAAATAAATATGGTGTATTTTTGAAACCTTAAAAATTTATCAGCAAAACTTGGATTAAAAATTCTCATTCCAAATGCTAATGCTAATGGAATGGTTACTATAGGTTGCATTTTATTGAAAATCGCTTTTGCCATTTCAAAGTAAAATTCTAATGAATAAGTGTTACTAAAATAACCAAATACCAATGGAATAGAAAAACAAGCAATAACATGACCAATAATAAAGATTTTAAGCATCAATACCGGATTTCCACCTAAAATTTTAGACATTGCTGGTGCAGCATTTGCTGGAGGCGATAAAGCAAGTAAAATGCCTGCCAGCAAAAATTCTTTTGGCAGATTAAAAAACTTTGTCAAAATAAAAAGCAGAAATGTTAAAAAAAGACCTAGAACTAAAGCTCGGATTTCTATTCTAAATGTAAAATGATGTTCTTGAGAAGGAATTTTAGAAATAAATGTTAAAAACATCATCATACCAATAAGGAATGGTAAAATATTTGAACCCGCATGAAATTGAGGTAAAAAAATTCCCAAAACAATAGCTAAAGGCATTAAAATAGAGCGAATATTTGCAGTCATGGGCGAAAATCTAGAAAGAAAATCAAAAATCAGGTATTCTGAGGCTTTTTTTAATTGTCCTATTTTTTATCTTTGGCTCATGCTTTTATCTTCATTTTCAGCTCAACCATTAGAGACAAAAGTTATTAAAAAGCGAAAGCACTCGAATCCTATTCTTTTTGTGATTCTTGGTTATTTTGCTTTTATCTTGGTTGGAACACTGTTTTTATCACTGCCTTTTGCTCAAAAAGAAAGCATTAGTTTTTTAGATAATTTTTTCATTGCTACTTCTGCTATTTGTGTTACAGGGCTTGCTACTATTGATATTGGTACTATGTATTCTCATGCAGGGCATTGGATAATTCTTCTTTTAATGCAAATCGGTGGACTTGGTATTATGACTATTTCCACTACTTTAATTTTGCTTGCAGGAATGCGCCCAGGATTTAGCCACCAATCTGTTTTTCTTGATCAATTTTCACCAGAAAATCTTTCACCAAATAAAGTGTTAAAAGCCGTTTTACCTTTTACATTTGGAATTGAAGCTATTGGTTTACTAGTTTATTTCACGCAATTTTCTGAACCAGACCTTTACAATAGATTCTTTTCGGCATTATTCCAAACTATCAGTTCTTTTTGCAATGTAGGGTTCACATTATACCCCAATTCTTTAATACAGTACGGCTCTAATTCTTTAGTTGTTATCACGTCTGCTTTATTGGTTCTTGCCGGAAGCTTTGGCTTTTTAGCAATTACTGAACTCCCTTACTTATTTTCATCTAAAAAGAAAATTTCATTACACACTAAACTTGCCATGCTAGTTACTGGCATTCTTGTTGTGCTTTCTATGATTTTTTTCTTTGCTGTAGAACATTCAAATTCTCTTTCTTCTCTTGCCTTTGGTGACAAACTTTTAGCAGCATTTTCATTTTCTTCTATTTCAAGAACGGCTGGCATAAACCTTTCTGATTTTACAACCCTTTCTAGTGCATCTTTATTCTTAACTATTCTCTTAATGTTTATTGGGGCTAATCCTGGCAGTTGTGGTGGCGGTATCAAAACAACAACAGCAGCCGTAATAGCTATTCTTGGAATAAATCGTTTACTCGGAAAAGAAAAAACAATGGTTTTTGGCAGAACAATCCCACAAGAAACGGTAAACAAAGCTATTTACATTTTCATTATTGGTGTAATTGTTATTATTTTCTCTTCTTTACTGCTTTTGCTTACAGAAAGTGGGAGCCAGCCCTATGCAGAAACTAGTTCATCTTTCTTAAAAATTCTTTTTGAAGTAAGCAGTGCTTATGCAACATGCGGTCTTTCTCTTGGAATCACCTCTGAACTTTCTTCACTCGGACGCCTTCTCATTTGTTTTGTTATGTTTGTAGGTAGACTTGGCCCATTATTTTTAATTTCTGCAGTTGTTTCTTCAGAAAAAGATAATGGTGTCTGGTATTCAGAAGAAAATATTATGGTAGGTTAATATGGCTTCAAAACAATTCATGGTTATCGGTTTAGGTTCCACGGGTTTCTTTTTAGCAAGACAACTCACAGCCCTTGGACACGATGTTTTTGCTATTGATAAAAACGCTGATAAAGTACAAGACATAGCATCTCTTGTAGCCCAAGCAGCTGTTGCTGATAGCACCAGAAAAAAACAACTTTTTGCTTTACCCGTTCAACGCGCTGACTTTGTTGTGTGTTGCATTGGCGAAGATTTAGAAGCTTCTCTTTTAACCATACTGAACTTAAAAGAATTTGGCGTTCCAGAATCTCGTATCATTACTAAAAGTGCAAGTTTAGAGCAATCTACCATTCTTGAACGTTTAGGCATTCCTCACGATAATATTTTCCACCCAGAACGAGACATGGCAATAGCTCTAGCAAACAGACTGGATAAGCCCAACATGCTAGATTATCTGCCTTTCCTAGAAGGCTATTCTATTGTGGAATTAGCTTGCCCAGAACATTTTTACAATAAAACTTTAAAAGAACTTGCTTTAACAAGTAAGTACGGGATTCAGGTCATTGCTATCCGCGATACAATGGAAAAAGAACCAAAACTCGGTAATCTTGCTGATTACGTTTTAAAAGATACTGATATTCTTTTCTTACTTGGAACAAACGAAGCTTTAGAAAAAATTAAAGCTTAGCTTTATTGCATTCTTCGCAAACACCAAAAGCATACAATTGCGACTCCTGAATAGCAAAACCTTTCGGGAGTTTAGAAGCAATATCTTCTGGTGGAATTTCTAAATCAAAAACTTTTTGACAACATTTACAAAAAAAATGAGAATGCGGGGTTGTATCTGCGTCATAACGTAAAAAGCCTTCCCCAAAATCTAAATGGATAGCAAGGCCATTTTCACAAAACGCATCTAATGTATTATAAACGGTAGTTCTCGAAAGTGTTGGCAATTCAGGCAACAATTCTTGATAAATCAAATCAACTGTTGGGTGATTTCTTTTATCTAAAAGATATTGGAGAATCTTTGCCCTTTGGATAGAAGGACGCATTCCTCTATTTTGAAATTTCTGAATAGCATTTTCCAAAAGGACCTCCATAAAAAAAGGGTGGGAATACCCCACCCAAAATCAGTTATTACTTAGAAAAATAGCGGCGGAGAAGGCCTTGGAATGCAGAACCATGGCGAGCTTCGTCTTTGCACATTTCGTGAACAGTATCATGAATAGCATCATAACCAAGTTCTTTTGCGCGTTTTGCCAAAACTAGTTTTCCTTCAGTAGCGCCAGCTTCAGCAGCAACGCGAAGTTCAAGATTCTTCTTAGTATCGGCATAAACTACTTCTCCAAGAAGTTCGGCAAATTTTGCAGCGTGTTCTGCTTCTTCAATAGCAATGCGTTTATAAGCTTCGGCCACTTCTGGATAACCTTCACGGTCAGCCTGACGGCTCATAGCCAAATACATACCTACTTCGGTACATTCGCCAGCAAAGTTTTCTCGGAGCCCTTGGATTACTTCTGGATCAAGACCTTGAGCAACGCCAATTTTATGTTCATCTGCCCAGACAATATTTTCAGAAGTAGATTCTGTCTTTTCATTAAACTTTGATTTAGGGGCTTTGCACTGTGGGCAAGAATCTGGAGCTTCTGGTCCCATGTGAACATAACCGCAAACGCTGCAAATCCAAACTTTCATAATCTTTATCTCCTTCTCTCTTTCCAGAGGTTGTTTGTTGTAATAATTACAATATAAAAACAATTACAACAAAATGCAAGTCTTTTTTTAAACTTTTTTCATTTTTTTTGAAAAGTTCCCTTTTTTAAGCCATTTCCCACATTTTTCTCTTTATTTTTTTTCTTTTAAGTTTCATTTTTTCCCTTTTAATTATTTTTCCTATATGGACTTTACACCTATTGGATACTTTTTAGGTGATGCTACCTATAAATATGATACTCCCAGACAAGGGCGTTTATTTCATGGTCATCCTGGACGCATTGAATTATTATCTGGCAAAAATTTTGAAATGGCCCTTAGAAATCTTGATGGTTTTGAACGGATTTGGGTTATTTTCCAATTTCATGAAAATGAGAATTGGCGCCCCACTACAAGGCCACCGCTTTCAGCACCTAATTTAAATCGCGTTGGAACATTTGCTTCACGCTCCCCATACCGCCCTAATCCTATTGGTTTAAGTTGCGTAAAATTACTTTATATCGAAGGACTTTCTTTATTTATTGATGAAGCGGATTTATTAGACAACACCCCAATTCTTGATATTAAACCTTACATTCCTATGGCAGATGCGTTTCCTGAAGCAAAAGCCGGTTGGGTTGATTCTCAAGAGCCTCACAAATGGCAGTTTCAGATAAGTTCTATTTTTAAAGAAAAAACTTCTTGGATTCTGAAAAATTTAAAATGGGATTTAGAAAGTTTTGCACAATTACAACTTTCTTTAGACCCTAAAGATTCTAGCAGGAAACGCTTATATTTCAATAATGATAAAGGTGTTTTAGCGTATAGAACGTTTCGGATTCATTTTACTTTAAATGAAAAGGAACATCTTATTTTTTTAGATGATGTTTCTAGCGGGTATTCTGAAGAAGAGTTACTTTTACCAGAAGATAAATATAGTGACAAAATATACCACAAACTTTTTAAAAATATTTGGGGTTGAATATGTTTAATGAAGAGTATTTTCACTCTAAACGTTGGTTTAAAGGAAAGCAGCGTAGAATTTCTAAAATTCAGACAAAAGATTTTTTTGCATTCTCGAGTAATACTCTTTATTTAGTGGCGGTTTCTTTTGAAAATGGAGATAGCGATTTATATGCTGTCACAAATTATTCTACAAATATAAACGATTTGATTTTTTCCTTGTTTGATTTTAATAATGACAAGAAAATTTTTAAAGGTTCTTTTGGCGAACTTCTGGTTAAACGTTTTGACAATTTTGACTCAAATGATTTAAAAAAAATAACTTCTTTAAATAACGAACAAAGCAACTCTTCTTTTATAGCTCACGGAAAATTCTTTTTCAAATTATTCAGAAGACTTTCTCCTGGTATTCACCCAGAAGAAGAAATTTTATTGCATTTTAAAGAAAACAACTTTAGTTATTCGCCTAATATCTTAGGGAGTTTAACTTACTATGATGGAAATATTCCTTACTCCATTGGTATTTTAGAATCAGCCATTAAAAATTCTTACTCTGCCTGGGATTATTTTCAAGGGAGTTTTTCAGAAGAGCAAGCCGCTCTTATTGGTAAAAGAACCGCTGAAATGCATAAAGCTTTGGCAGAACTTCCCGGAGAAAATATTTCTGCAACAGAAGTTCCTTTTCAGAAACTAGAAACTTTATTAAAACAAGAAACCGAAAAAAAATACGTTCAAGAATTGCAAAAAAAACTGCCAGAATTAGAAAAGAAATATTATTCTTTAAAACAAGAAAAAAGTTTTCTCCCCTGCCAACGGATTCACGGTGATTTTCACCTTGGGCAATTACTTTATAATAAAGAAAATTTTTGGATAATTGATTTTGAAGGAGAGCCTTCACGAGAAATTACTTACCGCCGGTCAAAACAATCTGTAGCTGTTGATATTGCTGGTATGTTGCGTTCTTTTCAATATGCAATGGCAATGTTTAACAAAGATACGACATCTGCAGAACAGGCATTTTTAGAAGAATACGCCAGACATTCAGGAATAAACAAGCAAGACCTCCAAAATGAGTGCAAAGCCCATTGTTTAGCAAAAGCTATTTACGAAGCTTGTTATGAACTAGAATTTCGCCCGGACTGGTTTTTTGTGCCAGCAACTGCTCTTTTAAAACATTTTTTGTGATTTAAGAACAGATTTTCTCTAACTTGAGCCTAAAAGAGCATTTCTTTATCATTTCTAAAGAAATGATTACAAATAAATTCATTATTTTTATTACTAATTGGTATTGAAAATTTTTGATTTTAAAAATTTTCACTTTTGGATATAGGTTTTTTATGTTTAGATTACTTTTTTCTGTAGTCTTCTTGCTACTCAATACAGTAGCTTTTGCTGCCTTTGATGAATGCCATTTTAATTATGGCCGCCAATGGCAAAATTCTTTTAATGAAAACACTGATTTTTCAGGTAAAGGGCTTTCTCATTTAGCCATCTGGATTGGTGATAATGATAACTATAACCAATACTGGGAAGGCTCTATGGTTAGGGCAGCTAAGAAAAATAATCTGACTCCTGTTTTTTATGCGTATGTTATAGCAGAATACGATAAAGACCAAGGAAATCAAGATTGCGATGTTGGCTCACCCAACCATTGTACGAATGGGGCTGAAACTATCAGAAATAAATGGAGCAGCATTATTTCGCGCTATCGTTCTTACGCTCAAGGCGTGGCTCAGGATTTTGGCACTTCTGGTACAACTATCTGGCTTATTGAACCTGACTTTTTCCAGTATTCTGTTTCTGGTGATAATCATGACACACGTTTTAATCAAGTGGGTGGCGGTATTCCTGATGCAGACCTTTGCGGAAAATATTTTAACGATATTGTTTCAACAATTAAATCGGCTTTGCCAAACGCAAAAATTGCCGTTGATATTTCTCCTTGGTTAAATGATGGCCTTGTTACATGGTATGCTAATTTTGATAAAAGCAAAGTCGATTACCTTTTTAGTTCTGGTGGGCGCACTCAAGGTGACCAAGAACGTATGAGAAGTGATAATAATAACTTGGTGACATGGGCTTTTGCAAGTTCTGCAATGGGTGGTAAAAAAATAATTGCTGATGATGGTTATGGTGTTGGTGGTGCAAGCAATAATGATTATGGTGACTGGCTTAATGTTTCTAATTTAAACAATCGTATTTCTGATGGTGTTATCGGGCTTACTATTCAAGAACCAAACGATTCTTATTATACCTTTGCCGCCAGCAATCCTTTAAATATGTGTAGTGGTGGTGTTTCTTCTTCTAGCATTTCTGTTACACCTAGTTCTTCGTCACAAGCTGTTGCAATTGCCACGAAAAAAACTCTTGTCGTTGATGATTTAGAAGATGGCGATACCGTTTCTTTATGGGGTGGCGATTGGGCTATTTATAACGACAATGCAAATGGTGGTGCTTCTAGTGTAGAAAGATCTTTCGTTACAGGGAATTCTTCATCAAAAGCCATACAAGTCAGTTACTCATTAAACGCAGGTTCTCTTACTTACGACCCATTCATTGGTCTTGTTGTCGCCACGAATGCCGATGGTGAATCAACAGAAAATCTTTCTACTTGCACTTCTATTCAATATGACTATAAAGGCGCTGCTCATTCTTTCCGCGTTGAAAGCCCTAATATTACAGACGCTGCTTATTTTGAAACTTCGGTTACAAGTACAAATTCTTGGACAACAAAAACGGTTTCCTGGAATAGCCTTGCCCAACCTACTTGGGGAATTTCAAAAAGTCTTTCTTCTACAAGAGAAACTGTCCGTGCATTTAGCTGGCAAATCCAAGCCGCTTCTGGTTCTGGAACTTTACAAATAGATAATGTGAAATGTTTAGGACTCCCAGAAGCTAGTTCTTCTAGTTCTGCCGTTTCTAGCAGCAGTTCCGTTCAAAGTTCTTCAAGCCTTGCTTCTAGCAGTTCTCAACAATCTTCTTCAAGTGTTGTAAGTAGTTCTTCTCTGGTATCAAGTTCTTCTGAAGTTTCTTCATCAAGTGCTCTTTCCTCTTCTTCTGTGGCAGTAAGTTCAGAATGGCAATCCAACACAAAATTAACGGTTAATGAAAACACAGTAGTTATTGGACAATCCAATAATTATAACGACGAACGTCACGTTACAAAGAATTTAGGCAATCTTGTAACTGGAGAAACCTACAAACTTTCTTTTGACGCTACAGAGAGTGCTGGCGGTCAGGAACTTGATATGACCACCACATTAAACGAATACTGTCATGAAAAGACCTCTCTTACAGGTGGAAGTACTGCTACAGTCACTTTCACATTTACAGCTAAATCAAATGAAGAAGCTATTTTAACTCTTGGCATGCCTGGTTCTCGTTGGGAAGAGATTACTATTTCCAATTTCTCTTTCGGAGTTGTTTCAGCTCTTGCAACCTTTACTATTACTTTTGTGAATGGAACAGAAGTTTTACAACAAGAAACTTTAGAAGAAGGCGCATTACCAAATTACAATGGGGAAAAACCGGTAAGGGAATCAACTGAAAAATACATCTACAACTTTAAAGGCTGGTCACCTGAAATTGCAGTTGTCGCTGGAAACGCTACTTACAAAGCTGTGTTTGATAGCGCTCTTGTTCGTTACTATGTACAGTTCTTGAACGGAGAAAATGTTTTACAAGCAGATTCTTTAGGTTATGGCATTTTACCTACTTACAATGCAACAACACCTACAAAAGCTGCCACTCAAGCTTACACTTACACGTTTAAAGGCTGGTCGCCTGAAATTGCAGTTGTCGCTGGAAACGCTACTTACAAAGCTGTGTTTGATAGCGTTCTCAACAAGTTCACTGTTACTTTTGTAGATGAAGATGGTGCTATTTTAAAAGCGGCTACTGCTTATGATTACGGCACGTCTGCAGAAAACATTGTTTTGCCTGCTGATCCTACAAAACCTTCTACTGATTCGCAAACCTTCACATTTGCCGGATGGACTCCTGCGTTATCGGCTGTCACAGAAAATGTGGTATACAAAGCGACTTATTCGTCAACAACAAATGCTTACACAATCACATTTGTGAACGGAAGTGAAACGCTACAATCTTCTGCAGTAGCTTTCGGTGAAACTCCTGCTTACAGCGGACAAGTCCCTACAAAAGCTGCCACTCAAGCTTACACTTACACGTTCAAAGGTTGGTCGCCTGAAATTTCAGTTGTCGCTAGCAACGCCACTTACAAAGCTGTGTTCGATAGCGCTCTTGTTCGTTACTATGTACAGTTCTTGAACGGAGAAAATGTTTTACAAGCAGATTCTTTAGGTTACGGCATTTTACCTACTTACAATGCAACAACACCTACAAAAGCTGCTACTCAAGCTTACACTTACACGTTTAAAGGTTGGTCGCCTGAAATTGCAATTGTCGCTAGCAACGCTACTTACAAAGCCGTGTTTGATAGCACATTGATTCCTGAAAGTTCTAGTAGCATTGAATCGTCTTCTAGTTCTGAAGCAGTTGTTCCTGCAATTGTTACAGATTGTTCTATTGATGACAACCAATTGAATGTTTCTATTACACCTGCAAGCGATGGTTCTGCTTGGAATTTACAATTCAATGTTTTTGATGCATTAGGGAATGTAATTCGCTCTAGCGAAAAAATTTCAGGAACAGCTTCTTCTTATACATTCTTGGTTCCTTCTATAGCACCAACTGCTACAACTCAAACTTATTATGCTTACATTTATTTGAATGATAAAGCAGAACAAGCTTGTCCTTCCACACTTAGCTGGAATGTAGCTAGCGTCGTTGTCCCAAGTAGTTCTTCTGAAGCACCTGTTGTTTCTTCTAGTTCTCTCGTTGAAGAACCTGTTTCTAGCAGTTCTGCTGAAGAATCATCAAGTTCTGAAATTTCTAGTTCTTCTATGGATAGTTCTTCAAGTGAAACCGAAATCCAAAGTAGTTCTTCGGAAATAACTGATGGTTTGGAGAATGCTTTGATTCCTTCTTTGGCTTTGTCTTTAGATGGGAGAAAATTGCAAATTCATGGAGCTAAAGATGTGCAAGTTCGGCTCTTTGATTTGCAAGGTGTTCCAAGATATACAGTCAATAATGTGAATGGCTTTGTGGATTTGAATAATTTGCCTGCAGGTTCTTATATTGTTTACGTGAAAACGAAAGATTTTTCTCTTTCCCGTAGACTTGTTTTGCGTTAGGGACCAAAGCCCGTAAGGGGGCGGACTTTGGTTTTTGTAAAAAAACAAAAGGCTGAACGGACGCCCGCCAAAGGCGGGCGATACCGCAAAGGGCCCGACCTTGCTTTTAAGCAAGGGAACGCCATTTAAAATTTTATTATTATTCTTTTTATGAAAAAGTGTCTTGTTACAGGTGTTGCAGGTTTTATCGGCTGTGAAGTAGCTTTGCTTTTGTCGAAAGCAGGCTATTCTATTGTCGGAATTGATAATTTGAACCATTATTATGATGTTTCTTTGAAACACGCGCGTTTAAAGCGTTTAAATGGATTAGTGGATTTTAGAGAAATGGATTTAGTGGATAAAAATTCACTGAATGATCTTTTTAAAACTGAAAAGTTTGATGCGGTTGTGCATTTAGCGGCTCAGGCCGGCGTGCGCTATAGCCTTGAAAATCCGCAAGCTTATGTAGATAGTAATGTGACTGGGTTTTTGTCGATTCTTGAATGTTGTCGTGAAAATCCTGTAAAGCATTTGGTTTATGCTTCTTCTTCTAGCGTTTATGGTAGAAACAAAAAAACGCCTTTTTCTACTGAAGATCCGGTTTGTATGCCTTCTAGCCTTTATGCAGCGACAAAACGTTCTAATGAGTTGATGGCTGAAACCTATTCTCATTTGTTCAAAGTGAATAGTACCGGGCTTCGTTTCTTTACAGTTTATGGACCTTGGGGTAGGCCCGATATGGCACCATGGCTTTTTGCGTCTTCTATTTTAGACGGGAAGCCTATTAAAGTTTTTAATAATGGAAATATGCTTCGCGATTTTACGTATATCGCAGATATTGCAGAAGGTGTTGTGCGCGTTCTTGAAAATGGTTTAGAACGAGCTCCTATCCATAAACTTTATAATATTGGCCATGGTTCTCCTGTTAATTTGATGGATTTTATCGCTATTTTGGAGAATTCTCTTGGAATGGAAGCGAAAAAAGACTTTTTACCTATGCAACCCGGCGATGTAGAAGTGACTTATGCTGATACTTCTGCCTTAGAAAAAGAAGTGGGTTATCTGGCTAATACTGACCTAGAAACCGGCGTAAAAGCGTTTGCCGAATGGTTCAAAGATTATAAAAATTCTATTTAATCTGACTTTTTAGAATAAACCTGAAATTTAGGTCATTTTTCTATTTGTCTTTTGCTTTGAAAAGAGTATTTTTTGGGGTGTTATGAAAGTGCAATTTATTTTATCGTGGATTCTTCGAGGACTTGGTGTTCTCGCTGTTCTTGTTTATTTTTTCGGTGCTACTCAAATCGGAGAATGGTTTCCTGGACTTATCGGAAAATCTTTAAATCCTGTTTTTTATACTGGAATCGCTCTTTATGTTGTCGGGGCTGTGTATTATCGAATTTTGTTTAAAAAAGAACGTAAACAACAAATTCAAGAACATTTAGAAGAAAAAGCTAAAGCCGCTTTAAAAAAGAACGCTAGTTCGTCAGAAGACGATTCTAATGAGGAATCACTATGATTCAAATAGAAAATCTGACTAAAACTTATCGCACTGGTTTTTTTATGCACCAGAAACCCGCTTTAAAAGGGATTTCGCTTTCGGTGCCTCGTGGTATGATTTATGGTTTTATCGGGCCAAATGGTGCTGGTAAATCAACTACTATTAAAATTCTAACTGGTCTTTTAGGGGCTGATTCTGGGAAAGTGGCCATTGCTGGTATGCCCCCAAAACGTCCACAAACAAGAAAAATTCTTGGGTATTGCCCTGAACAACCTTATTTTTATGATTATTTAAGTGGCCGCGAACTCCTTTCGTTCTATGGCCGGCTTGTGGGCTTAGAAGGCGCTACTTTAAACGCAAGAATCCAATGGGCTTTACAAACGGTTCACGCTGATAAAGATTGGATTGATAGACGCCTTAGAACTTACTCAAAAGGTATGATGCAACGCGTTGGCCTTGCTCAATCGATTCTTTCTAAACCAGAACTTTTGATTCTTGATGAACCTATGAGTGGCTTAGACCCTATGGGGCGTCGCGATGTGAGAGAAGCAATTCTTTCTCTAAATCAAGAAGGGGTGACTATTTTCTATTCTAGCCATTTGCTCTCTGATGTGGAATCTATTAGCGAACGGGTCGCTATGATTGTTGATGGGAAAATTGTTCGCGAAGGTACTGTCGAAGAAATTACAGAAAGCGCTTCTACAGAATACCATGTCAGAACAGGCCAAACCCTTTTAGAACAAGATCTTCCGCAAAATGTTGTTTCTACAGGACACCCTCAAGAATGGGTTTGTAAAGACGCTACTTCAAAAGATGCTTTTTTAAGTTATTGCCTTTCACATAATATTTCTATTGAAAAGATGGAAAATTCTAGGCCAAGCCTTGAAGAAGTTTTAACAAAGGAGATTGCACGTGCTGAGTCTTAAAAATATTGCAATCATCGCTTGGAATACATTTAGAGAATCTGTTCGCGATAAGATTTTGTATAACATTGTTTTCTTAACAATTGCGCTTGCGTTTTTCAGCATTGTTCTTGGTGAATGGTCTGTTTTTGATAGAGCGCATGTGATTAAATCAACAACTCTTTCTATTATGTCTTTGTCAGGGCTCCTTATTTCTGTTTTTGTAGGAATAAGCCTTGTTCAAAAAGAAATCCAACGCAAAACCGTTTTAACTCTTCTTTCAAAACCGATTAGTCGCGGGACTTTTATTCTTGGAAAATATTTAGGTTTAATGGGTGTTGTGGCAGTTCACTTGTCAATCCTTTCAGCCGTTTATTATTCCATTTTATTTTTAACACACTCTTCTCCTACACTTTCTTTATTGCAAGCAATATATCTCGTTTTTTGGGAACTTGCTATTGTTGTTGCAATCGCTTTACTTTTCTCTAGTTTTTCAACACCTGTTCTAAGTGCACTTTTTACATTAGGCGTTTATTTTGCAGGCCACCTTTCTGGTCAACTTTTAGAACAAGTCCGTTTTGTCCAACGTATGGGAGAAATTACAGGCGGTATGAGTACTCTTCTTGAAAAAGCCGCTGTAGTTATCCATGCTGTTTTTCCTGGACTTTATCGTTATAACATAAGTGCTTATGTTATCCATGGAGTAGCATTGCCTGAAAATTATTTGCTGTGGAGTTCTCTATACGCCATAGGTTACATCAGTGTATTTTTGGGTATCGCTTCTTGGTGGTTCAGTAGGAGGGACTTTTTATGAGAAACCGTTATTTAGCCAAAGTTTTAATTGCTAACAAATTTGTTGCTGAAAATGTGGCCAAAGACTTTTTGGGAAAAGTTTCTCCTGGAAAAGATCTGGGGCAAGTACTTTGTGAAGCAGGCCTTTTAGACGAAAAAACTTATCACCGCGTTTTGGATTATGTCATTCAATTAGAAAAAAAGAATGCAGCAGCTCCACAAGCCACACAAACAACTCCACCGAAATCTAGTGGTGCTACATTTGGTCGTTCAGCTCCTGTTCAAGAAACACAACCACAAATCATTAAAACGCAAACGCCGACATTTGCTTCAGAAAATAAAGAACCCGAACCATCTGCTTTACAAATTGAAGGCAATAGTTTATATGGTTCAACATCATCTTCTGCCATACAAGTTGAAGAAGTCGCAGGGCTTGAATCTACAAGAGTCTCTGGCGGTTTTCAAATGGCTACAGTCGAAAGCGATTCTGAAAATGCTGAAAATAGCGAAGCCCTCCCTGTTCGATTTGCGTTAAATACAGGTGAAGGCGAAATTAAAGTTCCTGAATCTATTTCGGCAAAAAATTCTTTAGCAGAAATTATTGTTTACGCTAGAGCTTGCCAAGCAACAGATATTTATCTCTTTGAAAATCGTCCGGCGGCGTTTCGTCGCTTTGGCACAATGGTTCAAGCTACACCTGATTCCATTATCGCCGAACGTTTAAATGATTGGCTTTTAGAAGCTTCTAAAGGTTTTGCTGACTTTTACACCCCTGCTGTAGGGAAAAACTTTAGCAGAACTTTTGCTCTTTCAGGTACTGGTCGCGCAAGACTTTCTGTTACATGGAGTGGGGTCACGCCATTCCTTTCTATTCGATTGATTCCATTAGAACCAATCCCATTTGAAAGTTTATACTTGCCTGATTTCTGTGCCGAATTTGCCAATTTAACAAGTGGTTTGGTTTTAATCGCAGGCCCAGCATCAAGCGGCCGTTCGTCTACACTCACAATGTATGGCGAAGCTATTGCGGCATCGCGCTATGCTCTGATTGAAACAGTCGAAAAACCAGTGGAACGTTTATTGCATAACCCTAATGGAGCGATTATCCAGCGAGGTGTTGGGCTTCACACTGTTTCGGGAGAAACTGGTATTAAAACGGCTATCCAAGAAGGGGCAGACGTTCTCTTATTTGATTCTATTGCTTCTATAGAAGAACTTTCTCTTTTACTTTCTGCAGCAAATTCTGGCATGCTTGTCTTTGCAACAGCAACAGGCAACAATACGGTATCATTACTGAATCGTTTTTTGGATTCTGTTCCACAAGCACTCAGAGCTTCTTTTGCTTCAAGCCTTGCCGATTCTTTAAAAGGCATTATCGTACAACACCTTATTCCTGTTGTAGGTGGTGAAGGACTTGTGCTAGCGACAGAATCTTTAAAAGTTTCTTCTACTATAGCAAACCTTTTACGAAAAGAAGAAATCGCTCAGATTCCTGCGGCTTTAGCTTCTGCCAAAGGCACCGCCATTACATTAGATGATTCTTTAAAAATGCTTGTTGATTCTGGTTACATTGAAGGTGTTGAAGCTTGGAAACGCGCTTTTGATGTCCGTAATTTTGCTACTTATCGCCCAGGGAGGAACTAACAATGACTGCTAATCAAATCTTAGATTATGCACTACAAAATGGTGCAAGTGATGTTATTCTCATTGAAGGTGCTCTTCCTTGTGTTCGTTTAGGTCGTAAAGTCGGGCAAATTCCAGAAACTTCCCCTATTCCTTCTGGCTTTTTAGATGAATTTTTAGGTGTTTTGCCTGAAAGTGCTGGGGTTCGCCTTGTTGGGCCGTTCCTTGATACTATGTGGCGTGTTCGCTATTCGCGTGGTGCTATGGGAAAAGCTGCTATTTTACGCCCTCTTTTAAGTTCATGCCCAGATTTTTATTCTTTAGGCGTTCCGGATTCTTTACAAAATCTACTTTCTGCCACTTCTGGCGTTATTCTCTTTTGCGGACCTGCTGCTAGTGGAAAAACGACAACCGCTTCAGCATTTATTTCTGCTTATTGTTCTTCAGCCATGCACAGAGCCATATTTTTAGACCCGCTAAAAGAATACAACATAGAAACCGGCGAAAGCATTGTTATTCAGACTCCTTTAAGCGAACAACCTCAAGAAGAAATTGCTCACGCTATTCGTGCTGGTGCTGATTTATTGTGGTTTGGCGATATTTCAGAAGAAGCTTTACACCCAGCTTTACGTGCTGCAGAATCTGGAGCAGTTGTAGTAGCCACTCTAACAGCCGCGACAACAGCAGGTGCTTTAGCAGAACTTCTTCAAGACGCGCCATTAGTTGTCCGTACACAATTTGCATCTAATTTGCGAGCTATTGTTGTTCAGCATTTAATTCCTTCTACCGATGGTTCCACGCTTATACCCGCGTGGGAAATTGTTTATGGTAGTCAAAGCATCGCAGCGCAAATTCGCAATGGTGATTTTTATAAAATAAAACAACTCGTAAAACAAAATTCTTCGGATGGTTCATTGCCTCTTGATGTTTCATTAGCAGAACTTGTCCGATGTGGTTATATCCAACGAGAAGAAGCTGAAAAAATTGCTTTTGATATTTCTAGCATAGGTTAAATATGCGCATTTTAAGTGCGTGTTTTTTTGCCATTATTTTTTCTTTTTCTCAAATTTCTGCAGAAGAAATTTCTTTTGATTTTTTGAACCCGTTTAAAAAGCCTTTGTGGTCTCTTGGGTATATTCCAGAAACAGAAAATTCAAGTAAAACCATTCTGTATTTAAACGATGCTCCAAATTCTGCTTGGTTCTATTTAGGTGCATTTTACGCTTTTGAAAATTATGGTGTAAAAATTGATTCTATTGTCGGCAACTCTGTTGGACTTTGGATTGCTAGTTTATGGAAATCGGGGTGGGCTCTAGATGACATACAACGCCTTTTAAGAGAAAACGATATTTCAAAACAACTTTCTCTAAACGAATCTACAAAAAATCCCTGGGAACATTTTAAAGTTCCTTTATCTAAAGAATCTTGGGCGCCGTCACTACAAATGCGTTTAACTTTTTCCGTTGATTCAAACATTTCTGTCAATACATTACCTTTAACACCAGATTCTATTTATTTAGCCAATTTACGTTTTCGCTTTCGTGTCGAAGAAAGTCTTTTTAGAAAAAATTTCCCAAAAAATATTACTGGAGTCAATTGTGAAGGGCATTACTTAAATGGCTCGGATGCGGTTATTAAAACCATGCCTTTTGCTGAAAATATTTCAGGAACCGGTTGTGTATTACCATTACCTTTAGAGTCAAAACCTAATGAATTCCCTATAATTCTTTCTGCCTGGCCAAAACGAATTTCAACAAAACAAAATTCAGAATCTTATCGAGAATACCTTTACTATGAAAGAGAATTGTCTTTTTTAAATAGTTCTATTCTAACTATACGCCCTCATTTTTTACCTGAGAATTCTCCTGAAAATTGGATGCAAAGCGGTTTTTCAGAAGTAGAAAAAAATTTATCAGCATTTGCTTCTATACAAAAACTCAAACCGTATGAAACCTCTTCTAAATCCATTGCCCCTTGGTTTCGGGTAATTCCTGTTGTAGATTCTGTTCCGTCTGAAATCCAACCTCATTTATTGTCTTTTTGGAATTACCAAGATTCAGGGTTTTCTCTTGTTAATAATTTCATTTCTGATGTAAGCCAGTCTCCGGTTTACGATTCGTTAAAAATACAAATGCATAAAAACGGAACTTTACAAATAGAGGCAAAATCTCCTTTTGTTTTGGATTTGCAAGCAGGTGGTTTTGGTTCTTCTGTTTTTGGACCATTCCTTTTTGGCGATTTCCGAATCCGTTATGTAAATCAATTTGAATACGAATTAGGTTCTAATATTTTTTATGGCTCGCAAGGTTTTGGCGTTACTCCAGAATTTAAACTTTTGCGTTTACTAGAAGGTTCTTTTGATTTTGGCGTTCGTTATAATTACAGAAATTTAAAACCATTAAATAGTTTCATCAATGACATTGAACATTCTCAACAAATTAAAGAAGAATGGCAAAACGATGTTTCATTTATTTTGGATTACCATTTAAATAAATACAACTATTTTTCTTTACAAGCTCTCGTTGGAAAAAGAGAATATTTATTAAATGAATACATTTCAAAAAAACGTATTTCTGTACGCCCTATTTCTCCAGAACTTTCATTTATTCATAATGCAGGGCAACAAAATCCTTGGTTTGCTAAAAATGGATCTTTTGTAAAAACAACACTTGGATTAGAATCAGTAGGAGCTGTTTTTGGTGAAGGTGAAACGGTCCCTATTTTCTGGAAACTGAATGGAAACGCTTCATTTGCTCACTCCCCTTATTCTTTTTTAACATTTGGGCTTGGAGCTTTGGCTGGCGCAAACATTTACCAAGAAGATGGTGAAACCTACCCTCCTTCATTTGGCTTTTTAAGTATTGATAACACCATACGTCAAGAAATAAACGCTACACCTTTTGCAAGCACTTGGTATTCTCCAGAATACCGTTCTCACCATTACCTTGCTATAAATGCACGCCTTGGCTTACATTTAGGTAATTTCAGTGCTTGGCTTTTTGCAAGTTATATTCACGATTTTGAAGAAAATGAATTACTCCTTTTAGACAATTCTCGTTTAGCATTAGAGCCAGTTTTACGCTATGCTTATCGCTCTTTAGAAATTTCTCTCGGCATGACAAGGCTAGTTGATTTTGATTCAGCTAGTGACTTATCCGATTTTTCTGATTACCGTTATTTTATTCAAGTCGGGAATTTCTGTTTTTAACCAAACATTATATCGTTTGGCTAAAAACGCCTTCTCTTTTTTGAGTTTGCATTAAAGGGTCTAATTGCATCGCTAAATAACGAATCACAAGTGAGCCCAATTCAGTTGCAACAATTTCATTTTCATTTAATTGATTTAAAAGCCCTTCTGATTCTAAAGCAAGTAAACGATTCCAGCCATCAGAAACAACAGCCATTTCATTGTCAGATAACTTTAACCGATTATTGCACATAAGTCGTTCAATCACATTCCTGAGAACACGTTGTTCATGTGAAAGTTCCTGAGCTCTGATTTCTGTCATTTGACCATTTTGGATACGCTTTACATATTCTGCTGAATTATGAATGTTTTGCACATAAGCATTATCAAATTGAGAAATTGCACTTGCCCCAAAAGCATAAACTTGCCCGGTTGTTTCTCTTGTACAATACCCTTGAAAATTACGATGTAACATTCCAGATAAACTTGCCTTTGCTAAAGCGTCACTTGGTTTTACAAAGTGATCCATTCCAACAGCAAAGTAACCTGCTTTCAAAAATTCTTCTCGCGCGTTCAAAAACAAAGTCATTTTTGTCTTGGCTTCTGGTATAGCAAAAGCTTCTAATTTTTTTTGCTCTGGTCGCATCCAAGGCACATGAGCGTAACTAAAAAGAGCTATTCTATCAGAAGATGCTTCTATCGCTTTTTCAATCGTTTTTGCAAAACCTTCTTCTGTTTGGCCAGGTAAACCATAAACCAAATCTATGTTTATTCCTCTAAAACCAAGTTCTCTTGTCAGTGAAAGCAGTTCAGGGATAGCTATAAGAGAGGGATCTCTACCTATGTTTTTTAAGATTTCTAAATCAAAATCTTGCACACCATAACTAACTCGATTAAAGCCCATTTGTGCAAGATTTTTTAGCATTTCCTCTGTTAAAGTTGCCGGATTAATTTCTATTGCTACTTCAGCATTTTCTTGAAATTCAAAATTTTCTTTCAAGTGACAAAGAATTTTTTCTAATTCAACAAGAGGAACACTTGTTGGTGTGCCACCTCCAAAATGAATTTGAGAAATTTTTCTTTCTTTGTTTATCCAAGAAAGTTTTTCATTCATTTCCTGATGCAACGCCTCAAAATAAGCATTTCTAAAAGATTCATCATGCAAGGTATCAGAAGTGCAACCACAAAAAAGACAACGTTTTACACAAAACGGAATATGGAAATAAAAACTCAGCGTTTCAGGCAAAAGAGCATTAGAATCTAACCAAAGCTTTTGCACTTGTTCTTTCGATTTAGCTTCTTGAAATAAATTTGCCGGCGGATAACTCGTATAACGCGGCGCATTGGTATTATAACGTAACAAAGAATCAATCATAAAGAACAATATAGTTAGTTCACCTTTTTATGACAACTTATTACAGAGAAGTTCTAGCCTTTGTAAAGGAACCTTGTGAAAACTCCGTTACAACTTAATGGAACTATTAAATCGTTTATTCTAGGTGAAAAAATTTTGCCCAGTACGGTTCTTCTTTTTTGAAAATTTCAAGTTCTTCTGGAGAAAAATTTTTAGGACAATCTCCGAAAAGGAATAAAATCTTTTTTTTATCAAAAGAAACTGCAAACAATCCATATCTGGGAAATCAACCCACCACATTTTATCGGTTTTCTTTTCTTTATAGAAATAAAATTTGTCTTTTATGTCTTTTGCGTATTTCATACTTCCGCCTTGCATATTGCTTAATATACATTTAGTTTTAACTAAGTTCCCATAGAACAAACAAAACAACGCCCAAGATTTCGCGGCCTACGCTGAAATAGTTTCCCCATCAAAATGAGGGTGAGCACGACCATTGCGATATCCAATGTGCGAAGGCTATTTTACCCATTTAGCATTCTCAACTGTTAAAGGTTTCCAACAATCTTTCCAGCATCCTTGTAATTTACGCAACGGCATCCCTTGAAACTCTCTATATTATCACCAGAATAGACAAGGATTTTTTTCATGTTTTCAAATTCTGGAATTGACGCGACCTTCGTTAAATTTTTGAAGTAGTCCATATTGACTGTCGACGAAGACTTTATCTCGACAGCGTTCCAGCAACCTTCGCTCTTGAATAGCAAATCCAGTTCGATCCCAGATTCCGTACGGAAATAAAAGAATTCCGTCGTCATATTCTGGTTCCATGCAGATTTTAAAACTTCAAGAATAACAAGATTTTCGAATAAATTGCCGTGCAAGGGGTCTCGTGCCACCTGCTCAGGAGATTCAATTCCCAAGAGCCTTGCCGCAAGCCCCGTATCGGTAAAATAAATCTTGGGAGACTTGGTCAAACGCTTCCCCACATTGCCGAACCATGGTCTCAACTTGAAAACAACATTTGAAATCTCCAGAACGGAAATCCATTCGGCGATGGTTTTGTTAGACACGCCCACGTCGGCTGCAAGAGAAGACGTATTCAAAATCTGCCCTACTCGCCCAGCCAGAAGTTTCACGAAAATATCAAACCTGTCAAAATCCCTGATGCGGATAAGGTCACGAACATCACGCTCCACATACGTGCGGAAATAGTCGCGATAATAGATGTTGGGTTCTATGTGGCTATCGAATATCCGTGGCATGCCACCAAAATAGAGACTTTCATCCTTTTTTTGTTCGATTCCGGCAAAGGCCAGTTCCCGCAACGAAAGTGGAAGCAGCGTAAGAATTGAAGTTCGCCCAGCCAAAGTCTGCGAGACTCCCTGCATCAGGGGCAGTTGCTGGCTCCCCGTAAGGATGAACGCTCCATTCATATTCAAGGAATCACTGACAACCTGGATTTCGCTTAGGAGTTCCGGGCAACGCTGCACCTCGTCGATAATCAGGGGCGGCGGGTTGGAAACCAAAAAACCACGAGGGTCCTCCTTGGCAAGCAATCGCATACCAGTCTGCTCTAGGTTTACATAGCGATACTCCGAAAACGTCTGGCAAGCAAGCGTCGTTTTACCGGACTGTCGCGGCCCAATAAGTGTCACGACGGGATATTTCTGCGCCATGCCCTTTAGAAATTCAGTCAATTCTCGCTTAATCATGTATATAATATACAATATTTTACGGAATTTGGGAATTAAACTCCCAAACTCCGTAAAACTTCTCTGATTTAGCTTTTTTTGTAAAAAACGAACCTCACTGTCCGAGAATTTTTACAAAGTTAATTTTTATTCTGCGTACTTCGCCCACTTACGAGCAACTCTTTCTACATGCGATTCTGCATCGTGCTTTTTGTTAGTTTCTTTGCCGAGGGCCTATGCAGTGTAAAGGTTGTATCCTTTGAGCGGATCATAGTTTTACCTAAGTTATCATAGAACTCCATTACAACGAAAACTCCCGGATCGCTATGGATTCGGGAGTTATAAAGTGTCGTTTTCTGTAATTTAAGAAACAATCTGCATTCTATTCCATTACATTTTTTTACTTCTTGTTCAATGTATATTCAACACCTGCTTTTTTATACAACGCTTTCCAATCATCTTCATTTGAAGGATCCTTTGCATTTTTCAAGTCAACACTATTTTCAGATCTTGTAACAATCATATACATTGATCTATCTAGCAAAATATTTTCTATTTCCTCAACGGAAAGATTTTCTTTTTGCAATCTAGTGAGAATCACTTTTGCGGTTTCAGTAACCCTATAGAGATGATCCTTTGTTGTTTCTTTTTTATCAGCTTTGGCCGCCCTTTTGGAAATGCCAATGATAAAATCCTTATTTTGGGGCTGTCCATGCGTTATGATTCCCCCACCCCACAAAGGCAATAAATTGGGTTTGTTTTTATCATAAAGCTTAGCCGTAGCTTTCAGCATTTGTGCTGCAAACCGCAATTTTTCTTTTTGCTTATCGGTTAAAAGTTTTCTCTTTTCGTTCGCAGTCAGCATAAATTACTCCTATTGTTGAGCTTATTGTTTTACCTAAGTTCCCGTAGAACTCCATTACAACAGAAAATTTACAATACTGCGATTGGTGGAACATTGTATGTAATTCCGAAAACTTTTATTTGGAAACCATTTCTTTGCGTCTAGTGATTAAATACTTGTCAATCGCCTTGTATAAAGGTTCACGGGGTGGTTCTTTTTCGGGAAGGGCTATCCATGGAATAAGGAACGCATAATAGAATTTATCAAGTGCATCAAAATAAACGGCTTGATTGTGTGATAAAGTCATATCAAAATCAAATGGGTGTGGGTTATCCTCACTATTATATACTTTTTCAAAAACCTTGTCGGTTTCTTCTCTATCCTCGCAAAAATGTTTTCCGTGGGACAATTCTACAAGTGCTGTTTCAGTATATTCAGCCTTACTCCCACTTTTTACTTTCATTGCCTTTATTTTCTTTACGAAACCATAAACATCCTGTTTCCAATGATTGTCCGTTTGGGGCATATTGAAAACTAAAAAATAAGAGCAGTGACAGAATATCTCGTCTTCAAGATTATATGCAATAGGGATATATTCATACTTTTTTGCAGCCTGTTCGTGTATTTGTATTTTCAAAGCCATAATTCTTTCTCCTTTAATTTGTCTTCAATTTCTAACCAACGCTTGAGCCACTTGTTTTACCTAAGTTCCTGTAGAACTCCATTACAACTTATCAGCAGCTTCCGTCCCCATCCCAGTTACGAGATTCTCGTAGGCTCCATCGTTTTCAAAATGCAAATTTGACATACTAAGTGTAGCGTTCTTTGTTTATTCTTTTTGAGTTTTTAGAAGCTAAACGAGAAGTTGGTGCTAGTTTCATTCCTCGTTTTGATTCCAAGCCTAGCTTCAACGGCTGTTTTGGGAACATAATTTTTATTGATGTCAAATAAATATTTTTCTTTAATTGATGTAATATCCATTTTAAAGACCTCATTTTTTTGATTAACAAAATAACTCACATACATTTTGAAGATATTTTTTTTCAAAATTCTTATAAATTCGAGATTTCTGTAAAATAATGTAATATTCAACGATTTAACTCTAAAAAAACAAAATATGCCCCAACAATGCCCCAAAGCTGTCAGCCCTTTGTTTTATTAGGATTTTGTAGAGCAAGCAAATATTCCGACAACACGATGTCTTGCCGTGCGCTGCGTAAGGCTGTTCAAGAAGCAGGACTTGACCCAAGTGATGCAACCAACCACAAGTTCCGTCATTCTTTTGCGAGCAATCTAATCCGCGCCAAAGTTAACATTAAAGCAGTTCAACAATTAATGAGGCACGAGAATGTAGATTTAACTTTGAATACATATTCTCATCTTTTGAAGGACGATTTAGAAGCAGCTGCTAATGCTATTTAATTTTTTTATAAAAAAAGCCCTGCCATAAAGGCAGAGGCTAATGGATAAAAATTATTTTACAGCATTTATATGGTAATTGTACTCTTCTAGAACTGCTTGTTTTACTTTTTCAAATAAGTCATCATCAATAAAGAATACTTCTTCACAGAAGATAGTAAGCCCATCTTCTATTTCTATGATTTTAAATGAAATTGTTATTTTATTAAATAATTTAACTACCGCCATTCCCTTAAAATCTCCTTTTGATTCTAATAGAGTAATGGCTCCCATCAGACGTTCGACTTCGATTTCTTTGTTTTCCATATATCCTCCAATGTTAAATATACATTTATTCGTTTTACCTAAGTTCCTGTAGAACTCCATTACAACTAAAAAATCAGCTAATTGTCTTTTACGCAACGAACAGAACGAGCGCTTCCTTTATAGTGATAACGCAAATAAGCACTTTCAACAGAATAATCTAAAACAAGATAATATGCCATGTACTCATCTTCTTCACTTTCTGTTTCTGTCCAAAAAGACGCATTTCTGCTTATATCTTCAAAACTGCCATCGCTATTACGCATACCTGCAGGAAATGCTGAAAATTTAAAATCATCTGTACCATTTCCCCGAATGGTGTACCAATCAGCTTTTGACTTTAACATTTGCCCAGCAATTGCTTCGCCACCAACATTTTTCATTAAAAGTTCAAATTCTATTTTGCTTGGTAAATGCCAATAATCAGGGCATACTTCTAAAGCTAATTCCCACGCATAAAGCCTTCCGTACTTTTCACAATTTGCTGAGGCATCATCATAGCAATACGAATCCTCAGTTTCATAGTTTAAATTCTCAGCCATCCATATTTGATTGCCTATTTTTATGTATTTGTATTCTTGTCCATCGCGTTCATCAGTAAATGTTTCGAGCACGGATTCCTGAGGTTCAGAATTTTCTTTTTCAGATTCATTTGCTGAAGAAGAATTACTTTCTGAACAAGCAAAGAAAAAGAATGAAATAAAAAAAATAGAAATGGTAAATCTTTTCATGATGACTCCTGAATGAAGGAAATGTAATTTTTTATTTATTTAGAAATACACCCAGTAATTGCTTTCACGGCAGAAATCAAATCTTGTGGAGCAACTTTTATTTGAAGGCCGCGCACACCAGCGCTTACAAAAATATATGGTTGAGAAAGCGCGCTTTCGTCAAAATAAGTTGGAAAATTCTTTTTCATACCAAGGGGCGAGCAACCGCCACGAATGTAACCTGTTAAAGGCAACAGTTCTTTAACGGCCACGGGCTCTACTTTTTTATTTTCAGAAATTTTAGCAACAGCTTTTAAATCCACTTCTAAATGGCCCGGAATTACACAAACTAAAAGCCCTTTTTTATCGCCGCGAAGCAAAATAGTTTTAAAAACTTGTTCTATTGGTTCTGCTAAAGTTTCTGCCACATGAACGGCACTTAAATCAGATTCATCAACATCGTAGGGAATAAGTTCGTATGAAATTTTTTGTTTATCAAGAATTCTTGCGGCATTTGTTTTCACTATTTTCATAATACACTAACATAGAATTTTATTGACAATATTTTATCGTGTTATTATCTTTTCTTACAAATTCCATGCCCTGAAAAGCTCTGCTGTAAGCAGAAGAGAATCCCGTGTAATCCGGGAGCGGTCGCGCCGCTGTAAAGGGGGACGAAATCGGCATAAACCAATGTCTGAAAAAGATGTGAAGGAGCCGAAAGTAGAAAGATCCCTGAGCCAGAAGAACTGTGGAACCTTAAACTTTTTAAAGGAAACGATGCGCACGACGTCTTTCTATATTTCTTTTGTTGCCATTGCAACACTCTTTTGGTTTGCTCCAACGCTTGCCAGCGAATATAGCGTGCAAGAACTAGGTTCTTCTGAAATCCGCGATAATTCATTTTTTGAAAAGAAAAAAACAGATGTTGAAATTTTGACCCCAAAAGATTGGGAAGGTAAAAACTTTTCTTTAGCCGATTTTTTAGCCAAACAAACAGGAATTCAATTTTTTAAACAAGGTGGTTTAGGGAGTTTTGAAAGTGTTTCTATCCGCGGAGTTTCAGGCAAAAATATCTTGATTTGCATTGACGGCATTGCACAAAATTCTGCTAATGGAGGCGCTTTTGACTTAAGTAAAATTGACTTGAATTTAATAGAAAAAATTGAAATTTATAAAAACAATATTCCGGCAAAATTTGGAAATGGAAAACTGGGCGGAGCCATAAATTTTATAACTAAAAAATCACTTCAACATTCAGGAAAAATTCTCGCTTCTTACGGGAGTTATAATTTCTGGGAAACTAGCGCTCAAATTTCGGCTTCACCCAAAGATAGCTTTTATATTTCTGCTGGAATTTCTACAAAACATTCTGACAACGATTACGAATTTAAAAATCGCAATGGCACACTTTATGACACTTCTGACGACTTTACAGACAAAAGAGAAAATGCGGAATACACTGAAAATTCTTTTTCTTTACAACTTCGCAAATTACACGCAAATGATTTCTTTTCCATTTTTTCAATTTATGGTTTTCACGCAGAAGGCGGAATCCCTGGCCGCGAAGATTACCAAACCAAAATAGCATCTTTCAACGGTAATTTTTTGCAATGGCATTATCGTTTAGAAACTCCTGAAATAAAAAACGGCTTTTGGCTTTACCCTGGAATTTCTGGAAAGCTCAATAAAAACATGGGAGAATCTTATTACCCTTTAGACCATATTGGTTACCTTTCTTCAGATTTTTTAGAATACGGAATATTGCATTTTTCTTTAGCTCCAGAATTTTATGCTGAATGGAATACTAATTATTTCGAAAGTTCTGCGCGTATTGATTTGAATTATGAAAATGGAATGCCAAAAGGCAATTCTACTGATTGGGAATTAGAACGATTTTCTTCAAACATCTCTTTTGATTTTTTATACAACTTAAATTCATTTTTAAAATTTGGCAGTAAAATCGGAACACTTTTCAGACAAGATGAAATCGACAAAGGCAAATTTATTTTACCCACAGGAACAAGAAATTTAGACAAAGAAAATCTTGACGATTTTTCTTTTATGGGGAACGCTTTTTTAATTTTTGAAAAAGAAAAGTTTCCGCTTTCAGCAAGCATTTCTTTTGGTAGATTTTTCAGACAGCCAGAACTTATGGAACTTTATGGCGTGTTTCCTGGCAGCATTTCAAACCCAGATTTAAAAGAAGAAAATGCATTACGTTTTGAGGCGAGCGCTTTTTTAGAAATAACACCTAACACCAATCTAAAAACAGCTTACTTTGAAAGTCATACAGAAAATGGTATCTATTGGATTACAAGCGGAACATTTATGAAACCCGAAAATATTGGAAAAGCTTTTATCCGAGGCTTTGAAGCAGCGCTTGAAAGTAAACCACTTTCATTTCTAGAAATTTCTTTACGAGCTACATTACAAAAAACAGAAGACAAATCAAATTCAAAAACTTATAAAGGAAACCTATTACCTGGCGAGCCAACTCATTCTTATTTTTCACAAATCGGACTTTTATTTTATCCTTTTACTTTTCATTTTTCCGCGGCGTATAAATCTGTAATTTATGGAGACAGGGCAGAAAAATTAAAACAACCAGGAACTCCTCATTACACGCTTTCTGTTTCTTACGATTTTTTAGAAAAAAGTCGATTGATTTTTGCTATCGATAATTTAAGCGATGAAACTTACCGACATATTTATACACCTTTCCCTATTCCTGGGCGAGAATACCGTTTAACCTTTATCCAAAATTTCTAACAAATTAAATTAGGAGAAATCATGAAAAAAATCTACTCTCTTTTATTTGTTGCTTTGCTGCTTGCAGCTTGTAGCGATAATTCTTCTTCGGCTAATGAAGAAGCAGAAAATACACCTTCCACACAAGAATCTAAAATTTTTATTTTTGGGTCAGATTACACAACAGGGGAACTTTATATAAATTCAACGGAACAAACATTTCTCTTTAACCAAGATTCTAAAGTAATTGCTGCTGGCGAAAACGTTTATGTTTTAGAGCGATATGGCGCCGATAATGTTATCAAATTAAATAAAGAAAAAAATGCTGAAAAATATGAAGTCTCATGGCAAATTGCTTTAGAAGATGCTTCTAACCCTAGCGATATTGTTTCTATCGATAACGAAAAATTATGGCTTTCTCAAGAAGGCGCCGACAACATTTTACAACTTGACGCTAATACAGGAAAAATTTTAAAACAAATTAATATTCAAAAATTTAAAGATAAAAATGGATTAAGCGCAGGCGCTGTTGATTTAGAAATTAAAAATGACACACTTTTTGTTCTTTTACAGCGTTATGCTTTTGATTCAGAGATGTTTAGTACGTATTACCCGAATACAGGTTTGCTCGCTTTATATGACAAAAATTCCGGTGAATTTTTAGACACACTTTCTTTACTTTCTAAAAACCCTACTGCTATGAAAATTTCAAATAAGAAACTTTACATTGCTTCTCTTGGACCATATAATGATTCATACGGAACCGATGCAGATTCATTAAGAGGCGTTGAAATTTTTGATGCAAAAAATTCTAAATCACATTTTATAATTTCTGGAAAAGAATTAGGCGGCGGCATTTATGCTTTTTCGACAAGTGCAACAGAACCCATTGCTTTTGCAGCAATTTACAAATCTTTTGGTGACGCTCCTTTAATGCAAATAGATTTAGAAAACAGTTCCAATAAAATAATTGAAGGTGTGCAAGATGCAGAAGGTGGGCTTGCTTTTGATAATGTTAGCGAAACTCTTTATATCGGCGACAGAACTTATGGGAACGAAAAAGTTTATACATGGCAAAATGATTCTCTTGAAACACTTGATTATCAAGGAACGCTCCCACCTTATAATATGGCGGTGTTAAATTAAATCTATAAAATTATGGTATTTTTCCTAGAGTGAGGATTGGTTCACTTGTATTTATTGAATCTAGTATGCTTATGATTATAGGTTTTGAATTTTAGTTGGAGAAAAGGCAAGAACAAATGTTCTTGCCTTTTTTGTGTGAATTAGCTTTATCTTAAAAATAGCATGAAAAAAAAGTCCTATTTCAAATAAAAAATTATAAATTTAGAGAAAATTAGGGTTTTCTCTTATTCTTGCTAGAAATCTCGACAATTTCCAGACACTAAGAGTAAGATGAACACTCACGTCTGTAATAGTTTTTCTGTTGCAACGCTTTGTTAGATGGTTTTTGATTTGCCTGTTAGCAAACGGCCTTTTGGGGCGTGAGTTGTTTGTATTTATTTGTGTCGGGCAGTCGAGAGCCTCTAGCTATAAGTGCATTCAACTTCACGCCTTTTTCTTATAAAAGTTTGAAGTGATGGCTGTATAAGAGTGAACTTTAAAATAGGGTATCACTCTTGTTCTCTAGCTAGAAATCTCGACAATTTCAAGACACAAGAATAAGAAATACTCGCTTGAACAACTTGTAAAGAACAGGTTTTATTTGTGATAGGCATTTTATGTTTATTATGTTTTTAAGGTAGGTTTTTACAACCTAGCCTTTAGAAATGGCGAGTTTTTTAATTCTTTTAAGAAATTATCGTGCTTTAGCGAGAAGTAAAGCAGTTTCTCGCTTTTCTTTTTTTAGAATCGCCCAAAGTCTGCCGAAATCAAGAGTGAAAAGTTTCACTTTTGATTGTGGAGTAAGTGGTGGCTGCGGGCAGAAAGAAAGGCAAACATAAGTTCACTTTTATTGATTTGTTTGCTGGCATTGGTGGGTTTCATTTAGCTCTTAAAGAGTTAGGGTGTGATTGTGTTTTTGCAAGTGAAATTAAAGAAGATTTAAGAAAACTTTATAAAATTAATTTTCCAGAAACACCAATTATAGAAGGAGATATTACAAAAATTTCTCCTAATGAAATTCCTTCTCATGATATTTTGTGTGCAGGGTTTCCTTGTCAACCATTTAGTCAAGCGGGGAAGAGACAAGGATTTAATGATGAAAAAAAACGTGGAAATTTATTTTACAATATTCTTGAAATTGTAAAATACCATCATCCCAAATACATTTTGCTTGAAAATGTTGCTTCTCTTAAAAATCATGACAATGGTAATACATGGAACACAATCAAAGGTGAACTTGAAAAAATCAATTATGAAGTAACAGAAGCAATTCTTTCGCCTCATCAATTCCAAATTCCTCAACATCGCCGCCGTATTTATATTGTTTGTGTTGATAAAAATAAATCCTCTTTAGATGGTTTTTCATTTCCACCCATATCAAATAAAAATAGCGACATCAAAAAAATTATTGAGGAAAATGACACAAACATAACAAAGCTAAAAAAAGAAACTCTCAATCAGTTGCAAGTTTGGCAAGAGTTTATTGATCAAACAATTGCTCATAATGATTCAATTCCTCGGTTCCCAATTTGGGCAATGGAATTCGGAGCTAATTACAATTTTGAAGAAACTGCTCCAGCTTATCAATCGCTTAAAGAACTTCGTGGAAAACGAGGTAAAATAGGAAAAATGATTATTGGCTCTTCTATAAAAGAGTGCTTAAATAATTTGCCAATCTATGCACAAACTGACAAGAATGTATGTTTTCCAAAGTGGAAAATCAGCTATATCCGCCAGAACCGTGCTTTCTACGAAAAACATAAAAATTGGCTCGACAAGTGGATAAAGAAGATTGAGAAATTCGACAACAGCCATCAGAAATTTGAATGGAATTGCGGACCTAATGCAAAGCCTAACATCTACGACAATATTGTGCAGTTCCGTGCCTCTGGCATTCGTGTCAAGTTGCCAACCTATTCACCAGCTTTGAATTTGGTTGGTACACAAGTTCCGATTCTTCCGTGGGTAAATATTCCTACCCAATGCTTGAAAGATGGTGAACCTCACCAAGGTAGATATATGACTGTGAAAGAAGCCGCCAAACTGCAAGGAATGCAGGATTTGGTATTCAATGATGACAGTTTTTCATTGTCAACCACTCGCATTTTCGAGGCTTTGGGCAATGCTGTCAATGTAACCATTGTCAAACTTATAGTTAATAATCTGTTAAAAAATGAATAACCAACAACTTCAATCGGTAAAAATCAATATTGGCTCTAACATGTACAGCCGATTCCCCGACCTGCCAAACACAGTGCCACACGTGTTGGCTGAGTTCATTGATAATGCGTTGCAATCGTATAAAGACAATAATAATGCACTTCTTGATATTGATAACGATTATAAACTTGTTGTCAATATTGATATTGAGTGGGACGATGAAACCAATAGAGCGACTAAAATTGTAATCAGTGACAATGCTGCAGGCATCAACGAACATAAATACGAGAGTGCTTTCATGCCAGCCCCCCCCCCCGAAAACAATTCAGGTCTTAACGAGTTTGGTATGGGATTGAAAACCGCAGCATTGTGGCTTGGTGAAACTTGGAAGGTTCAAACAAAAGCGCTTGGCGAAAGTATAGAACGCACATTAACTTTCAACCTCAATGATGTT
>Ga0233374_1000022_pt1 | contig 45637 bp, 30 predicted proteins | sample ElkDunMinimDraft_FD_180688 | JGI IMG/M metagenome (GOLD analysis project Ga0233374, IMG submission 180688) | Fecal eukaryotic communites from dung pellets of Tule Elk in California, USA - Elk Dung E1 | ecosystem: Host-associated > Mammals > Digestive system > Large intestine > Fecal | place...
TTTGCGACGCACTCATCAACAACGACACGATGAATATCTGCAAGGAACTCGGCGACGTACTTCTGCATGTTTGCTTCTATGCCAAAATAGGCAGTGAGCAAGAGCAATTCGACATAGCCGACGTGTGCAACAAACTCTGCGACAAGCTCATATACCGCCACCCCCACGTATACGGTGATAGCGTTGCCGAAAGCTCAGGCGATGTCGTAAAGTCATGGGAGCAGCTCAAACTAAAAGAGAAAGACGGAAACAAAACCCTGCTCAGCGGAGTACCCGCATCCCTACCCTCGCTCATCAAGGCATACCGCATACAGGACAAGGCTCGCAACGTCGGCTTCGATTGGGAAAAGAAAGAAGACGTATGGAACAAGGTAAAAGAAGAGATTGATGAGTACCAAGCCGAAATCGACAAGATGGACCAGGAAAAGGCCACCAACGAATTTGGCGACCTTTTGTTCAGCCTCATCAACGCCGCACGCCTCTACCATATCAACCCCGACAACGCACTCGAACGCACCAACCAGAAATTCATCCGCAGGTTCAACTATGTAGAGCAACAGACCCTGAAGCAAGAACGCTCACTCAAGGATATGACCCTCGAAGATATGGACTCGCTCTGGAACGAAGCAAAAAAGCAAGGGCTTTAATAAAAAAAGCTTCCCGTTTGCGTTTTATTAACAAATAATTATTACATTTGTCTTTTAGAATTAAAGGCGAACAAAATGAACGCAACAGCACTCAGAAAAATCATTGAGAACTCCACCAAGAAATTCCAGGGCGACGAGTACCAAATTAAAATCGTCACAGACTTTCACATCTCCGTTGACAACGCCGACGGAGCAGTGAAAATATCCGACGACGACAATATGGAACTTGCATCAGGCATCGTCAGCGACTTCATCTCCGCTAACGAAGAAGCAACAACAAAGCTCTTGCAAGCAACCCTCAACGAAATGGACCAGGAGGGCAAGTTCAGCAACACAAACATATACAAGCCCTTCTCATTCCTTCAGGAAGACAACGACGGAGAAACCATTGCCGAGCTATTCATAGTCGACAACGACAACATCTTCGTTAACGACGAACTCCTGAAAGGACTTGGACAAGAACTCGACGAATTCTTCGCCAACCTCATGAAAGAAGACTAAAAAAACGCAACCATAGTCAGCACAACTTTGCGGGAATGGAACACCCTTTCCCGCATTATTTTTTAAACGTAAAGCATTGCTAAGCAAAAGAAGAAAACATAACTTTGCACTCTATATGAAAATAGGATTCGATAACGACAAATACCTGAAGACGCAGTCCGAACAAATCAAGAAACGCATAGCACAGTTCGGCGACAAACTATACCTTGAGTTCGGCGGCAAACTCTTCGATGACAACCATGCAAGCCGCGTGCTGCCAGGTTTCCAGCCAGACAGCAAGCTTCAGATGCTCATGCAGCTCAGCGACTACGCCGAGATTGTCATGGTCATCAGCGCCATTGACATCGAGAAAAACAAGATGCGTAGCGACCTCGGAATCACATACGACGAGGACGTCCTCCGCCTTCGTTCCGAATTCGAACGCGTAGGACTATACGCCGGCGGAGTAGTAATCACCCACTACAACGGCCAAGCAAGCGCCGACTCCTACCGAAACCGCCTCGAACGCCTTGGAATTAAAGTCTACTACCACTATACCATCGAGGGCTACCCTAACAACGTTGCCCTTATCGACTCCGACGACGGATTTGGCAAAAACGACTACGTCGAGACCACACGCCCGCTCGTCATCGTGACAGCTCCAGGACCAGGAAGCGGAAAAATGGCCGTGTGCCTCAGCCAGCTCTACCACGAGAACAAGCGCGACATCAAAGCAGGCTACGCCAAGTTCGAGACTTTCCCCGTATGGAATCTCCCTCTCAAGCACCCTGTAAACATGGCATACGAGGCAGCTACAGCCGACCTCAACGACGTCAACATGATCGACCCTTTCCATCTCGAAACCTACGGAAAGATAGCGACCAACTACAACCGCGACATTGAGATATTCCCAGTCCTCAACGCACTATTTGAAGGCATCTACGGCGAGAGCCCATACAAGTCTCCAACAGACATGGGAGTCAACATGATTGGATTCTGCATGAGCGACGAAGAAGTCTGCTGCAACGCCGCACTCGACGAAATCATACGCCGCTACTATTACTCACTGTGCAACCTCGCACAAAAAGGCGATAACGAACACGAAGTCAAGAAGATAGCCCTCATCATGAAACGCGCCGGCATCACCACAGCCAACAGACGCACTACTACTGCCGCTCATGAGCGCAAGAACTATTCAGGAGGAGCAGCAGCTGCTATAGAACTCGAAGACGGCACAATCATAACTTCACGCACAAGCGACCTGCTCGGACCGAGCGCCGCCATCATCCTCAATGCCACCAAGCATCTCGCCGGCATTTCAGACGAGGTGAAACTCATCCCAGAAGTAATGATAGCCCCTATACAGAAGACCAAAGTCGAGTATCTGCACGGCCACAACCCACGCCTGCATACCGACGAAGTTCTTGTAGCGCTCTCCATGCTCAGCAATCATGACGAGAATTGCCGCAAGGCACTGGAGCAATTGCCCAACCTTCGCGGCTGCCAGATGCACACAACCGTCATGCTAAGCGAAGTAGACCACAAGGTCTTCAAGAAACTCGGCATCGAAGTGACTTGCGATCCAGTAAGAGAAAAGGAATAACACTATAAACAACCTTAACACACTAAAGGACTATGCCCATATCACTTTTGGGCATAGTCCTTTTTCATTATCCACATTCCCCACGTCAAAAGTTCAAACACAGTCTAAGTCCGTATAAACACAGTCTAAGTCCGTATAAACTCAGTCTAAGTTCGTACAAACTTAACCTAAGTCTGTATAAACTTAGCCTAAGTTTAGAGTTTCTACCTCACCGTAGCCATTGCCTTAAACGCCAAACCAAAACGTTAAGACTATAATATAATTATTGGTGTCCGTTAAAAATACCCTTTGATGCTTCCCTCATTTATTCCTCATCACAAATCAAAAGAACTATTTCTCCACTACGGTCCATGACGCCCTTGTACTTCTTGCCGTCAAGTGATATATGATTTATACGAGCGTATGAATTGGCTTTATCACGATGGAAATTGTCGAAGCCTGTAATACTGTTGTAGGTCTTTGTTGAGTAATATGAATTGATGGAAAAAACTCCTCCAGGGGAGATGATGTGATCTTTATCTCCAGAAAAACAGGTGGAGGTATTCACTTCGCCCCATTTGATTTTAAGGATATCGCTAGGCTGCATTTCATCATACTTCATCGTCTTCACAATTTTGAAATCACGATCCACTATTTGGACATATCCATTTGACAAGTCACCATTCTCCTCCTCTTTCAAATCCTGTCCCAAAAACGACACATAGGCGGTTCCATCGCAGAATGAAGATGCGTATTCCACTTCTTTCAACTTTTGCCCAGTCACAGAGTAGTATTGGTAGTTGCCCGCTCTTTCCTCAACGTAGAAAACAGCATCCTTTACAGGCGTTGGTGTATATTTCCCCTTCTGAAAATCCAAGTCAACAACCACGCGACCTGAGGTGTTTATCAGCAACCATTCGTTGTCTTTCACCACCCAGGCGTATCCTTCACTAAAATCCTCCACTTCATCATACTTTCCAGGCGGGATAACTACCGTACCATTACCATCGATATACCCCCAACCTTTTTGATTGTCCTCGTCAGACAGATATGCTCGTCTGTTGTCGCAAAGAGGGCGAATAGCATCGTCATCACCTCCCGAAATTTTGGGATAACCTTGTAGAGGCTCCCCCTTGGTGTTGATATAATATTCTTTCCAAAAATCCCGTTCCTTGATGGAATACTCTTTTGCTATGGCGATTCCATCTTTGAAAGGCGATACATGTTTGATGGAACTTTTCAGGGGTTTTGACGTGCCATTGCTGTAAAGCAGGTGTATCACATTCTCCCCTTTTTCGTTGGGGGTAGTACTCATCATCGGACAGACGCCACAACTGAAATATGGTTCTTTTCCCTTCAACCAGCTATAACTGCAGTTTTTCCATACCTCATTAAATAGCTTCTGTCCCGTCACACGATAGAAGGACAGGCCATTTGTTTCTTGCAGAGAAAATATACCTTCGTGAGGCTCCGACATGCTCTGCCAGTATTTGGATTTCAGATGAATGGTATTTCCCCTAAAAAACTTTGCCAATTCCAAATCGTCGGTATTGGACTCCTTTTTCTCCAATTGGGTGTGGTCAATTGTTGTAGGTGTAGTCTCCTTGGGCAGTTCTGTTTCGGTGGTGCTTTCCTTTCCGGACCTCTCTCTTGCCGCCTCATTGAGTTTATCCATCCCCTTATTGAATTTATCCAAACCCTTGTTTACTTTTTCCAACCCTTTGGTGAGTTTATTTAAAAACTGCGCTTCACTTTGTTGCGGAAGGACAAAAAAGAACAATCCGACACAGAAATGCAGTGCTGTTAAAATGTGCTTCGTCTTCATACGCCAAATATTATATGGTTAAACATTATTTTCCTCAATAATACCAAACTTTCACCTCCTAAAGGTAAGATTTATTTTTAACAACAATCAAGAACAAACTCAAATAAATGTCAACTTATGCTACAAAACACATATTTCTTCGAGCATTTTGTAAAAAATCACGATCATAAGATAACAGAAAGCGAATATTTGCGTATTTATCAATTTCAACACCGTTTAAAAACGCCCCGTAAGAAATCTCCACAAAGCAATAGTAAGCCCACCCATTCAACATTCGCCAGAGTGGTTATAGGACATTTTCCTACAGGATTATCATATTTTCTCCCCTCCTCTATTGACAGACGGACAGGCATTTTGTAAATTTGCAATACCACAGTGAAAGGTTCCTTTGATCATCTTATTATTGCAATACATCACAAATTTAGCACAAGAAAAGAGACTAAATTGTATTGATTAGATTCCGAATTACAGTCAATCCTAAACATATAAATAAAGATTGTTTATATAAAAAATGAAATAAACTTTTGTGCACATGAATGATAAGCCAAAACATATAAATATCATTGAAATTCTCAACAATTCTCCCAGCGTAATTTTGTTGCGAATGAAGAAATGTAATATTATAGTCGAATTTTTAACAAATGTTTTTAATGAAACGATGGCTGTTTCACACGAAAACATACATAGTTTTTTGGCGGACTTCCTAAACAATCATGATATTGAATCTGACGAGGAAAACGATATTCTTTATTCAGATACATATGAAGAAAAGGCTATAAAATATATTAAGAAATGGACGGATAGTGGATTCTTGACGAATTATAGAAATGAAGATGGTGAGATTTATTATGAACTGTCGTCACATTCAAGTAAAGTTATTGATTGGCTGTCTGGCTTAAAACGAGAAGATTATATTGGTACAGAATCAAAATTCAAGTCAATCATTACGCAACTGCGCGAACTGGCAGAATATACTAACGAGGACAGAGAAAAGCGACTTCAGATTCTTGAAGAAAAAAAGCTGGAGATAGAGCAGCAGATACAGCGTCTGCAAATGGGCTATGATGTTAAGATATTCGAAGAATACGAAATCGTGCCTCGTTTCCAGCAAGTAAGCAAGTTGGCAAAAGAATTGTTGTCTGATTTTAAGGATGTTGATGATAACTTCAAAAATATCATCAAAGACATCTATCAGAAACAAATTGATCCAACATTGAATAAAGGTGGCATCCTGCAATATACCTTTGACGCGCTGGATGAATTGAAATCAAGTTCACAAGGAAAAAGTTTCTATGCCTTTTGGGAGTTCCTTCTGTCACGTGACATGCAGGACGAACTGGAACAACTAATAAACAGTCTGTTTAGCACACTTCATGAGAGGAATATAGCGAGCGATGACCATTTCCTGCGGAATATGGTATCTCACCTCTATGAGTCAGGACGCAAAGTGTATCAGACCAACGACAAGATGGCAGATAAACTCAGTCATATCATACGTGAAAATGACGCTGCCCGTTCAGATGCAGCCAAGCGCCTCGTTCAGGAAATCAAAAATTCACTTATAGAGATTTCAAAGGCTAAAGGCAGGCCCGATATTTCACTAACCATCGAAGATGGACTGGACATCAATATTCCATTTGAAAGAAAAATCACTTTTGAGCAAAATGAAAGTACGGAATATAACCAGCAGCCAGAGAACAGTGTATTAGATTTTGATAGTTTAAATGAGATTAGCAAAGTATTTGGTAATGTAGTGATAGATCGAAAGATTATTGAGCAGAACTTGAGAGAAGTATTGAAAAACAAGGGGCAGACAACTATTGCTGAAGTTGTCAACCTTCATCCATTGCAACAAGGACTTCCTGAACTTTTTGCTTATTTCAGTGTCTTAAACAAATTCTCACATAAGACTATCAATGAAGCCAAGCAAGAGGCTATCATTTTTGATGAGAACCAAAAGAAACGAATAATAATCCCTAAAATTATTGTGTCACAATGAACGAGATAAAACCATATTCTAAAGCAATTGTCTATCTGTTAAGAAAGACTGCCGAGAAGTCCTCTCCTGTATGGAATGACATACTTCTGTACCAAAGTGAAATACAGGAATACTTATCTGTGATAGGGTTGGAGCTTATTGTAAAGAAAGACGAAGGTTTTGCATTCGTTAAGCAAGTGGTATATGATGACAATTCCACCATGAATCTCGTAACCCGAAGGCAGTTGGGATTTGAAGTTTCTATAGTTGTAATAGTGCTTAGACAGTTGCTTGAAGACTACGACAGCAATCCTATAGAAACACAATCTTTTGACCGGATAATAACAACAAATGAAATAAAAGATGAAGTGAGGCTCTTTCTTCCAGAAGGCTATAACAGGGTGAAGTTGGAGAAAGACTTGGACACCTATATTCAACGAGTTGCCGAACTTGGGTACCTTAAAGAAGTGAAGCGAAACGGTGATGATGTGCGTTATAAGATACATCGCATCATCAAAGAAAAGGTGACGATAGAAGATTTGGATTTGTTCAAGAAAAAACTAGAAGAGTATGCTGGCACAATATGAATTGTTTACGACCAATCCTGGCACTTCGAGTTATCGGTTGAGTTATATGGAGATATTTAATTGGGGTACATTCCACAATAAGGTGTATCGGATTGAGCCACGAGGTAACAACTCTTTGCTCACAGGAGCCAATGCGTCAGGTAAGAGCACATTGATTGATGCATTGCTGACACTGCTGGTTCCTGCGAAAAAAGACAGATTCTACAACCAATCATCGGGTAATGAGAAGAAAGGCGACCGAACAGAGGAGACATACGTGCTCGGCAATTACGGCAACATGCAGTCTGAAGGTGAGGCTTCAACAAGAAAACAACAACTCCGAGACAAGAACACTTATTCCGTAATCCTCGCTTCTTTCACTAACAATATAAAAAACACAGTAACTCTATTTTAGGTGCGCTGGTTTGCAAATGGGGAATTGAAATGCACGTTTGGCTTTTCCACAAAAGCTCTGCATATAACAGATGACTTTTCTGCATTTGATGCCAAGGGCTATTGGAGAAAGACATTGGATAGAAAATACAATGTTAATGTGCCCAAGAAGCAGATTGAATTCTATGACACCATTAAGGACTACAAAGACCGCATAGTACACTCAATGGGTCTACGCTCAGATAAAGCCTTGACGCTGTTTAACCAGATTGTCGGCGTTAAAGTGCTGAATGATTTAGACGATTTTATTCGTAACAATATGCTTGAGCAACGGGATACTGAGGAAGAGTATAATCGTCTGAACGATAGTTTCGCGCGGTTAATAGAGGCAAGAACTACTATTGAGAAAGTAAGTGAGCAGATTAGGCAGCTTAAACCGATTGCCGAGAAAGCCCGACAGTTGGAAAATATTGCAAAATCCCTCGGTGAGTTGCAGACGACACGAGAAATGGCCGTGTATTGGTTCGCCCAGAAGAATATGGAACTGGCAAATGTGAAGTTGGAAGAACTCAAAGAAAAGCTATCGAAGCTGAATGAAGAACTCTCAAAGCTTAATGTAGAAAAAGAGAACTTAAAAGAAAATGAGCGCAGCCTGTCTTTGGCCATTGAGAATGACAATGTTGGTCAACAGATAAAAGCCATAGAAAGGGAGATACAGGGGCATGAAAGAACAAAGCAAAATCGTCAGAAGCAGTTAGATGATTATAACAAGAAAGTAAGAGAAGTTGGATTTTCAGAGAATCCTTCTGAATCTCTGTTTTCAGAGAATCGTGAGAAGGCCCGGACTGAGAGGGATAATTGTGAGGCAGCGTTGAATGAGAAGAATGAAGAATGGCGTTTGGCAAAAAACGAAGAAGAAAGAATTGGCAAAGCAATAACATCAAATATTGAAACGCTTAATACCTTACAAAAAAATAAAAACAATATTTCTGGACGTGTAGCTGAAATACGAGAAATGATTTTGCAGGAGATTCATGCAAAACCAGAAGAAATACCTTTTATTGGAGAACTCATCAGAGTTAAAGATAATGAGAAGGTTTGGGAAAACTCCATAGAGAAGATTCTTCACAATTTCGCACTTCGATTGGTTGTCCCTGAGAAATACTACCGTCAGGTAAGTCAGTATGTGAATAGTCACGATTTAAAGGGCAGAATAGTATATCAGCGCTATGAGGACACGAGTTCTCTAAACAGTTTCCAGTTCAGAGAATATAATGAGAAGAGCCTGATTGAGAAGATAGAGTTCAACCCCAAAAGCATCTATTCGGAGTGGGTTAAAGATATCATTTTAGAGAATTACAACTATATCTGTGTTGATGATTTGGATGAATTCTATCGCTACAGAGAGAAAGTAGTTACAAAAGAAGGTCTCATAAAGTCTACGCATAGCAAGCATGAAAAGGATGATCGTCCACAGATTAACCGTCGCGAGAATTATGTCTTGGGATGGGATAACAAGGAGAAGATTGCTGCTATAAAGGAAATTGTAAGAGGGTTACAAGAGGAGCAAAAACAAAATGCAAAAGATATTCGTGAGATAAACGCTAAAATCTCAGAAATTGGTAAGCGTAAAGAAATCTTCAATGATATATTCAAACTATTTACTAAGTTTGAAGAAATCAATTGGGAAGAAACAGCAAGAACTATTCAAGAGAAGAAGGAAGAGAAAGAGAAATTAGAGGCTACGAATAGTAAGGTAAAAGAACTACAGGAGCAATTACAGAAAGTACAAACAACATTGAAGACTTTAGAGGATGTCACAATCAAGTCAAAGGATAGGGAAATCTATCAAATAGAGCAAGTTGAGTTGGTTGCGGCAAATAAGCGTTTGACAGAAGCCCTTTCTATTCTGAATACGACAGGATTGGTAAATGTATCTTCATTTGAAGGAAGCAATCCTGAAGTTCTTGGCATAAATTATGATAATAGTGAAGTAATACAAAAAGATTTCAAGTCAAAGATAATACGGCAAGAAGAGGAGGAAAAAGAAGAAAAGAACAAGATTGAACGCAAAGTTTCTACCTTAATTACTCAGTTTAAGAATCCATCGGAAGAGATTCTGCAAAAGTATAGAGACTGGCGCTCTGACGTTCACGCTCTTCCTGACGCGCAAAACTTGCACCTAATCAGCGAATATCAGAAGTTCTACGAAAAACTGAAGAAAGAAGACTTGGTTCGTCATGAACAGAGATTCAACAGCTATCTACATGAGACGCTGACCAATCAAGTGTCTTCGTTCAGAATGTTCTTTGTTGGCTGGCAGAAGTCCATAAAGGATACTATTGAAATGTTAAACAAATCGCTTAAGGCTATAGATTTCAGTACGTCTCCTTCAACATATATCCAACTGGTGAATTTCAAGAAAACAAATACTGATATTGCCGAATTTAGAAAAGAGTTGGAAGGTGCAATACCTAATATACGTGAAGTTGATTCTTCGCTTGATGGTAGGCGCAATCATTTTGAACAAAAGATACAGCCCCTTATCCAGCATCTTCGCGACGAACAATGGCGCAAGAAAGTGATGGATGTAAGAAACTGGTACTCATACCGAGCAGAAGAATTCTACAAAGAAACAGATCAAAAGCGCAACGTTTACGAAAGTATGGGCCAATTGTCTGGAGGCGAAAAGGCTCAGCTCACTTACACCATTCTTGGTTCAGCCATAGCCTATCAGTTTGGTCTTACCAAAGACGGACTGCAATCTAATTCTCTTCGATTTATTGCCATCGATGAGGCTTTCAAAGCACAGGACGAAGACAAGGCACGCTATTTGATTTCTCTCTGCAAACAATTGCATTTACAGTTGCTTGTGGTGACTCCAAGTGATAATATCCATATCGTAGAGGATGACATTTCTTTTGTTCATTATGTGGAGCGCAATGGCAATGAATCTCGTCTTTTTGATATGGCTATTGAAAAATTCAAAGAAGAACGCGAAAAATTCTTAGCCAATGATAACGCCAATTGAGATTAAAAAGAAAGCAGCGAATAAGTACAAAACTTATTTGCAGTCCATCGTTGAAGGCGAATCTTTCACCCCAATTGTTATTGTTGGTGATAAGAAACCAAACGAGGATACCGTCAAATTTGAGGAAGAGTTGACGGAGTTAATTAGTTGCTCCAAAGAGAAGAAAGGATATGGATATACAATTGAATACCAGACTGTAAAAACGAAAAGACATGGAGTACAGGATATTCCAACATCAATATGTTTTTTAACGGAAACAGATTATCTTAAGTATATAGGTAAAGAAAAGGACACAGTCAAGTTTAAAAAAAACATAGTAAGCATATTGTTATCGTTCCCGGAACTGAAAGAGTGGATTTATGCATCTCCCATTAAAGTTATAGATTATGATTGGGAAAATTTATTGAAAGTCTGCAAATATTTCAAGCATAATCCTCAACCACATCTATACATCCGTGAATTACCAATTCAGATTCATACCAAGTTCATAGAAAACAATAAAGGTATTATCAGAGAATTACTTGATATCATTATAACAGAATACATTAATGCAGATGAAAAGCAATTTGAGAACCGTTTTAATCTCAAGCATGATGAACCTATGGTTCGATTTAGAGTATTGGATGAATCTATCAGTCAAAAGTTTTTCTCAGGAATAAATGATTTATGTATTCCAATTAGTCAATTTCAGAATTTAAGACTTCATATAAAAACAATCTACATAGTGGAGAATAAAATGAATATGTTGACATTCCCACTTAAAGACGAGAGTATTGTTGTATGGGGACATGGATTTGGTGTAGATATAATAAAGAATGTAAAATGGTTGAAGACCAAAAAAGTATTTTACTGGGGTGATTTAGACGCACATGGATTTCAAATCCTTTCAGAATTCAGAACACATTTCAAACATGTTAAAAGTTTTTTAATGGACAAGGAGACATTCCAAGAGTTCTATAAAAATGACAAGGGCACTATAACAAACATTGGAAAGGTTCTATGCCTAACGCAAGAAGAAAATGAGTTATTTAAATATCTAAGGGATAATAATTTACGATTAGAACAAGAAAAAATCCCATATAATTATGTGTTAAGAAAAATTCCACAATAAAACGAAGCTAATTGATTAATTAACGAGAGTTCGATATAAGTAATGTTCTTAATATGCTTCCTGAAAGCCCCCACTATTATCACCAACAAGGGGGATTTGATAATTTCAATCTAGGAGATTTATATCTAATTCACGCTAATTAAATAATGGTCAGACACAAAAAGAATCTATAAAATTAGGCAAAGTGCATAAATATTTTTATGACGAAATATTTTCCTGCAGGATTATATAATTATCTCCCCTGCTCTATTGACAAGCGGGCAAGCATGTTGTAAATTTGCAATACCACAGTTAAGAGCTGTTAGAGCTCCTCAAACCGCAAAGTTGAATATTTAACAAAATATCACTAACTTTGCAAGTTGAATGAGGCATAACGCACTCTCCCTTTAAGAAAAGCGCAAGAGAACTTAAAGACAGATAATCAGAGAACTAAAAAAAACATATATGGCAAAAGAACTTAAAGACTTGACAAAGCGCAGTGTGAGCTACTCACAATGGTATAACGAACTTGTCGTGAAGGCCGACCTGGCTGAACAGGCTGACGTAAGAGGTTGTATGGTAATCAAACCTTACGGATATGCTATTTGGGAAAAGATGCAAAGTATACTTGACGGCATGTTCAAGGAGACAGGTGTGCAGAACGCCTACTTCCCACTCCTCATTCCAAAGTCGTTCCTTAGCCGTGAAGCAGAACACGTAGAAGGATTTGCAAAAGAATGTGCCGTGGTGACTCACTACCGTTTGAAGACTAACGAAACAAATGATGGTGTTGTGGTTGACCCTGCTGCAAAGCTTGAGGAAGAACTTATCATACGCCCTACTTCAGAAACAATCATTTGGAACACATATAAGAACTGGATTAAGTCATACCGTGACCTCCCTTTACTTTGCAACCAGTGGTGTAACGTAATGCGTTGGGAAATGCGTACACGCTTGTTCCTCCGCACAAGTGAGTTCCTCTGGCAGGAAGGACATACAGCTCATGCCACCAAGGAAGAAGCAGAGGTACGTACAAAGCAGATGATTGGCATTTACGCCAACTTTGCAGAGAAGTACATGGCAGTACCTGTTGTGCAGGGAGTAAAGAGTGAGACAGAACGTTTTGCCGGCGCTCTCGACACATACACTATCGAGGCTATGATGCAGGACGGCAAGGCTCTTCAGAGTGGAACAAGCCACTTCCTTGGACAGAATTTCGGAAAGGCTTTCGATGTTCAGTTCCTCAACAAAGAGAACAAGCCTGAATATGCATGGGCTACAAGCTGGGGTGTGAGCACACGCCTCATGGGAGCACTTATCATGACTCACTCTGACGACAACGGTCTTGTCCTCCCTCCTGCTCTCGCACCTATCCAGGTTGTCATCGTTCCTATCTGGAAAACAGACGAACAACTTGCACAGCTGAACGAGAAGGCTGATGCAATCTGCAAGAATCTCAAGGACATGGGCGTAAGCGTCAAGTATGACAACGCCGACAATAAGCGCCCTGGATTCAAGTTTGCAGACTACGAATTGAAGGGTATTCCAGTTCGCGTGGTTATTGGCGCACGCGATCTTGAAAACGGCACGGTAGAAATTATGCGCCGCGACACTCTCGAGAAGGAAACCGTAAGCATTGAAGGTATTGAGGCTTACATCAAGAATCTTCTTGACGACATCCAGAGCAACATCTACAAGAAGGCTCTCGACTACAGAAATTCACACATCTTTGAGTGCGATAACTACGAAGAGTTTAAGGAGAAAATTAAGGACGGAGGTTTCTTCCTATGCCATTGGGACGGTACAGCTGAAACTGAGGCAAAGATCAAGGAAGAAACGCAAGCAACAATACGCTGCGTTCCGTTTGACGTAGAGCAAACTCCTGGCGTCGACATGGTGAGTGGCAAACCATCTAAATGCCGTGTACTCATCGCTAAGGCGTACTAAAAAACATATTAAGAATGATATATTGCAGGGGCGAGGTTTGCTCGTCCCTTTTTTAATCTTCACACATGAAAAAAAAGCACTTGCGGTTCTCTGTCATCGCAGTTTCAACAATAGTCATTATTGCCATTGCAGGGTTGTACGCCAAACATCTTGTCATGGGCAGACACTTCACTAACCAAGAAACAGCATACATCTATATCGATGCAGACGACAATCTGGATTCTCTAAGGGCAAAAACGATAGTCTCAGGCAAACCTAAAGAGATGAAAGGATTTGACTTAATTGCCAAAAGATTCGGATTGGACAAAAAGATTCATACCGGAAGATACGAAATAAGCCCTGACATGAGGATGCTGGATTTTATGCGCGACTTACGCAACGGGAACCAAAAGCCCGTAATGATTGTCCTTCCATCTGTAAGAACAATCGAGGACATGTGCGGAAGAGTGACACGCAACTTAATGCTTGACTCCGCAAGTCTGGCAAAGGCTCTCACAGACAGCGTTTTTCGTTCTTCTTTAGGCTATACCGAAGAAACACTCCCTGCGTTGTTCATCCCTAACACTTATGAGGTTTATTGGGACATATCGCTTGACGGACTTATCGAAAGACTTAAAAAAGAGAACGCAACGTTCTGGAATGAGAAGAGACAAAAGAATGCTGACGCTATTGGTTTGAGCAAGGAAGAAGTGGTGACACTGGCAAGCATCGTTGATTCGGAGACAGCCAACAACGGCGAAAAGCCGCGTGTGGCAGGCTTATACATCAACCGCCTAAAGAAAGGGATGCTTCTCCAAAGCGACCCAACGGTGATATTTGCCACAAAGGACTTTACTATACGCAGGGTTCTCAATCATCATTTAGAAACTGAATCGCCTTACAATACATACAAATATGCCGGATTACCTCCTGGGCCAATCCGCATACCTTCAATAGCAGGCATCGACGCCGTACTCAACTACGAAAAGCATGACTATATATACATGTGTGCCAAAGAGGATTTTTCGGGGACACACAACTTTGCATCGACATACAGCGCCCACCTTGCTAACGCACGCCGTTACACCAAGGCTCTAACAGCACGTGGCATAATGAAATAAATAACACATGGAAGAAAGAAGCGCAAACGAAACTACATACAAAAACGACAACAAAGAACCCAATTTATGGGTTTCGCTCATCCCCATCATCGCCCTCGTGGCTATGGTGGCTTTGTCCATAGTACTTTATGGCGACGATTCGCTAAACGGGGGCAATCAAATATCCCTGCTCGTTGCATCAGGCTTTTGCGTATGCCTCTCCATGTGGATATACAAAACCCCATGGAAAAAATTTGAAGACGCAATAAAGAACACTATCGGCAACGCTTCGGTATCAATCATCATATTGCTCATCATAGGCATGCTCTCTGGTTCATGGATGATAAGCGGCGTTGTGCCGACCCTCATATATTACGGAATACAAATCATGTCGCCCGAATTCTTTTTGGCCAGTTCATGCATAATCTGCGCCGTAGTTTCCGTCATGACTGGAAGTTCGTGGACAACGATAGCAACCATCGGCATGGCGCTTCTCGGTATTGGTGATGCCTTGGCTGTTCCCAACTACTGGACAGCCGGCGCAATCATTTCCGGAGCTTATTTTGGCGATAAGATTTCTCCATTAAGCGACACCACTGTACTTGCCTCATCATCGACAGGCACAGATCTATTCTCGCATATAAGATACATGCTTTACACCACTACGCCAACGATGGTCATCACTCTGACAGTTTTCTTCATTGCTGGTTTCTGGTACGGAGGAAACACTGATTCAAACATAGCGCAATACACAGAAGGCTTGGCAAGCACTTTCAACATTTCACTATGGGTTCTGATTGTCCCACTAATAACAGCAGTCCTAATTGCCAAGAAAGTGCCATCGCTCATAACCCTTTTTGTTTCCGCACTCGCCGCCGGCATCATGGCGATAATCTGCCAAAGAGGCGTATTGCTCGAAGTAGCTGATGCTGAAGTCGGGAATGCCACAAATATCGTCAAAGGCCTTATGACCACATTCTTCGGCAGCACATCTGTTGACACAGGCAATAGTACACTAAACGACCTTGTAAGCACCGGAGGCATGGGCGGTATGCTCCCTACAATATGGCTTATAATATGCGCCATGTGTTTTGGTGGAGTCATGATTGCAAGCGGTATGCTTCAGAGTATCACCAACGTCATTCTACGCTGGATTAAGAACCGCATAGGATTAGTCGGGTCTACGGTTGGTTCCGGAATAATCATGAACCTTGCCACAAGCGACCAATACATATCCATAATCCTTACCGCCAATATGTACAAGGACATATACGAAGAGCAAGGTTATGAATCACGCCTCTTGTCGCGCACTACAGAGGACGCTGTAACCGTAACTTCCGTACTAATCCCTTGGAACACCTGCGGAATGACACAATCTACGATTCTCGGTGTATCCACACTCGCATACATGCCATATTGCATATTCAACTACGTTAGCCCGCTAATGACCATCATAGTAGCGGCTACAGGATGGAAAATCAGAAATAAGAAAAACCAAAATACTAAAAAAACATGAAAAAATCAATTCTTACCCTTGCCGTGATGCTCACTACATCACATGGCATAATCGCACAAACAGAGATAACAGAGCAAATGCTCAACGACTTCAGACAGAATACAGAGCTCAAAGGTGCCGAAAAGGCCATTCAAAACGCATTGGCAGCAACAGACATCCGCAACCTCGCTCTCAACCACGAGAACCAACAAGAGAAGAACACGTTTTTCAGCAATAGCGTTCCATCAAAAGGCATAACAGACCAGGAGTCTTCAGGTCGTTGCTGGTTATTTACCGGCATGAACGTGCTTCGGAGCAAGATGATCAATGAGAAGCAGCTCAACTCCATGAACTTCTCTCACATATATCTATTCTTTTACGACCAGCTGGAGAAGTCCAACCTATTCCTCCAGGCCATAATCGACACACGCAAGAGCCCGATGGACGACAAGACCGTTGAATGGCTGTTCCGCAACCCGCTCAGCGACGGAGGCACATTCACTGGAGTAGCCGACCTCGTGGCAAAATACGGAGTAGTGCCACAAGGAATCATGCCTGAAACTTTTGCCAGCAACAACACAAGCCGATTCACATCGCTCATCAAGCGCAAACTCCGCGAATACGCACTCGAACTGCGCTCAATGAAAGGCAACGAACAGACATTGCAAAACGCAAAGAAAGAAATGCTTGCAGAAGTTTACCGCATCCTTGTGCTCGGATTCGGCCAGCCACCAACAGAATTCGCCTGGGCACCAAAGGATGCCAATGGAAAGTATGTGAGCGAACCGAAGAACTACACACCGAAGTCGTTCTATGCTGAAATGATTGGCGAAGACCTTCAGAACGACTACGTCATGCTCATGAACGACCCTACACGCGAGTATTGGAAAACATACGAAATACAGTACGACCGCCACACATACGACGGCCACAACTGGCTCTACCTCAACGTTCCAATGGAAGACCTCAAAGCCGCTGCCATAGCCAGCATAAAGGACTCAACCATGATGTACTACTCTTGCGACGTGGCAAAAGAACTCGACAGCAAGCGCGGGCTCCTCGACATGAACAACTACGACTACTCTTCCATCCTCGGAGTTGACTTCAAGATGGACAAGAAACAGCGCATCCAGAGTTTCGACAGCGGTTCGTCACATGCCATGACCCTCAAGGCTGTAGACCTCGACGCTAACGGCAAACCCATCAAGTGGGAAGTGGAAAACAGTTGGGGAGCAACATCCGGATTCAACGGCCACCTCATCATGACCGACGAGTGGTTCGACGAATACACCTTCCGCCTCGTAGTCAAGAAGAAATACCTCAGCGAAAAAGCACTCAAGGCCTCACAACAAAAGCCAACCCTCCTTCCATGCTGGGACCCAATGTTCGCTGGCGAAGAATAACCTGAAGGGCGGTCAGTCCCCGACACTACTTCCAGGAGACGCCACAATGTGACGTCTCTACACCCTAAACCATAAACATCAAACCCTAAACATTAAGCATGTTAACACAAAGATTCCTCAAATACGTCAGTTTCGACACCCAGTCAAGCGAATCATCCAATACAACACCAAGCACACCTAAACAGATGGTGTTTGCGGAGTACCTTCGCGACGAACTCATCAGCATAGGCCTCAGCGATGTAGAGCTCGACTCTAACGGCTACCTCTATGCCACACTACCTGCAAACACAGACAAACAAGTTCCAACCATAGGATTCATAGCCCACATGGACACCAGTCCCGACTGCTCAGGCAAGGACGTGAAGCCACGCATTGTGGAGAATTATGACGGCACAGACATAACCCTATCCGAAGGCATAGTCACATCGCCCGCCAAATTCCCCGAACTGCTCCAGCACATCGGCGAAGACCTCATCGTCACCGACGGCCACACACTCCTCGGAGCCGACGACAAAGCCGGCATTGCCGAAATCGTACAAGCAATGGTCTACCTCATGGAACATCCAGAAATTCCCCACGGCACCATACGCATAGGATTCAACCCTGACGAGGAAATCGGACTCGGCGCACACAAGTTCGACGTGGAAAAATTCGGATGCCAGTTCGCCTACACCATGGACGGAAGCGAAGTAGGCGAAATCGAGTTCGAAAACTTCAACGCCGCATCAGCCAAGATAGCCATCACCGGTTGCAGCGTCCACCCTGGCTATGCCAAAGGCAAGATGCTCAATGCCGGACGCATCGCCACCGAACTCGCACAGATGCTTCCACAAGACGAAACACCCGAAACCACCGAAGGTTACCAGGGGTTCTACCACCTCATAGGCATCAGCGGAGGTTGCGAGCAAGCCACACTTTCCTACATCATCCGCGACCACGACCGTGCAACCTTCGAAGCACGCAAAAAGAAAGTGCAGGACATTGTTGCAAACATCAATGAAAAGTACGGTTCTGACGTGGCACACCTCGAACTCAAAGACCAGTACTACAATATGCGCGAACAGGTAGAACCAATGATGTACATCATAGACATAGCCAAGAAAGCCGTTGAGGAAGCTGGCGCCACACCAAAGATAAAGGCTATCCGAGGCGGCACCGACGGAGCGCAACTCTCCTTCATGGGACTCCCCTGCCCCAACATCTTTGCCGGCGGACTGAACTTCCACGGACCGCACGAGTTCTGTCCCGTCCAGTCCATGCAGAAAGCCATGATGACCATCGTCAACATCGCACAAATCACCGCTGAAACACTTCAAAAGTAGTTAAGAGGCGACGCAATGTATTGCATCCTATAGAAACAAAACATATACACCCACACACCTTAAAAGTTTCCCTAAAATACATTTTCATACGGGACTGTGTCACACTCAGACATAGTCCCTTTTTTATTCTACGCAACGCACCAACAATAGTTCCATACGCTTGTTTCCCTATATGAGAAACGGCAATAGTTGTCATCATTGGGAGCAGAATTGCCACTACCACGTTAAATATTTACCTTCGTCTCGCTGAAAACTTATTTCCACCGCGCTCAAAACCTATAACTCCCTCGCTGAAAACTATAAATAAAAGTAATATTTGTACAAATAATAGTTTTATTTATATAAATATTAGTTTTATTCTTACAAATATAAGTTTAATTTATACTTTTCTCCGCAGTGCTACGAAATATCCACCGAGGTGATTCCGATTTTCTACTGCGGTGAAAGTGATTTTCCACTGCGGTGATGCCTAACTTGTCTGTTTTTAAGGCTGTCAAGAAACAATGAAGCAAGGGTAAGGAGCGTCGGGGAGAGACATCTTTTTAGTGAAAAGGCATAGCAAGGACGATACAAAATAAAACGTACGAACACCTTCCTCCCTTATTCTGTTATAATGTGAAAGAGAAGCCGAAAGATTGCCAAAATGTCTCACTTCCGACATTAAAGCAGTGGTTTTCAAGGAGTAATGCGCCATTTTGTCCGAAGTCCGCTCCTGGCATCGATTTTGAAGAAGGAAAGAGCAACAACAAGCAATCAAATAGGTTTTGAGATTGTAGGGGCGGAGGCCGGTCCTCCTCAACTCCTTAGGGCAACCGCAAGGGATGGCTCTACACTTGACTACAACGGACAGGGCACGCCCTGTCCCTACAACAGAAATCCTCGGACGCAATACATTGCGTCCCTACTAATAAACTACTAAATAAACGGTTAATTATGAATTTCAACAACTTTACTATCAAGGCACAGGAGGCTGTGCAGGAGGCTGTCAATTTCGTTAGTCAGAACGGACAGCAAGTGATTGAACCGGTTCATCTGATGGCTGGTGCATTGAAGGTTGGTGAAAATGTAACCAACTTCATATTCCAAAAATTGGGACTCAATGCCCGACTCATGAACAATATGGTGATGAGCGAGGCGGCTTCGAAGCCTAAAGTGAGCGGCGGAGAGCCTTACCTTAGCCGCGAAACCAACGAGGTATTGCAGAAGGCCGTCAGCCTGTCGAAAGAGATGGGCGATGAATACGTGTCGCTCGAACCTATCATGCTTGCCCTCTTGCTCGTAGAAAGCAGTGTGGCGAAGATGATGAAGGAGATGGGATTTACGGAAAAGGAACTCAGAAAGGCTATTCAGGAACTGCGCAACGGCGAGAAGGTGACGAGCCAATCGAGCGAGGACACATATCAGGCACTTGAAAAGTATGCTACAAACCTCATTGAACAGGCAAGGACAGGCAAACTTGACCCTGTTATCGGTCGTGACGAGGAGATAAGGCGTGTGCTCCAAATCCTAAGCAGGCGCACCAAAAACAACCCTGTGCTCATCGGCGAGCCTGGCACGGGAAAGACCGCTATCGTTGAGGGGCTTGCCCACCGCATACTCAGAGGCGACGTGCCTGACAATCTGAAAGAGAAGCGCCTGTACTCGCTCGACATGGGTGCGCTCATTGCCGGGGCGAAATACAAGGGCGAATTTGAGGAGAGACTGAAGAGCGTTGTGAACGAAGTGACCAAGAGCGAAGGCGACATCATTCTTTTCATTGATGAAATCCACACTCTCGTTGGTGCCGGCAAGGGTGAAGGGGCTATGGATGCGGCAAACATACTGAAGCCTGCGCTTGCACGAGGTGAGCTCAGAAGTATCGGTGCTACCACGCTCGACGAATACCAGAAGTATTTCGAGAAGGACAAGGCTCTGGAACGCCGCTTCCAGACGGTCATGGTCAACGAACCCGACGTGCTCAGCACCATATCCATCCTGCGAGGTCTGAAGGAGAGATACGAGAACCATCACAAGGTGCGCATCAAGGACGATGCGATAATCGCCGCCGTAGAACTATCCAATCGCTACATCACGGAGCGTTTCCTACCGGACAAAGCCATTGACCTCATGGACGAGGCTGCTGCCAAACTTCGCATGGAGCGCGACTCTGTGCCGGAGGAACTCGACGAGATTTCACGTCGACTGAAGCAACTCGAAATTGAGCGTGAGGCCATCAAGCGCGAGGGTGATGAGCAGAAACTCGAAATGCTCAACAAGGAAATTGCAGATCTGAAGGACGAGGAGAGTTCTTACAATGCTAAATGGCAGGCCGAGCGCGAACTTGTGAACAGGATTCAGCAAGACAAGCAGCAGATCGAGCAGCTCAAGTTTGAGGCCGACAAGGCTGAGCGTGAGGGAAACTACGGACGCGTGGCAGAAATCAGGTATGGCAAGTTGCAGGAACTTGAAGCAGACATCAAATCCGTGCAGGAACAGTTGTCCAACGCTCAAGGCGCTAACGCTATGGTCAAGGAGGAAGTTACGGCCGACGATATTGCCGACGTGGTGAGCCGTTGGACAGGAATCCCTGTAAGCAAGATGGTTCAAAGCGAGAGGGAAAAGCTCCTGCATCTTGAGGAGGAACTGCACAAGCGTGTCATCGGTCAGGACGAGGCCATACAGGCGGTGAGCGACGCCGTGCGACGTAGCAGAGCGGGACTGCAAGACCCTCGTCGCCCTATCGGTTCGTTCATATTCCTCGGAAGCACCGGTGTGGGCAAGACAGAACTGGCAAAAGCCTTGGCGGACTACCTCTTCGACGACGAAACGCTTATGACACGAATCGACATGAGCGAATACCAGGAGAAGCACAGTGTGAGCCGCCTCATAGGCGCGCCTCCGGGATATGTAGGCTACGATGAAGGAGGGCAACTGACTGAGGCTGTAAGGCGCAAACCATACTCCGTAGTCCTGTTCGACGAGATAGAGAAGGCACATCCTGACGTGTTCAACATCCTCTTGCAAGTGCTCGACGACGGGCATCTGACGGACAACAAGGGCCGCACGGTGAACTTCAAGAACACCATCATCATCATGACGTCAAATCTCGGCAGCCATCTCATTCAGGAGAAGTTTGAGAAAATCAACTTTGTCAACCACGATGAGGTGGTAGAAGAAGCGAAAAACCTGGTTCTCACAATGCTCAAGCAGACCATACGTCCAGAGTTTCTCAACCGCATCGACGAAATCATCATGTTCACTCCGCTCAATGAAAATGAGATAAAGGACATAGTGCGTCTGCAACTGAACGGAGTGGAACGCATGCTGAACGATGCCGGAATCAGACTCAACATAACCGACAAGGCCGTTGATTTCATCGCATCGGCAGGATTCGACACAGAATTTGGAGCACGTCCTGTGAAGCGCGCCATCCAGCGCCACTTGCTCAACGAACTCTCGAAGAAGATTCTTTCGGGTAACGTCGACAGAGAACATGCTATAACCGTTGACGCCGAGGGAGAAACTCTCGTGTTCAAGAACTAAGAAATTGAAGACTGTGATATTAAAAACGGAGGGGAACCGCGCGGTTCCCCTCCTATGATTTTCATTCATATAAGTGCGAATCAGCGCACTATGAATTTCTTTCCTTTATGTATGTATATGCCCTTGGCATGAGGTTTCGCAGGCAATCTCTGTCCCGAAAGGGTGTAATAAGAATCGTCTGCCGAGCGTACCGATTCAATCTTGTCTATCGAATTGGCTGACTTCTCTTCGTATATACGAATTGCAGAAATGAAGCAGCGCTTCTTCGAAGTCTCGAACTTCACCTCCGGCGATGCCGACACACCCTTAAAGGTAATCTTCAGCGTTTCATAGCCATCAGCCATCTTTGCGCTATAAGTCAATGTCTGAGTCGGGCAACCGCTTGCGGTTACAAGGAGGTCGCCCTCGACGGTAGACCATCCCTTAACGTCAACTTCTACAACAATATCACCACCAGCGTAGTTGAGAGGCACGGTTGTGATGCTTCCAGCCTTCTTGCTTGTACCGACACGCACCGCCCCACCTGCGGAATAAGCGGCCGTAACGCTCGCAATGCTGTCATTGCCGCTCCACGCAGAGCTTGAACCACCAGTAGAGGTATCATTACCACCCTCAATATCATCGAACGTCTCGACAAACAACATGTCGCCCGCAATGGCAGGAGTGTCGTCAGGAGTAGTCTCATCGTCATCACCTTCACCGCCACCTGGATTTGGATCGCCACCGTCATCAGGCGTGTCATCTCCCCCACTGCCCCCTTCATCGCCTCCTTGCTGACCTACATTAGGAATGGCTGTTGCAAGGTCGAACGCCACAGAGACGCTATCGCCCCAAATGAATTCAGCAAGGATTGGATAGTCTATGAACGGGTTACGGTTTTTCTGAATGCCATAGACCGCCTGCTGACGCTCTATCTCTCTGTCGCTCACAGGGTCCTGACGGTTCCATTCAAGAAGCATGGGAATAATCCATGCTTTCAAGGTAGGATACTCATTCACTCCTGCATTGAAAGCATAATAATTTTCTTCCCATGAAATGTTCTGATAGCAAGTTGCCACATACATGTATATGCGGGCAAAATCGCCCTTAAACTCATCTGCAGGCTCAAAAACATATGGCGCGCCACCACTCTGGTCGGCCTTCCCCACTCTGGTTCGCCCATTGTCGAAACTGACGCTTCCTGTTATCTCGCCCAATGGATAGTTGCTCTTAGCCGAGTTGGCCTGCGCATTTGACGGAATGACATTGAAAAGGTCGGAATAAGAATTGTAGTTGCTTCCGCCTCCCCACCAACTCTTCGGCACAACGTGCTCACGATTGATCTCGGTGCCTCGCGATGAGTAATAAGCCGTTTCAAGCGAAAACATGTCATACACTTGGTCTGTCGTGCCAGGAACAACATCCGTAATTTCATAGGCATCCCATAAGGCGCTATAACTGATTACCACATGGGGTGAAACTATATCATAAAGTGCAGACTTTAGTTCTGCTTTCTTCTTGCCGTCAGCCCCATCATAATATCCTTGAGGAATTTGCGCAAAAGCACTGATAGAAAGTAAAACATTCAATGCGAACAGAGAAAGTTTCTTAACCATAGTTCTCTAAAATTCATAGGAGCCGAGCCGCACGTGCGACCCGGCTCCGTAATTATTTATTCAATCTATTATCTTCAATTACTTCACAAGCACCTTCTTACCATTGATGATGTAGATACCACCCTTAGTGATTGTGTTTACACGCTGACCAGCAATAGTATAGATTACCTTAGGAGCATTAGCATCCTCAACTTCTACACCATTAATGCCAGTTGGAATAGTCACACCACCGTCAAGACTATAGTCAGTAGTATTCTTCATACCTGCGATACCGAAGTACTTCAAAATGTCACCCTTGAACATAATTTCCTTACCGTAGAGTTCTGGATGAGCGAAGAGTTCCACATCGTCGCGAATCTGTCCCTTTGGCAACTGAACCACAAAGCAGTTGTTTATATCTGTTTCATCAGCAGTATTAGCAATAATTACCTCTGTCTGTGCTTCTGTAGGCATAGCAAGAGTTATGCCGCTTGGAGAACTGCCCTCAACATAACCAATCATATAACCCTTAACCCACATACCTGCGATTGTTGCGTCGCTTACATATATAGCCATTGCGTCGCTTACGAGGTAAGGTTTCTCAAGTGAACCGTCTGCATCAGAGCGCACGACAACTACAAATTCAGCCTTGTCTGCAAGATAAGTTGCTGTTTCAGCAACTTCAGCAGTGATTACCGCACGTCCTGGACCAGCAACAGTTAATGTGCCGTCTTCTGCAACTGCAACTACTGCAGGATGAGAAGAAGTGTAAGTAACAGCGCCGTCAGATACAGTTGTAAACTTATTGTTCAAAGTCTCACCAACATTAATTTCTACTTCCTCTACATCCCATGCAGCCTCAGCATCCTTCAAGACTGTAATGAGTTCTACATCGTCTACAGAAGTGATGCTAAGCTGGATTGTTTCCTTGTAGATGCTTACGAAAGCATTGATGTTATATTTCTCTTCAGTGCTGAATGTAACATCTTTGAGAAGGTTCTTTTCGTAGATGTTAATACTATTAGTACCGTCAGTAAATGTATAGTTAGCACCGCTTGCCAAAGAGAATGACACACCCTCAAGACGGATGAACTCGTTTACAATATCCTTAGTAAGTTCTGGAATAGTCTTTACTGCAGGAACCACTTCATTGCCCTCAGAAGCAACAGTTACGCCAGCCCACTTATCGCCAGTAAGAGAAATCTCTGGTAAATTGTTGTAGAGGTAAATCTGACCAGCAACCTTACCGCTGATCTTATCGCCCTTCTTCACTGGAGAATCCCATCCATAAATAAGGAATGCGTTTGCTCCGTCATGGACATAAACGTTTGCGCCATTAACACCCTGAACGAGAAGATTTTCAAATTCGTAAACCACATCAACCTTATCTGTAGAGATTACAGCAAGCATTTCAGCGATTGACTTGTAAGTAGGCAAGATTGTTATTACAGATGTTGCAACAGGACTTGCCACGTCGTCATCATTTGTTGCAATTGCCTTGATTGTTGTAGTTTCGCTTACAGTGAATGGACCTTCGTAAACAGCAGAAGCATCTGAAGGGTCTGTTCCGTCAAGGGTGTAGAAAATTGAGTTGCCCTCTGCAGCAGTAATTGTCACAGTCTGAGCCTCAGAGTAAGTACCTGTAGCAGGAGTAATTACAGGAGCCTCAACCTCTACAACAGGTTTGTCGGCAAGAGCTACGAGGATTGTAGAAATCTGAGCATTAGCAGTAACAGTGAATGTAACGCTTTCAGCAGAACCTGCCCACTTACTTTCAGCGTAGCCGTCAGCTGTGATGGTACCCTTTGCTATATTCACATCAATAGCAGTGATTACCTTGCCCTCAGGAGCAGTGATTGTGAACGTTGAGTTCTTGTAAACTCGCAACTGACCACCACCATTGAATGACCACATACGAGCAGGAGTGCCTGCTTCACCTTGGTCAAAAGTGATAGTTACACCATCCTGAATAATCGGTTCCAAAATATTACCGGCCTCAGCTGTTTCACCGGAACCGCTTCCGAGTGTATATCCCCAAGGATTCATAACGAAGTCAAAACCAACGCATCCCTCTGGAACCTCCATTGGCTTAACCACATTAACAGTGTAAGTAGCAGAAACTATATCACTGACATTTCCTTCTGCATCAACTGCAATTGCCTTAACTGTAACCTTAACAGTAGCGTCTGTTGCACTGATTGTGATTGGAGCGGAATAAACTTCTGACTCTGTAGTAGGGTCTGTTCCATCGATTGTGTAGTAAACTGTGAGGCCTTCTTCAGCAGCGATAGTAACGTCAACTGTGTTTGCGTGATAATAAGTGTTTGGAGAAATCACTGGCTCAACTACGTCAACAACAGGATCTGGGTCTGGTTCCGGTTCTGGGGTTGGGTCTGTACCAGGCTCCTCTCCACCAGCTTCGCCGTAAGCAGTCCAAGAGATACCCCAAATAGCATAGCGGTCCTTATTTTTTGAAGAAGAAGAAGGACTGTTGTTTGTGATTACGATTGAGAAATCGCCCTCAACATTGATATCGGTAGTGTTTACAGCTGCAACACTCTTAGCCAAGGTTGCGTCAACAACGTCATATTCCTTTACAGCTGCGCCATTCTGCATAACAGCAACGTGGAAACTAACGCCATTACTTTCTGAATAAGTATAGGCATAGTTGATTGTAAGAGCGCCGCAACCACCTGTAAGTGTTGGAGAAGTAATGCTACCAACAGCAGAAGTCTTACCATTGATGACAACAGCCTGAGCCTCACCCATCAAGTCAGCATTTGCAATGACCTGGCAATTAGTGCCAACCCATCCTGCAGTAGACGTGTACTCTGCATAAGTGTTGTTCAATGACATTGTTGCGAAGTCATCGCTACCCTGCGCTTTAGCAAACAGGCTCACAAACAACGCAACGAGAGAAAAGAGTAAAGTTTTCTTCATAAGTGTTTAATTTTAAATTAGTATATAAATTGGTTAGTTACAAAATTAGCAAAAAAGATTGACAATAAGCGCACGCTATTGAAAACTTAACATTTAGCGTGCCATTTTTTTCGCTAAAAGTAGGAAAATCTTTTACTTCAGCACGAAAATAAACGAGCGTCCGTCTGCAAATAAACGAACGCCCAATATAATTATTCAATTAAAGTCCCCATGCACTAATGCTGTAATTTGTTTCCACCGCAATCTCAGCCTTGTCTGGCAAATTATGGAAAAAGTTGATTCCCGTAAATTCCTCAAGTTCATCAACCGACATCGCATGCTTTGACATTTCAGAACGCGACGGGGAATTTCGCCCGTAATCCTTATGCTCCATACAGAATGCAATAGATGAATATGCACCATTCTTAACCTTCAGCAGTGCCATGAAATAATACTTTGGTACTACAATACGTCCGCTTGCCACACGAGTCAGGAATTGCTTGTTTTCAATGGTTCCGCCCTTACACACATATAACGTGTCAGCAAATGAAGCATCACGCCCTCTGTCCTGCACAAGATTTTCAAGCACGGACCAATAGTTACTATTGAAGTTCCCGTTTTGAGGTGACATATTTGTCATGTAGAATGTCTGGTCGTTACCCTCGCGCGAGAACAGGCGGTCGGCAGAAGCGCAGAGATGTCCGTGATTATAACCGTTGAAAGAGGCGTCGTCCTCAATGGCATAATTAGATGCCAGCTTAGGGTCTGCCGGATACTGCGGTTTAATGTTATAGTCTTTGCGACTCACCCGTTTCTGTCTGGTAGTACCGTCAAATCGGAATGCAACCCAACGGGAGTGCCATTTTGTGCGGTCATACTCAAGACAGTAAGTCATAACGGAATCGGCGCCTATTTTAGTGCTGTGCTGAATGAAGATGTTGCCGTTCTTGAGTTCCGGCACTTCGATGCGCTTGGTATAATCGTTGCTCAGAGTCACCCCTCCGAGTATGATTCCGCCGCCTTCTCCATCATCGTCCTTAGAACAAGAGGCAGCAGTAACAAGTACTGCTGCCAATGTTAATACATATATAAATTTACTCGTCATCAAGGATTATTCTTTTGTAATAGTGAAGTCGTCGATAAGAACGTCCTTGCCAGGGTTCTTTGCATTCATTATCACAAGGTTAACCGTAGTTTTTGCAGAAAGTTCAAACTGATGTGTAACAAGTACCCACTCCGTATTAGTCAAGTCGTTTGTATACTCTCCGTAAACATATTGACCTACCTTTCCATCAGTAACAGGCACGTATCCAGGACGTACGCTTCCACCTGCGGCTGTAGCGGCCTTAGTATAGAACTGCATGGTATACTTTCCTGGTTCAAGAATCATTTCCTTATAACCAATTCTCTTATTACCACTTGTCGCTCCAGTAACCTTAACAGAGTAATTACCGCTATGCGCATCAGTAGACTGAGAAAGGGTGCCATTGCCTGCAGTCGTAGTCGGTGTCCAATGCGTAGGCTTGTTTCCAGTCCATTCTTCGAAGCCACCATTTGCAAACGTTTCAAGGCCACCTATTTCAGTTGTTGAGCCACCTTCCTCAGAACCGCCTTCGTCAGCAGTTTCAGTCATAGAGAAATTACGCACTTCCCAAGTAGAGCATCCTGACGCTTCAGCATTGTAGCGGAATGCCACATAAACAGTTGAACCAATGAAATCGGCAGGCACGGCAAATGAGAGAGACTCGAATGTGTTCCAGTCGACAAATGCGGCATGTGTCTGGTTGATGAGAGTCCAAGTGGCAGTTGAAGGGTCGCCAGCATAGTCCTTAGATATCAGCACCTGCTGGTTTGCATCACCCTTATTATAGTTTACGATTGACTCGTAAGCGAGATAAGCAGTCTTAACACCTTCAAGCGAGATTGCAGGTGAAACAAGATAGATAGTACCTGGAGTTGTTTCCTTTGTGGCACTGTCATAGTTTGACGCTTTGGCAGTCTTAAAGTCGTTGATCCACTCGCCACCGCCTGTCGCAGTAATACTTGTGAATGCGCCCAAAGAAGAAGTGAAAGATTCTGTGTAAGGAAGTGTCTTTGTACCTCCTGCATCAGGAGTGTCAGGAGTCTGTCCGCCTTCTACCTTGCCTTGCTGGATTGAGAAATTCTTCACTTCCCAAGTAGAGCCGCTTGTAGCATTTGTGTTATAATAGAACGCAACACGTACAGTCTTGCCCATAAATTCTGCAGGGATGTTCACCTTGCCCGTCTCAAAAGTAACCCAATCAGAACCTTCTATATGCTTCTGAGCAAGAGTTGTCCATGTAGCTGTTGCAGGATTATCTGTATAATCTGCACTAATGAGCACCTTCTGGTTCTCATCACCACGGTTGTAACGAAGGATATATTCGTATGACACATATGCTTCTGTCACATCAGAAAGTGAAATCTGAGGAGAGACAAGATAGTAAGTACCGGCAGTTGTGACCTTGCTTGCGTTATCATAACCTGTTGCCTTAGCTGTGCTATAATCAATAATCCATTCGCCTGCTCCACTTGTTGTCACATTATTGAACGAGCCGAAAGATGTGCTAAACTCTTCTGAATAAGGGAGAACCTTAACCGCATCGCTACCGCTATCATCACCAGACGAAGCATTTGCAGCCCCCTTCAACACTTTAAAGTTCTTAACTTCCCAAGTAGCCGCCTTTGTTGTGGCCTTATAGAATAGCGCCACATATACATTCGGCGTATTGCAAAACTCTGAAGGAATCTGTATATCACCGCTCGAATACCAAGTGTCCCAATCAGATCCCTGAACAAGGCTTAGAGGCAGAGCTGTCCATGTTGCAGAAACAACGTCTGAGCCATTGTAGTCCTTGCTCACAAGCAACTGATAATGAGTGCTTATCTGACTGTTTGTAGCATAGCGCAAAATATAGTCAAAATTAACGTATGCCGAATCCACCTCGGTCAAATCAAGCGGCGAAGATACCATCCAGCTCTCTGCCTGATTATTTTCTTTTGTACCATCTCCATCATCGTCGGTATACGATGTTACCTGGGCGCAACTATAGTTGACATACCAAGAATAGTTTCCTACGGTATTAACGGCAGAGAACGAACCGAGGTCTGTAGCAAATGACTCATCTACAATGACGCCCTCCGCACCAGGAATTTCTTCCTCCTCATAGTAAATCTCATACGGAGCAGGAATATCCTCACATGCCGTAAACGCAAAGGCTAAAGCCGCTGTTGCAAATAATGAAAAGACTTTTTTCATGATATTTTATGTATTAATTGTTATCGTGTTAGTTTTCGCTGATGTCATCAAGGTTACGAAGTTGCACCTGCCATGAATCGTAGTATGTGAGCATACCTGTATAGGAACGCACGTCGGTAGGAATCTCCATAAACGCAATCGGATTCTGTGTAGATGTGCGTATGGCCACAGATGAATTGTTTGTCTGCAGCTGTATGGTACGGTCTACTGCATAACCTGCATCATAAAGAACTTCTGGAGCAAAAATCTTTGGGAGAGGCTCATACTCGCCTGAAAGTTCGCCTTTATCAGCTGTATTTGCTGCATCACCCTGCACCTCCTTTATCTTTCCCCTAACGGTAGCAAGCATCGGAGTGTTTGCATAAGTCTTATTCGCACTAGCTCTAAGCCAAGCCTCGCCTGCTGCATCTGTCAAGTCAACCGGAATAAGTTCCGGAGCCTCCTTGGAAGGAGTTCCAACAAGTTCTACATTAGTTTTGCACATGCTCAAGAGCATTGGTCCAAGTGCAAGATTTCCGTTGCTTGTGTAATAAGGCTGACCAATCTTTGGGACCTTGCTATAGCATCCTGCATAAAGACCCTTAAGATTGATTTTCACACGCTGACCGAGCGGGAAATAAGGGTAAAGACAGGTATTCTTTACCGCCAGCTGGATGCACTCGTCTGTATTTGCTTCAGAATTGATATTACGCAACAGGAGTGTCTGATAAAGATTGCCACTAATGTCATTGGCTACGACAACGCCTTCGATTACAACATCTTCATTGACTTTGGAGAAGAAATTTGATGCGTTGCGGGAGAAGTCTGCGCCTGCACTGCTTGCGCACCACTTCGCTTTAACCTCTCCTATCGTAGCATTCACCTCTCCCACTGATACAGAACTGGTTACGTCATTGCTTTCTGTTGACGGATCGTCATAATCATTCATACACGAAACGAACGATACGGCAAGGAAGGTTGCAAGAATTATTTTTGATAATATACTTTTCATTGTTTTCCTTTATTTGAAGTTTGAACAAACCCGAACAATTCTTATTAGAACTTATATCCAATATTCAGGAAGAAGTTGAACGCGTTAGCATAGTAGTATTTAGAGTTCTTAGAGAACTTGTAAGCCTTAGCCTCACCCTTGCTGTACTGTCCGCCACTTTCTTTATAGTAGTTGTCATCACGGTTCTGCTCGTATCCGCCTGTGCGCATATCGCAGTTGTTAAGCACATTGCTAAGCGAAAGGTTAATTGACAGACTTCTACCTTTTGCCAATCGGATATATTTTCCAATTGAAAGGTCGAGCATGAATCCGCCGTCAAACTTTTCCTGTTCTGCTGCGTATTCCTTGACGACATTACCTTCGTTATCAAACAAGATTCCACCGTTCTCTTTCAGTTCATTAGCCGTAACCTCGTAAACTTTGTTACCATTGGCATCAACGCTTGTCGGAGTATAGAACTTACCAGCTGTGCCATATGTGCTATTCAAACGGCGATACTGAGAGAAGCCCACATAAACTCTGTCATAATAGTTGAGAGCTGCCTCAAAGAACCAATTATTGATATTGTAGTTTGCACCCACGCTGACAGCGGTGAGCGGTGTGCTTCCCACGTGAATACCGTCAGCTATAACACGCAAAGGCATAGCCTCCTTTGTCACAGGATTCACACAACGGTTAAGCTTGTAAATCTCTTTACCGTCCATTCCTTCATAGTTGATCTGGGCGTATGGATTATTTGTGTATTTGGCTTCGCTTATCGAACCTATCACATTGAAGGAGAGGTTAGAATTTACCTGATACATCAATGCTCCTTCCAAACCGTAGTGTTCCTTCTCTACTCCGCTCATTGTAAGATATGTGAACGTGCTTTGCTGGTCATTGAAATAGGCTGTCTGCTCCACCTGGTTCAAGAACTTTGTGTAGTATCCACTAACCTTTCCTGAGAAACTGCCAAATCGGAATGCATAAGAGAGTTCGCCGCTGAGAATATCCTCATTTGTAAGGTTGTTCACAAAATTATTCTGTATACGCGGAGCGACGAAACTATTGCGTGCCAAAGGAGCCTGCGACTCATACCCCCATGAATAGGTGATTCGATGGTTTGCCAAAGGGCGCCATGTGAGAGTTCCTTTTACTCCGCCACCGAAGAACTTCGCCTGTCCGCTCTTACCGTAAGAATTTTCGGCAGCACGTCCGTTTCTCATCAAACCGTCGCGCTCCATGGTAGTTCCTTCCACATGTGCTCCGAGGTTGATGTCTAACTGTGGCTGTGAATATTGGTACATAGTCCAAAGACGAGCCTTGTTCACATATATATTATAGTTATAGCCGAACTTGTCGCCCACCCCAATCCTGCGGTTTGGATTGTTCAAGTCGTTCTGAGCCTCAGGACTGTTAGGACCGTAGTCGTTTGCAGCAAACTTGTCAACATCAACATATCGGGTTCCTCCAAGAAGGTCGTCCATTGTCTTGTAGTGCATACCCTTAGTTGTATTCAGTTGGAGTCCAACAACATACTTATGCTGCTTATTGATGATATGGTTCAGTGTCGAATTGAGAGCGAAAACCATCTGATCGTTATGTCTGCGTTCCTGATAGTAAAGCGCTTCGCCGCCTTCGGCCTCATTCTGACGATTCACATAGTACATGCGATCCCAATTTATCTGGCGATTAGCCTTGCTCTCCAACCAGTAGTTCTTAAGTTCCTCATACTCTTCAAGCAAGAACGGATTTTGAGCCAGATACTCCGGATTGTTCTTCTCTGGGTCGTACACGTCGAAAATGCTCGAAGGCATATTCTTGTAGTAGTCCGGACGAGGATCATAGGCATCGCCATTCCAACCGAGTGCGGAAGTGCTGTACATACTGTATTTGAATCCAGCCGCCGTAGTGAGTTTCATGCCGTCCTTTATGTCCCAATCCCAAGTCAAGATTGAAGTCGGTTCAAAGCTCTCCACCACTCTTGCATTACGTTTCTTTCCATTCTGGTATCCCCAGTTCGGATTGTAGTAATGGGAGTTTGCCAACCAATATGCTTCTTCGGTCGAAGCTCCCTGCTGAGCTCGTTCCGTCGGAGAGCCGAACGTCACAAGCGACAGGCTGTGATTATCGCCAAATCTTTTCTCCGCCGAAAGGAAATAGCTAAACGAATTGTAGAATGTTCCCTCTATTACGCCTTCCTTTGCCCAACGATAGCCTATGCTTCCTGCTAATGCCCAACCGTTGTCCATAAGTCCTGTTGCATGGGTAAACATTCCGCGCAAGGTGTAGTTGCGGTTACATCCAGAGAGGGCAAGTTTAGAGCCCTGCGCAAACTGGCTGGCACGAGTATTGATGCTTGTTCCGCCTCCAACTCCTGTCAAGCCGAAATTGTTGTACTCAAATCCGGACACGCCTTCTTTATTGCGTACCGCATCATTCATACCTCCAATGAGTCCGTAACTGAAACGCCCTGTCTCCAGGTCATTCAGCATAAGGCCGTTCATATACGTCTGGTTGTACATATTGTCATACGCACGAACCCTGAAACGCATCGGACTGAACAAATAGCCCACCTCTGCCAAATAAGGGTCACTCTTCGAGGAAACTACCGACGACACTGTCTGAGCCGCATCCATGTCCTCATCGAGCTGGCTCTCTGTGAACGTGAAGTCAGAATTGTCATCCTGAGTTTTCAGAGTGTCGGCAAGCTGCTCCTGCGCACAAACCGTAGAGGCCATACACACGGCAACTGCCAATAAATTTACTCCTTTAATCATATAAGTTAGTTTTTTTTGGTGTTTCGCACTTTAAGCATTTCAAACCACAAATATAACAAAAGAACTTGTTCAAACCACTATTTACACTCACCTTTTCATATTTTTTTCCGTCCAAAAGTCTTCCATTCATTTTTTTTTTGTGATATTTGCCGACAGAAACAATAACACCTTTCAAGCGTTAATTTGTTCAAGACAACACTATCTAATAAACATACGCAGATGAAAAAATCTATTCTATCTTTCATTCTATCATTCATCCTCATCACTGTACTCACATCGAGCAACCCTGTACGCATCGGTATGTACGGAATCGCGTTCTACAACCTCGAAAACCTTTTCGACACGATCCATGACAACGGAAAGAACGACTATGAGTTCCTGCCAGACGGAACGAACAAATGGGGAAAGATGAAGTACGAGAACAAACTTGCCAACATGTCAAAGGTGCTCGCCGAGCTATGCACTGACCGTCTGCCCAAAGGCGCTGCCATAATCGGTGTGTCCGAAATTGAAAACCGCCGTGTGCTTGAAGACCTCCTTAAGCAACCAGCACTCAAGGATCGCGACTACCAGATAATTCATCACGAAGGTCCCGACCGCCGCGGAGTGGACTGCGCGTTCTTCTACAACCCGCGATTTTTCCAACTTGAAAGCAGCCGCCTTGTGCCATATATCTACCCCGACAACGACACCACATACGCCACACGCGGCTTCCTCCTCGCAAGCGGTAAAATGGCTGGCGAAAACCTCCACGTCATTGTCAACCATTGGCCTTCGCGCGCTGCTGTAAGTTTCTATCGCGAACTGGGAGGCACACAAGTACGCGCCATCAAGGACTCCATCCTTGCTGCTGATCCCGACGCTAAAGTCATCATCATGGGCGACCTCAACGACGACCCTAAAGACAAAAGCGTCAGCAAGGCTCTCGGAGCAATGCATAAAATCAAGGACTGCGGCAACCACGACCTTTACAACCCGTGGTGGGACATGCTATATAAGACAGGGCAAGGCACGCTGCTCTACGACGGCAAATGGAACCTCTTCGACCAAATCATATTTACAGGGAATATGCTTGGCAAAGACCGTTCTACACTGAAGTATTACAAGAACGAAGTTTTCCTGCGCGACTACCTCATACAGCAAGAAGGACGCTTCAAGGGCAACCCTAAACGCACCCATGCCAGCGGTGTATGGCTCAACGGATATAGCGACCACCTCCCGGCAATTATCTATCTCGTTAAGGAATTGAAATAGGCGCAATACAAGCTGCAGCCACGTACAAAAAGGCACGCAAGCGCACTACTTTTTACAAACTTAGACTAAGTTCGTACAAACTTAACCTAAAACCGTACAAACTTAGACTGAGTTTATACAGACTTAGACTAAGTTTGAAGTCTTTTCCGCAGCATTATCAACTAATCTGCGGACTTTTTTATTATTATGGCCGTTATGTCGCACTAAATTGCTAACTTTGCACATGAAGTGTGAACATACACATTATATAATTAACAATAGAAAAGAACATTAATCTTGATGCCAAGCATCAAAATCAATACAAGAAACAATGAACGTATTAGAACTTAGCGAACAGGAGATTAACCGCCGCTTAAACTTGCAGGCACTCAAGGATATGGGCATCGATCCTTATCCTGCTGCAGAATATCCGACAAACGCATTTTCAACTGACATTATCGCCGACTTCAAGGACGAGGACGAACCGAGAGAGGTGTGCATAGCAGGACGCATGATGAGCCGCCGAGTAATGGGCAAAGCTTCATTCGTGGAACTCCAGGATTCAAAGGGCCGTGTGCAGGTGTATATCACTCGCGACGACATCTGCCCCGAGGAGAATAAGGAGATGTACAACACTGTGTTTAAGAAACTGCTCGACTTGGGCGACTTCATCGGAGTGAAGGGCGTAGTGTTCCGTACTCAGACGGGAGAAATCAGCGTACACGCAAAAGAAATAACAGTATTGGCCAAGAGCATCAAACCTCTGCCAATAGTGAAATACAAGGACGGAGTAGCATACGACGCATTTGAGGACCCAGAACTCAGATACCGCCGCAGATACGTAGACCTCGTGGTAAACGACGGCATCAAGGAGACTTTCCTCAAGCGCTCAAAGTGCATTAGCACAATGCGCCGCGTTCTTGACGAAGCAGGATATACAGAGGTAGAAACCCCTACCCTCCAATCTATTGCCGGAGGTGCTACAGCCCGCCCGTTCATCACACACTTCAACGCTCTCGACCAGCAGATGTACATGCGCATCGCAACGGAGCTATATCTGAAACGACTTATCGTGGGCGGATTCGAAGGTGTTTACGAAATCGGCAAGAACTTCCGCAACGAAGGTATGGACCGCACTCACAATCCAGAATTTACCTGCATGGAGCTCTACGTTCAGTACAAGGACTACAACTGGATGATGTCGTTCACAGAGAAACTCCTCGAAACAATCTGCATGGAAGTGAACGGTTCGACTGAAACTGTAATTGACGGAAAGACTATTTCATTCAAGGCACCGTTCCGCCGTTTGCCAATTCTCGACGCAATCAAAGAGAAGACTGGCTACGACCTCAACGGCATGAGCGAAGACGAAATACGCGAAGTCTGCAAGAAACTCAACATGGAGATTGACGACACCATGGGCAAAGGCAAGCTCATCGACGAAATCTTCGGCGAGTTCTGCGAAGGCGACTTCATACAGCCTACTTTCATCACAGATTACCCTGTAGAAATGTCACCGCTCACAAAGATGCACCGTTCAAAGCCAGGGCTCACAGAGCGTTTCGAGCTCATGGTCAACGGTAAGGAACTTGCCAACGCCTACTCTGAGCTCAACGACCCGCTCGACCAGGAAGAGCGCTTCAAGGAGCAGATGCGTCTCGCCGACAAGGGAGACGACGAAGCGATGATCATCGACCAGGACTTCCTGCGAGCACTCCAGTACGGAATGCCTCCAACATCGGGCATCGGTATCGGCATCGACCGTCTCGTCATGCTCATGACTGGACAGACAACAATCCAGGAAGTACTCTTCTTCCCTCAGATGAAACCTGAAAAGAAAACTCCGAAAGACCCTGCTGCCAAATACGTGGAACTCGGATTTAGCGAAGACATAGTCCCTGTACTCCAAAAAGCAGGCTATAACCTCGTAAGCGATCTTGAAGGCGGCAACGCACAAAAGATTCAGCAGCAGATAGGCGAAATAATCAAGAAGTACAAACTTGAGATTCAGAAGCCATCGGTTGACGAACTCAACGCCATTCTCGCAAAGATATAATAAGAGTTAAGAATTAAGGAGGCGATAGATCCTAATTCCTAATTTCTAATTCCTAATTCAGAAAGCTCATGCAGTTTAAAAGTTGTGGAAGAGTAGCAATTATGGGTGGCGGAAGCTGGGCAACCGCCATCGCAAAAATTGTGCTCAACCATGAAGAGAAAATCAACTGGTATATGCGCCGCGACGACCGAATCGAAGAGTTCAAACGCCTCGGACATAACCCTGCCTACCTTACAAGCCAATACTTTGACGTCAGCAGGATAAATTTCTCTTCAGACATAAACCAAATTGTCAAGCAATCGGACACTCTTATCTTCGTGACCCCTTCACCTTACTTGAAGAGTCATTTGAAGAAGTTGAAAACCAGTCTGAAAGACAAACTTGTCGTTACTGCCATCAAAGGTATAGTACCGGAAATCAACCTCACCGTTTCGAAGTATTTCGAAAAGACCTTCAACATCCCCGAGGACCAGATAGCAACAATCGGAGGTCCGTCGCACGCTGAGGAAGTGGCGCTCGACCGCCTTTGCTACCTCACCGTAGGATGCCGTAGCGAAGAGAACGCCAAGCTCATTGCCGACGTACTCACATCGCGCACTGTCAAGACCTCTACAAGCTTCGACATCGAAGGTATCGAATACAGCTCTGTGCTTAAGAATGTCTACGCCATAGCAGCCGGCATTTGCCACGGACTGAAATACGGCGACAACTTCCAATCCGTACTCGTCTCCAATGCCATACAGGAAACGGAGCGTTTCTTACAGACCATAGAGCCTTGCGAAAGAAAAATTACCAGTACGGCATACCTCGGCGACCTGCTCGTAACGATGTACTCCAACTTCTCGCGCAACAGAGTGTTCGGCACGATGATCGGACAGGGCTACTCCGTCAAGACTGCCCAGCTCGAAATGGAAATGATTGCCGAAGGCTATTACGGTACAAAGTGCATGAAGGACATAAACAAGCACCTGCACGTCAATATGCCAATTCTGGATGCAGTCTACAACATCCTGTATGAGCGCATTTCGCCATCAATCGAAATCAAGATACTGAGCGAATCGTTCAGATAAAAGACTAAAAGAATAACAAAAACAAAAAAGCATACATAATTTTTTAAGATGGAAAAGATGAAACTCAACATCAGCAAGGCCGCACAATTTCTTGCGGACGACGCTATCAAGGCTTACGAGCCACAGGTAAAAGCCGCACAAGAGGCACTCGAAAATGGCACATGCCCAGGAAACGACTTCCTTGGCTGGATGCATCTGCCTTCATCAATAACACCTGAATTCATTGCTGAAATCAACGAAACGGCAAAAGTTCTTCGTGAAAACTGCGAAGCAATCGTCGTTGCCGGTATCGGCGGAAGCTATCTCGGAGCACGCACCGTAATTGAAGCACTCAGCAACTCATTCAGCTGGCTCATGCCAAGCGACAACCCACGTATTCTTTTCGCTGGAAATAACATCGGCGAGGACTACCTCACTGAACTCATCGGTTACCTAAAGGGCAAGAAATTCGGTGTAATCAACATTTCAAAATCAGGAACAACAACAGAGACCGCTATCACATTCCGTCTCATGAAGAAACTTTGTGAAGACCAGATGGGCAAAGAACTTGCAAAGAAAGTTATCGTAGCCATCACTGACGCAAAGAAGGGTGCCGCACGCACTACCGCAGACAAGGAAGGCTACAAAGCGTTCATCATCCCTGACAACGTGGGCGGACGCTTCTCCGTGCTCACTCCAGTAGGCCTCCTCCCTATCGCTTGTGCTGGATTCGACATTGCACAGCTTGTAAAGGGCGCACAGGACATGGAAGCGCAGACAGCACTCGACGTTCCATTTGAAGAGAACCCATCAGCAGTTTACGCTGCTTGCCGCAACGCACTCTACGCTCAAGGCAAGAAGATTGAGATTCTTGTAAACTATCAGCCAAAACTCCACTACATGAACGAATGGTGGAAGCAGCTCTACGGAGAAAGCGAGGGCAAGGACGGCAAAGGTATCTTCACCGCTTCAGTTGACTTCACAACCGACCTCCACTCTATGGGTCAGTGGATTCAGGAAGGCGAGCGCACAATCTTCGAAACCGTCATCTCTGTTGACGAGCCTAACACAACACTCCAAGTACCAGCAGACGAAGAGAATCTTGACGGACTCAACTTCCTTGCAGGCAAGCGTATCGACGAGGTAAACAAAATGGCAGAGCTTGGCACTCAACTCGCACACGTCGACGGCGGCGTTCCAAACATGCGCATCAGCATCCCTAAACTCAATGAGTACTACCTCGGCCAGCTCATCTACTTCTTCGAGAAGGGCTGCGGAATCAGCGGACTCATCCTTGGAGTGAACCCATTCAACCAACCAGGCGTTGAAGCATATAAGAAGAACATGTTCGCGCTCCTCAACAAACCAGGTTACGAAGCTGAAAGCAAGGCTATCCAAGAAAGACTCAAGTAAACTTCATAGCGCATAAAGGCACGGAGCAATTCCGTGCCTTTAAACTAAGCGCCAATCTACACAATATCCCCCGAAAGCCATAATTGAGGGAGACAAACCTAAGACCTAAACCTAATGAAGAAAGTACTAAACCTATTTACCGCCTTATTATTTCTGGCACAATGCCCTATCAAGGCAAACATCCCCGACCTCCCCGACATAAAGAAGGACGGACGTCCTAAGATAGCAGTAGTTCTAAGCGGAGGCGGAGCAAAAGGAGCAGCTCATGTGGGTGCGCTCAAAGTTATCGAAGAAGCAGGCGTATCCATTGACATGATAGTCGGAACGAGCATGGGAGCCATCATCGGCGGCCTCTACTCCGTAGGCCATACTCCGGAATGCCTCGACAGCATTCTGAGAGTCCAAGACTGGTCCACACTCCTCACCGACAGAAAGAACGAGCAGGAGCAATCATTCCTCGCCAGAGAGAGGAACGACAACTTCATCCTAAATATCCCACTCGAAAAGAAGAGCGAAAAAGATTCGCTTCAGAATACAGGTTCAAAAGCCGGCATCATAGAAGGACGTAACATCGTAAAGATGTTCCAAAGACTCATTGCCCCTGAATACGAAGGAGAAATCGACTTCAACAAACTCCCCGTACGATTCGCCTGCGTGGCCGTAGATGCCGCCTCTGGCAAGGAAGTGGTATTTCATAGCGGACGGCTCGACAGCGCTATGCGCGCCAGCATGTCCATACCAGGAGCATTCCGCCCCATACGCAAGGACTCCATGCTACTTATTGACGGCGGCATCCTCAACAACTACCCTGTAGACGTGGCACGCCAGATGGGAGCCGACATCGTTATCGGTGTTGACGTTGGCGAAGGACTTTACAACGCTGACCGCATTAAGAACATGATGGACATCGTCAACCAGATTGCCAGCATTTACGAGACCAAGAAACGTAAAAGCAACATCAAAGACACCGACATTTACATCAAAGCAAACTGCAAGGGGTTCAACATCGCAAGCTTCACCAATGAAGCCATTGACACACTTATCACTCGAGGCGAAGAAGCAGCTCGCGCCAACTTTGACAAACTAAAAGTTCTTGCAGACCAACTCGGAGGGAACAAGCAATTTCTTGCAAGCAGAGGCAAGCATTACGAGAAGACAGACTCCACTCACGCCGACAACGGATACGAGTTCCAGGCGTTTCCCGACGACGCTATCGGATTCAGCGCCAACTTCAACCAGGAAGAAATGGCCAGCCTCATTATGCAAGCGCACAAGACATACAACCTTTTCGACAAGCCATCCCAAATAGGAGTATCAATAAGGCTGGGTAAGAGATACAAATTCTGCACCAACTTTTCCACTATGGTCAAGAAAGGCATGTACTTCGATCTCAACTACGAAGTCGGCTACAATGACATACGTTTCAACAAAGAAGGCGACTCGTTTGCAAACACGACCTTCTCCGAAAATATCGTATCAGCAGGCATAAGCACAAGCTGGCGATGGGCAAAAATCGACGGAGGAGTATGTTTCAACAATTACAATTACAAGAGCACGCTCATTGACAGAGAACACACGTCAGACCGGTTCACCGACAACATGGAAGGTTCGAAAAACTTCTGGAACTTCTACATCAGCTTAGGAGTTAACACAACCAACAAGAAGCGGTTTGCCACAAGCGGCATAAAAATCAAGGCTGAAGGAAACATTTTCAAAGGGCACGAAATAGCCATCAACAACAAAAACACCATCTATGCCGCAAGTTTTTCCGGAACATTCTATACCCCTCTATCCCGGAGACTATGTCTGATTCCTGCATTATACCTACGCACCCTAAGCAAACGCTCACACACATACGGCATAAGCAACATTATCGGCGGCGAATGGGAAAGCCACTATCTGTCCTTACAGACACCGTTCTACGGCCTCAGCTACATCGAATGGAGCGACCGCACCGTTGCCGTTGCTCGCATACAGGCACGATACCGAATGGGCAAAAACCACTACCTGACAGGCACGTTCAACGCCGGCAATTATAGCGACGGATTCAAAAAGTTCTTCGACACAAGACCAATGATAGGCTATGGCATAAACTATTCCTACGACAGTTTTATCGGTCCGTTAGGCCTCACCATAAGCGGCTCCAACGTAAGTTCCAGGCCTAACCTGCTCATAAGTCTGGGCTATGTATTCTAAACAAAACCAACCATCAAACCACATGGAAATACAAACGATTAAAGACGCAATAAACAAATATCTCAACGCTAAGGGCTACAACAAGATTGTCCTCCGCACCGCCATGTTCGACATGGACGGAGTGCTATTCGACTCAATGAAAAACCACGCCTACAGCTGGCACGAAACCATGAAGCACTTCGGCATGCTCCTCCCTTACGAAGAAGCATACATGCACGAAGGACGCACCGGAGCAGGAACCATCAACATTGTGTCGAAGCGCGACAGAGGGCACGAAGCCACCGAAGAAGAGATAAAAGAAATCTACGCCTACAAAAGCAGCATCTTCAACACCCTGCCCGAAGCTGGACGCATGCCCGGAGCATACGAACTGCTATGCAAAGTCAAGCAATCCGGCATAACGCCTATGGTCGTGACCGGTTCCGGACAGAGATCGCTCCTTGAGAGCCTTCAACATAACTTCCCCGACATATTCCATGCCGACCTCATGGTCACCGCCTTCGACGTGAAATACGGCAAACCCAACCCTGAGCCCTATCTCATGGGGATAGAAAAGGCAAACGCATATTTTCGCGCAACCTGCGAAACCATCGCACCAATCACCCAATCCAACACTATCATCATCGAGAACGCCCCGCTTGGCGTACAGGCAGGAGTAGCAGCCGGATGCTTCACCATTGCAGTCAACACTGGCCCCCTGCCCGACTCCGCCCTTCTCGACCAAGGAGCAAACCTCCTCTTCCGTTCCATGCAGGAACTTGCCGATTCGTGGGAAGAGCTCTTGCACCTACTGAATACAACCACTTCCATCTGATGAGATACAACAAGAGGGTGTATCAAAATGAAAACTTACTATCATTTTGTCATTCTGACGACCCTAAGGGAGGAAGAATCTCATATTCAGATACTGAGATCCTTCACTAACGTTCAGGATGACATGACTATTTGATAGCATTTCTGCATTTTGATACACCCTCTCATCATATTGGCTGTAGTCACTTTTTATTCACAAAACAAATTTTCAAGAGCTTTTATTCAAGCACATTGAATTTCTCTACCGAAGTATAAAATCATCGTCGCCACGACCAAAAACAATCAAATCCCCGCTGAAGACATATCTTAACTGCTGAAAAAAGTAGAAAACGACAAAAACGACAAACGACAAAAACGACAAAGTGAGTAAGTCTGTGATTTTTAACTCTTAACTTTTAACTCTTTCTGTCGTTTCTGTCGTTTCTGTCGTTTGTCGTTTTAACCCCCTCTCGGCACTATAACTAATGTTATTATATAATATATAATAATTATTATAATATATATATATATCGCGCGCAGGTATAAAGTAATGTGAAAAATCGGGACGACCGCAAAACGACAAAAACGACAAACGACAAAAACGACAAAACGACGTGTTCGTAAAGTTTCGTCAAAAGAACGCCCAGTACGAGACTTGAACACGCTCTGTACGAAACTTGAGAAAATTATTTGAAAATGTTAATATTTTTATTTGTAGATGTTAAATTTTGACATTATATTTGCAGTGACAAAAGAGTTAAGAGTTTAAAGTTTAAAGTTAAACTCGCAAACTTAAAAACTCAAAAACTCACAAACTCAAAAACTTACTCCCTTTGTCGTTTTGTCGTTTTTGTCGTTTGTCGTTTTTGTCGTTTTCTACTTTTCTCCGAGGAAGTGATAAGTTTCGAGCGAGGAAGAAGCAGTTTGCAGGCATCCACAAGTGAATGCATTGGCGTGGGCGGTGCAGAGATTGTCCGAATCATGCGCGATGCTTACAATGCGAGGTAAACTCTCGTGAGCATCAGATCCTGTCAAGAACAATTCTTATCAAGTCGTCAATCTGGTTCTTGTAGCCAGTGTTTGCTTCCTTTGCCACTCGGTTGGCTATGACCATGCAGACGGTGAGGGAGCGATGGCCCATCAGGGCGCTGAGTCCGGCAATGGCAGACGATTCCATCTCGAAGTTTGTGATGCGGTGGCCTTGATATTCAAAACATTCAATCTTTTCGTTCTGCTTTGGATCGGCAAGCGGCACTCGGAGTTCTCTGCCTTGAGGCCCGAAGAATCCGCCGCAAGCGATTGTCACTCCCTTGACCATGCCGAGTTCGGGCTGAAGGATGCGGTTGAGGAGTTCAGCATTGTTGTCGATAACATAAGGTGCTCCAAGTTGCGGATTCCAATTCATGTGGCTCTTGAATGCCTCTTCAAACTCAAGGTCGCACACACGGTTGCGTCCTGCATAGAAATTGAGCAGTCCGTCGAAACCGATGGATTTCTCGGAGCAGATGAAAGTACCTGTAGGAGTGTAGGGCTGCAAACCGCCACAAGTTCCGATGCGCACTATTTCGAGGCTTGTGAGTTGGGACTTTTCTGTTCGCGTAGCGAAGTCAATGTTCTTGAGCGCATCGAGTTCGTTCATCACGATGTCGCAGTTGTCACATCCTATACCGGTCGAAAGCACCGTTATGCGTTTGCCCTTGTAAGTACCAGTGATGGTGTGAAACTCACGGCTTGACACATCACATTCTTTCGAGTCAAAATGTGCCGCTACGGTGTCGACTCTTCCAGGGTCGCCACAAAGAATAACCTTATCTGCCAATTGCTCTGGAGTGATGTGCAGATGGAATATGCTGCCATCTGCATTAATGATTAGTTCTGATGGTGGGAACACTTTCATATCTGATGATTTTACTGTTTTTGACAATTTTATTTGCGCAACACCCCTTCCCTATCCTGTTACATTCTGTACTCAATCTCCATATTGCGCACTTTCTTTTCCATGTCTCTGACTTCTATAACAAGCCGTTCATATTCTTGTTCGAGCGTCAATATCGATTGGCGCATGCTCTGGCGTTGCTGCCGTGAGGCGTTATGGAAGTCGGTACGTTTCTTGTCGAGCTCAGTCTGCGCAGCCTGGAGTTTTGACTGTGCCTTCAGCCACTCGCGGCAGATGGATGCGGCTTTCTGACTCTTGAAGTCGGAAAATCGAGTGTACGTATAGTAGTCGTTAATGACCAGGGTGAATTCCTTGCGCCCTTTTTCACTTGTTGGATTATTGGCCTGCATCAATGACATACGCTGGCGCGCCTTTATGCGTGTCTGCTCATTTTCAGGCGTCCAAGTCACGGTAATCGGTCTGAGCATGGCCTTCTGACGCACAAGTGTCTTGTCCGTATTCTCATAGTCGACCGGATTGCGAGATTCATTAGGCACGAAAGTATAGACGCACACCTTGCCGTCAGGCTGGTAGCGGTCGGATGCAAACCAGCCTATCCCCAAAGCCTCGTCAATGACAAGCATATAGTCATTTGCGTAGGAGTTGAAAGGGAATCCCATATTTTCCGGACGGTAGAAAACATTGCCCTCCGAATCATAGCGTGTGGCATAAAGGTCGTAATTGCCAAGTCCGTCTTTAGCCCTCGACGCGAAATAGAAAGTCACACCGTCGGACATCATGAACGGATAGTTGACATCGCCATCCATATCAAACCCCTGCAGCTGGCGGGTTTCGACATATCGCCCGTTTTCAACATACGACGACACAAGGCGCAAACGCTCCGTACTGTCACCCTTCGCAACCATAGGTCTGTACGACATATTTCCGCGTTCGGTCACGAACTCCGTGGTCTGGCAGTCTTCTGACATTTTGATTGTTCCGACCTCCCCGCCAAATCCGTAGGCAGAAAGCAAATCGTTCTTATCAACAACAACCGAGTCTAATATCAGCACTTGGTCTGATGCCTTAAGCATCTGCAAACAGCGTTTGCACTCGGCTTCAACAGGGTCAAGCTCCGG
>Ga0233374_1000027_pt1 | contig 41205 bp, 25 predicted proteins | sample ElkDunMinimDraft_FD_180688 | JGI IMG/M metagenome (GOLD analysis project Ga0233374, IMG submission 180688) | Fecal eukaryotic communites from dung pellets of Tule Elk in California, USA - Elk Dung E1 | ecosystem: Host-associated > Mammals > Digestive system > Large intestine > Fecal | place...
CTGCGGAGTTTCGGGCAGCACCCATCCGTTCCACATAACCTGATGGGCGTAGTAGGAATCTTTTGGCAGACGCATGGCATCGCTGACTCCGCTGGTACGGTAGTTGGATTCACCACGGAAGTGAGTGTTGGTGTCGGAGAAGATAATTTTTACTCCTCCCGAACTGACACGACGTCCCATACCCGGACGCACCAGCCAATAGTCATACCAACGACGTATGTGTTCTACGGCAAGTTGGTCTTGGTTGTGGTTGTAGGCCGAAGCATCGGCATTGCGATAAAGCGGTCCGTCACCACTGCGATGGTAAGGATAGCTCCAGTTGTCCCAATAGCGGCGCAATCCTTCGTCGCGGCAATACTCCATTGCCCAAAGCGGTTGTCCGCCGCTCTTGTTGATGTAGAGCATTTCGCCTCCGTATTCAGAGACTTTGCTGCCCAACATCTCACGGCTGCCGATGGCACGTCCGCCATACGGCTCGTACTGGTCGCGCACGGCCTTCATCTCTGCCATGTGCGGCTCTGATATGTTTTCGTTTCCACATTCGTAGAAGATGATGCTCGGATTGTTGCGGTTGTAGATTATGGCATCGCGCATGAGTTCTACTCGGTGTTCCCATCGGCGACCTTCTACGTCCTTCTCGGCATCGGCGGCAGGCATGGCTTGGATGAGTCCGACACGGTCGCACGACTCGATGTCCTGCTTCCACGGAGTGACGTGCATCCAACGGACGAGGTTGCCGCCCGACTTCACCATTTCAAGGTTGGAGTAGTCGCTCAACCATGCAGGGACACTCATGCCCACTCCTGGCCACTCGTTGCTGGTGCGCTGGGCATAGCCGTGAACCATCATCACTCGGTCGTTGAGTCGGAAAAGCCCGTCCTTGAACTCTGTCTTGCGGAATCCGGTGCGAGTGCTCACCTCGTCGGTACACTTTCCATTGACTATGAGACGCGTCTTCACGGTGTAGAGATAACCGTAGCCCCAACTCCAGAAATGGAGTCCGCTGAGGCGCTTGCTTGCCGAGAGGGTTGCGGTCTGCCCCACTCCCACGGTCTGTTCCCCACTGCTATAGGTTGCTACGCTCTTGCCGTCGTTGTCGAAGACCTCGACTTCATACGCCACCCGCTTGTCCTTGCCTGTTTCGTTCTTCACTTCCGACTGAGCCACAATCTCCGCACTACGCCCTGCCACATCAATGTCCTTGGCATAGACATAGACACCAGTAGTCTTCAGGTTGGAATAGAGCGGAAGGGTCTGATAGAGTCCGTCCATGACGTGCAGACGGACATGCTTAGGCAGACCGCCGTAATTGGCGTTGAAGTTTTTGTTGTTCCACTGGTAAGGGCTATGGTCGGGATGCTCCTGCTCATGGTAGTTCCAATCGTTGTCGGTCAGCACCTCCATGCGGTTCTCGCCCTTATACTTGACATAGGGTGTGAGGTCGAAACCGAACGCCATGACTCCGTTTTCGCTCATGCCCAAACGATGGCCGTTGAGCCATACAGTAGCACCATGACGGGCGCCTTCGAACTCGACGAACACCTTCTTGCCCTTTGCAGACTTCGGCAAGCGGAACGTCTTGACGTAACGCACAGTGTCGTCGGGCAGATTGTCTATCGCCACCTTGTAGGCATAGTCCTCGTTGAAGGCGCGAGGCAGCGTTGCCGTGTGCGACTTACCCTCGTAGGAATAATGCCAATCGCTATCAAAATTATATTCTGAACGTTGGGCACTTGCGCTCAATCCGAGCATTAGCGCCGCCATCATTAGAGCCTGTCTCATTTTGCTACTTTCTTTCCGTTAATGATATACACTCCCTTGCCGCTTGCATTGCGGAGTTTGCGTCCTGAGAGGTCGTAAATCTCCTGCTTGCCGTCGGCATCAGCCTCTATGCCGCCGATGCCAACAGGATCTGCAATGACACGGATAGTACCGTCAGTGGTGAGGGTTGAGTAATCCCACAGATAACCCTCCAATGGCACAGACGGTTCGAACACAGGTTCGCCGGTAAGAGTTATAGCGCCGTCGCCAACAAAGAGTTTCATCTCATCGCCTTCCTTGAATTCACCGTTCAGGTGCTCTATCTGGAATACTGGCGAAGTCAAAGTAACCTTTCCTGCCACATCGAGTTCGTCGTTACGGACTGTTGTTGTACCACGAGCGCGAACCCTGACAATGCCGCCTGACTTCACATTGAGACTACCTGTAAGTGTGAGTGCACCTATGGTGTATGTGCTCTTTCCTGCTCCGATTGTACCGCCATTGTTCACAATCACAGACGCCACAGTACCTGTTCCGGCCACAAGTCCTCCTGAGTTGGCAGTCACTTGTCCGGTTGTAGTAGACGTCGTATTGTTGAAATATACCGCACCTGCATTGACATTAACCTTTCCGGCGCTGCTTCCGCTAAGTGTCAGGATTCCGTCGCCGTACTTGTTGAGAGTGGCTGCCGAATTGAACGTGCCGGCATAAGTGTCATTATTGCCAAGATAGCCCACATTCCAGTTTCCTGAAGCAAGAGTACAATCGGTTGCCGTGCTGACGAGCGAACCTATCTTTGATGTCAGCACCTGCTCATCACCGCTTCCGCCTTTTACATGAGCTGCATAGACACCGGCACCCAGTTTGAGTGTTCCCTTTGAAAGGTCTATCGCACTAGCCAAGCGCAATTGTCCACCAGTTGATTCGAACACTCCTTCAAAAGCCGACATATTGGTGTAGACATCGCCACGAACGTAAGGGAAGGAAATCTTCACATTGCCCGCACCTGTCAGTTTTCCACGGATTGCACAACGTTTTCCCGTTTCAATGGTGAGAGTCTTGCCCTTCATCACGTCGATGGTGTTGTTGATTGTAGGCACCGCCGAAGTGGAGTTCTGGTCGAACACACGGATGGTGCTGTTGCCCAGCACTTCTATCTTGGATGTGGCAGTACCGAAAGTCGTGTTCCAGGCACCCATCGCCAGCGTACCAGCCTTGAGTTGGGTTCCTCCGCTCCAGGTGTTAGCGCCGCCGTATGTAATGTTGAGCTGTCCTGCACCCGACTTAACGAGCATACCCGTTCCCTTGATGATACCCTTAAGCGAAGTTGCTCCGCTTGACACGAGGATTGTTGCCGTGTCGGTGAGGGTGATGCCGCGGTTGGTCGAAGTGTTGGAATTGTTGATTGAGAGTGTGGCCTGACCTATCTTCAAGTTGTCGGCAGACGATGTAGCCGCACCGAGCGAACTTGCCATACCTCCGTCGGCTAGTTCCTTCACAACCACCGTACCTCCGTTGATTACCGTAGCACCCGTGTAGTTGCTCTTCGTGGTATTGAGAGTGAGTTTGCCTTTGCCGTTCTTGACAAGCATGCCTACTCCGCTGAATCCACCGTCGCCGTTGAAGGTGTATGCCTTAGTGTCATTGTCGATTGTCACCTTACTCACCGGCATAAGTTCGTCGACAGTAACTGTAGCAGTAGTTGCATTGTCATTAAACTCCACCGCATCCTCTGCCACAAACTCCGTTGCGGCATCATCAAGCATGAAGTTCTTTGTCTGATAGTTCCACACGCCGTCAACCTCGCCAGTCCACTTCACACCAAGTGAAGCCTCGCGCTGAGCGTTGATGACAAGATAGATAGCCTTGTCCTCATTAACAATCTTGTAGGAAAGGCCTGTAAGTCCGCGAACAGAGAAATTATCCGTGCTTCCGCTAAACTCGCCCGTGTATTCTATGAGTTTGTATTTGCCTGGTTCAAAATCCTCATCAACATGATAAATCGTAAAGACTGCTTCTGCCGACACTTGCAAGTCGCCTTCCACTTTCAGCAAGTCCACTTCAGTTCCTGAGCAAACATCCATCTCCAAGAACGTCCGTTTGTCTATATTCAGCCCTTTCTTGAACGTAACGGTTCCTACCGAGAAATTAGGCAATCCATTAGGATTATCCATTGCATGAGCCATTGCACCAGGAGCAATGCGACACCCTTCATAATTGAGTGCGCCTTCGAAGACAATGTCGTTAACCACGACGTCACCGGCAAGTGTACCGCGAGCACGCAAGTCAACACATCCCTTCACCTCACCGTTCACCTCAAGCATTCCTTCCGAAATGATGGTCTTGCCCGCAGAAGTGTTGTCGCCATTGATTATGAGTGTTCCCTGCTGAGACTTCCACAAGTTGGCGCTGCCGTCCAATCCTGCAAGAGTGAGAGTCTGGCCCTTCACCGGCATGGCGTAGACGTTCTTCATGCCGCTGCGAGGAGTGATTGTTGCATCGCCGAGGGTAATGCCAAACACGTCGTTCTCGTCGTCAGCCACCATCACAGGCGGAAGCGGCGGACGAGGCATGTCATAGCCGAGATAGAATCCTGTGTTTGGACTCTGATAGTAACCCTTTGTCGTACAGTCGCCACGATAGTGCGGGTCTTCCTGCAAGCAGTAAATATTGTCAACGTCGGTCGTGTAGTCGGTCGTGAATCCCACGATTCCCACACACACGCCGTTCTCCTTATGGAGCAACACCAGCTCTTCGCGCCAGTCGCCGATGATGTCGCCCCAGAAAGCCGCACGCTTGGCGTAGACGGTCACATAGCGCCATCCACTCAGTTTAGCAATCTCAATGAGTCGGCCTTTGTAGAAGTCCTGAACATATACGTTATAGTGGCTATCGCTCGTATTCACCAGTTCACGGTCAAGTTCTCCGTCCCACCATATACCTTCCGTTGGATAAGGAGCAGTGTGCTCAGGAATCAAGTCACCCTTGGCATTGTAGACACCGCCCATCGTTGACCACATTTCCCATCCCCAATGGTTAGGGTCGACATCCATACATTCGCCACGGCCCACATCGCCCACGGCCGACAGATACCATTTCTTAATGGCCTTGCCCGTAGCCGCGTCGTAGAGAATCTGTCCGAGCATATCGCCCGCATTCTGCTGAATGGCAAAGGTTTCCAAACCAGGGCGTTCAGGGTCGATGTCGCTTGTGCGGAAACGGTCACCATGCGCAATCCCAGGGCTGTTGAGAGTTGAGCCGTCATCATCCATCGTGTAGCCCCCCGTCTGCATCTCATCCTTTCCGTCGCCGTCAACATCGGCAATACGTATCTGATGGAAAGCCGGACCGCCGGTGTTCTTGCAGAAAAGCTCCTTCCACTCGCCAGCCTTGCCCGCGCTGAAGTCGTATGCAAATGCGCTGTTATGGTAGTTGTGCGAGCCGTTGCTGTTGCGGGTATGCCACTCCATAATCACAGCCGGATGCACTCCGTCGTTGTAGAACACGCCCACATGGCCCACATGCTTGTTATATTCGTCGCCCATCAGAGCAGAGCGGTTCGTGCGGTTGTACGACGAGTTGTAAGTCTGCTCCACACTCGCCTTCTCTCCTCCTGTCATACCGTCGATCACGGTCATATAGCGCGGAGCGTTCCTCGTGCTCTGCTTCTCATAGTCGATGATGCCGTCGCCGTCAGTGTCGCCAGTAGTGCCTCCATTGACATAGAGCCCGAAAGCCTTATTGTCCGCATCCCAGAACTGGGTGCCGTCGCTCGTCTGCGCCACCACATCAGCCTTGCCGTCGCAATCCATGTCGTAGGCAAGAATCATATCGTCCTGTCCCGCACAACTCAACTCGTTAGGGCCGAGCTTCACGGTCCACAAATGCTCGCCAGTGCGCAGATAGGCCTCTATATAGTTGTCAAGCCCCGTCGACACACTCTTTCGGTTGACCACATAGTCCATCTCCCCGTCGCCGTCCAAGTCGGCAGGCCACACATAGTCGGTCGTGTAATTGGCAGCAGTCAGGGGCGACTTGTCGAAGCGGATACTCATGAACATATTGCGCAAGTCATAGTTCCCCACCTTATGAGGCACACCCACAGAGCGCTCCTCCCCGTCATACACCGCCTTAACCTCCACCTCACTGCCGGCAGGCACCTTAGCCGCCGTAGTGGCAAAGTTCGTATTAGCCAACGGCTCGGAATTAATCTTCGATCCGTTCACATAAATGTTGTAGGCAGCATTCTCCGGCTCCTGAGCCAGACGGCGCCAAGTCAGCGTAGCCGCCGTACCGTTCTTAGCCACCACCACGCCGCGCCCCAGCTTCTGCTGAACACGCTGCGCACTTGCCATGCCTGGCACACAAAGCAGTCCAAGCATCATAAGCATAGGGAAAAGTCTCATCTTCATATCGATTTAAGCATATTAATCTGTTAAGGAGGTAAGGAGTTTAGGAGTTTATGGCTGAGGGTTTATGGTTTATGGAACTCAAGAAATCACAAACTCAAAACTTACAAACTTAAAAACTCAAAACCTTCTAAAGGCACAAAAATAGCAAATATCGACAACAAACAAGGCAAAAACTTACAAAAAAACGCATCCCAAGCGTAACAAATCAGCACCTCCGTCGTTTCTTGTTATCTCCACCAATGGGGGACGGACTTTTCAAATTCTTGTCTGTCCATTTGCTCTCTTTGAATTTATGTGCAAATATATAGTTTTTTTAAACGGTTGCATAAATATGCTCTTTTGCTTATATACGAACATCATTCTTGCCCAGCACCCAGAATACGAGGACTGCTATGTCGACCACGAAGTGAAATACATTGCACGCAACACTTTCTTCGACGCCAAGTGGCACAACATGCGTCGCAAAAATCCGCATCCCGATCTGCATCAGATGCTTGACCAGGTGGTGGTGAAAGCCACAAAGGTAAAAATCGCATACAAGGGCGACACGGTGGTATTCAATGCCGACGCCTTCAATATGCCTGAAGGCAGTATGCTCGACGCCCTCGTGAAGCAGTTGCCCGGTGCAGAACTAAAGGACGACGGGCAGATATTCGTGAATGGTCGCAAGATTGACAATCTCACACTCAACGGTAAAGACTTCTTCAGAGGCGACAACAAGGTTATGCTCGACAATCTGCCAAACTATATGGTCGAGGAAGTGAGCGTCTACAACAAATCCACAGAGAAGAGTGAATGGCTGGGGATTGATGTCGAAAAGAAAGAGTACACCATGGATGTACGTCTGAAGCGTGAATACTCCATCGGTTATATTGCCAACGCCTCTCTCGGCGGAGGAACAGAAGAGCGGTACAAGGGGCGTCTTTTCGGATTACGATTCACCACAAACTCCCGTCTGACACTTTTTGCCGACCTGAACAACGTGAACGAGACACGAAGTCCTGGTAGCGAAGGGCAATGGGACCCTACCAAACTAAGCACTGACGAGATAGCACTCAAGAAAGTCGGAGCAAGTCTGCTCATAGATCAGAAGGACAAAGTGTGGATGGAGAAAGCCCAGATTGCAGCTGGTTTTGTAGACAGGACTGCCATATCCCACATCACAACGGAAAGTTTCCTCAACTCAGGAAACGTATTCAGCCGTGCGGAAAATTGGTCAAAGAGCAAGGCTTTCGAGATTGCCGCAGCAAACGAGTTCACCCTGAAAAAAACCTTTTTGGCTGCGGACAATGCTACAGTTCCATTACTCCAATTTCGATGAAGACCGAAATAACCGCAACGCACAGTTCAGCGCCAACCCCGACCTTTTCGGGACAACACCTCAGATTCTCGATTCCGTCTATAGCAGAACCCAATCTGCCGAACTCGCCAGCATACTGACCACTCGCTTAAGAGAGGAACGGTGTGGAGAGTCGAAAAACTACATGACTGATTTCAACGTGAACTTCGGCTACAAACTACCGTGGGGCGACGACATTGACATATATGCAAACACCGGATACAACTGGGCAAACGGCAACACTCGCGAGGTGCAATCTGCCGACAGGAGCATCAGGAGCATGGTGACAGACTATCGCAACAAATACTACGACAGAAAAAGCAAGGACATGAGCATAGACAGCGAAGCGAAATACACAATCCACCAACTCAACAACTGGAACTACAGTTTCTACACAAAGTTCTTCCGCTCATACAACTACAGCGACTTCGAAGCGTTCCGCCTCGACCTCCTCGACGGATGGGGCGAGGACAACATTCACGACATCCACGCCCTGCCATCGACACGCGACTCCATGCTTCTTGCCATCGATGCCAACAACAGCAACGAGTTGTCAGGTTATCGGACAAAGTACATCCCCGGAACACGCATATACTACAACAAAGAGGGTAACGGCGAGTCCACATGGTTCTGCATCGACCTGCCTTTCCACACCGAAAACCGCAAATGCCGCTACACAAGCCCGCTGACCGACACTCTCGTCAGCCGCCGCAACCTCATCCCCACTCCATTAGTAGAGTACACACGCCAAACCCACAACTACGACCGGCGCTATTACGCAAAATACGGCATGAGCTACAACCTGCCCGGCATGAGCCATTTTGTAGACGTGCGAAACGACCTCGACCCCATGAACATCTACGTGGGCAACCCCAATCTGAAGCCCGCCATCTCTCACGAATTCGTCCTGGAATACAGCATACGCAAGCGCGAACGCAACCAAAACCTTGCTTTAGGAATGAACGCATGGCTGCGCACCAACAGCATAGCCAACGGCTACACCTACAACCCTCACACCGGAGTCAGGACCTACCGTTCTGAGAATGTCAACGGCAATTGGAGCACATACTGGTTTGTCAACTTCGGACGCGACATCGACAAGCAGAAACGTTGGAACTGGCAGACACGCACCAGTCTTAGCTATCATCGCAATGTCGACATTGCATCGACCGAAGGCACCGCCAACAGCCATGATCGCCTGAGCAAAGTGAACAACTGGCTGCTATACCAGTATCTGCGCCTCGCATACCAATGGGGCGACATCAAATTAGGAGCAAACGGCACAGTGCAACACCGCACCCTCACCAGCCAACGGCAGAACTTCCAGACCATCCACACTTGGGACTTCAACTACGGGCTTACGTGCGAATACCAAATGCCCTTAAAACTCCAGCTTGCCACCGACATGAAGATGTACTCACGCCGAGGCTACGGCGACAGTTCGATGAACACCAACGACCTCGTATGGAACGCATCCCTCACCCGCCCGTTGCTCAACGGCAGAATGCTTCTGAAAGTCGAGGGCTACGACCTGCTCAACCAGCTCTCAGCCGTCTATAACAGCTATAATGCGCAAGGACGTTCCGAAACATGGTGCAACTCCATACCAAGCTACGTAATGCTACACCTCACATGGAAAATCAACGTACAGCCGAGAAAGAGGCTATGACGATGACTGTTGACAATGACGATGGCTACCTATGGCGATAGCTACAAAGCTGACACGTTCGATTAAAAGGCTGCAACGTTAGTCTGCAAACGCTTAGCGTTGAGTAAGAAATGCGGTCTGTTCCCCTTGCTGCTTCAGCTGTTGGGGAACAGACGTAAACTTTTTCTTAGGCCCCTGCAGAAACTTAGCGAAACCTCGGTAAATATTTTGCAGCCCCTCGGAGAAAAGTATAAATAAAACTTATATTTGTAAGAATAAAACTAATATTTATATAAATAAAACTATTATTTGTACAAATATTACTTTTATTTATACTTTTCAGCGAAGCATCGGGAAGTAAGGAGCGAAGGATTAATAGTTAAGGGTTGAGGGTTAAGAAGATAACGGGGATCGAGAACGAGGTAACGTTTATCGTTGAAGGTTTATGGTTTATCGTAGAAGCGGGAGTTGCTCGCCCGCATTAGGAGTTAAATTCGTAGAGCCATAATCGGGAGTTAAGTCACGGGAGTTAAAAGGATGACACCAAAGTAGGAGTACACCCCAATGCAAACGTCCATTTATAACTTCAATTCATGACTTCCGATTATAACTCCCATTCATAACTCCTCGGATGCAATACATTGTGTCCCTACAACTTACAAACTTAAAAACTAAAGAACTAAAAAACTAAAAAAGGCACCCTTGCGGGTGCCCCTATAATTCATCACCTCTAACGCAATATGGCGTCGGCAAGGGCTTCGAGAGCGGGAAGATCAGTTTGCTTCATGCGGGAACGCAGCGTGACGACAGGGTCGAGAATGTCGATGTCTTTCATCTGCTCGAGCATCCCCTTCATTATTCGGCCTGCGCAAGGCGCCCACGAACCGTTCTCGATGATTCCGACGCGGCGCTTCTGGTAGTTCTTCATCTGAAGGTGGTGGAGGAAGTCGTGCATAGGCGGGAACACATTGCCATCGTAGGAGGAGGCTGCCAGAACAAGGTTGCCCATGCGGAAGGCGTCTTCGACAGCCTCTGCCATGTCATCGCGAGAGAGGTCGGCTATGGATACCTTAGGAGTGCCTTTGGCTCGGAGCATTTCCGCAAACTTCTGAGCGGCAAGGGCTGTGCCGCCATGTATTGAAGCGTATGCTATGAAGACGCCTTCGGTCTCGACGTCGTACTTGCTCCAGGTATCGTAAAGGCCTATGTAGTAGCCGAGGTTTTCCTTTAGGATCGGTCCGTGGAGCGGACAGATGCTTTCTATCTCCAGATTGCCGAGTTTCTTCAGTAGGGCCTGCACTTGCATGCCGTATTTTCCGCATATGTTGAAGTAGTAGCGGCGTGCCTCGCATGCCCAGTCTTCATCGTGGGCGAGAGCGCCGAACTTGCCGAATCCGTCGGCAGAGAAGACGACTTTGTCGAGCTGGTCGTATGTGACCATAACTTCTGGCCAGTGAACCATCGGTGCCATGATGAACTGCAATGTGTGCTTGCCCAAAGAGAGTGTGTCGTTCTCGCCCACCGCTACGGTTCTGCCGGTGAAGTCTGTGCCTTCGAAGAACTGGGGAAGCATGCCGATGGCGCGTGCCGTGGCTACAATCTTCATCTGCGGGAATCGCTCCATAGCGTCTGCTATGTTGCCGGCGTGGTCTGGTTCCATGTGCTGAACGACGAGGTAGTCGGGGATACGTCCGGCAAGCGCCTTATCGAGATTAGTCCACCACTCCGCGCTCTTGCGCTTGTCGACGGTGTCCATTATGGCTATCTTCTCGTCCTCAATGAGATAAGAGTTATATGATATGCCGTTGGGAACAATGTACTGGCTTTCGAAAAGATCCAAGTCTGTGTCGTCAACTCCAATGTATTTGATTGTTTCTGTAACTTTGATACTCATATATTCTTCATTAATTAGGTTTTTATCAGCTGCAAAGTTATGAAAAAATCGGGTTACAGTCATCTTGCCGCAACCCGATAGCACGCATTTTCATGTTTTTTCACAAACAATCAGCCCGTCACTGCTCCACCCAGATGAGTTTGCTAATGTCATATCCCCGCGCCTCTATGCGTTCGAGCAGAGCAAGGAGCACATCCCTCGGAAGCTGAGGTGTACGACTCAAAATCCAAAGATAATCGTCTGAGCTGCTGCCTATGACGGCATGGCTGTAGTCTGGAGCAAGCTCCAGCACATAATAGTCAGAATAGAACCAAAGAAAGAATGACACTTTCAAGCGCCCTGGATATTCCGACGGATTCGGCTGTTTGGCCTTGCCTACGCTTTCTTTAGGCTTGCCATTCTTCAAGCCACTATTGACTACTCTAATCTTACCGTCAGGCAGAAGTGTGTAGTCGGCAATGGCATGAGTCACCCCACGTTCAAAGCGGTGATCAAAGCGGGCGATTTCATACCAGCGCCCCATAAAACGCTTCACATCCAAAGCCCTCACGGTAGAGGTGTCAATATCTGCTGATCCGCGCCCCATGCACGACACGCTAATTGAGGCACAGGATATGACAAGCACGGAACTCAGGATTCTCAATAATTGTTTCATAGCAAGAAAAGATTTCGGTTTACTATGAAAACAAGCAGGGCTGACATTTGTTCGCGCCCGTAAATCTATTTGTCAAAGAAAGAACAGGCTGACGCCAACGACGCTGATGACAGCGCCTATAATCTCCTTCACCGTGACTCTTTGGCCAAAGAAGAACGACGATGGCCACAGTATGAATATAGGCGTAAGTGCCATGAGAGTAGATGCAATGCCAGCCTCGGTGTACTGCACCGCCATAAGGGAGAGCGACACTCCGATGAAAGGTCCTGCAAACGTGGCCCACAGAGCTGCATTCATTCCTTTGCGATTATGGGCAGCAGCCAAGAGGGAAGAAAGTTTCTTCTGGAAAAGCAGAATAACGAAGAAACCGACAAATCCCGTTATAGCACGTATCATGGTAGAAGCAAAGGGCATTAATCCTGCAGACACATCATCGCCCATCGGAATAGACTGCTCATAGTAGTTCATGCCCACCTTGCTCAATACGAGTCCGACACCCTGCCCTACTCCAGCGCCTATGCCAAAAAGTACTCCCTTGAGCGGAAGTTTAAGCGACAATCGGTGTTTGCCTCCGCCCTTGTTAAGCACCGACAGGCCGATGCCTGACACCGTGACAAGCATACCCGCCACGGCCTGCAGCGACATCTTTTCGCCAAGAATAGCCCAACCCGAAAAAGCCGCCGCAATAGGGGCAAGCGTCATAAACAGTTGGCCGAAGCGCGAACCAATAAGAATGTAAGAATTGAAAAGGCAGTAATCGCCCAGAATATAGCCCACGAATCCAGAGAGAGAAAGCCACAACCACGCATCGCCGTCGGCATAGAGAGGGAAAGGCGACCCAGTGAATATCCACAATGTGGCGCTAAGCATCACGATGGACAAAAGCATGCGTACGACATTGAACTGCAACGAGCCGAGGCTCCTGCTTGCCACCTCAGCAAACAAAGCCGTAATAGTCCAAGAAACGGCAACAACAAGAGATATTATTTCACCCGCATACAGCATAGACACCTCTGACGCAAGACTTACTTCATGTACTTGTCAACTATTTCTTTTGCTCCTTCATCGCCAAGGCTTATCGCACGGTTAAGATTCTCCAAAGCACCAGCCTTGTCGCCTTTCTGCAAAAGCGCATAACCTAACATTCGATAGGCATCTACATTCTCCGGATCCAAAGCCAGACATTGACGCGCCGCGCCCACGGCATCGTCAAGCATATTGACACGAAGCATAAGCGCGCACTTTTCCGTAAGATACACCGTATTGTCAGGTTCGGCACTCACCGCCATGTTCATATCGTCAATAGCCTGCTGATACATGCGTGCCTTTATCTCTATCAGCGAACGGTCGAAATAGAAGCGCGAACTCACCTGGTTGTTCTTCAGATAACAGAACTTGTTGTAGTCAAGCACAGCCGCACGATACTTACCTGCCCTGTCGTAAAGCACGCCTCGATGCAATACATACGAAGCGGCCTCAGCGGGGAGCGGTTCAGGGAAAAGCGCGATAGCACTATCCATCAAGGCAATCTGAGCAGCCACGCTGTCGCCAAGGCCCTCAAGGGCAAGAGCTGCAGCATAGAAACTTGCAGGCGAGCGGTCAGGAGAGGCGTTGATGGAATTATAAATCTCAAATGCGGCATCAAATCTCTTAATCGCCAGAAGCATCTGCCCCTTCTTGTATTTATAGTCAACCTTCGGGCTCATTTTTATAGCCTCATCAAGATGCCCTATAGCAACGTCAAAAGTCCAAAGAGCGTAAGTCGTGTCAGGCTGGAAAACAATCTTGTTATATATAGTCTGAGCGACATTCGCATGAGCATTAGCCTTATCCTCCGAAAGATTGATATAATTCTGCAAATCCTTGTCGGCATCTGCAAAACGATAAGTGTCAACCAAAGGCACGGCACGGCGATAATAACCCTCCGCATTATCTGGATAAGCCTCAACGAACTGGTTGACGAGATCCAAATAATCGTCATTACCCAGTGCCCCCGACTTGAAATAGATATAAACCAGGGCCTCCTCTTGCGATTCAGGCAAAGCCTTGCGTATATGTATATTGTCAAGAGCCATATTCGCGGATTTTGTCTGAATTGCCTTCAAGGAGAGAGAAGACAAGAACTTAGAGTCAAGAACATACGACCTGCCTCCAGCAGACGGTTGCAACGTACCGATCAGCTCGCCCTTTACGTTAAAAACAGGGCAACCGACATACTTTGCATCAACAGCCGAGGCAAGGGTGTAATACAAACAAGAATCTTGAACCGTCATAGTGTCTTCAACGATAGCCGAAGGGCAAGACACGATCTTACCCTTTGAATAATCAAACGTCCACACATTCTCACCTATCGCCACCGACGCCCCTGCCAACGGCAGACCTACCGTCTTCTCCGCATCTGTAATAAAACGCACCATTCCATAGACATCATCGGCACCGACAATACGAGTCACATTCCACTTTTTACCAGACTGGTCCATGACTGCCGCGCTATACGCCCCCTTAAACAATGAATAATCAGCCACAGCCATTCCCTTATCACCGCAATAGAATCCAGTGCCGCTCTTCATCAAATTGCCGTCCTCACCGTAAGTCAAAACCGACACAACAGACTTCTGCGCCTTCTTTACCCATTTCGGTACAGACTGGCCCCATGCAGACACAGCAATAATTGACAACGATAATATTAAATAAATCTTCTTATAATTCATAATTAACAATTCATACTTAACAACTATATTCCAAGCAGCTCTTTCGCATTGCTTATCGCAGCATCTGTAATATTCTCACCACTTAGCATGTTCGCAATTTCCGTCACTCGTTGCTCTTTGTCCAGCTCTACGACATGGCTAATTGTAGCCTCCTCGTTATCAACTTTATAAACCTTGTAATGATGCGAACCAAGAGCCGCAATCTGTGGCAAATGAGTTATACTAATCACCTGACGGCCGTTTGAGCCCATCTCCTGCATAATATGTGCCATCTTCTCGGCTATAGCTCCCGACACACCTGTATCTATCTCATCAAAAACAATAGTCGGCATCTGCACAGCACCAGATATAAGCGCCTTAAGCGAAAGCATCACTCGTGCTATTTCACCGCCCGATGCCACACTGGAAACATCCTGCATAGGAGCATTCTTATTGGCAGAAAACAGGAACGCCACCTTATCTAATCCTGTAGCATCAGGCGCTTCACGCAAACTCATATCTACAGAAAAACGCACGTTAGGCATTCCAAGAGGCAGCAGATAGTCCGTCATTTTCGACTGCACCACTTCTGCCGCACAACGTCTCGACTTTGACAACACTTCGGCCTCCCCCACAAGTTTAGAATAAGCGGCATCGCACTCCTTACGCAATATTTCAATATTCTCATCGCTATGCGAAATAGAATTAAGTCGGGCCTCCAGATCATCCTTAATCACAAGAAGTTCCTCCAGCGACTCAACCCTATGCTTCTTCTCCAAACCATATATCAAGTTCAGCCGATCGTTAACATATGCCAGCCTATCAGGATTATACTCCACATTCTCAATGTGGCTCTCTATCTCCTCCGCTATATCTTTCAGTTCGATATAGCAGCTGTCTATCCTGTTAGCCAATTCAGCCGACACCACATGAAGGTTTTCGATTCCATGCAGAGTCGAAGCGCACAACTTCAGCATCTGCAACGCGTCATCAGAATCATTCTCACTTGCCAAACAGCTCTTTGCGCGATATAGCCCGCCCTTTATCTCTTCTGCATGAGTCAGGATGTCCGACTCAGCCTCAAGCAGGTCCTGCTCGCCTTCCACAAGATTTGCCGACTCTAATTGTTCATATTGGAATCGGATAAAATCTTCGTCCTCGCTATTTTTGCGCGCATCCTCCACTGCCCGCTCCAATGCCGAACAAAGCGATTTGTAAGTTTTGTAAGTTTCCGAATAAGCAGCAAAACGTTCTGCATTATCACCTATAACATCAAGTACGCCCAACTGGAAATTCTCCTTATTGAGCAATAGGTTCTGATGCTGCGAATGTATATCAATAAGTTTGTCGCCCAGTTCCTTCAGCAAAGAAAGCGGAACCGGACTATCGTTAACAAACGAACGGCTCTTGCCTGCCGCCGTGAGTTCACGACGCACTATACACGTCTTTCCGTCGAAATCAACATCGTTATTGCTAAAGAACGAAGAAAGTCCGCACTCCTCAACATCAAATTCCGCCTCAATAACGCATTTTGACGCACCTGTCATAATAGACTTTGAGTCCGCTCTTTGCCCTAACAAAAGCCCTATAGCGCCAAGTATTATAGATTTTCCAGCTCCTGTTTCACCCGTTATGACGGAAAAACCCTCATGGAAATCCATATCAAGGCAGTCTATCAGCGTATAATTCTCTATATGTAATGAAACAATCATTATTTTCTGTGGTTGTAAGAGTTTAAACTTCAGGGTGTTGAGATAGAAGTTAAAGCCAGCGTTAAAGCGATTTATCTCTTAATTTTGTTCCAATGCTGATTCTGAGACGCATTAAGGTCTGACAGAATGTTATAAACGCTTTCCTTTTCCTTTGCTGTACCGTGTCCGCTAAAGATGTTAACTATCTCATCGCGCTTATAATCGGTAAAAATCTGTGGCAGCATACTCAATGGCTTATTCTTATTTGCTTCGCCAAGCAAGGCTATAGCTTCGCCTATTGCCACACGACCGCGATCCACGTTATTAGCCATCTCATCCAGTCCGAGACGATGGTATTTGTACTGCATTTGGCGAAACGGTTCCATAGAAGATTCCAAATAGTCATTGATGATTGCATGGCGGTTTTTGCTGTCGTCAAACGCCTTCCAGCCCGTCTCGCTCAACGACTGCGCACTGTTCACTATGCTCTCTGCTTTCTGAAGTATTGCAGTACCGCCTAAAGGCGACATCGTATCAAGATCCATTCCTATAAACAAATAGGCATAATAGGCAAGCATGGCAGTAAGGTTGTTGTCTATCATGTTCTCATTAAAATCCAGTTGGTCAAACTCCTGATAGGTAAAGTTGAAATCACCATCCTTCATACTGAACACGGTCGTGTTGTACGCAGAGTTATACACAGGTCTTGACGACTGAAACAGCAATTCACACGTAAACTTATTTTCCGCTGGATGATGCTGCTTGACCGTTATGTTCAGCGTACAGTCAATACGCTCGTTATCAGCGAACTGCAGATCAGTCCATGCACGGTTATTCATAAACTCGTTAAGAGAAGTTTCAAGAGTCTCAAACACGCTCGTATTCGTACCCTGCACCTGAGTATGGATAATATTGACCTTACAGTTCAGTTCTTGCGCATTTAAGCAAGCAGATGCCAACATAAACAACATTAACAATATGCCACGAATTTCCCTCATGCCTTAATCTGTTTTTCCAATTCGTCCACTATATCCTTTGCAACCTCCGTTTTAGACTTCAAAGGATAAACTTTTTCTTCATTTGCAGAGATTATAGTAATCTTATTAGTGTCGCAACGGAAACCAGCTCCCTTATCGTTAAGAGAGTTCAGAACAATGAAGTCAAGGTTCTTCTTTTTAAGTTTCAGTTGGGCGTTGTTTGTCTCATCGTTTGTTTCAAGAGCAAACCCCACAAGAGTCTGCCTTTCTGTTTTCATTTGTCCGAGAGCTGCAGCTATGTCCTGAGTCGGTTTGAGACGAATAACCATATCGTCACCCTTGCGCTTGATTTTCTCATTTGCAGTCGTCTCAGGCGTAAAATCCGCCACTGCAGCACACAGAATACCTGCATCAACTGCAGCAAACAGCGAAGTTGCCTTCTCATACATATCCTGTGCAGACTCCACATCATAGCGATGAATAAGCGAGTTCTGAGTCTTCATGTCAGATGACACTGGTCCGCAAACAAAATAAACTTCTGCCCCTCGCTTCGCACACTCCTCAGCAAGAGCAAACCCCATCTTGCCTGACGAGTAATTGCCCACAAAACGCACGGGATCAATTTTCTCATAAGTAGGACCCGCTGTGATTAATACACTTTTGCCTGCCATACTCTCGTTCTTGCTAAAGAAATGGGCAAGACACTCCACAATCTGCTCTGGTTCTTCCATGCGCCCCTTGCCCACAAGATGACTTGCCAGGAATCCGCTCTGAGGCTCAATAATATGATTACCATAAGAACGGAGAATTTCAAGATTTCCCTGAGTCGACGGATGCGCATACATATCAAGATCCATCGCCGGAGCCACAAACACAGGTGCCTTCATCGACAGATAAGTCGTTATGAGCATATTATCGGCAATGCCGTGAGCCATTTTTCCTATTGTCGAAGCCGTAGCAGGAGCTATGACCATTGCGTCCGCCCATAATCCGAGGCCTACATGGCTATGCCAAGTGCCGTCACGCTGAGAAAAAAAGTCGCTTACGACTGGTTTACTAGTCAAAGCTGACAAGGTTATCGGAGTGATAAACTCCTTGCCTGCAGGCGTAATTACAACTTGCACCTCCGCACCCTGCTTTATCAGTAGACGAATAATCATGCAAGCTTTATAGGCCGCAATACTACCGGTTATTCCTAAAACTATTTTTTTGCCCTTCAACATATCGTTTTACATACTTCTTGTTTGTCCTTAATTTTCAGGATTACTAAAGTTCAAGATCGAACACTTCCTTAAGTTTCGTCAACGCCGCATTATTCTGACACATAAGATTGAACTGCTCCACACGGTTATATGCACGTTGCTTATCCTCTTGCTTGCGCATACGCACCTTCATATCGAGCTTCCCGTTGTGCAAACTTACGCGCATCGCTTGCAAAATCCTCGGTACGAAAGCGTTCAGTTCCTTTTCCACTATCTCATTGTTTGCCACCACCTCAAAAAGGTCATCGCCAAGCAAAATCGGATCTATATCCTTTAGTCTATTAGCCATTGCTGTATCTTCTTGAGGCAGGTTATGCGCAAACTCCCTCCACGCTGTCAAGAGCGATGTAGAGTCAACAGGTCTGTATTCTGCCACTTGCGATTGTACCGGACGAACGGTCACATTGTCCGCACGAGGTGTTTGTTGCTGCTGAACTTTACCCTTCATCATATCGCGTATCGACACAGAAGTGACGCGAGAGGCACTATTCAAAGGTTTAGATGTTGCAACAGGGGGCACTGCCTGAGGCTTTGTACCCGCAACTGGAGTTGTAGCAACCGCTTGCTGAGGTTTCTGAACCTGCTGAGCTTGTTGCGCACCGCCAGTTTGTTGCTTAAACAGGGGTTTTAACGTCTTCTTGGGGCGACGCCCCGACGAAGGCGCATCTTCCTGTGCTGTCTGAGCCAATTCTATGAGCGTAATCTCTACAAGGAGACGCTTGCTTTGGCTCTGCTTGTAATGAATATCGCAATCAGAGCAAAGCCTGATGGCTGCATAGAGAAATGCAGGTTTGCACCTCTGTGCCTGCTGCTGATACCTTTGGCGCACCTCGTCGCTTGCTTCGATTAGCGCAACAGTCTGGGCATCCCTGCTGACAAGCAAGTTACGCAGATGCGAAGCAAGGCCATTGATGAAATGCTGCCCGTCAAAACCCTTGCTAAGGATTTCATTCAGCGTCACCATTATCTCTGTAATCTTGTTCGCGAGGAAATAGTCCGTCAGTTTGAAATAATAGTCATAGTCAAGCACATTAAGATTTTCGATTGTGCGCTGATATGTAATGTTTCCCCCGCAGAAACTCGTTACTTGGTCAAATATAGACAAAGCGTCACGCATACCGCCGTCCGCCTTTTGTGCTATTACGTTAAGAGCCGCCGGTTCAGCCGTAATGCCCTCTTTTTCCGCCACATTCTGTAAATGAGCAACTATGTCGCCCACATTCATACGATTGAAATCATATATCTGGCAACGCGACAGAATAGTCGGAAGCAGTTTATGCTTTTCAGTCGTGGCTAGAACAAAGATTGCATGACGAGGAGGTTCCTCAAGAGTTTTCAAAAACGCATTGAATGCCGCCGTAGACAGCATATGCACCTCGTCAATGATAAACACCTTGTATTTGCCCACCTGCGGTGGTATTCTCACCTGGTCTATTAGCTGACGAATGTCATCGACCGAGTTGTTCGATGCGGCATCAAGTTCGTGGATATTAAACGAGCGCTGCCCATTAAAAGCCTTGCAAGATTCACACTCATTGCAGGCCTCACCATTTGCGTTAGGATTCAAGCAATTTATAGTCTTCGCAAAAATACGGGCGCAAGTGGTCTTGCCCACACCTCGCGGACCACAAAACAAATAGGCATGAGCCAAATGCCCCGAACTGATGGCATTCTTCAGAGTTGTAGTCAGCGACGACTGCCCCACAACCGAATCAAACGTCGCGGGACGGTACTTTCTCGCCGAAACAATATAGTTTTCCATCTGTTAGAGTATATTGTTTGTTAGTTTACAAGTATTGGAATCAAAGGTAAGCAGAAAAAATGAATTAACACGCGTTTCAGTCCAAAATCATATTACTCAAGGCAAAGAAGCAAGTCTCATAGCCCTGAAGTCGGAAAAAATCCGTAAGTTTGCAAATCAGTAACAAAGTACAAACGATTTTGAGATTATGAAGATTGGCATATTGACAGCAATGACATCGGAATACGATCAGTTAGCTGCACTGCTTGAGAACGGGGCGGAATGCTCCGTAGGCAGATTCAGTTACCTCATCGGACGACTCGGAAAAAACGAGATCGTACTGCGCCAATGCGGCATCGGCAAAGTTAACGCAGCCGTAGGTACGGCCGAACTGATACGTTCTTTCGAGCCCAGCTGCATCATCAGCACAGGCGTTGCAGGAGGAATAGACAAACAGCTAAACATCATGGATGTCGTTGTCAGTTCCTCAATCGTACACCACGACGTATGGTGTGGCATGGGATGCGAATGCGGACAAGTACAAGGAATGCCTACGATGTTCAATGCCGACAAGGAACTTTACGAAACAGCTCTCGGAATCAACACAGAAAACGGCACACGCATTCACGGCGGACTCATCTGCACCGGTGACCAGTTCATAACCAGCCGCACAGAGCTCGACCGCATCAAGAGCAAATTTCCTGCCGGACTCGCCGTCGACATGGAATCTGCAGCAATAGCGCAAACTTGCCATATCTACAACGTACCGTTCGTTAGTTTCCGCATCATCAGCGACACACCTGGAGTCGACAAACACATACAGCAATACGAAAACTTCTGGGGCGAAATGGCAAACCGCTCTTTCGGAATCACGCGCAAATACCTACTCGCATTATGAAAAAGATTGCAAGTTTCACCATTGACCATATCCGTCTGAAACGGGGCATTTACGTATCGCGCCAAGACAGCATCGGCAACAACGTCGTTACGACCTTCGACATCCGCATGAAAGAGCCTAATCGCGAACCAGCACTAAGCCCAAGTGCATTACACACCATCGAGCATTTGGCCGCAACCTTTCTGCGCAACCATCCCGTTTGGGCAGACAGCATAGTCTACTGGGGACCGATGGGCTGCCTCACAGGCAACTACTTGCTACTTAAAGGCGACCTCACCTCCACCGACATTCTGCCGCTCATTATCGAAACCTTTCGTTTCATCGCCAACTTTGACGGCGAAGTCCCTGGAGCTTCAGCTCGCGACTGCGGCAACTACCTTCTGATGAATCTGCCAGAAGCACGTTGGGAAGCAGCAAAATACCTCAACGAAGTGCTTGAGTGCGCCACAGAAGAAAATCTCAACTATCCCAAACCCTAAACATTACAACCCATGACAAAAGTTAAAATATCCACATCTCTCGGCAACATCACAGCAGTGCTCTACGACGAGACTCCACTCCACAGAGACAACTTCATCAAGCTCGTTAACGAAGGTTACTATAACGGCACACTCTTCCACCGCGTCATCAAAGAATTCATGATTCAGGGTGGAGACCCCGACAGTCGCGGTGCTGCCCCAGACAAACATCTTGGCACAGGCGGTCCCGACTATACAATCGAAGCTGAAATCAAACCTAACCTAATCCATAAGCGAGGAGCACTGGCTGCAGCACGCCAAGGCGACGAAGTCAACCCCGAAAGACGTTCCAGCGGTTCACAATTCTACATCGTATGGGGAAAGACCTATAACGAAGGGCAACTCGGCCAACTAGGCAAGCAACTTGAGGTACAGGCACAGCAACAAGTCTTCAACAAACTCGTCATGGAACACCGCAGCGAAATCATGGAGATGCGCCGCAATCGCGACCAAGCTGGTCTGCAGGAACTACAGGACAACCTCGTAGCCCAGATGAAAGCAATCGTAAAGGAACAAGGTCCGTTCGGGCTTTCCGACCTTAAGAAAGAAGCATACAAGACTATCGGGGGAACCCCACACCTTGACGGACAGTACACCGTTTTCGGCGAAGTTATCGAAGGACTCGAAATCGTTGAACAGATTCAGAACTGCGAAACAGGAACTGCCGATCGCCCTAAAACGGACATTAGCATGACCGTCAGTATTGAGGAATAAAACGTTCCTCTTATCTTTCCTAATAAAGGATTTAAAGTTAAACCACAGTACAGGGCATCCATTACAGGTGCCCTGCTCTCGTTATCATTTCCGCTAATCCACCACGAATTGGCACTACTAAACACTCAACCCTAAACACTCAACCCTAAACCCTAAACTCTCAACCCTAAACTCTCAACCCTAAACTCTCAACCCTAAACTCTCAACCCTAAACATTACAGTTCCGTCTCCCCTTCGATATAATTATCCATAAACATGTTTTCGCCGTCGAAAACCGCAAAAGTAAATTCAGATATCCACTCTCCGAGGATCATCACTCTGCTCTGGCTGTTAAGCACCAAATCCAGTTCTATGTGACGATGACCAAAAATAAAGTAATTGATAGTAGGGTGAGTTTTCAAATAGTCTTTTGCAAAAAGCACAAGCCCCTCCTTATCTTCGCCCATATATGGAGGTTCCTTACCATCCACACGTTTCATTCTGCTATGCTTAGCCCAGTTCAGGCCGAAGTTCATGAACCAATGAGGATGAATCATCTTAGCTATTCGCTTTAGCGTATGGCTCCTGAAACAAGCAAACATCAAGCGTGTTTTCCAATCGTGGTCGCGATAATCAAGGCCGTCACCGTGAGCAAGAAAAAACTCCTTTCCATGAATCTCGCAAGTAACAGGCTCTGTATGAAGTATAACTCCGCACTCCTTCACAAGATAATCGCCGCACCACTGGTCATGATTACCTTGAAAGAAATGCACCTCCACTCCTCTGTCGGTCAATTCGCTCACCTTACCCAAGAATCTAGTAAAACCCCTTGGCACGACATCTGCATACTCAAACCAGAAGTCAAACATATCGCCAAGCATATACACAGCCTCAGCCTTGTCTTTGATCGCATCAAGAAAGTTCACAAGTCTGCGTTCATGCGTACGTCTATGCTCAATGGCGCGCGAACCAAGATGCGCATCCGATATAAAGTATATATTCTTCATAACCAACTAATTAGCAAAATACTTAACTCCTGACTCCTTTACTCCTCGAGGCTGTGCCAAAATGAACACACGCTATCAAAGTGTCATGTCATCCTGAGTAACAGTGAAGGATCTCAATAGTCTGGTGCGAGATTCTTCCTCCCTTAAGGTCGTCAGAATGACAAAATGATAGTCACTTAGCATTTTGGCACACCCTCCTACTCCTTACCTCCCTACATAAATCCGAGATCGAGTCGCGCCTCCTCGCTCATCATCTCCTTAGTCCATTCAGGTTCAAAGACAAGCTCCACGAACACCTGCCCCACACCATGTATCGACTCCAGTTTCTGATGAATATCTTCTATGATAAAGTCTGCAGCAGGACAGTTTGGAGCCGTCAGCGTCATGTCGACATATATGTCCATATTGTCCTTAACGTCGATTTTGTATATCAATCCCAAATCATAAACATTGACAGGGATTTCAGGGTCGAACACCGTTTTCAGCATCTCGACAGCCTTCTCTTCAATAGTATATTTAGTTATTTCCATCTATATTCTTTCATTAAATAGTTTTTGAGTTCTTAAGTTTTTAAGTTGTAGGGGCATCCCTTGCGGGTGCCCTATTGTTAGGAGTTACGTTGTGGAAGTTACATTAGGGGAGTTACATTGGGGAAGTTACATTGGGGAAGTCACATTGGGGACGAATGATGCGAGATGGCACGTCCTATGGTATCGTCCCGATTTTAACTCCCATGATTTAACTCCCGTGACTTAACTTCTGTGATTTAACTTCCATGATTTAACTTCCGTTATTTAACTTCCGTTATTTAACTTCCGTTATTTAACTTCCGTTATTTAACTTCCGTTATTTAACTTCCGTGACTTAACTCCCATGACTCCACGAATTTAACTTCTAATGCGGGCGGGCAAACCCCGCCCCTACGATAAACCCTAAACATCAACCATTAACCATCAACCATCAACCATTAACATTAAACTACAACCGTCCCTCATCCTTATAACTGTAGTACCCACCGTCAGTAACAATCAGGTGGTCAATCATTCGCACGTTCAAAACCTCAGCCGCCCTTTTCACTCTTTCCGTCAGTTGGTCGTCATCCCTGCTCGGACGAAGCGAACCAGAAGGATGATTATGTACCAATACGAAACAAGTCGAATCGACCTGCAGCACCTCCTTCATCACACGTCTGACATCCACCAATGTACTGGTCAATCCGCCAGTGCTCAAACGAACCTTACGAACCAACCGCAGACTATTGTTCAAGAGCAACACCCACGATTCCTCGTGGATAAGATCGCGCATCACCGGATACATATAATTGTATATGCTCGCCGAATCCGAAAACCTCGCCAGATCGTCAACCCTCTCCATTGCTCTCCGCCTACCCAGTTCCGCAGCGGCCTTAAGAGCGATCGCCTTAGCCTCACCAATTCCGTTATACGTCATCAGCTCCGCTATAGTCATTCGCCCCAACAGACTCAGGCGGTTGTCGCACACCGCAAGAATATCATGCATCAGATCCACAGCACTCCTCTTCGGTGTGCCCGAACCAATTAATATAGCAAGCAGCTCCGCATTCGTAAGCGCCTCCTCACCCTTTTCCATAAGTTTCTCACGAGGACGATCCGCTTCTGCCAAATCCTTGATACGCTGTCTGCCCTGTTCGTCAATCATAGAAATTCTTTTCGTATGCGGCAAATTCCCCACGGTTCAACACACATCTATCCCACCATGCTTTAAGGAAACCGAAACCATAGCCGAACAACTGCACAAAAGCAGCCTCTACAGCCAGAAAACCAATAACTGCACTCTTATTTTTCACACTCGCATCTGCAAATATCATCAATACATAAAGAAGAATTGGCAACAGAGGTAAGATAAACCACGGCAATATACCCTTTCCAAACTCCACTCCGCCAACAGCCACAAACCTCAGCACCACCGCCGCTACCAACAAAGCTATGACACCTACCGTAAACACCATAGGCAGCAGATGAACCAACTTCATAGAACCAGGATGGCGCTTTTGCAGATTTATACGGGCAATGCCAGAGTTGAACACCTGCTTGAAGAACTTGTCGAAATCCGTTCTGCGCTTGTGCCACACCCACGCCTCAGGAAACAGGCGGCACTTATAACCGCCCTTGAATATTCTGATGCTGAAATCTATATCCTCGCCAAAACGCATCTTTGAGAACCCTCCAAGTGCATTATACACATCACGCCTAACACCCATGTTAAATGAGCGAGGATAGAACTTGTCCATCTTCTTCTTTCCGCCTCGTATGCCACCTGTAGTGAAGAACGAAGTCATGCTATAGCTGATAGCCTTCTGCACCGGAGTAAACGATTCGTGCGCACAATCCGGACCGCCAAAAGCATCGCAAGGCTCCCTACGCAACTCGTCGTCCACCGCCTGCAGGTAATTTTCAGGCAGCACACAGTCCGAATCAAGAATAATCACATATTCACCCTGCGCACGCTCCACGCCATAGTTGCGCGAAGGACCAGGACCCGAGTTTTTCTTAGCGAAATACTTCACATCCATCACCCTGCCAAACCTCTCAGCCTCCTCCTTGCAAGGCTTCTCAGAACCGTCCTCAACCACTATCACCTCAAAATCCTTCAGCGTTTGAGCCTTCAGGCTATCAAGCAATTCACTCGCCTCATCCGGACGGTTATACACAGGTATTATTATCGAATACTTCATATATCAGAATTTGTCAAACGCAAAGATACAAAATCGCACAAGGCAAAAACAAATATTCTCATCAAAAACTTCAAAACCCAGCAGAAATATATTGTTTCTATGGAACTATAATCACCATCAAAAAGAGGATGCCTCTAATGAGACACCCTCTTGCCATTGTTTTCATTATCGTTGTCGTTATTTTACCACAATCTTCTGCCCGCCTACAATATAGACACCTCGTGGAAGTCCGTCAAGTCCTACAGCCTTCTTACGGACAAGCTGTCCGCTTACGGAGTAGATGTCGGCAGGGAACACCATCAGGTCGCCTTCGTCCGTCATCACACCCTCAATGGCAGTAGCTTCATCGTCGCCTTCAGGGAAGAGCCTCATCGCCCTTACCTCACTTCCGGCAGGAACCTTAAAGAATGCACGGAATCCCTTGATGTTTGTCGTTCCTGGCGAGCTCTTTATCTCGTTGCTCACAATGTAGTAGTCCTGACCGTTGGCGTTGTCGAGCACCGTCTTGGCATACACACCATTGAAGAGCACACCGTTCACCTCGCTCGTTGGAGTGGCAGGAGTGTAGTCCACACCCCGAATAATGTACGAACTGCCAAGTGTGGCGTTCTTCATCAGGTAAGGTTTGTTCGCCTCGATGGATGTGCGTGTGGTGAAGTACAGGTTTGCGTCACCGTTGGTTGCCACTGCATCCGTAAGTTCACGCAGCTGCACATCCTCTCCGAAAGTCTCCTTAACCTGCTCCTCGCTCATGCTGAACGGCAGACAGATTGTGTTCCATGTCGTACCCTTTATCGTTCGCCTGAGGGTGATGTTGGCATCTGCCCTACTCGTCTCTGGTATACCAGCGCCGTTCTCATCCAGCTCCACGTAGTTGCCATAGTAGAACAGGCTCACCTCTCCGAAGAACGTCCAGTCGCCTCCTTCCGTCACATCCTTCTTTGCTCCGATAGTCAGGTTGCCAGTTGCCGGATTAACGATTCTTACAGAGTTGTATCCATTTGCAGGGGCATACTTACCGTAAACATCAATAGCAGCACCTGCTGCATCCATGTTGTCAGGGACCGGATTGCCATCATAAAGCTCTGCAGTAGTCCAAGTGCCTATGCCATGCTCTGCTGATGCACCATCAGAGATAGGCATGATATTCGCCTCGCTATTTTCTCCCCCAGCGGACATGTATATTTTAGCATTATGGACAAGAGTACCACTGTTATACCTCTCATAATGCACTCCCTGCCATCCGTTACGATAGAACGCCTTTGTGTCAAAGCGGTATTCACCTGCAGGCATGTTCTCCAGCACCTGGTAGACATTGAAATTAGTGTTCCAATACTCCAGACCATTGCTGTTTATGCCAGTTGGGGTTGTAGCTGTCCAGCCTTCGATCGAACCTGAGAACGACGCAGACTTCACCACAAACTCCGTTATATCTACAGGCCTTTCAGGAGTAGCAGCATCCAACAGATACTGATATGTCAAATCATCGACTTCTTCAATTATGCTCGGAATTTCAGAGTCAGCATAAGAGCCGTTATTGTAGTTGTCCAGCACATCGTCCAGACCATAGTACTCTAATGTGTTATCCTGAGGGTATTCTGCCTCATAAGCACGAGACTTCAAAATAGTTATCGTCAACGCCCTATAAGCCTCCACAGAAGTTTCTGCCGCCGCCACAGCTTGGTTCAGTGTTTCGATAGTTGAAACCACCTCCGAGTGACTTACAGCTTTTGTTCCGTTCAGATAAGCGGCTTTGTTCTGTTCTGCTGTGTTTATCGCACTCTGCAAGGTTAAGCGCACGCCTGAGTTCATAGCTTCGCCGGCATATATCTGGGCATCGTCGATATAACCTTGCAACATGTCGCACAGGGCTGTCTTGAACTCTGTTTCCGTACCAACATAGTATAGCCTGTAATTCTTTGCACGCACATCAGTTGCTCCCTTGCTCCATTGGTCGTATGCCTGACGCAGACCGAGGGTGAACTTGTACTCGTCACCGTCGGAGACGTTTGCGTCAACCGTGAAGGTGCTGTATGAAGAAGTTCCGCTTGTTGACGTGGTGGTCTGTTCGTCCTGTGCGGTGATCCACACATTAGTTGCATTAGCGCTCGTTGCCACATCCGCAGTCACACGGTATTTACCCATTGGCATGTAGTTAAGAGTCTTCAACGCAGTGTTTATTCCATCAATCTTGTTTCCGGCGTTATATATTTGCGTATAGCTTCCTGCAACAACCGAAGTGTAGCCGGATGTTGTGGTCCACTGCCCTGCAGTAGTCGCCAATGACGGGATAAATGTTGATGTTATCTCATAAGGGGATGTGTCGCCCGAGTTAGGAGTGGACTTGGTGCCATAGAGTGCGTTCACTTCCGATGCGGAAAGGGCGTAGTTATATATGCGTACATCGCCAATCGAACCGCTAAAGGCAGGATCAGAATCAAACTGCGAGCGTCCTATATAACATAGTGCAGGGCTAACATCTTTTGGAAGAATTGTAATTGCCGAAGATACCGCATTCTGCGAACCGTTAACATAAATCCTCACGTCGTTCTTCTTGATGGTTACAGCCACATGAGTCCAAGTGCCGGTGCTTAGAGCTGCAGTAGCATCAAGCTCCTGCACGGTTCCGCTTTTCTTAACCTCGAAGCGCATCTTTCCTCCCGAACTTCTCGGAGTGAGATACAGATATTCGTCCTCACCGTTTCCAAAGTCAAAAATGCGCTGACCAGCCGTAGTGGCACCCACTTTCACCCAGGCGGCAAAGGTCATATTTGTCATATCACCTGCATGGTAAGGGAGTTTAACGTAGTTGTTCGTTCCATTAAACACAACACCAGCATTAGTTCCACTTGTGTTGTACTTCACATCGCCGGCACATACTGCATGTAAAAGATTATTAGAAGCATCTCTCAAACTTCCTGCAAAATTCCACTGCCCGACAAGAGCATTAGCCGTAGCCGTGGATGCAGAAATTTCCGCTGAAGCCTCGCTTAAGTTCATTGACTTATCCAACGCCTTAATGCGATAGCGCAATGAAACTCCTTTGCGGCAGGTATTGTCAAGGAAGGATGTCCCTTTTACCTTTCGTCCTATACACTCCCATATACCCACAGCGTCGTTGTAGCGATACACCATATATCCACACATGTCAACATCAGTGTTTGCGTTCCAGGTAAGTTTGATTCCACCCGACTGCCCCACAGCGGCGAGTCCTGTAGGTTTCGCTGGAGCGGTCACATCTACAATCGCATCAGCAGTAACAAATTTCCACAGTTGGGTATCTGATCCATTGTCTATATTCTGCACAACACTTGAACCAGAGCCATCAAGGCACAAGCCATTATGCCTGTTGAAAATTTTATAATAACCACCTCCCACATAACGCACATGCCACTGTTCACAGCCAGAACCACCTCCTGGATAAGCGATAACTCCGCTTCCAGGTTCGAGTCCCCAGTTTAAATCGTCAAGATGGAACGTTTTGGTTGCCGTATTGCTGTTTGTTATATAGTGGTAACTAAAGTCACCACCAACAGATACACCTACAGGTTTAACCGTCCAAGTCTGATTAGCAACAGCACCATCTGAATTCAGACCTACAGTTACGGCATCAAATAGTTCGCCACCAGAAGTAGACAGAACCTTACGATTTGACTTGTTAACCAATTTATAAACACCATTTACAGCCTCTACTGGCACGTCTTCGCCCATGCTGATATTTACTATTCGCTCAGCATTGGTCTGGCCAGTCCAATAAGCAGTTCCTCCAGGCATTGACTGAGTATAGTCATAGAAAGGTCCATAGCCATCATAATAAGCCATGCGCCCTTTTGACACGAAGGTGAAAGCAGATGGATAAGCGTTACGTTCTGAAGTTCCGAGAATGGCCTCCATGCGTCCGTTGGTCTTGTGTTTATACACTCCTGCGGTAGCCCAGTTGGTCCTATCCTCTTTGTAAGTCACCTGCACGCCCTCGTTAGCCATGCGTGAGAACTCAGCGCGAGCCACTCCGTCATATCCCCACCATGTACCATAGTCACCACCATAATTCATGGCAACCATCGCTTCCATCACATTGTGCATCTCGTCGGCAATAATCCCCTTGCCTTCAGCATCAGCAGTTGTATAGAACGAAACAAAATCATCAAACGAGTCGCCTGCTAATTGATGAGTATTTACGTATGAGATATTACCCTTAACAGTCGAATACCAAGTACTCGCAACAGTGCTATTAAGAGTGTTAGGACCTATAACCGGCAATCCGTAGGTATTCTTAAGAAGCTCCGCTATAGAGTTAAATGTTGTAGCGTCACCGCAGTTACCATCTGCGTTGTAGTCTGGCTCGTTAAATGGGGACACACCAACGACGGTGAATCCTTGACTCTTAGCATGAGCCACGGCAAGGCTGATGTCCTTTGCATAATATGCACGGCGTCTTTGAGCTGATGTTCGGTTAATGATACTTGTTCCATTCCAGTTTGAAGCGGATATTTCTGTCCCACTTGGAGGACCGCAAAGAATTATAACATTGGTCATTCCGTACTTTTTGGCAAGATTCAGCTCCGCATTGAAATTTACATATCCAGTTGCGCCATTAAGTTGATCAGTGCTCAAAGAAGTAGGGAGAGTAGAACTGGTGCTATTTCTGCCTGTAAAACCAACACGGGCAACTCCGAGGTTATCCGTACCTACCCAGTTCCGTTGTTTTATTCCAAATTGTTCATCACTCCAACCGCCCATACCAGTAGCAAATTGGAATTCTTTGCCTGCATCCGTAACGTCATAAGGGACGGTGACGCCCCAAGAGCCGGCTTGCATCGAACTGCTTGCGGTTGTTACATTCTGGGCGCTGATATTGGCGAACAGCACCGCCAGCAACAGTGTGAATATTGTCTTTTTCATTGTATCGTGTTTTTTTCGGTTATCAAAGATGTTATCTGTTCCATATATCTCCCCATTCGCCACGGTCCTTGGCATCAGGGTCGTCACTGCCGCTGCCTTCGCCGCCGCCACTCAGGTCCGGTTCCTCAGGGGCAGACATGCAAAGACATGCCACAAAGTCCATATAATCAAGCTCCATCGCAGGAGCAACATACGTTTTTCTGTGTTCCATAAGTCGTTTCAATTATGTCTAATGTGCAAAAGTACACAAAATCCGACAATAATACAAATATTTGTCCTGTTTATCATATATATTTATATACTCATCCCCCTACGATAAACTATTAACAATAAACTATAAACATTACTTCGTTCCAGTTCCCGTTATCGTTATCGTTAAAGTTAATATTACCCCACAAAAAAGAGACGCCACAATGTGACGTCTCTACAGCAGGTACTTTTGGGCTGACTCTCGGTCTGCTCACACAAGTTACCGTTATCGTTATCGTTAAAGTTAAAGTCCTCCCCCCTTTGGGGGAGTTAGAGGGGGCTTTTATCGTTATTACCAAAGATTGCCCCAATCGTCGCGCTCGTTGGCGTCAGCATCCTTACCTGTACCTTCGCCGTCGGAACCGGTTACAGTGCCAGACAAAGACGACTCAGCCGACATAGTGAGAATGTCGCACCCCATGTCTATTCCATTTGTCTCCTGCATCGGGGCCACATATTTCTTCTTGTTCATATTCATATATTTCAGTTTTTTTATTTTCAGTAAATGCATCTCTTTTTGAACGTTGATTAACGGATTAGAGTGTTCGGAAGGGAACCACAGATTTCACGGATTTCTCAGATTTAATCTGTGAGGATTTGCGAGATCTGTGGTTTGTCGTTACTTCGTTCCAGTCATCGTTCCCGTTCCCGTTATCGTCAAAGTCCTCCCCCTTGGGGGAGTTAGAGGGGGCTGTTCCCGTTATCGTTCCCGTTTTCTTAAGGGACAAGCACCTTCTTCGTTGTTCCGTTGCTCATCTTAACGATGTTGATGCCTTTCTGGAGGTCGGAGCGGAGAGTTCCGTCCACACCGTAGATGGCTATGATTTCGGCTGCATTGCCCTCAACGCCTTCGATGCCGGTGAAGTCAACATCGTCGAATGAATAGCCCAAGGATTTCACTCCTGCTGATGCAGGGACGAAACGAGCACGGAATCCCTTCATTGTGTTGGTGTTGTCCTCTGCCTGATAGAAAGTGTTGCTGCTAATGAAGAAGTCGCCTACAGGTACATTCTCACTGATGTACTGACCTACGAACTTGACAGCGCCACCGTCAACATCGTTGAGCGCAACGGTGTTGACTTCCACATTTTCCATTGTGATGGCAGTCAGGTTCTCTCCGAGCGAAGTGTTGCGCACCATGTAAGGCACACCCTTCTTGATGCCGTCCTCACTGTCTCTGAAGACCAGGCTCACATGTCCGGCATTCTCTGTTGCTGATGACAGTTCCTTAACATCCCAGCCTCCGCCTTCAAGCACGCTTGCAGGTATGTCGAACGGAGAAACGAATGTTGACCAAGTGTTAGGCTTGATTGTTCTGTTCAATGTCACCTTCGGATATGTCACGTTCTCTATAGGGACGATGCTTGTTGCTGTCTCCTCAAGCACGAGTTCAGCCGGAGCAACGAGGGTGAGACGGAAATCGTCAGCCTTATACCAGCAGTCGTTATTACCTCCTGCCTTGATAGTTGCTGTTCCGTCTGCTACCACAAAGTCAACTGAAGCTTTAAACAATGTACCCTCTCCTGCAGTTGTTGTTACAGTACCCTTTGTGCCATTTCCATCAACATAAAGAGTATTGCCACTACCACTTCCAAGCATCGCTGTCAATCTGTATGTTCCGTTTGGCAGTCCTGTTATATCCTGAGAAATAGGAGCATTAACTCCTGAATTAGCCGCGTCTACATAGTCGTTCCATGTGTTAAACAAATAATTACCGTCTGCACCAAATGCATAAAGTCTGTCGTAGATAGAACCAACGATAGTTTCCCAGCCCACAGTTGTTTTCCAAGCAGAGAATTCACCTGTCTCGAAGCTTGGGTTCTCTATAGCCCATGTCATATCAGCATTGACAGTCTTCTGTGCCTTTGTAGCAGTCTTCATCGCTGCATAAACAGCATTAGCATCCGACTTGCCATCGCCTGTAACAGCCTTGTTTGCGAATTTAGTTTCATAAGTCGCAATATCAAGTGCAGCCTGTCCGTAATAGTCAAGAGGAGTTGCCTTTATATCTTCAAGCGCAATCTTAAGGCGTCCGTTAGGAACATCGCAGACATACTTCAAGCGGAAGTTGTCAGCCTTGAAGAACGAACCGTCGCGATAGTCATAGTAAGCGAAACTTTCTCCGCCATTTGCTGTGTCGCCACCAACAGCACCAATCTCGGCTGTGCCATCTTCAACAAGGAAGTAAAGGGTTGCCTCCTGAGAAACTTTCTTTCCACCGTCAGCCTTAACGCCGACATGTCTCTTATTTCCTGTAAGGAACACAGTGTAGTCGACAGGCTTGCCGTCAGCCTTTCCGAACGAAGCAAGATAAGCCTTCAATTCATAAAGTCCGTTAGGAAGACCTTTAATGGTCTGCTTCACTGCAGAAGAAGCCGTATTTTCATCGCCGTTCCAAGAGTTATATATATAAGAGCCGTCAACCTTGCTCATTGTATATGTGCCGTTTGAATTTAGATATACTCCAACATCTGTACTTGATGTAACAGTCCAACCGGTAAGGTCGCCTGTCTCGAAACTTGGGTTGATGATAGCACCAGTCACATCTCCGCCATTGTTGTTCATATCTGCCACAGCATCTTCAACATTTGAAGCGCAATGAGCGGCATAGGCATTGGCATAAGCAGCGTCCACTATGTCGCACATAGCCTGTGCATCAGCTGCGGATGTGATCATGTCGTTTTTGTAGCGGTAGGTCACAATCGTAATGTCGTATGCGGCCTGACCTGCGTCATTAAGTTTAAGGACATTAGGATACATCGCATTGACATACGCCAATACCGTACTCTTAAATTCCGCATTTGGATCTGCTACTGCACTCTCACCATAGTAGCGCAAATAAAAGTCGTCAATACAAACCCATGCACTTTGAGTGGAACCTGTATTCGGTTTAGTCACCGACAGTGTGATATTTGTTGCTGAAGCCAGTTGTATCTGCTGTGATACACGATACGTGTCATTGTCCCTGAATATAGCTGCCACTTGGTCTGTACCAGCGCCGATTGCAGTGTTCTGGTTGTTAGGGATAGCTATGCTGTTAGAACCGAATTTAACGGCCGCGCCACTGAGAGTTTCATCTGCCGAAGAAGTTCTTGAACGATAGAATGCCTCAAACGACACATTATAATATCCTGTAGGCAACGTTCCCAGTGACTGACTGATTGTTATATTGTTTTTTGTATTGGCTACGGCACAGAAGTTGTACTTGTCCATTCCTGCACCCCATTCTCCACCGCCAATGCTAAAGCCTGCACTTGTGAAGTTTGTCCAGTTCGAAGCGGCAATTCCGCCTAAACCCCAGTTATCGAAGTCGTCGAATTCGGCAGCCTGCAACATAGGTGTAAAGTTGAAGGGATAGTCGGCATTGGCATCAGCCATTGCAGTAAGCATTCCTGATTCGGTAACGAAAATCCACTTCTGATTTTCATCACTTTCATTCTTTGTCACGATAGCCAAATCAGCAGTGCCACTTGTGGACAATGCACCATTATCCGCTTCTATGTAATATTGATACGAAGTGCCACTTACAGGAGTCAGTGTCCAAGTGTTATGGTCTGTGTTGTCCATGAAAAGTCCCGTTCCTAAAGAGCGTCCCTCGCTGGCAATAGTCACCAACTCGTACTTTCCGTTGTTAAGTGTAGGTGTGATAGGATGGCCGGAATTGCCTGTAACAGCCTGAGAATACCACAATCCAGCTCTTTTTATATACCTACCAGTTCCCACGTTCATCAAGTAGTAAGTAGTGCCGCTCACAACCTGCTCGCCTTTCCAAGTTGGTTTCTCGTTTGTCTTCACCTGCTCTTCCAAAGTCCAGTTTTCTTCCTTCTCTGCGCCAGTAAGCGGAGTGCCATTAGGGTCGGTCACAGTGAAGTTCACTACCACAGGTTTGTGGTCGCTGACTGTAACACTTTCGTCATGCAGATAACTGTTAGCCTTAAGCGTAAGGTTGCTCGCTGTGGTGTTGATGTAGAAGACCTTGTCTACAATCTCACCCTTTTGCATGCCATACACATCAGTCATCATAGAGCCTGCACCGTATGTAGGGTATGTGCCGCCCCACATGAGTTCTACCCAAGCATCCTTAATAGTGAAGCGAGAGTCAGCATTGATAACATCTATAAAAGCTGCCTTCAACTCATCGCGTGTGTAGCGACAGTTGGTATCGCCGAGAATGATTACAGGACGATTATTGTGATTGTTCTTAATGTAAGTGGCAAGCTTGCCAAGCTGAGTTTTACGAGCCGCGATATCTGCCTCACCGTCATCCGCGTCCATATGAAGCACGTAAACATCTACTACAACCCCCTGGGCCAAAGTTACATTGTACACACGGAACCCCTTGGTAACCAAGCCGTCTGCTCCCTGATCGGTAAAACCATTATAGTTTCCCCACTCCACACGAGTGCCACCACTCATAGTCAGTCTCTTTGCACAAGCAAAGCCCAATCCGTCAGTATCTGCGCCACCAAAAATAGCGGACGCACTGACAGAACCTCCATGCTCACCGAAATTGTAATAGTTGCTTGCAGGGGCTGCGGTAAGATAACTGTGGAAGTTGAAATCCTCCGAGAATCCCACAATGTCCCAGCCTGAGTTGGCGAGGATACCACAAAGTTCAGTGGCACCGGCTGCTTCTTTGCCATCAGGATTGATTTCTACAGTCGAAATCTTTTTTGGCAGACCGTCCACATTAAGTGCGGTTGCGTTGAACGTGTACGAGCGTTGTGCGTTAGCACTTAACATGCCAAACAGGCACAATAACGCCAATAGTAATTTTTGCTTCATAGTTTAAAAATTGGTTTAATAATTTAGTATGTAGATGTTTCTCATTTGACACATAAACCCATTGGCAGAATTAGATAACACTCAATTCCACCAATGGGATATATATACTTATTTACCTTTATCATATCACCACAAATCACCCCAGTCTTCACGCCTGCCGGCTTCAGGAGCAGGGACATCACCGCCTCCTACTTCACCGCCATATCCAGGTTTGTTCTCCTCAAGGTTGGTCGACACATCCAGTATGTCGCACTTAATGTCTATGTCCATCATCTCCATCTTGGGAGATACATATATATTCTTTTTCATTGTTCTTCTTATTTGTTTTCTGTAAATGCGTATCTTTTTGAACGTTGATTAACGGATTAGAGTGTTCAGAAAGGAACCACAGATTCCACGGATTTCCCCCTACGATAAACTATTAACCATAAACTATAAACGTTACTTCATTCCCGTTCCCGTCAAAGTCCTCCCCCCTGGGGGAGTTAGTGGGGGCTGTTCCCATTATCTTAAGGGACAAGCACCTTCTTCGTTGTTCCGTCGCTCATCTTCACGATGTTGATGCCCTTCTGGAGGTCGGAGCGGAGAGTTCCGTCAGCACCGTAGATTGCAACAGTCTCGGCTGCATTGCTCTCAACGCCTTCGATGCCGGTGAAGTCAACATCGTCGGAATCAAATCCAAGCGATTTGATTTCAGCAGATTTCGGCATGAAGTATGCACGGAATCCCTTAGTAGGTATGTCGGTTGTTGCCTTATAGAACTTGTTTCCGCTCAAATAGAATGCTCCGGCAGGAATAACCCCTGTAGTGTATGTTCCGCAAAAATCAACACAACCAGAAACGCAAGACGGTAACAAAGTAGTGGTAAGAGTCACATCCTTTACTTCTGGCAATGTCACGCTTTCCCCCTGAGTGTGACGTACGAGATAAGGCACACCTGCCTCAATGCTTGTTGCATCTTCGAAGCGCAAGCAGAGAACAGAACCAGAGATATAAGTGTCGTCTGTCAGTTGCTTGACAGTCCATCCTTCAGGTATTGCCATGTTGAACGGCACTACGAGTGTAGACCAGTTGCTGTTTGGCATTGTACGGTCTATAGTGACGAGCGTAGCGAAGTCTTTGTCCTCGTAGTTGAGCACCGTATTCTCCTGGCTCAGGTTCACCTCGTTGCCGAGATATACAAGACGGAAATTGTCGACCTTGTACCATCCGCTACCTTCCGCGCTGATTTCAGCCAGACCGTCGCTGCCGACGTTGAATGTCACTTCTGCCTCTTCGAATGTAGCGCCGTCGCCAACAATGGTGTGAGTCGTTGAAACTCCGTTTCCTGTAATAGTGACGCTTCTGTCTTTGTCTGTAGCCACCAGTACTTCGAGGGTATATTTGCCCTTAGGCAAAGCCTTGACAACCTGGCCAATCTTGCATCCAGGTGTGTCGTGGTTGATGCGCCATGTGTTGTACAGATATGTTCCGTCAATACCGGCAGTTCCGTATGTGCCGCCAGCATTTCCTTGTCGCACCTCAGTGTCGCCTTCTTTGTTGACAACAGTCCATCCTGTCAAGTTACCCATCTCGAAGCTGTGATTGATAATAACACCTGAAAGGTCGGCAACAGATTGTTCGTCATGCTTGAGCTGTGCATAAGCGTAAGCTGCGTTGAGAGTTGCGATGGCGTTGTAGTATTCCTCTTTAGTGTCTACCTCATTCAAGTCAATAGATGCCATGAACTCGTCCAAAGCGGCATCACCAGTCTCGTTGAAGAATTCCTTATACTCAGCAATGTTCGCTTCGATATAAGGGACGTAAATATTAGACTGGTCTACTGTAGCCAACTGCTCAGGACCGTAGTACTGCAGCACGAACTCGTCTATATAGATGCGTGGGTAGTTATAAGTCTCGGTTACGGTACGGTCATAATACGAACCACTAAAACTAAAGTTAAATTTACCTGTTGGTGCATCGCGATCGTATGGATCGCCGGTTCCGCTGTCCTTTTTGGATATCTTAAACTCCACAGTGGCATCGCTTGCTAAATAGAACACATCCTCCTGCTTGTAGGTGTCGGCGTCGCGCATGGCAATGGCTATGTCGGCGAAATTGTCAGCCTCTGCCAGTGTGGCAAACTTTGCATTTGTCAGAGGGTATTCCTTGCCGTTGACAGTCACCGAAGCGTTCATGTCCATTCCCGGAGTTTCTGTTATCACTGGATCGCCATCGTTACTGTAGTCTGACTCACCTGTGTATTTTTTTTGATATTGCTCCACCTTTTTGTTGTATCTGTTGCAGAATCCCTCGAAAGAGAAGTAGTATGTACCAGCCTTGAGCTGTACAGACTGTGTCACGTCAAGAGTGCCATCAGGACCATTGATAACGCCAATCCAGTTGTACTCGTTGGCATCCCAACTGTTGAATCCGCAATCCCAAATACTCTGCGAGTTTACCACGTAGTTGGTCCAGTTATCATTATACATAGGCTCTGTTCCCCACACACCAGGATATTCCTTGTTTGGGTTGCCAGCATTTGCATCATACGCAGAAGTTCCACGTCCATCGGCCTTATCGAATGTTGCAGCCTTGATAAATGGAGTGACGTCAAGAGGGTTCTCCGCTGTAGCGTCATACATCTTTTTATTTATGTCCGCATCGTCAAGGAACACCCAACGCTGATAAGCCTTAGCAGGTGCAGTGGCTTTCTTTTCAAGGACGAGCAGACCAGCGCTATTACCGATAGATGTAAGGACACGGTCACCGTCGCCTACGAGGTAGTATTGGTTGGTATAGCCCTCAGCCTTTTCGAGACGCCATTTTGAAGTCTCCTTTCTGAAGTCCATCCAGAGAGTATTTGACTCAAGGTAGCCGAGGAGCGAACCTATGGCTACATATTCACCATTTGTTTCCAGTGCGATAGGGTGAGCCGCATTGGTTTCAATACAGTGAGTACCCCACTCACCTCCGTAACTCATGTAGAGTCCGGTACCCACGTTCTTCAGATAGTATGACTTGGCAGCGGTAACCTCAGGGCTCACTGCCAGTCCCTCAATGTGAAGAGGGTCAGTTGTCTGGGCTTTAGCTACCAGCCCCGACACTACAAAGAGAAAAAGTAAAAATCTTTTCATTGCTTAAAAAATATTTAATGTTAATTTATATCATATATATGTTTGTCAAACCAATTATCTGCCACTTCTTACACAATCTTTCACATATCAATCGCGTCCTTAATTGCGCACATTAAGAATGCAGCATCGCTAAACATTCCATTTAATTTTGCAAAATTAACACATATATATATAGGGGATGAGACCTAAAAAAAATAGGGAATATATTTAACAATGTTTAACACTGCTAACGCCCGATTGGTTAAAAAACACATTGCTCAGATTACAAAGACGCAATGCAGACAATGGCACACGACACTGAAAAACACACTACAAAGTCGGTTCCTCCTCGGTGCAAAACGTTCAGCCCCTCGCTCCTTATTTCCCGACCCTTCGCTGAAAACTATAAATAAAAGTAATATTTGTACGAATAATAGTTTTATTTATATAAATATTAGTTTTATTCTTACAAATATAAGTTTTATTTATACTTTTCTCCGAGGAGGTGAAAATTCTTTACCGAGGTGCTATCGTTTTCGGATACCCGAAACAACGTTAACGATAACGTTAACGATAACGGGAACTGGAACGAAGTAATGTTTATCGTTGATGGTTGATAGTTTATCGTAGAGGCGAGGCTTGCCCGCCCGAATATGGCGCAGACCACAGATTTCTCAGATTACAAGGATTTTAATCTGTATCGATTTGTGTAATCTGTAGTAATCCGTGTCTAAAACAACATTTAGTAATAGATACGATGTGGTTAACGGCGGGCAATTTTACTCTTGGACAATTTACAACGATCGTGTCACTCTGGGTAATCCTGCATCACAACACATTCGCTTCGTCAAGGACCTGCAAAACTAACTATATCCCTTTGTAAAAGAGTATTTCAGCCCCAAAGTCAGAGTTGATTTCGAAACGAAAAAATAACTTAAAGGGCTGAATCCGCTATGGAATCAGCCCTAACTTTTATATTAGCTCCTATAATAGTTTTACTTCAATCTTGCGAGAGTCTCTTTGATGCGCTTCATTGCCTCGATGATGTTTTCATCGCTTGTGGCATAGCTCATGCGGAAGCACTCTGGAGAGCCGAAGGCGTCGCCGGCTACTGCTGCCACATGACCCACTTCGAGGAGGTACATGGCAAGGTCGGTAGAGGTGTTGATGACGCGGTCGCCATCAGCCTTGCCGAAGTATGCAGAGCACTTAGGGAAGAGATAGAAAGCTCCCTGCGGTTCGTTGACTTCAAGTCCTGGGATTTCCTTAGCGAGACTTACGATGAGGTTGCGTCTGCGCTCGAAAGCCTTGCGCATATCCTCAACAGGCTGCTGTGTGCCCGTGTAAGCCGCCTCGGCTGCCTTCTGGCTCACAGAGCAAGGACCGCTGGTGTACTGTCCCTGCAGTTTGTTGCATCCCTTTACGACCCACTCCGGCGCGGCGATGAAACCGATGCGCCAGCCTGTCATGGCGTATGCCTTGCTGACTCCGTTGATGATGACAACGCGGTCGCGGATGTCTTCAAACTCTGCCATAGAAGCGTGCTTGCCCACATAGTTGATGTGCTCATAAATCTCGTCGGCAACTACAATGACACGCTCGTGCTTGAGAAGCACGTTCTTGAGCGCCTCAAGTTCAGCCTTGCTGTAGACAGAGCCTGTAGGGTTTGACGGAGAGCAGAGGATGATAGCGCGAGTCTTAGGAGTGATTGCTGCTTCAAGCTGCTCAGGGGTGATTTTGAAGTCCTGTTCTATAGTTGACTCAATAAACACAGGTGTACCATCTGCAAGTTTCACCATCTCTGGGTAGCTCACCCAGTAAGGAGCTGGGATGATGACTTCATCGCCTGTGTTGACAAGAGCCATTATGACGTTGCAGACAGACTGCTTGGCTCCGTTAGAGCAGAGGATCTGCGATGGCTTGTAATCAAGTCCGTTTTCGTTCTTGAGCTTTGCCACGATAGCATTCTTAAGCTCCGGATAACCTGGGTTTGGCGAATAACGTGAGAAGTTGTCATCAATAGCCTTCTTGGCTGCCTCCTTGATATGGTCTGGAGTATTGAAGTCTGGTTCACCGACACTGAGGTTGATTACATCCACACCTTGTGCCTTAAGTTCGCTGCTCTTCTGCGACATAGCAAGGGTTGCAGAAGGCGAAAGTCTGTTAAGACGCTCTGAGAGAAGTTCCATGTATATATTATTGAAAGTTTAATGTTTAGAGTTTAGGAGTGAGAGTTTAGGGGTCAGGCAGGGAGACTTCCGCTACTTCTTAAAGT
>Ga0233374_1000028_pt1 | contig 41161 bp, 24 predicted proteins | sample ElkDunMinimDraft_FD_180688 | JGI IMG/M metagenome (GOLD analysis project Ga0233374, IMG submission 180688) | Fecal eukaryotic communites from dung pellets of Tule Elk in California, USA - Elk Dung E1 | ecosystem: Host-associated > Mammals > Digestive system > Large intestine > Fecal | place...
TTCCTCTTCGAGTGTGAATTTGCTGCTGCCGTCGAAACAGTGTGTGCAGATTCTGTCTTTTGGCAGCCCGATGCTTTTCACCAGAGTTTCGAGTTTGCTGAATTTGAGCGATGTGAGTCCGAGTGTTTCGGCTATTTCATTGACCATGCGGGTGTATTCCGGCGAGTCGGTTGTGGTGTACTTGTCTAAATTCTTGTTCGCGTCGCCCTCCAGTTTCGCTATTACACGGCGAGTGAGGAGTTCCAGGTCGCTTTTCGACGATGTGAAGTTGACGAATGGGCATCCGTAGATTAGCGGCGGACAGGCTATTCGCATGTGTACCTCCTGGGCTCCGTCAGCACGCAGTTCTTTTGAACTGTCGCGTAGTTGTGTGCCGCGCACGATTGAGTCGTCGCAGAAGCAGATACGCTTACCGTTGAGCATGTCCTTGTTGGTGATGAGTTTCATCTTTGCCACAAGGTTGCGTGTTTCCTGGTTTGTAGGGGTGAACGAACGCGGCCATGTTGGTGTGTATTTCGATACGGCGCGCTGGTAGGGCACATTGTGTCCTGCCGCATATCCTACTGCCATTCCGATGCCTGAATCTGGTATTCCGCAAACGCAGTCCACTTCGGCGTCGTCTTCTTCGCCCATGGCTTTTCCGCTGCTGTAGCGAACTTCCTCGACGTTCTTGCCTTCGTAGCTCGATGTAGGGAATCCGTAGTATACCCAGAGGAATGAACATATTTGGCTGCGCTTGTTCGGCTTGCGCAGCTGTTCCATGCTGTCGGCGCGCAGGCGGACAATTTCGCCTGGTCCGAGGTAGTAGTGAGTTGTGTAGCCAAGGTTCGGAAATGCAGTCGTTTCGCTGGTTACGGCGAATGCGCCGTCTTTCTTTCCTATGACAGCAGGTGTGCGTCCCCATGAGTCGCGTGCAACGATGATTCCGTCTTCTGTGAGCAGCAGCATGGAGCATGAACCTTTGATTGTGCGGAACACGTTTTCGATTCCGTCAACGTATGTCTTGCCCTTGATGATGAGCAGGGCGATGAGTTCGGTAGGGTTGATTCGTCCGGAACTGAACTCTGACAGGTGCATGTTTTCGCTGAGGAGCTGCTGTGCTATCTCCTCTATGTTGTTTATTCTTGCCACGGTTACGAGGGCGAATCGTCCCAGGTGGGAGTTCATGAGCATAGGTTGTGCGTCGGTGTCGCTGATGATGCCGATTCCGGCGTTGCCTTTGAACTTGTCGAGTTCGCTTTCGAAACGTGTCCTGAAGTATGTACTTTCGAGATTGTGGATGGATCGGCAGAATCCGTGCTCTTCGCTATATGTGGCCAATCCTCCGCGGCGAGTGCCAAGGTGTGAGTTGTAGTCTGTTCCGTAGAACAAGTCGGTTATGCATTTTGTACGTGAAATCGTACCAAAAAAACCTCCCATATGAATCTTTCGAGTTTAGTATTAAGGGAATTTCCCCGAATTAAGTCGCAAAATTATGCAAATTACTTTATACCTCCAAGACTTTCTAACCCTTATTTGCGGTCTTAGTCTCTAATTTTTGTTGTTCGTTTTGAGGCTGGCGAGCGCTCGTTTTTTTGTCAACGGGCGCTCGTTTGATTCGGAATGAGCGCTCGCAAACTAGTTGTTTCATTCTCCGACAGCATTGTGCGTCATGGTGTCGACGGCGGATGCTTCCGCTTCGGTCTGTATGGCAGGTGCTGATGCGGTGGTGTCTGGAGCAGCCATGACGGCTGTGCTTGCTGTCGTGTCGGCAGGCAGTTCCGTCTTCGTGGAGTCTTTTGGCGTTTCGGCGGCGTAGATGCCTGGCGATTGGGTGAGGAAGCGTTCCACTCTGCGGCTTGACGATGACGAGCAGGTGTTGAACACGTTGAGGGCATAGAGTATGTCGGTTATGCCGTTCTGCTCTACATATTCGCGCATATTTTTCGTGAAGTATCGGAAGTCGACGACATGTACTTCCTCGAATGAATAGAACAGGTAGCCTGGTATTGCGTTGCCGAAACTGTCCTTGATTATCAGTACGCGTCTGCCGTTCTGCGTCGAGGTCTTGACTGTGGTCAGTTTGGTGTCGCCTCCCATGAATGTGCTGTAGGCGGCTCCGTTGCCGTCTTTGTACTTGAAGAAGTAGACGCCTTTATATGAATGGCTTTCGCCTGTCACCTGGTATTTGTCGTTTATGGTGAAATTGATGTATGTAGTGGAGTATTCTACGTTGTTGGGGGTGTAGTAGATGAAGTCCTCGGGTGCGTTCTTCACTGCCACATCCTTTGAATATCCGTACATGCTGCCCACGAAACGGCGCACGATGTGCTTGTCATAGGCTGTCGTGTCGGGGAATGGCACTTCAGCTATGCGGGCAAACTCCTGTGCCGCATAGTATGCTCCGAGCGGAGCCCAATGATGGTCTGTGCGCAGGTATATGTTTTCGTTTCTGTGCGCTTTCAGCACGGCGTAAGCGTCTACGGCCTTCACGTCGGGCGAGAGCGAAGAATGGATGTTGTCGATAGTAGGGCGCTGAGGTTTTGTGTGCCCCTTGGCCTTGGTAGGACAGTAAAACTCTATAGCAGTGGGGATTGCCATTGCGTAGACGTTGACTCCGCTGCCAAATGTTTCCTTGTACTTGTTTGCTGTTTGGGCAAACCCGCCTCCCATCTTCTCGGAGCCGCCGTATGCCATTAGGGCGCGCACGTTCTCACCTGTGCCGACAATCATTATGCCGGCATTGGCAATCTTGGCTGTTCCCTCTATGAGGGGTTCCTCTTCTTTATTTGAAAGCGTGTCGGCTGTTTCTCCTTCTTCCTCTACTGATGCAGATTCCGCAGTTGGTATCGGGTCTGTAGGCGCCTGGAATGATATGTTGTCTTCGCTGAATGCCATGCGCATCAGATTGTCCACCTCCATGCTCAGTGCCATGAACACGTCGCGGTAGGGTTCGCTGTCGCTGAACCAAGCGGATATGTCGCGAGTGAATTCGCCGCTTTTCAGACGTTCAAAGGTGAACTCTGGAAATTTGGCCAGTTCGCGCTTCTCAAGTTCCGAGTAGGTGCTGCGCGGAAACGTGTTGAACACGATGGCGAATGCCGCGAAGAGCAGCACCACGATGAAGGTGTATATTTTGCTTAGTCTCATCTCTTAAGGTATTTCATGTATGCCTCGCTGGTCGCACCTGAGTGGGCATGAGCGTTGTTGTTGGCAAAGAGAATGTCGGTCACTCCGTTGTCGTTGACAAAATTCACCATGCTCTTAAGAAAGTAGCGGTAGTCAACGATATTAATTTCCTCGAACGAATAGAACAGATAACCTGGCAGGGCATTGCCGAAACTGTCTTTCAGTATGAGCAGGCGGCGTCCGTTTTTGGTCGATGTCCTGACCTTGGTGGTGTTCGTGTCGCCTCCGATGAACGTGCAGTATGCCACAGGACTACCGTCGGGGTATGAACGGAAGAACGGTCCTTGCTTAGGTTCGCTCTCGCCAATAGGTTTTCTGTTGCGGTTGAGGCGGTATTCGGTGTAAGTGGTAGTATAGTCCACGTTGCGCGGAACGTAGTAGACAAAGTCTTCCGCCGCAGCCTTCACCGAGTAGTCGCGCGAGAACTTGTACATTGTTCCCACGAAGTTGCGCACCGTCATGCTGTCGTAGTTCTCGATGCTGCGGAACGGCACTTCGGCAACTTGGGCAAACTCCTGTGCCGCATAGTATGCTCCGAGCGCGCCCCAGTGGTGGTCGGTGCGCAGGTAAATGTCTTCGGCGGCATGCTTTGCCAGGGCGGAGTAGACATCGACAGCCTTCACCGAGTCGGACAGATGCGTGTAGATGTTGTTTATGGCAGCGAACTCGCTCTGGGTGTGTCGGCGTGCTTCGTCGGGACAATAGTACTCTACGGCGGTAGGGATTACCATGCAGTAGACATTGACCTTGTGGCCGAACAAATGCTTGTATTCGTTTACTGCACTTGCGTACGCCTCGCCCATAAGCGCGCTTCCTCCAAACGGACTCATGGCACGCAGGTTCTTGCCCCTGCCTGTGATGATTATTCCGCGTCTTGCCCTGCGGAAATGCGCATCGGGAGTTATGGTGTTATGATATTCTTCAGCGATAAAGTTGCCCTTGGTGAAGCGCTCAAACTCCGTGTCTGACGGTTTCTGAAACGAGAAATCGGGTATCGGAGGGCATGGGTTGGGCTTGTCCGTAGGAGCCATGCGCGAAATGGAATGAAGAACGGAGTCGGGGCGGGGCAGTCGGATGGCCGTTGCCTCGGCTGTGCCGGTGAGCAATGCCACGAAGGACAGCGCCGTGAATATGTGCCGTATCTCTTTCATTCTGCGTGGGTTAGAAGCGGGTGTAAATGAATGCGTTGTTTGTTGCGCCGACGAGCAGTGCCACGCTGAGAATTACAATTGCAATCGACAGTGCTATGCGGCAGATGAAGAACACGCCGTCCTTGAACCAGTTGTCGCCTGGCATCCAGCGTTCCAGCAGACCGACGGCGGTAGTGCGCAGCGGCATACAGAACGCCAGTGCTGCAATCCAGAGCCAGAACTTGTCCGACAGTACGGTCTCTGCCATGAATGTGTCGGCATTGGCTGTGTTGCCAACGAAGGCGTTGAAGAACACCAGCATCTTGTCGAAGTCGTCGAAGTAGAAAATGCCCCAGCCGATGACTACCAGCAGCAGACTGTACAGGTGCAACGCTATGGATGGAATCCTTTGCTGAACTTTCAAGAGAGTGTGTTTCTCGATCATGACAATAAGTCCGAAGTAGACGCCCCAGATGATGAAGTTCCAGCTTGCGCCGTGCCACATGCCGGTGAGGAACCACACCGTCATAATGTTGAATGCCTGATGATGGCGGTTGCCTCCCATCGGGATATAGACGTAGTCGCGGAAGAAACTGCCGAGCGACATGTGCCATCTGCGCCAGAAGTCGGTGATGGAGTTGCAACAGTAGGGGTGGTTGAAGTTTTCGTTGAAATGGAATCCCAGGCAGCGCCCCATGCCTATCGCCATGTCGGAATAGCCGGAGAAGTCGAAATAGATTTGCAGCGTGAACGCAATGATTCCCACCCAAGCGCCTGCTGCGGACAGGTCGTTAAGCCCGTTCACAAGGAACTGGTCAGACACTTCCGAGAGTTGGTTGGCGAGAATCACTTTCTTGCCCAATCCGATAAGGAACCGGAACGAACCGTCGGCAAAGTCCTTTGCCGTTACGCGGCGCTCGTGAATCTCCTTAGCCACAGTGCCGTAGCGCACGATAGGTCCGGCGATGAGTTGCGGAAACATGGATATGTAGAGGAGCAGGCCGGCGAATTTTTTCTGCACAGGCGAGTCCTTGCGATAGACATCTATAAGGTAAGAGATAGACTGGAATGTGTAGAAACTGATTCCGATAGGGAGAGCAATGTTGGGCACGCTCACCTCTAATCCGCAGTCGTTCAGCGTCTGCGCCAGAAATCCTGCGTACTTGAACACTCCGATGATGGATATGTTGGCGATGAGTCCGATGGTCAGAGCAAATCTTCTCCATCCGCCATTCGCGGCATTAATCCAAAGGCCTATGAGATAGTTGATGAAGACACAGGCCAGCATCAGAAAAACGTATACAGGTTCACCCCAAGCGTAAAAAATCAGTGAGAATGCCACTATCACCAGATTCTTCACACCGTTGCTTTTACCTGCTATGGACGTCGACTTATCGTGTCTTTTGTCTGCAATGCCGCCGAGCAGATAGCAAAGCGCAAATGCCGGCAGAAAGGCGAAAAGGAAAAACAAATCAGAGAAAACCATCGTGTATAATAACTCGTCAAAAAAGAAAATAACGGCTGAAAATCATTTGATTAACAGCCGTTTTGCGTACCCAGACCCGGGATCGAACCGGGATGGGTTGCCCCACTGGTGTTTGAGACCAGCGCGTCTACCGATTCCGCCATCTGGGCGCATATCTTTCGATTTGCGACTGCAAAGGTATGCTTTTTTTGTTTACCAGCAAAATAATTGCAGAAAAAACGTTGAAAGCCTTTTGCGAAACTTGTGTTTATTCTTTTTTGGGCGGGTGAAAACTTCAAACTTAGTCTAAGTCTGTACGTACTTAGACTGAGTTCGTACGTACTTAGACTGTGTTTGTACGAACTTAGGCTGAGTTTGAAATTGTGAGTCATGGATTATGAATAATGAATAGAGGTTTTGCAGATTTTATATGTTTGGCGTTCTAAGTTTAGTGGTTGAAGGTAGAAGGTTGGGTAATATGGAAAGCCCCTCCCAATCTCCCCGTAGTGGAGGAGTTAGGAGGGGACTGTTCACGTTATCGTTCCCGTTCTCGTTATCGTTCTTAACTTAGTCCTTCGATTTGTCCGTTGACGATGTCGATGCGTTCTGCCTGAGGCGAGCGTGGGAGTCCTGGCATGCGGAGTATGTCGCCGGCGATTGCAACAAGCATTTCCGCTCCGCAGTTGATGACGAGGTCGCGGATGTGCACGTTGAAACCTTCAGGACATCCGTAGAGTTTCTGGTCGGCAGAGAATGAATACTGGGTCTTGGCGATGCAGACAGGGTAGTGCGCAATGCTGAGTTCTTCGATGCGCTGGAGCATTTTCTCTGCTGGTTTGCCGAATGTGACGCTCTTGGCACGGTAGATTTCTTTGCATACCTTCTCGATCTTTATCTTTACGTCGTCGGTGTCGTCGTAGCAGAGATGGAGAGGCGCTGACGGACGGTTTTCGATGGCGTCGACCACAGCGTTTGCGAGTTCTACGGCTCCTGTGCCGCCTTCGACGAATGCGTTGTTGATGGCGAAGCCGACACCGATTTCTTCGCAATGGCGGCGCACGATGTCAAGTTCGGAGTCAATATCTGTTGCGTAGCGGTTGAAACAAACCACTACGGTCTGTCCGTACTTCTGCATGTTCTCAATGTGGCGGTCGAGATTCTTCAGTCCTTCTGTCAGTCCCTCGGCATTTGCCTCCTTAATCTTGTCAACGCTGACTCCGCCGTGCATCTTCAGTCCTTGAGTTGTTGCAACGATTACGGTGAGTTTTGGCTGCAGGCCAGCCTTGCGGCACTTGATGTCGAAGAACTTCTCTGCACCGAGGTCTGCTCCGAATCCAGCCTCAGTGATGACGTAGTCGCCGTAGGTCATGGCGAGACGTGTGCTGAGAATGGAACTGCAGCCGTGGGCGATGTTGGCAAATGGGCCTCCGTGGACGAATGCAGGAGTTTGTTCTGTGGTCTGCACGAGGTTAGGCTGGATGGCATCGAGCAGGAGCGTTGTTATGGCTCCGCCTACACCCATATCCTTCACGCGGAACGGTTTGCCGTCGGTCGTTATGCCGAGCAGTATGTTCTCTATGCGGCGGCGCAGATCGTCGAGGTCGGTAGAGAGACAGAGTATTGCCATGATTTCACTGGCGGGCGTGATGTCAAATCCGCTTTCTTGCAGTGTGCCGTCAGTCTTTGCCCCGAGTCCTGTGACGATGAAGCGCAGGTTGCGGTCGTTAACGTCGATGACGCGCTTCCAAAGCACTTCCTTGAGCGCGAAACCTTCTTCCTTGTGCTGGTAGATATAGTTGTCGAGCAATGCACTGATCATGTTGTGTGCCGATGTGATGGCATGGAAGTCGCCAGTGAAATGGAGGTTGATTTTCTCCATTGGCAACACTTGCGCATAGCCGCCTCCGGCTGCTCCACCTTTCATGCCGAAGCATGGGCCGAGCGATGGTTCGCGCAGTGCCACAACGGCCTTCTTACCAATCTTGTTCAGTCCGAGCGCCAGACCTATGGACACGGTGGTCTTGCCTATTCCGGCCTTTGTAGGTGTTATGGCAGTAACGAGGATGAGGTTGCTATTCTTGATTTTATCATCGTTGATGAGTGTGATAGGGACTTTTGCGATGTGGCGGCCATGAAGTTCCAACTGGTCGGTCGGAATATTTATTTGCTGTGCCACGTCGTTGATGTTGGCAAGTGTGCATTCTCTTGCTATTTCGATGTCGGTTTTCATTGTATAGAGGATTTAAGGGGTATTAAGGATTTAAGGTGTTGGTAAATTAAATAGGGGCGGACCGATGTGCCCGCCCTTTAGAGAGTTTATTCGAGTGTGAGTTCTTTGATGAGGTGCTTAGCCTTGCCGTAGTTTTCGATAACGGAGAGGACGTAGCGGATGTCAACGCCGATGCAACGCTGGAGCTTGGTGTCGAACTTGAGGTCGCCGCTCATTGCTTCCCAGTTGCCGTCGAAAGCTAGGCCGATGAGGCGTCCCTTGCCGTCGAACATTCCCGAACCGGAGTTTCCGCCAGTGATGTCGTTGTTTGAGAGGAAGCAGAGCTGCATTTCGCCTGTCTGCTTGTCGATATACTTCTTGCTGAAGTTGCCCTTCTTGAGCCATTTGTAGACTGAAGGCAGAAGCTTGTAGTCAAGGTTGTCAGGATTCTTCTCGTTCTTGTCGATGAGTGACTGTGGCAGTGTGTAGTGCACATACTCAAGCTCTTTTGTAGGGGAATATCCTTCCACGATTCCGCAGCTCAGGCGCAGAGTGAAGTTTGCGTCAGGATAGTACTCCTTCGAGTGGTTCATGAAACGCACGCCTTCGCCAAGCTTGCGCTCGTACACTTCGATATTGTCCGATTCGTAAGTCTTGAAAAGCACAGTGATGAGGTCGAATGCAAGTTCGAACATTGGGTCTTCTTGGAGGTCGCTCATGGCTGTGAGTTTTGCCAATTCCTCAGGCTTTGTCAGTTTTGTCTTGGCATATAGGTCGTCGATGAACGCATCGCTGTCGCCGTTGAATGTTGAGTCGATCTTTGCGTAGAACTCAGGCAGGTACATCTTGGCAGGCACCTTTTCGGCGTAGTTCTTCACGAGAGCCTTGAACACACGCTTGTCGGTAGGGATGTCAATGTCCTTATATGCCTTCTCTACGGCGTCGTGGAAGTCGGTCTTGCGGTCACGCATCACTCCGAGCATTCCGTTGATTGCGAACTTCACGATGTCCGAACCGCTCCAGAAAGTCTCGTTCCAGAGAGTCATGCCGTAGTATTTGTTGAAGTTTGCCTTGTAGAGTGCTTCGAGCGAGTCGAGCACTTCCTCGTATGCTTCGCGCTCGGCAGGCGACTGCTTAATCCACTGGCGGAAGTCGTTCTCAATGGCTTGCTTCTCCTTGATGACACCGAGTTTCTCCAAAGCCTGGTTCTGACCGATGGAGTATTTCCAGTAGTTAGAACTCTGTGCATACTTTGATGCGTACTTGATGCGGATGGCATCGCTTGAGTTCATGGCTTCCTTGAGGATTTCCTGCTTCACGCCGCGCACTTGTATGCGGAGGTCGTTAGTCGTGCGCATGGTGTTCTCTATGCCGTAAGAACTTAGATAGCGGTCTGTCGAACCAGGGAATCCCAGTGTCATGCAGTATGAACCTTCCTGGTAGCCCTGGAGCGATACCGGAGCGTAGTATGAAGGTTTGAACGGCACGTTGTCTTTTGAGTACTCTGCAGGTTTATTGTCCTTGTTTGCATAGATGCGGAACACGCTGAAGTCGCAAGTCTGGCGAGGCCACATCCAGTTGTCTGTGTCACCGCCGAACTTGCCGAGGCTCTGAGGTGGTGCGAACACAAGGCGCACGTCGTTATAGCGCTGGTAAACTGAAAGGTAGTATTTGCATCCTCTGTAGAACGGCACCACTTCGCCGTAGATGCAGTTTGCGCTGTCCTCAACCGATTCGGTGATCTTGGCGCAGATAGAGTCGATGATTTGGTTGCGCTCCATTTCTCCGCAGATTGATGGTACAGGACCGAGCACCTGCTCTGTTACGTCGACTGTGCGGAGGTGGAATGCCACATAAAGATCGGGATTAGGGAGCTCGTCCTTCATCTTCTTAGCCACGAATCCGTTCTTCAGGTAGTCGTGCTCAGGTGCTGAGTGCTCCTGGATGGCACCGAATCCGCAGTGATGGTTGGTGAAGACGAGTCCGTTAGGGCTGACAACCACGCCTGAGCAGAATCCGCCGAATGCGACTACTGCGTTGTTGAGCGAATTGCCGTTAGGGTTGTAGAGTTCTTCCGGACTGAGTTCGAGTCCGAGCGATTTGAGAACGCTGTCGGTGCGTTCTGTGATGTTGCTGATCATCCACATGCCCTCGTCAGCCTTTGCTGAAAGGAACGACAAGATGGTGAGCAATGATAAAACGATTCTTTTCATATTACTGTTGGTCTGATTATTATTCGGAGTTTTCTGATTATTCTGATTCTTATTGTCTAAGCCCTTCTCTGATGGTCTTTTCCAACACGTAGAGTTTGTCGTTAGGGCGCACCTTTTCGTTGGTCTTGATGGATATGCGCTGTCCGCGTGTGGCTGTGTCGACAGGCTTGAGGTCGTAGCGGATTTCGTCGACAGTCTGGATGAGCGCGCCGGTGGTCTCGCCTGTGACGAGTATCTTGTCGCCCACGTGCAGGTCGACATTCTCAATGAGAAACTCTGTCACGCCAAGTTTGGAGAAATACTTCAAGCACTTGCCAACGTAGACTTTCCTTTCTGTGGCTTTCGAACCATACACGTCGCACCATTCGCCAAGTTTTTGTCCCTGATAGTAACCGTCCCAAAATCCGCGGTTAAACACGGTGAGCAATTCTTCGTCCCAGTGGGTGCGCTTTTCGTCGGTAAACGTGCCGTCGAGCACTGACAGGATGGCTTCGTTGTATGCCTTTACGACGGTGTGCACATATTCCGGTCCGCGTGCGCGTCCTTCTATCTTGAACACTCTCACTCCGGCATTCATCATGATGTCCATGAACCCGATAGTCTTGAGGTCCTTCGGCGACATGATGTATTTGTTGTCTATATTGAGTTTTGTGCCAGTCTCAAGGTCGGTCACCTCGTATCCTCTGCGGCATATCTGTACGCACTCGCCGCGGTTGGCGCTGCGGTTGGCATTGTTGAGGCTGAGGTAGCACTTGCCGCTGACAGCCATGCACAAGGCTCCGTGGCAGAACATCTCGATGCGGATGAGTTCGCCCTGCGGACCGCGTATGTCCTGAGACTTTATTTGTTCATAGATGTCGCGAACCTGCCACATGTTGAGCTCGCGGGCAAGCACGACGACGTCGGCAAACTGGGCGTAGAACTTCAGCGCCTCGATGTTAGATATGTTGAGTTGGGTAGAGAGGTGTACTTCCTGTCCCACCTCGCGACAGTAGGTCATAACAGCCACGTCCGATGCTATGACGGCTGAGATACGTGCTTCCTTGGCGGCGTCGATGATTTCGCGCATCGTTGCAAGGTCCTCGCCGTAGATGATGGTGTTGACCGTGAGGTAACTCTTCAGTCCGTTCTCATGGCAGATTTGCGCTATCTCCTTCAAGTCTTCGATAGTGAAGTCGTTGGCTGAGTGGGAGCGCATATTCAGTTTGCCGATGCCGAAATACACAGAGTTGGCACCAGCGTTGATAGCTGCCGCAAGCGACTCCCTTGAGCCTACAGGTGCCATTATTTCAAAGTCTTCGCGTCTCATCAGTTGCGTCCTCCCTTCTCTTTCTTGTAGCATTCCCTGCACAGGGGTTCGTATTCCTTCATTTCGCCGAGCATCACCTGCTTGTCGCCGTCGACTATGCGGTGCGACACGTAGGCCAGCGAACCGCAGCGCACGCAGATGGCATGCACCTTAGTCACTTCGTCGGCTATGGCGAGCAGGGCTGGCATTGGTCCGAACGGCTGCCCTAAGTAGTCGAGGTCAAGTCCGGCGACGATGACTCTCACACCTCGGTTGGCAAGTTCGTTGCACACGTCCACGATGCTGTTGTCGAAAAACTGCGCTTCGTCTATTCCCACCACGTCTGTGTCGGAACTGAGCAGAAGGATGCTTGCCGGACAGTCCACCGGAGTGGAGTTGATTGTTGTGCCTTCGTGCGACACTACATCTTCCTCCGAGTAGCGGGTGTCCAGGCTTGGTTTGAATATTTCCACTCTCTGCCTTGCGAACTCGGCACGGCGCATGCGGCGGATGAGTTCTTCGGTCTTGCCTGAGAACATTGAGCCGCAGATTACTTCCACGCGGCCACGGCGCATCATTTCGCCGCTCTTATATGATATTTCAGTCATGGTTTCTTAGTGTTTTTGGGACTTTAAGGTCTTTAGGGTCTTTAGAGTCTTTAAGGTCTTTAGAGTTCCCGTTCCCGTTTTAGTTCCCGTTATCGTTAAAGTTGTCGTTCCAGCCATCTTATCACTCCATTGCGGATGGAATCCAGCCCGAACTCTTCAGGACGGATGTCCTCAGGTTTAACCCACCAGCATTCAGCCACATCGTCGTGGGCAGTTATCTTCGCTTCCGACGATACTCTGACTAAGAAGAACGCGTCGAGCGTGTTGACTGTGAGTCCGGAAAACAAGTAAGTGTTAGGCTGTGAAAACAAGTACTCCAACTGGTTTGTACTCACCTCCAGACCTGTCTCTTCGTTAATCTCTCTCACCATAGCCTCTTCGGATGTCTCTCCGTTAGGATCGGCAAATCCGCCTACGAGGTCGAGCGTTCCTTTGGCAGGTTCGCAAGCGCGACGGCACACCAGCATTTCGCCCTTCTCATTCACAATCACCGACACCACGGCTGCGGCAGGATTGAAGAAATACGTGAATCTGCATTCCTCGCAATGCTTCGACTTGAAGTCGTTCTTCACGAAGCGTGCAGAACCGCAAGCGGGGCAGTATTTGAATTTTTCCAGGTAGTGCATTTTCTCCGTTATGGTGAATACATGCAAAGTTATGCTTTTTTGTCGTAATAGCAACAGAAAAAGCGCATCATTTGCCGGCAGAAGTAAAAAGAAGAAGCGTCAGCGCTTAAGCGTTTGAGGAAAAATGCTTAAGCATTGATTTGTAAACGCTGCAGCGTTTGAAAACGAAAACTTAGGTGCGGTAAAATCAACGAGCCCTCGTTGATAAATAAATGAGCCCTCGTTGAAAAACAAACGAGCCCTCGTTGATAAATGAATGAGCGCTCGTGTAGAGTAAATCTTTTTAATGGAAGTGCATCAAAGAGCGCACTTTGTTGGCTACGAACCGTCCGTTGCGGCGCGCCCCTTCCTCGTTGGTATGAGTGCCGTCGGCTTCTGGTAGTAAAATGGCTATTTGTGAATATGTTTTTCCCGATTTTAAACCATCCTGAAAAAGTGTAGTCGAGGATAGTAGTTGTTCAGGAATTGTAATAGTATTTTCATGCGAGAAGTGATGCGAATATTATTTTTAGCATGTGCAATGCGACTATTGATTTGTCCGCTATATGCGCAGAAGAGCGTATGGTGCGATAGTTTGGTGTGGCATGCTAATATGTTTAACAAGGTTTTGCCTCAGGAAAAGGTTTATTTGCATCTGGATAATACAGGTTACTTTATAGGGGAAAGGTTATGCTTCAAGGCATATGTCATCAGCCCTAATGATATTAGTGGAGCTCCTAAAAGTGGTGTGCTTTATGTGGAACTGCTTAATCCTTTAGGCGACGTGGTTAAATCTGTGAAGTTGAAGATAAAAGATAGTTGTGCAGTAGGTGATTTTAAATTGGATGATATTTTTATTTCCGGATTTTATGAAATACGTGCTTATACAAGGTATATGTTAAATTGGGGTGAAGATAATGTTTTTTCAAGAGTTCTCCCTATCTTTTATCCTCCTAAAGAGGCTGGCGATTATTCTGAATTAGTATTAGATGCATCAAACACATCTTATAGATTAGATGTTGATGACACGGATGGCTTTGTTAAGAAGAAAATAAATCGTGGGGATGTTGTTCGTTTTTTTCCTGAAAGTGGTTCTTTAGTTGAAGGTATTAAAAGTCGTGTAGCATTTGAAATTCAGAATGGTTATACTGATTCTGAAGTAAAAGGTGTGTTGTTGGATTCGAAAAATGAAGTTTTATCAGAAGTAGAAACAATTAGAGAAGGACGTGGTATTTTTGAATATACTCCTGATTTGGATGGCGATGTTTATTTGTGTATAAACGGTAAAAATAAAAAGAATACTCGTGTTAAGTTGCCTGAAGTAAGAAATAAAGGATGTGTTATTCGATTAGATGTCATGGATGATGATTCTATAAAAGTAAAAATTAATACTACCGAGCACTTTGTGGGGCAGAATATGGGTTTGTGCCTGATGCATAAGGGGAATTCTGTGATTTGGGATTATACAACCGTTTCTGAAAAAGATTGGGTTGTTTCCTTTTGTAGAAAAGATATTCCAGAAGGGATTAATGAGGCTTATTTATTTGATAGGTCAGGTGCAGTATGGGCTCATCGAATGTTTTTTATATATCCCAGGAAGTCAATGCATAAAAATATTAGTGCAGTCGTGAAGAGTGGCTTTTTGTTGCCTTATAAGCCTGTAGAGATTGAATTTAAAACTTCAAAGCCGATGACAAACTTTTCTTTAGCAGTTAGAGATGCGGATTCAGAAGTTAATGGAGTTGATATTAATGCTGTAACTTGGTATTTATTATCATCAGATTTGAAAGGGTACGTGAGAAATGCTAAATATTATTTGGAGAGTGATGATTTCGAACATCGTTTTGCAACAGATTTGTTAATGTTGGTGCAAGGATGGCGCAAATACGATTTTGAAATGATGAATGGACTTAAAAAGATGCACATTCTTCATCCTGCAGAAAAACAGTTGCTACTTTTGGGCCAATTACGCCAAGAAAGAGCGAAGAACAGAGTGGACTCTGTAGAGTTAGGTATAACGTTGTATAATAGATACGATGATGTTTTATCAGGCACAACATTGACGGGTGAAAAGGGATATTACACTTTTAATGTACCTGATTGCTATGGCGATTTTACAATGATAATGAGGACAAGTGTAAATGATGTTAATAAAAAATACAAAATAGGGATAGATAGAAATTTTTCCCCGAAGGCTAAGGCTTATGATTATTATGAAACAAAGCAAATTCCTTTGGAGTCCTCAAATGTTTTGATTGAAGGTGGTGTGGATACGGTAAATATTTCTCAGGATTCTATTTTCCTTCTTGAAGATGTTGTGATTGAGGCAAAATATGCTAAGGGGTCAAAAAAAGTATGGGTATCTGAATCAGATGGAGCATGGTTGTCTAATTTGATGTATTTGTGTGGAAATGATGCGGAGTCTTATATAGATGAGGGGGAGATGCCACCGTCGTTGTGTGAATGGTTGGCTGAAAAAAACAAAAATTTTCAGTTTTCAGGCGGAGATATAAGCGGTATGTCGCCTTATGCAAGAATTGAATATAATTTAATGGAATATGGGCCTTCGTATAAGAACTTGCCAATAGTTTGGTTCGTAAATAATTCATTTATGTTTGCTACAGGTTTGCCTTCACGTTATTCTTGTAATTTGGAGCAAAAATCATCGTTTGATATAGTTAGTGACTATTTCCCTGTTTCAATAGATCAAATAAAATCTGTATACATATCGGAGAGTCAGACTAAATCGCAACGTTTCTTGTCAAGAATAGGGCTGGAAGATATTAGGTGCATTATAATTCATGTTTATACTCATTTTTATAAACGAAGGCCAGAGATAGGAATGCGTTATACTCATTTTGAAGGATTTGCTGTCCCTCAAAGTTATGTTAATCCTGATTATTCGGTTTTACTTCCAGAAGAAGATTTTCGCAGAACGTTATATTGGAATCCGAATATTACAACTAATAAGGATGGGGTAGCTAAGGTCGTTTTTTATAATAATGGTTCTGCTAAAAAACTTGTTATTTCTGCTGAAGGGATTGATGAGAATGGAGCTTTGTCTTATTAGGACTAACATGTAGAAGTGATCTCACTTTGTTGGCTACGAAGCGTCCGTTGCGGCGTGCGCCTTCCTCGCTGGTGTGTGTGCCGTCGGTGGTGAAACGCTTTTCGTGCTTCTCGCGCAGACTGCTGACGCAACTTTCCTTGTCAAGCCTGATGACGGGGATGCTCATGCGGTTGGCGCATTCCTCAATGATGTCGCCCGTGCGGCGGATGTTGTCGTAGGGGATGGATGTCGACTGCATGGGGGTGAGCAGTATGATTTGTGCGTCGGGAAGGGCGTCGGCAAGCATTTCGCATCCGTAGCGCACGGATTCGGCCAGGCTGAGCACGGTGGACGGGTGGCGATGGATTGTCGTACTGTCGGAGGCGAAGGCCTGCTGTGGACTTATGTCGAACAGTCCGGGGCGATGCTTCGTGAACCATGCGTCGTTGGTGCCGAGGGCTATGAGGATGATGTGGGGCGATGGCTGTGTGCCGCTCTTGCAGGCTTCCTTGAGGCGTACAATTTGGTTGTATGCTACGTTGTCGTCGCTGAGCACGGCGGTGTTCTCCTCAGGGTTTGACTTGGTCCGGACGGTGTTGGTCCATGTGGCTCCGCTGCGAGCGTAGCTTCGGCACGATGCGGGGCGGAAGGCTTCGCGGAACCATGTGTTCCATCCGCGTGGCTGGTCGCATTGGTCGCCTCCGAGCCATGTGTTGGAGTCGCCAAGTATTGCCACATGAATGCTGTCGTTGGCGTGCAGCGATGTGGCAAGGAATAGCAGCAGGGTTATGATAGATGTGCGCATGGATGGCTTGTTAGAATGTTATTGCCGCTCCGGCTATGACGTTGATGCCTGGAGTGCGGTATCCGATATAACTGTCGTAGTCCTGATTGAGCAGGTTGTTGCCCTTGACATACACCGTGAGCGGGAGGCAGTTGAGTGTGTACGAGACAGATGCGCCGAGATTTGCGGTAGTAGGGCGGGTGTATCCGTAGTCGTCGCCGTCCTTGAATGTCTGCATGCGGAAGTCTGCACCGATACGGAGTCCGTCAACGATGCGCAGTGATGCGCTCCAGTCGAGGTCGATGACGGGACGCCAAAGGGCTTCGTCGGTGGCGATGTCCTTGTCGTCAATGGTCCAGGAGTTGAACTGGTTGGCGAGGTTTACCGACAGGCGGTCCTTGTAGTTGTAGGTGAGGTTGGCATTGACGAAGAAACGGCTGCCGTCGGCAAAGAACGCAGCGGCGTAGAGGTTGTGCGGAGTGTCAAGGTATGCAGGCATGAACTCCATGCGGTTGTCGGATAGTTCGTAGCCGGCATTTGCGTCAATGTTGAGTCCGTTGAAAGGACTGAATCGCAGACCTGCACGTGCTGACAATTGGTTGAACTGTTGCTGCATTTCAACTTTAGCGCTGTACTCTTCCGGTGCGCTGGTTGAAACGAGCGCCCAATAAGGTGTAGCGGTTGTGAGGGAGCGGAAGGTGCCGGTTGCAGTCACGTCGCCTCCGGTGATGTCGGCATAGATGTCGAAAGAAGGGCGCAAGTGGTAAGTGATGCTCATATCGGGCGCAAAGCCGAGCGAACCGATGTAGACACCTGCCTTGATGTCCATCCGTTTGTTGCTCCAACGGTAGTGAGGGCGCAGGCCAAAGTTGGAGTATCCGTCGATGCCGTCGGAGTAGGATGTGCTGACAAACGAGAGGTTAAGACCGATGCTGCCGGCGGAACCAAACTTGTATGCCGCATTGGCATTGGCGTAAAGGACGCCTTCACTGCACTTGTCGTCGAACGTGGTGAGGTACTTCTGGCTGAACAGTTCATAGCCCGCTTCTCCGCCAATAGAGAAGTTACCCATGCTGTAAGGGGTGATGCCCGCACTGAAGCCTGCAAGAGTGTTGTGCTGCTTGTCGGTAGGCATGGCAGAAGTGCCGTCCGAAATGCTCTGTTGGTAGTTGTACACCTGGCTTTCGTAGTCTGCTTTGACAAACAGGGATGATGCTGACGAGAGTTTGTGTATGTAGCCTGCAGATGCTGTGGCCGAGTAGAATCGGCTCTTCCAGTCTTTGTTATCGATGTCGGAGTGCTCCACCTTGGCATTGTGACCATGCAGACCGAGATTGATGTCGAGCGAGTTGCGCTTGTCAAACTCCAGTCCTACTGCTGCACGACCGAGTATGTTTCCTTCCGTACCGCCTCCAATAGTGACAAAGCGACGGGGAGCGCTTTCGTAAGCATTGTCGCCTTTGGCCGCCCACAGAGGGGAGAATGTGTGATTTTTTACCGGTACAGACGTGAGGGCGTAGCTTACGGGACTGCGCTTGATAGTTTTGGCCTTTATTTCCGGCTGGATGTTTATCTTGTTGGCATCCTTAATCTCTGGTTTGTATACGTGCTCCACATCAATGACATTGTCCATTTGTGCCATTGCTGGAAGGACTGACAAGAGTGTCAGTAATGCAGTTGTTCTTAATTTTGACATATCTTTTACTTCAGTCTTTCTTCAATCATCTTATTGATTTCTTCGTTTTCAGTGTAGTTGCTCTTGAGCGACAAGAGGTATTGCTCGGCGTCGATCTGGCGGTCAGTCTTGTTGTAAACGTCGGCGAGGAGGATAAATCCGCGTGCAAGCCAGTAGGTGTGAGGGGTTCCTGAATCGATAAACTTCAGCAGAACATCCTCCGCAGCCTTGTATTGCTCGGTGTTGTAGGCGTATTCCGCCAATCTGATATTGGCTTGAGCGCCGTATTCTGATGTTGTGTTGGCCGACAATGTTTGCCAGTCTGCAATGGCTTCAGTAGGCTTGCCTGTTGCATTGCAACTTTCAGCACGTCGGAACAGGGCCTCTGCTTTCAGTTCAGGTGTGATGCGGCTGTCGGAAATGAGCCGTGTTGCCGCTTCGATGCACAAGTTGAAGTTCTTGACTTCGCTTGCGCAGCGCATCTCGCCTGCTGCAGCCTCTATGCGCATGTCGGCCGATTGTGTCTGTTCCCCCAACTGGCGATAGTGGCTGATGGCTTGTTCGTAGTCGCCGTTATTATGAGCGCGTTTAGCTACTAATAGCTCCATTTCATCGAGTTCGGCAGGAGTGAGACTCTTTCCGGCTTTACTTGCGATAGCGGCATAATCATTGATGCGTCCTAAGTCTGTATATATATCTTTTAGAGATGATAGGGCGGTCTGTGTTTCGGCTGAATTAGGATAGGTGTTTACTACGTCTGTGTAGAAACCTATGGATTTTTGGATGTCGCCAGCTTCAGCGTACAGCAACCCCAGTTCGTTTGCAGACTTGGCAGCAATGATGCTGTTAGGGTAAGACTTGACAATCTTGCTGAATGTCTCAATGGCCTCAGCCTTTTTGCCGCTGTGGATGTACGTGCGTCCTTGCTCATAGAGGGCGTCGGCGCCATATTGGGATTTGCCATACTCGCTTTGCATCTTGTCGAGAATCTCGATCTTTTCCGAACTTTTGCCCTGAAGGCCTGCAATCATGGCTTGTTGGAGAAGTGCATAGTCTCCTTGAGTACGGTCGGTTTCATACGCTTTTTTGTATGCGTTGTAGGCTTCATCGTCTTTACGAGCATCGAAAAGGCAGTCGCCCAGGCGATTGTAGGCATCGCTCAGGACGGCTATGTTGCTGTTCTTTGCCGCAAGTTCGGTGTAGCGCCTGAAATGCGGAGTGGCCTTCTGGTATTGCTTCTGCTTGAACTGAGCATATCCCATGCAGTAGAAGGAATAACGGTAGTTAGTGCCACGGTCTGTTGTGGTGTTGGCATAGGTGCTCATGTCGTTAAACGCGCCTTGAAAATTGTTGAGGCGGTAGTTTGCCTCGCCACGCCAATAATAGGCCTCGGCGAGCGACTGGAGATCGCGCTTGCCAATGGCTATGGCGCTTGATGCGTTTTCGTTTGCCAACTTGTATTTGCCCATACTCATGTAGTTGATAGCCAAATTGAGTAGCACTTTCTGCTTTGCTTCGAGAATCTTATTGTTAGGATTCTTGATTTTGTTGATTGAGGCAAGCGAGGCATGGTAGTTCTTATTTGTCAGATATACCTCGGTGAGGTGCTTGGCCACATCCTCTCTGTATCGTGAATTGGGATAGTTGTTGAGGAAACGCTCAAAGGCTGTGACTGATTTCCCAAAGCCCATCTCTCCGCCGTCATGAAGCGTAAGAGCGTGGTTGTACATGGCTTCTTCTTGCACAGACTTGTCAAAAGGCATCTCGCTCGCTTGCTGAAATGCTATGCCTGCCTGTTTCTTGTTGCCGAGCTGGAGATAACTGATGCCGGCGTGCAACCAAGCGTTTTGCGCCATTTCATCGACATTGTTCGAAGCGCTTTTTGCCAAGACTGGTGCTGCTTTGCCGTATTCGTTGGTCTTGAAGTATGTCATGCCGAGTCGGTAGAGCGCAGAACGCTTTGCCGACGGTTCTATCTTGACGTATTCTTCAAGTAGCGGCATGGCGTTGCTATAATTGCTTGATTCGTAAAATGCTTCTCCCTCGATGCGCATGGCTTCGTTAGCGAGTTCTGATTCAGGGTACGCCCTGCGGAAATCGCTTGCGATAGATTGTGCTGACTTAGCGTAGCCGGTTTGGAGATGGCAGTCGGCAATGTATAGAGGTGCTTTGGTGCAGTAGGATTTGCTGTTGGCGCATGATTCGAAATCGGTGAGCGCGCCGTCGTAGTCGCCTTCTGTATATTTGATATATCCGTTGTAGAACGTCAGGTCGGTACGTAATCTTTTGCTGCCATTAAGTACAGTCAGAAGTACTTTTCCCTTATCCTTCTCACCTGTATTGATGTATGAGATAGCTTCGTATAGTAAACATTCCTCGTTTTCGGCTGCTGGAAGGCATTCCTTGTCGATTTCATTGTAGATGTCAATGGCTTCGCCATAGCGTCCTTGCAAAACGAGGGCGTTGGCTCGGAGCAAAGTGAGGCGGTCTGCGTATATGCTTTGGGGATTTATGCTTACGAAATCAGAGATACGTTCTGCAGTACCGTCGTGACGAAGGTGATATGAGCAGACCAACTGTAGGGCTTTGGCATCTGCTGTGTAGCGTTGGTCGGTAAAGGCCTTATCGTGAGCGGCACTTTCGATAAATTTGTCGAGCGATAAGTATGCCCCGTAATAGTGGCCGTTGTTGCATAGACGCAGGCCTTCCTCCCAGTGAATTGACGGTGAGGTCTCTTCAACGCTGTGCTGCGCATTGGCTGATAGCGAGGTTATGCAGCATATAGCGACGGCAATTAGTTTGTTTAGCATATTGTTGAGTGCTTTAAAGTGTTTCTGTTCGTGTACTTTATAGAGATTCCCATTCTTTTACGGATGCGAGGTTCAGTTCATGACCTCTTTAAGCGGAACAGTTACGAAGTCCCTTTCGTTCATTCGCGGATGTGGAATTGTTAGTTCGGGAGTTTCAATCTTCAAATTGCCAAATAGCAGTATGTCTATGTCGATGATTCTGTCAGAATAGTTCCCGTTGATTGATTTTTGAGTGCGTCCAAGGTCTTTCTCGATCGACTGAGTTATCCTAAGAACCTCCAAAGGTTGCATGTCGGTGTCGACTGCTATGACGGCGTTGACAAACGTGTTGTTGCTTTCGAATCCCCATGGCTCTGATTCTATAAAAGCGGACCGGCGCACTACTGGCCCAATCCGCTTCTCTATTTCATCTATGGCAGTCTGCAGGTTCAGACTTTTGTTTCCGAGGTTAGACCCCAGCCCAAGATATATTTCCATTAGTGCTTAGTCAATTACGAGCATTGCGTCGCCGTATGTGCCGAAGCGGTAGTCTTCCTTGAGTGCTACATCATAAGCCGACATGATTACGTCGTAACCTCCGAATGCGCATATCAACATCAGCATTGTTGAAAGCGGCATCTGGAAGTTGGCTACGAGAGCGTCTGCAACGGTGAAGTCATAAGGTGGGAAGATGAATTTGTTGGTCCATCCTTCAAATTCCTTGATGCGTCCGCCTGGGCCCACTGCTGTTTCAATGGCGCGGAGTACAGTTGTGCCTACTGCACAAATCTTGTGTCCGCCGTCTTTCGCACTGTTCACAATGTTGCAGGCTTCCTTGTTGACAAACATCTGTTCGCTGTCAGTCTTGTGCTTTGTGAGGTCTTCTACGTCAATGTCGCGGAAGTTTCCAAGGCCGGCATGAAGGGTAATGAATGCTTGTTCTACTCCCTTGATTTCCATGCGCTTCATTAGTTCGCGTGAGAAGTGCAGACCTGTTGCAGGTGCTGTCACAGCGCCTTCGTGGCGGGCATAGATGGTTTGGAAACGCTCCATGTCTTCTTTCTCTGCTGGGCGGCGCTTGCGGATGAAGTCGGGGAGCGGAGCCTCGCCAAGAGCGTAGAGGGCTTCCTTGAATTCTTCGTGCGGTCCATCGTAGAGGAAACGCAGTGTTCGTCCGCGGGAAGTAGTGTTGTCGATTACTTCTGCCACCATTGAGTTGTCTTCGCCGAAGTACAACTTATTGCCGATACGGATTTTTCTGGCAGGGTCAACAAGTACGTCCCAGAGTCGTAACTCTTCGTTGAGTTCGCGCAAAAGGAACACCTCGATGCGTGCGCCTGTCTTCTCCTTGTTTCCGTATAAGCGTGCAGGGAAAACCTGTGTGTCGTTGAAGATGAAAGCATCTTTGTCATCAAAATATTCAAGTATGTCCTTAAATAATTTGTGCTCGATTTCTCCAGTCTTACGATGAACAACCATCAGGCGTGACTCATCGCGGTGAAATGTTGGATGCAAAGCTATTTTCTCTTCAGGGAGTTTGAATTTGAATTGTGACAGTTTCATGTTTCTATATCTTATTCTTTTTGATTATTTACAATTTCCTGTTTATCCAGCCATTCAGGAAAGTCCTTTATGTCCATACATCCGGTGAGGTGGTAGTCGCCGATGCGGGTGCGTATCAGATCGGTAAGGTATGCTCCTGAACCGAGGGCGGCACCGATGTCCCGGGCTAATGCTCTGATGTATGTCCCTTTGCTGCATACTACTCTTATGACAGCCTCATTTGGCAGGTTGTGACTTATCAGCTCTATTTCGTCAATGACAAGAGTCTTGGCCTTTAGTTCTATATCTCGTCCTGTTCGGGCAAATTCGTAGGCTCGTTTGCCGTTTATCTTCACTGCGGAGTATGTAGGCGGCACTTGCTCGATGCTTCCCACAAATGTCTTTAGCGTTTCCTCGAGCAGTTCGAGGGTTATATGTTCTGTTGGGTAAGTGGCGTCTTCCTCTGTTTCCTTGTCGAACGAAGGGGTTGTGGCGCCGATTTTAAGTGTTGCCACATATTCCTTTGTGTGTGCCTGGAGTTCCTCTATGCGTTTGGTGGCTTTACCCGTGCAAACGAGCAGAACGCCTGTGGCGAGAGGGTCGAGCGTGCCAGCATGCCCTACCTTTATCTTCTTGGTGTTCAGCTTTCTGCGCAACAAGTTGCGCACTGCAGCCACTACGTTAAACGATGTCCACTCGTATGGCTTGTTGAATGAAAGTATTTCTCCTTCTTGTGGATTCACTTGATTACATTATTTGCAGGTTATACCCCATCATCAGCATCACGAGTATGATTCCGCCGACAACGATGCGATACCATCCGAAAGCCTTGAATCCGTACTTTGTGACGAAGCTGATGAAGAACTTGATGGCTAGCAGGGCCACGATAAACGCCACTGCATTGCCTATGATGAGGATCGACATGTTGTCCATTATCATTTCTGTGCCGCCGTCCTTGAGGAGCTTGTACATCTTATAAACGGTTGCTCCGAACATTGTAGGTACGGCAAGGAAGAACGAGAACTCGGCGGCGTCCTTGCGAGTCATTCGCTGGGACATGCCTCCAACGATTGTAGCCATTGATCGTGACACGCCTGGAATCATTGATATGCACTGGAACAGGCCTACCATGAAGGCGCGTTTCTCCGTAAGTTGTGTGCTTTCGCTCCCTTTGTTGAATATTTTGTCGCAGAACAGCATAAACACTCCTCCAACCACGAGCATTATTGCCACAACTTCCACTCTTTCGAGCATGGCGTCGATGTCGTCGCTGAACCGGAGCCCGAGCACTGCTGCTGGGATGAATGCCACGAAGAGTTTCCAGTAGAAGTCGAACTTGTGGAGGAACTTCCGCACTGCTCCGGCCCCTTCAGGTGCGGGTGTGTTGTTGAGTTGGAAGAAGCGTTTCCAGTAGAGGCATACCACGGAGAGGATGGCTCCGAACTGGATGATGAAGGTGAACGCCTTGACGAACTCGGTGCTTTCCACGCCGAGGATGTTTTGGGCGATAATCATGTGGCCGGTCGACGATACAGGCAGAAATTCCGTTAATCCCTCGACTATGGCTATGATGACTGTGTCCAACCAATTCATGCCTTATTCTTTTTGGGTTTCCACAATATGGCAACTACGACAAATATAAATCCGAAGAGGGCAACCAATGGTGCCACCTTGATGCGACGATCGCTGAAAATTTCCGGATTGAATGCCTCTTCAGTGGTGCTTCCGCCAGTCATGAGCGCCAAGCCTGCTATGACAATCAGCATTCCCACAACGAGAAGTATGTAGTTGATTTTTCCAAAAGCCAAATTGTTCATGTTGTTATTGCTTAATTGTTTTGATAATTATATGTTATACAGTTCGTTGCTGTTCATCTTCAGGTAGCGGTTCAACGATGCGAATGTGCAGATGAATGTTATCAGCAGTCCGCACACAATTACTACTGCCATCACTATGTAGATTACGTCAGACGTGACAATTGCATTTAGCCCAGTCTCGTATGTTTTCATCCAGTGAATACCGCACAGCATCGCTACATCAGCAGCAATGCCCGATAGGATGCCTAATCGGAAAGCGTTCTTGAGGAACGGGCGGCGAATGAATCCCCAGCTTGCCCCAACGAGTTTCATTGTGTTGATTAGGAAGCGTTTGGAGAAAATAGTCAGTCGTACAGTGTTGTTGATGAGAGCGAATGATATGTACAGGAACAGACCTGCGATGATGAGCAGGACAACGCTGATTTTGCGGATATTGTCGTTGACCGATTCCAGCGTCTCCTTGTCGTAGTCCACGCCTACTACCTCTTTGCGCAAGTCAAGTTCTGCTACAATCTTCGACAGGCTGTCGTTGTTGGCGTAAGGCTCGTTTACATTGATTTCAAACGAAGGAGTGAAAGGGTTGTAGCCTAAAAACTCGGTAGGGTCTGTGCCGAGGTCCTTGCTGGTTTCTTCCAGAGCCTGCTCCTTTGAAACAAATGTCAGTCTTTTCACATAAGGAGTATTGGTCAGTTCCGCCTGCAGAGAGTCAATCTCAGCCTGTTTCAACTCGTCGTTGACCAGTACGCTTACGTTCAGGTTCTCCTTGATGAAAGCCGACAGGTTCTTGGCTGAAAGCATGAAGAATACTATCGTGCCGAGCAGTATCAACACGAGAGTGGTGCTTATACACGAAGTCATGAATTGCGTGTTAAACCACCGTGAACGCATATGTTCGTATGCTTGTGCCATATGTGCTATTTGACAGTTATCTTCTTATTTTTTAATCTTGAATCAAACGATTTCCACACCCTTGAGAGTAGCGGAACTCGCTTCCGTGACTCTGACTTTCACGAAGTCGCCTATGCGATGATTGCCACGGTCAAACACTACCACCTTGTTCTGCTGTGTGCGACCGAAAAGCTGTTCTTTTGAACGCTTGCTCACTCCTTCAACCAAGATTTCGAACTCCTTGCCGATATCCTTGCGGTAGCTCTCAGCCGAAAGTTCGTTCTGCAAGGCTATCATCTCATTCAGACGGCGAATCTTTGTCTCCTCCGACACGTCGTCAGGCAAGTGGCGCGATGCATATGTGCCTGGGCGTTCTGAATATTTGAACATGAAAGCAGAGTCATATCCGCATTCACGCATTAATGAAAGTGACATCTGGTGGTCCTCCTCCGTCTCAGAGTGGTATCCCACGAAAATGTCAGTGGTCAGTCCGCAGTCAGGGATGATATTGCGTATAGCGGCAACTCTGTCGAGGTACCACTCGCGAGTATATTTGCGGTTCATCAGTCCGAGTATTCGGTTGCTGCCGCTCTGTACAGGCAAGTGTATATGGCGGCACACATTAGGACACTCGGCAATGACATGCAACGTGTCGTTGCTCATGTCCTTTGGGTGCGAAGTGGTGAATCTGATACGCATCTTCGGGAAGGTGCTGGCAACGCGGCGCAACAGCTTCGGAAAGTCAACGATAACGCTTTCTCCCCGCTCCTCGCCATCGGCGATAAAGCGGTACGAGTTGACGTTCTGACCCAGCAGAGTCACTTCCTTGAAACCGCGCTCTTGCAAATCGCGCACTTCATTTATGATGCTCTCCACATCGCGGCTACGCTCCCTGCCTCGAGTGTATGGCACAATGCAGTAGTGGCAAAAGTTGTTGCAGCCACGCATAATGCTCACAAAACCAGAAATGTTGCCTCCGCACACCCTCTCAGGTATGATGTCGCGATAGGTTTCTGTAGTCGACAACTCCACGTTGATAGCCTTCTCGCCCATCTCGGCAGCCGCAAAAAGTTCAGGGAGCGAAAGGTATGCGTCAGGACCGGCGACAAGATTAGCATGGTGCTTCTCAATAAGTTCGTCCTTCACACGCTCAGCCATGCATCCCACAACTCCGATAATCAATTTGCGGCCTTTCTTGCGCATGGCATGAAGAGCTTCCAGACGGTTCAAAATTTTCTGTTCCGCATTGTCGCGAACAGAACAAGTGTTCAGCAGCACGGCATCGGCATCGTCAATGCTTTGGCAAGTCTCGTAGTCCGCCATTTTCATTACCGACGCAATAACTTCACTGTCTGCCACATTCATCTGGCAGCCATAAGTCTCGATAAAAAGTTTCTTCATTAAATAATGATTTTCGAAAATCACTGCAAAGATACGATTATTAATTCAGATTTGAGAGTTAAAATATATATTAAAAGTTAAAAGTTCCATGTGCCCGCAACGTTAGCACCCTACGTGTAAAGGGTTTTTCTGTTAGCAGAAAACTTTAAACTTAGTCTAAGTTCGTACAAACTCAGACTGAATCTGTATAAACTTAGACTGTGTTTATACAGACTTAGACTGAGTTTGCAAATAAGAATGATGAGTCAGAAAGAATCATGTCGCGCACAACCGATTGAAGACTACCCAATTATAGAATTAAGAGATAGGATTTTTGCCCTTGCGCTGTAAACATAAAGGGGCAGACACGCGGTCTGCCCCTATGCGGGTGTAGTCTTCCTCAAAATTTATCGAGTAGACATGTCGGATCTTTCTTAGTGAGGCCTTTATTCCTCTTCAAGGCTTTCGCTGTATTCGAGCTCAGCCTGTACGACGAACAGGATGTCGTCGTGCTCGTATTCACCCATCTGCTCCTTCTTTGCCTTCTTGATAATGAAGTCGACAACTTCATCGAGGTCAATCTCGATGTAACCGTCTGCGTCAGGCTCGGCGTTGAAGACATCGTTTGTGGCATAGTATTCGATGATGAGGTCGAGGAAATAGTATAGTTCGTCTTCCGAGAACTTCTCCTTCAGTTCCTGTGGCAAGTAGTTCTGGATAAATTCGACTGCGCGTGCGTCGTCTTCAGCATCCTTCAAAAGTTCGTCGTCAATGTTTGCCATGGTTTTTAGGTTTTGAGGTTATGAGTTTGTGAGGTCATGAAGTCATGAGGTTATTTACCTTCTACTCTCTACTCTCTACTTTCTACATCCTTCTTAAAGAAGCGCCTTAAGCTTTTCCTCGAACTTGTCCTTTGTAGTTGCGCCTACGATTTTGTCTACAACTTCTCCGTTCTTGATGTAGAGCACAGTAGGCACGTTGCGGATTTTGAACTTTGATGCGAGTTCGTCAGACTCTTCTACATCTACCTTTCCTACTATGACCTGACCTTCATACTCTTGTGCAAGTGCTTCGATGTCTGGTCCGATTTTCTTGCATGGTCCGCACCATGTAGCCCAAAAGTCAAGCATCATTGGTTTGCCCTCAGCTGCTACAGCTTCGTAGTTTTCGTCATTGATAATCATAACTGTAATGTTTTTATTTGTTTGTATGTTAGAATGTTGTAAATCGCAAAGGGGACGACTGTGCCGTTCCCTGTTACAAAGATAGTGTTTACAAATCAGATTTGCAGATAAAAAGCGAAATATTTAATGATGTTTATTGTTTAGGTTCCAAAACATCAATTTATGGCTATCTCTATCTCCGGATGGTCCTCGATGTACTGCATGAGGTGCTTGGTCACGGAAATCTTGATTTTGCGCGAGAAGAGTTTTGCCCTCATGTGGTCGGTGGAGTGAATGTTGAAGTGGAGCTCAGCTCTGCCTGGATGCTCTTTTGCTATCTCTGCAAGGTCTTCAACCATTTCGACTGTGAGTTTGTCGAGAGGTACGGTAAGCGTTATTTTGTCAATCAGCGAATCCTTTACGTCGGCAAGGAGATCGATCGAACCGATAGAGAGCTCGTGTCCGCTGCCCCATTGGCGTGGCACCACCTTGCCCTTGACGAAGAGTGCGGCGCCTTCAATGAAGAAATTGTGATAAGTTAGCCAGTCCTTGCCGAAAAGCGGAATTTCACCAGCTCCGTTGAAGTCTTCTATGCGGACTATACCAAACGGTTTGCCGTTCTTTGTGGTGCCTGTACGGATGGAAGTGATGATTCCGCCGAAGGTCACCTCCGCACGGTCGGCAAGATCTTCCTTGTTTTCAAGTTCGGCTACCTTGGTGTTGCACACGTGGTTGAGCACGATGGAGTAGGCGTCGAGCGGATGGGCTGAAAGATATATGCCCACGAGTTCGCGCTCCTTGTTGAGACGTTCCATGTCGCTCCATTCCTGAACCTCCTTCGGTAGTTCGGGGTGACTTATGGTCACTTCCTCGCCGAATCCCATGCCGAAGAGTGATGTTGTGGCTGAATGCTTGTCCTGCTGAAATTTGTTGCCGTATTTGATAAGTGTCTCTATAAATGTCTCGTTCGGACGGCTTTGCGCGAAGTAGGCTTCGCGTTTCACGTCTTTGAAGCAGTCGAGAGCTCCGGCTATGACGAGGCATTCTATGTTCTTGCGGTTGCAGGCTGTGAGGTTCACTCGTTCTACGAGATCGAAGACCGACTTGAACGGCCCGTTCTTCTCCCTCTCGTCGAGTATGGCTTGTACTGCGTTTTCGCCCACACCTTTGACGGCTCCGAGTCCGAAGCGTATGTCACCGCGGTCGTTGACGGAGAATTTCATGCGACTCTCGTTGACATCTGGGCCGAGAGTGCTGATTCCCATAGACTTGCATTCGTCCATGAGTTTGCGTATATCGGAAATGTTGGCAAGGCTTCGGCTCATGACAGCCGCCATATACTGTGCCGGATAGTTGGCTTTGAGATAGGCTGTCTGATAGGCAACCCATGAGTAGCATGTGGCATGGCTCTTGTTGAAAGCGTAGGATGCAAACTTCTCCCAGTCGGTCCATATCTTCTGAAGTTTCTCCAGGTCGTGACCGTTGCGTTGTCCGCCTTCGTAGAACTTAGGGCGCAGTTCGTCCAGTTTTGCCTTAAGTTTCTTACCCATCGCCTTGCGCAGGGTGTCGCTCTCACCGCGGGTGAAGTCGGCAAGCAGACGGGAGAGGAGCATGACCTGCTCCTGGTAGACCGCGATGCCGTAGGTGTCCTTGAGATACTTCTCCATTACTGGGATGTCGTACTCGATAGGTTTGCGTCCCTGCTTGCGGTCGATGAAGTCTGGGATGTAGTCCATTGGTCCTGGACGGTAGAGGGCGTTCATGGCGATGAGGTCCTCAAAGGTGGTCGGCTGGAGTTCGCGGAGGTACTTCTGCATGCCGGCGGATTCGAACTGGAAGGTTCCGATGGTGCGTCCGTCGCAGTAGAGCTGGTATGTGGCGGGGTCGGTGATGCTTATGTTGTCGACGTCGACAGTGACTCCGAGACTTTCTTCTATGTTCTGCACGGCCTCCTTCATGATGGACAGGGTCTTGAGTCCGAGGAAGTCCATCTTGATGAGTCCTGTCTCCTCGATGACGTGTCCGTCGTACTGTGTGCAGCGGAGTTTCTCGCCGGTTTCCTTGTCGTCGGCAGTCGAAACTGGCACCCAGTCGCTTATGTCGTCGCGGCAGATAATGGTTCCGCAAGCGTGCACACCGGTGTTGCGCACGTTGTTCTCGAGCATCTGGGCATAGCGGATAGTGTCACGCAGTAGCGGGTCGGGCGAGGTGGCGGCGTCCTGCAGTTCCGGCACGCATTCGATGGCGTTTGGCAGGTTCATCTTCTTGCCGCTTGGCAGACGGTCGGGGATGGCCTTGCAGAGTGCGTTGGAAGTGGCGAGAGGCAGTTTCTGTACTCGTGCCACGTCCTTGATGGCGAGTTTCGTTGCCATGGTGCCGTAGGTGATGATGTGTGCCACCTTCTCCTCGCCGTATTTCTCAGTGACCCATTGGAGCACTTTGCCTCGCCCGTCGTCGTCGAAGTCGACGTCGATATCGGGCAGTGAGATACGGTCGGGGTTGAGGAATCGCTCGAACAGCAGATCGTACTTGATTGGGTCCACTCGTGTGATTTCCAGGCAGTAGGCCACGGCTGAACCTGCCGCCGAACCACGTCCCGGACCTACCCATACGCCGAGTTCCTGGCGGGCGGCACGGATGTAGTCCTGCACGATGAGGAAGTAGCCAGGGAATCCCATGGTCTTCATGATGTGGAGTTCGAAGTCGAGCAGTTCCTTCACGCTCTCGGGGATAGGGTCGCCGTAGTATTTCTTCGCACCGTCGTAGGTGAGTTTCTTCAGGTAGTCCGCCTCAAACTTTATGCGGTAGAGTTTTTCGTATCCTCCGAGTTTCTTGATTTTCTTGTGGGCGTCCTCTTCGCTCAGCACCACGTTTCCTTTCTCGTCGCGGGTGAACTCGTCAAACAGTTCCTGCTCGGTGATTCGTTGGCGATACTCCTCTTCCGTACCGAAACTTTCCGGGATGGCGAAGTTAGGCATGATGGGTGCGTTGTCGATGGAGTAGGTCTCTACTTTGTCGAGCACCTCTATGGTGTTGCTCAGTGCTTCGGGCACATCGGCGAAGACCTGGTTCATCTCCTCACGGGTCTTGAACCACTCCTGCTTGGAGTAGAGCATACGGTTTGGGTCGTCGAGGTCTTTGCTTGTGCTCAAGCAGATAAGGCGGTCGTGAGCCTCGGCATTCTCCTCGTCAACGAAGTGCACGTCGTTTGAGCAGATGAGTTTCACATTGTGCTTCTTCGCCATTTCGATGAGCACTTTGTTGCACTCTTCCTGCAGTGGGAAGGTTTCGCGGTTAGCACGCTGCATGGGGTCTTTGACCTCATGGCGCTGGAGCTCAAGGTAGTAGTCTTCGCCAAAAAGACTTTTGAACCATTCGATGGCGTCTTCAGCACCTTGTATGTCGCCCTTGCGTATCTTGTTGGGTACTTCGCCGGCGATACAGGCGGAACAGGCAATGAGCCCTTCGTGGTATTTCTCCAGCTCTTTATGGTCGGTACGCGGACGGTTGTAGAATCCGTCGACCCAAGCATGGCTCACGAGTTTGACGAGGTTATGATAGCCAGTCTTGTTCTTTGCAAGCAAGATGAGGTGCCATCCGCTGCTGTCCTGCTTGCCTTCCTTGAGGTGCATTCCGCGGCGGGCGCAGTACATCTCACAACCGAAGATTGGTTTGAAGTCAAGTTTTGGGGTAGTCTTTGCAATGGTCTCTTCGGCTTCCTTCAGCAATTGCTCTTCCGGTTTGTTGTCATATTTGTCATTGCCGTCGCGGTCAAGGCGTTCCAGAGTGCCGGCATTGATGTCGTCAATGAGTTTCTGTGCGTCCTTCACCATCCCACGGTGCTTGCCGTTGACTTTGTTGACGTAGTTGAAAAACTCCTTGATGCCGAACATGTTGCCGTGGTCGGTCACAGCCATGCCCTTCATGCCGTTCTTGATGGCTTTGTCAACGAGTTTTGGGATGCTCGCCTGTCCGTCGAGTATCGAATATTGGGTGTGTACGTGGAGATGGATGAAGTCTTGCATGCTGTTTTCTTTGCTTAAGGTTTATATTAAGGCTTATAGTTTATCGAAAAACGATAAACGCTCAACAATAAACGATTATTCCCGATTAGTCTTATTGGTCATTCTTCTTCACTCTGATAGTTGTGAATGAGTAAGCCGGCATAGTGTGGTCAAACTGCGGTGCTACGCTGATGGTGCTTTCTGTTGGCACGGAATCCTTGTCGGTAGGTTTGCCGCTGAGCACTGTGCATGCTGCCTGCGTTACAAAGTCCTCGCAGTCCTTCACCTCGACGCTTGTAGTCACTTCGACAGGCAGGAGGTTGACGAGTTTGATGATCATGTCGCCTGTCTGGCTGTCGGTCACTACCGATGTAGCAACACGTTTGCGCACGTCGTCGCGGCGGTTCTCCACACGGAGACGGTTTGTGACGTACTTGTCGCCGCTGTTGTTGCCGAAAATCTTCTGTGTGTAGTAGCCAGGAGTGAGGTCTATGCGGGAAGAGTTGAAGTAAATCATGTCAGGGTTCCAGCTTGTGTGGCCGTGACGAGCGAGGAGCGGAGCGTAGGACGTCATGCGCACGATGTCGGCATTGCGCTCCACGTTGACGAGGTGCAGGGCCTCGCAGAGGGCTGTCTCGATGTTGTTGTGACGGCCTGCTATGTGACAAGCGTATTCGCCGAGGTAAACCTCCGATGCGTTACGGTCGTAGTGATCGTAGTAGTCCTGATTGTGGATGTACCAGCCTGGACTGACATAGTAGTGCTCGTCGACCATAGGCACCTTCTTTTCCTTGGCGAGTTTCCATCCCCATTCGTAGTCCGACCCCTCGTAGAACGGGCCAACTGTGCCGCACACGATGATTTCAGGGTGTGCCTTCTTTATGGCGTCGAATATCATGTTGAAGCGCTCTGTGAAAGTGTCGGAGATGAGGTCCTCGTTTCCGATGCCGATATATTTGAGGTTGAATGGTTTAGGATGGCCGGCTTCGGCACGCACGCGTCCCCATTTGGTAGTCTTTGCATCGCCGTTGGCCCATTCGATAAGGTCGAGGATGTCCTGTATGAATTCGTCCATGTGCTCCATCGGCACACCGCCCTGCTGGCCGTGTCCGCCCCATGACGAGTTCTGGCATGGCACTCCGGCTGGGAGCACAGGGAGCGGTTCGGCACCTATGTCCTCGCAGAACTGGAAGTATTCGTAATATCCGAGTCCGAGAGTCTGGTGGTAGTTCCAGATGTTAGGCATGTGCTGGCGCTCTTCGAGTTTGCCGATCGAGCGTTTCCACAAGTACATGTTGTCGAGTCCGTTGCCATGAGCAGCACATCCGCCAGGGAAGCGTACGAACTTAGGTTTCATGTCAGCGATGACCTGTGCAAGGTCGGCGCGGAGACCGTTCTTGCGGTTCTTGAAAGTCTTGCGAGGGAAGAGCGACACCATGTCCATCTCAACTGCACCAACAGTCTGCGGAGCGATTACGATGCGTGCTGCATCTGCATTTTTGCTTGCCTTGAAGGTTGTCTTGATGGTTTTCCAGTCGGCACTGCTCACGCTGATGGTCTTCTGAGCGATGGTTTCGTCTTTTTCGCTCACGAGACTTACGGTCAACTTGCTTCCTTTCTCCGATGCCTTGCGCGCCATGATGCTGAGGTCGTACTGGTCGCCCGCCTTGAGGCAGATGCCGTCGTAGCCGCCGTTCTCAAGCGTTGCGCCAACCCTGTCGGTGGTAAGGATGGCGTAATGGGCGTTGTTCTTGTGTATTGGGCGTTCTGTGCCAATCTTGATGTTGCTGCCTTCGCCCTTGAGGGTCCATGCGGTGAGGTTGTGCCAGTCGCCGCGGTCGGCACGGGAATATTCGAAGTCGCGGTTCTGTATCAGTTCGCCGTAAAGGCCGCCGTCAGCACCGTAGCTGATATCCTCGAAGAAGATGCCTATGAGCTCTTTGCTGATGTCCTTGCTTTGGCTGCCCTCTATGGTCAGACGTGCATTGACAGGTTTCAGGTCGGCGAAACGTACAGGGTCCTGACCAATGTGCTCGTCGAGTTTCGCCTGACGGTTTGTGAGATAGTCGTGGTGCTTAAGAAGTTTGTCAATCTGTGCCCACTCCACGCGGTGTGTCTGCCCTGTGAGTTCGCGCCCGTTGAGGGTTATGGTTATTGTGCCGGCATCTCTCTTGCTGTCAACGAGTGTGCCCTTTCCCCACTTCACGAAGTCGGCGGATGTGGTGCGGTATGTCTTTCCGTCGAGAGTGGAGTAGTCAACCACCCAAAGGCCTTTCTGCTCGTAGAGTACGGGCAATTTGCAGCTGCCGCCTTCCACGTATGGGTAATCCTGCGGTTTCCAGTTGATGAGGTCAGGACTTGAACAGTATGCAAACTGCGGGTTGCCTTCCAGTGGCGACCATACACAGCGCCATGTGCCTTTGCTGTCACGAAGAAGTGACGGAGTTGTCATCTTCTTGCCTGATCCCCACGCACCAAAGTCACTGTTGACAAAGGTTCGTCCGTTGCCGACAGAAGTCCAGTTCACTTTGTCAGAACTATAGGCAAAGGCGAGTCCTCCGCCGTTGGTGTAAGAGAACAGATAACCATAGTCAGGTTTGTTCGCAAAAGCGTCCAGTGTGCAGAATAAAGCCACGAGAGCAACAAGCATCTTTTTCATAATTGACATCAAGTATTGGTGATTTTAAGTTGAGAGTACGAAGATAGTAATAATTCTCCAACTTATAAAATATGTACCTGACTAAGATGAAAAGTCTGCAGAATGTTTATTCTTCTTGCAGGTCATGTACTATATACATGTGAAATGACCCATTGCCGAAAAAACGTCACACCGTGGCATGCCTCCCTACATGTGCATCATTGTTCCAGTAATCGTCTTTGTTCTCGTTATTTTCAGTTATCGTCCCCCAATTTAGCTTCAGTGATTTAACTCCCGATAATGACCTCTTAAATTTGCTCCAGCAAACTCCTGGGCACCCCGCAACTAAAGCTGAAAAATCTTTAGTTTCCGCTGATGATAAACTTTCCGTCCTTGGTTATTCCTTCGGCAGAAATATCCAGTTCAGATGCAACACTGTTATTGTAGAACTCGATGGTTGCCTTGCCCTCGCTGTCTGTTGTTACATTTGGGTTCCAGTAGAGAGTTTTGCGGTAGTCCTTCACCTTAGGCATAGCTATCTTGCTGTAGTCAGGACTATAGAATTCAGCAGGACGGTTGAAACCTTGCAGATTTATCATTCGTCCTTGCATGAAAGGGCGATAGTTTCCTTCAGGATATCGAACAATATTAAGAAATGTCGCATACTTCCCTATCGGGACAAGGGAGAATGTACCATATCTCCATGAAACGGTATCATAGTGGCGTAATTTGTATCTGCTTTTTCGTATAGGATTGTCGGTTACGACATCTATGCGATCTAATGCAGGAATGAACGACCACCCTTCTTTTGAGTGTTGCTCAAATCTGTGGTTGACCACATTGCCATTTATGCATATTTGAGTAGTTTCTCCTTTCCAAGGTTTGTAGTCAGTTCCCATAAGACGATCCAGTCCGCGGAACACGTCGCTGAGGTTACAATGTACATTGGTGAATTTTGTGAAGCGTTCGTAATATCCCTTGTCCCATTCAGCGTTGATAAAATCCAAGAAGTCTATGCTATATGAAGGGCGTGTCAAATTTCGTTTCCTATGCAGGCGGCTTTTTGCTCGCACTTTCACTTCTGGCAGTACATAATTCTGAGAATAGACATCATATTTATGCCCTGTATGCGTGAGTTTTACGAACTGGTTGATGTCAGGTTGGTTCGTTTCATACCAACTAAGTTCTTTCACCCTTTGAGGGTAGAAATAGTCTTGCTTGATAAATAAGTTCCAATCGTGTTCAAAATTATCGAATTTCTTGTTTGCCGTTAAAGAGTCGTTTTTTGCCTTGAGGTTTAGAGTTTTATAGCCATAGAATAGTTTATAGTGGAATGTGAATCTTCCGTTGCTGTCAGTCTGAACAACCTTACCCGTGATGTTCAGGCTGTCGTTAAGTTCTTTCATGTCGAACAACAAGCATGTGATGTCTACAGGAGATTTTAATCCAGTACCTTCTCCGCTTTCAATGTTGTATACTTCTCCTGAGATGTTAGTGGTCGTTTCTGGCAGATAGTCTGGCGCAAACTTTTGGGGAGTTGTTATGTCAGACCATTTGTGTCTTCTCCACCCTTGTACCATCATAAGCAAGTCTAAACAACAACGGTGCAGGCTGTCGTTCTCCTCAAAATAGAAGTCAGGATTTTCAATAAACCCCTTCACTTCAGATTGCAATAGTAACTCCGTCAAGATGTTGCCAGTGGAAAACGTGTAGTCCATCTGTTGAGCATCACGTACTGCAACGGACAAGTTTTCGCCAGAAACAGGTAACCCTAATTTGTCGGTAACATGCAATTTGACAGAGACTTTAGCATTTGGCTCAGGCTTTTGTACTGATAGGTCTATGCGAGTGCTGCTTTTGCTTATATTATTGACAAAAGCTATCCGGTCTGCAAAAATATTGTTCTCCTTGTCGTGTACCGTGAATCTAACCACTCCGTTAGGAAGATCCGCATTAGCAAATACGATAGTGTCAGGAGTGTTTTCATTGAATTGCAGTTTGTGGTTACTATGCGTGAACCCTCCAGCCGATACCATCAAGTGAAGCTCGTGATTCATCAATCCCTTTCGGTTGACCGAAGCATACAAACTGTCAGTTGTCTGTTCGATTTTCAGGCCGCATCCTTGGGGGAGTACTTCTGGTAGTCGGAACTTATAATCTTTGCCTTTATACGTGTATATAGCTGTGTATGTCTTGTTGGGCTCAGGAGTAATTTCCATCAATCCTCGTCCTGCATGAATGTGAGTCAGGTTTATAGTGGAGTCCTCTGCAATCTTGCCGTCAATGCTTATTTTCATGCCGTGCTCATTTACAGCTTCATAAGCAATTCTTACAGGCACTCCAGCCACGATATTGCCTCCTTCGGGGTAAAATTTGACCTCCAGGTCTTCCTCTGGTTTAATGATAGAGTAGTCACCCATAGTGATTTTTGCAGGCATGACCTTGCGGTTGTAGCTTTGTCCTTTGCCATTGCGTTCATATACAGGCATTACGCGTGAAAAAAGATTGTTGTGCAGTCTTGCACTATACATCCATGCTGAAGGTTTGAATGTAAGTTCCCCATAGTGATAAAACTCTTTCTGCAAACTGTCGCTAAGTTGCTTGTCTTCAAGTCCTTTGAACTCATCTTTGTTATAATAAACCTTTTGCTCAAATCCGAAGTTCATCATCCATCTTGTATAGGCACGTACTTCGTAATAACCTGCAAAAATTGTGTCGTTCAGACAAAACTGTCCGTGAGCCTGTCCTATGTCGTCAAGCAACAAGCGCTGCCTCTCCACGAGAAACCCCTGTTCGTTGAGCAGTTCCACATATAAAATCTTGCTTATTTCGCTTGGAGTGTTGTTGTCTGCCCTCACAGTATACGCCTTATACCATATAGTGTCGCCCGCAAAGTAACAGTTGTTGTCGAAATGCAGATAAACTTTTTCTTGAAGAGTTTGTTGCTTTATGGTGCTTTCTTGTTTTGCCTTTCTGCTTGTAATGAGTTTCCCGTTTGCAGCTATTCCCTCTGCAGACACAAAGAAACGCTTGCTTGTAGAGTTGTTATAAAACCTGACCTGCGCCTTTCCGTCTTGTCCTGTTGATATGTTTGGATTCCAGTAGATGGTGCGTCTGAAGTCGTCCATTGGTGGGAGTACCGAATAATCCTCCATTTCGAATGTCTCAGGTACGTTATATCCTTGGAAGTGGGTGCGACGCAACCCCATAGCGTTGTCTTTAAGGCTTTTTCTGTTCTGGAAGAACTCTTCTGGTACAGTGTAGAGAAATACCGTTACAGGCGACATCCCTGTTAGACTCTCGCTAAATACGTACTGCTTATATGCATTTTCATCTTCTGAAACGTAAGCGGTTTTCACCTCGTCAAGCGTCAGCGGCAAGTCGAAAGCCGCATTTTGCAGGCTTACAGTGTCTGTCACAAATTGACGTGACCGATAGTTTGTTATGGTGCAATACCTGTTGTTGACAATCCATACAATCGGACGCCCCTTGTACGCTAATCCGTCGGTATAGATTTTTCGCCAAGGACGTGGCGGATTATTGATGTAAGTAGGTGGGAGGAATGATTCTTTCTCCAGAGTATAAGACTTCCTTTTTAGTTCACCCCTACTGTTGAAGTCCTCATATAGGCCGACTTCGCCTACAGGGTTTACGAGTGAAGCATCACCAAGCGTACTGCCGTTGAAAAAATGATTCTGTTCCTTGAGCCATTCAAAAAGTTCAGGGATACTCTCTCCTTTGTCAGCAATCTCTTCACAGGCCCTTTGACAGTTGTAAAATAACGAAGCCTTTGAAGCTCCGAAAGTTTCATCATACCAAGTTAACCTGTTCATATTTCCTCGAAACGACCGTTTATTCTTTATCTTGACAGTTGGGAGTAGATGATTCTTTTCAGTGATAGATAGTGTGTCATTCGAGAAAAAGTCCAATTTACTTGTATCTTCTATTAGGATGAATGGAGAGCTTGTAAGCCCATGCATTTCTGTCTCTTTGTGAAACAAAATTCTTTTTGAAGGAGAGAAATGCCTGTCAATCAAAACTTGCACATCCTCATTAGTCCCAGTAGTTTTTATTTGCATGTTCCATTCGCCCGAAATATCAGGAATGCCGAATGCATATCGCCCTGCACTGTCAGTCACAGCATTTCCTTTAAGACTTGTTCCTGAACGATTGAACAGAAACGTATTTAACGAAATACTGTCAGCCGCATTCTTTCGACTCTTATTTATAACCTTTCCATATACGTATAATTGGTCTTCGATGGGTTGGGCGAAATTAGGCGATTCGCCAGACGCCATTAGCTTCCAATCATATTTTCTCCAGCCTTGTGTCAGCATGAGTAAATCCGCTTTTTGCCGATGCTCCTTGTCGTCTGCTTCAAAATAGTATTCAGGGTTGTCAATGTAACCTTTTAGCTCAGACGACAGCAACATCCATGTCATAATGTCTCCAGACTTACCATTTACAGTGTTGTCTGCATCCATTACGGACAATGACATATTGGAAAACGGTGCAGCCTCTATGTCAAACAGAATACTTTTACATGGTTCAAATACAGAGGTGTTAGGACGTATCCTTATGTTATAACCTGTCTCTTCCGGGTTAGGGCAGATGAAAAACATGCGTTCAGCCAAAACGCTTCCTTTTGAGTCAAAGAGAGTGAAAATATTTACTCCTTCTCTTGTTCTGTCTCTCTGGAAAAATCTTCTTGTCGGTTTGTCGCTTGCTGTCAGAGTGTCTGCGTGCCACACTTCGCCATTGTTCGCTATGGTATATCCCAAAATATCTCCTTTAATACCGGCTGTAGATGATATGCTTACTGATATGTTTCTGTCGTTCCCCGTCATGTCAAAACATACCGCACAACCCTCTTTTCTGGCAGAAGGTAAGGCGTGAGTACTTTCTCCTATGCGTAAATAGTTAGTTCCTCCGTCAGGTGTAAAATAAAACTCACCATATCCGTTGCTGTCCACAGACAAATTCTCTATGGCGTAGTTGTTAGAATCAGCAAGTATGCATTTGGTTCCATTTTGAAGGTCAGAAATCTTGAAAACAACTCTGCTACGGAGACCTTTAATGAGACTTCCACCTTCAGGAAAGAACCTTACTTTGTTTTCGGTTTTTAGTAGATGCGCGGTTGATTCTTTTTCTTGGAATCCATAGTCGTCAGGCATTCCGTCTCCCCGATTGTACGGAAGTCGTTTCTTATAGCTAAGTTTATCGATTGTTGGGGCAGAGTAGTCGCCTTCGGTTTTAGTGGCGTCGAATATAGGGAATACCCTTGAGAAACAGGCGTCAGTGCCCCAGTTAGTCATGTAGCGAGTGTAGGCTCTGACTTCGTAGAACCCCGAATTTAATATGTGTTCCAGCTTTATGTCACCATGCGCTTCGCCGTTATCAATCTTCAGCTTGCGTGTCTCTATAACGTCACCGCTCGGATTGAGCAGTTCCACATACAGCACCCTGCTCAGGTCGGTTCTGGTTTTTGTGTCAGTTCTCGTCACGTAAGCCTTAAACCATATCGTCTCCCCCTTGAAATAGCCCGTATTGTCGAAATGCAGATATACCTTCTCCTGTGGATAGTACTTGTTAAATAGCATAGCATGGCGCATATACGTCATGATGCTGTCAGGATTGGCCTGGACAGCCGAACAAGCAAACAATAGTAATATGGTTAGTAGGCTTTTGTACATGGTCTCTGTCTTTAGTTTCCGCTAATGATAAACTTTCCGTCCTTGGTTATGCCCTCGGCAGAAATGAACATTTGCGTGCATGACGAGTTGTTATAGAATTCGATAGTGGCTTTGCCGTCCTTGTCAGTCTTCACGTTCGGGTTCCAGTAGAGAGTGCGGCGGAAATCTTCCATAGGAGGCATGATGCTGTAGTCCTCCATCTCGAAAGTCTCCGGCACGTTGAATCCCTGAAAATGGGTGCGTCTCAGACCATCAATGTCTCGCAGGAATTTGTGGTGAGTGTATACAAATACCATTACAGGACGGGCGTTTTCAAGATCTGAAGATATGATATAGTTCTTGATGGTAGAATTGTCATCACGAATGTATACCGCCTTTGCTTCTTCAAGGAATGTAGGGAATAGACTTCCGTGATTTTTTTCTACAACATATGTCACATTGCATCCTCGATTAACTCCAGAGACCATAAAGAACGTGTTATTCAGCAGCCACATTACTGGCCTATTTTTATATGTAATCCCCTCTTTATATATGCAATAGTTTTTATCTTCTTCTGTTTGACTTGAAAAAGCATAATTAGAGGCAGCATCAATCAGTATGCCCATATCAGTTATACTTCCGTCAAAAAAAGAATTACGTTCGCAAAGCCAATCCAAGAATCCAGGAGTGTCCATTCCGCTGTCGGCAATCCTGTCCGACTCAATGTCGCAGTTGTAGTAGAGTTGCGCCCTGTATTCACCTCTTGACTCCGACTCCCACGATTCGCGGGCGAAGTCGTATATGCGGCGGCCCTTCACCTTGACGGTCGGAAGCACCTTAACTCGCTTGTTGAGCGGGATGAACACGTCGTCCTCAACATTGTCCTTGGCCACGATGAACAAGTTCGGGTCGTTCACCTTCGAAAGCGCCTGCTCAAGCGGATTCATAGTGCGAGCCGTAGGAGAGAAGTGGCGGTCGATACCTACATGGTAGTTCACGTCCTTGTCCTCCTTCTTCGTGTACATCAGCATGTTCCACTCCCCGTTGCAGTCGGGCAGCTCAAAACGGTAATAG